>Ga0209181_10005505_pt1 | contig 18218 bp, 15 predicted proteins | sample MAT05_FD_187208 | JGI IMG/M metagenome (GOLD analysis project Ga0209181, IMG submission 187208) | Freshwater microbial communities from Lake Fryxell liftoff mats and glacier meltwater in Antarctica - MAT-05 (SPAdes) (version 2) | ecosystem: Environmental > Aquatic > Freshwater > Ice > Liftoff...
CTGAAGGCGTCTCCACGCGCGCGTTCGGGCCGACTGTGGATGCCGTCATCGCGGTCCTCATGGGTGTTTACCGTCTGACGAAGCGCCAGGTTCCCGAGCTGATGCGTGGCACACGTTCACCTGCGTGCGCGACTTCGCCCGCGGCCTGGTGACGCTGGGCGAGCGCGACGAGGCCCTCGGCCAGGCGTGGCACCTGCCCTGCGCGCCGACGCCGACCCAGCGCGAGCTCGCGACGCTGATCTTCGAGGAGGCCGGGCAGAAGCCCAAGCTGGGTGAGGCGCCCTCGTTCCTCTTCAAGGCCGTAGGCCTCTTCGTGCCGATCATGCGCGAGCTCGCCGAGATGCTCTACCAGTGGGAGCGGCCCTATCTCTTCAGCCACGCGAAGTTCGATAAGGCCTTCGGAGCGTCCGACGTCCTGCCCCACCGAGAGGCGATACGAGAGACGGTGGCCTGGTTCCGCGAGCACCCGGCCAGATGATCTCGATGGGTTGGCGGTGTTGGTCGGCGCCCTTGCCGGCCCGCCCGGAACCTTGCTGGGCGATCCGGAGGCTCTCCGGGCGGCGCGGCACAGCGAACGCGAGGGCTCCAAAGCGGCCTTGAATTTCGTACCATCTCGTGGCGATGTCCAAGTCCGTAACCTATCAGGTCGTCCTGCTCCAGCCCGAGCTGTCGATTCTCTGGTTCACGCTGCCGATGCTGGCGCTCGGGTTGCTCCTGATGGCCACGGGCTGGTCGCTGCTGTTCGGCCTCCTCCTCGCCTGGGTCGGCTCGGCCCTGTCCTTTCGGTTCGGGCGGGGCAAGCCGACGACGACGCGCGTTCCCGGCGAGCTCTCGATCGACGCGGGGCGCGTCGCGATCGATGGCGCCTCGGTCGCGACGCGGCGCTCGCTGCGCGCGGGGCTCCTCGTGCCCAGGCGGGACGATCCGGTCGTGCGCCTCACGCGGGCGTTTCCGCTCGGATCGATCGAGATCGAGGTGCGCGACGAGCACGATGGCCACGCGGTGCTCCGCGCCCTCGGCTTCGACATCACGCAGAGCGCGGCGAGCTTTCAGCTCGGATCCCTGGCCGTGATCCGGGGGATCCCCCTGAAAGCCGTGCTGATGTTCTGGGGCGTCCTGATGCTGGTCGTCGGCGAGAGATCCTGGTCGTCGCAAGGCCCGATTCAGCTCTCCGATCTGAGCGCGCCGGCGGCCTTGGTCCTCGCGCTGGCGACGTGGCTGGGGGTGTATTTCAAGTCGACGTCGTTCGTCGTGGGTGTCGATGGCATCTACATTCGGTGGCTCTGGACGAGGCGCTTCCTGGGCTACGCCGAGATCCGCGGGGCCTCTGTCGACGGCTTTAAGCTCGCGAAGAAAGGCCTGATCCTCGAGCTTTCACGCGGGCCGGCGCTCCGGTTTCCGGTGCGCGCGGTGCTGGGCGCGGGGTACGCCGAAGAGGAGGCGATCTGCGTTGTGGCGCGGGTTCAGGAGGCGCTCGAGCTCTTTCGCAGCCAGCAGCGCGCGGGCGAGGTGCGCCTGCCCGATCGCGGCGAGCGGCCGGTGACAGCGTGGATCCAGGCGCTGCGCTCGGCCTCCAGCGAGGGCGCGGTCGATCATCGGACGGCGCCGATCACGGTCGAGGCGCTCTGGCACATCGCCGAGGATACCGGGGCCCCGAAGGTCGCCCGCGCCGGCGCCGCGGTGGCGCTCGGCGAGCGCCTCGATGCGGCGGGGAGAGCGCGCTTGCGGATCGCGGCGGTGGCGACGGCGGCGCCGGATCTGCGCGCCGTGCTCGAGGCGAGCGCCGAAGAGGCTGACGATGAGCGGCTATCTCAGGCGCTCTCGCGGCTGACGCCGGAGTGACCCTCGCGGGCAGCACGACTCGGCCGCTCCCTTGCTTTCGGGGCGCTCGCCGCGGGTTTCGTCCGGAGTGAAGAGGGGCGTTACTGCGCCAATGAGGCGACTCTGCTGTGCGCCGTTGGGGCGCTGAGAACGCCTCAATCGGGAAACATGGTTCCAGCGTCATCTGGCACGCGGGTTGCTGAGCCCTGCGTCCGATGATCGGTATCGACGTTCTACCGAGCCACCACGACGTGGAGACTGCCTTGACGACTACAGAGTACCGAAAGTCCCGCCCCGAAGACCGCGCCGCCATTTTTGCGGTCCTCAACGAGGACAAGGATCAGGCGCACATCGAGGCGCGTGAGGGCACGTTCGACTGTCAGTTCGGCGCGGAGAACCCGCACGGCGACGGCACCGGGGCCCTCTGGGTCGTGACGGTCGACGGCGAGATCGCGGGCGTCAACGGCCTGATGCCCGCGAAGATCCGCTACCAGAAGGAGGCGGTCGACGCGGTGTGGAGCTGCGACACCGCCGTCTCCAGCCGGTTCCGGGGCAAAGGCCTGGGCAAGGGGCTGCTCGCCCGCGTCTCCGCCGAGGCGGAGGTGGTGATGGGTTACGGCATCAGTGACATGAGTGATCCAATCCTCAACAAGATGGGGTGGGAGCTCGTGCCCGAGGCGCGGGGGTTCTTCTTCTACGTCGCGGAGGAGGGCGCCAAGGGCCTGATCAAGAACGCGCGGTCGTCGCTGGTGCGCCTGGCGCTCGGCCCCGCGAAGAGCGCCGAGATCGAGGTCGAAATCCACGAAGGCGAGCCCTTCGGCGCGGACGTCGACGAGCTCTGGAAGGCGAGCGTCCCGGAGTACGTGAGCGTGGTCGAGCGCGACGCGGCCTACCTCAACTGGCGCTACCACCGCCACCCGCGGCTACACTACGTGGCATATTACGCGCGGCGGGCGGGGGAGCTCGTGGGCGTGCTCATCGCTCGACCCGACGCGATCGAAGCCGTGATCGCCGACTACTGCGGCCCTGTGCAGCACGGGGACATCAAGGAGGCGCTCCTCGAAGCTGCCGTGTCCGATCTCTCCCGGCGCGGCACGCGGCGGATCCGCTGCGAGACGACCGACGCGGATCTCATCGACGTCCTCGGTCGCGAGGGCTTCCGCCAGACGAACGCGACGTTCCGGTTCCGCGTCTGGTCGAATCGGAGAGACGATCACGATCGCGCCAAGGGCTGGTTCCTCATGACCGGTGACAGCGACAACGATCTCGCCGCCCTCGGCTCCTCGCCGGACAGCGGGGCCTTCGCGAAGCGAGGCCCTCTGAGCCTCTTGATGGTCTCCGCCCTCCAGGTGATGGCTGCCACCCTCCAGTTGATGGCTTCAGCTCTCACTCGTGTTTCGCCGTTATGCGGTGATGAGACCACCGAGCTCTGCCGAACAGCACCCCCGCCCGGGGTTAAAACCCCGGGCTCCACCTTACGAAGTCCCCTTCGGGGACTCGCGTCGGCGCTGTATCGATCGACAGAAATGTCGACGCTAGTCCGCCCTCGGGGCGGACTTTGTACGTAGAGCCCGAGGTTTTAACCAAGGGCTCGGGCGGGCGGGCGGCGCTGCGATCAGAGCTTGTCGAACAAGCTCTCAGGCCGCGGGCGGGGCGCCTTTGAGGGCCTCGATCTCGATCTCGATCGTCACGTTCTCGCCGATGAGCAAGCCGCCGGCCTCGAGCGCCTGGTTGTACTCCAGGTCGAAGTCCGAGCGCTTGATCGTCGTCTTGGCGCTGTAGTGGATGCGGCTGTTGCCCCAGGGATCCTGGTTCAACCCGTTGTAGTCGGCGTCGAGGATGACCTCGTTCGTCTTGCCCTTGATCGTCAGGTCGCCGATGACCTTGAAGGCGTCGGAGAGGGCGTTGCCCTCGACGCGGCGGCTGATGAACTCGATCGTGGGGTACGGCTCGGCCGCGAAGAACTCGGGCGAGAGCAGGTGCGCGTCGCGCTTCTTGTCGCGGGTGTCGATGCTCGCGACCACGATCTTCGCCGTCACGATGGACTTCGAGGGATCGTCCTTGTCGATCTCGATCGAGCCGCTCCAGTTCGTGAAGGTGCCGCGCGTCTTCGAGACGACCATGTGTCGCACCACGAAATCAACGGTGGAATGTGACGTGTCAATTGTCCACTGCTCGGTTGCCATCGACTTTGTTTCCTTTGAAGGGACTGCGGAAGCGCGCGCATCAACGCGTGGGCCACCGGGAAATGTCATGAATTGCTGCGGCGTTACGGCCGACAGCGCGCCAGTATGACACGAAACCGAACCGAATTGATCGTGCTTCTCGCAGCTTTCAATTATCCCGCTCGGGGAGAGATGATCGGGTTGTCGTTGCCACACCGCGAACCAAGTTATCTTGCGTTTGCCTGACCCTCGGGGTCACTTCAAAGCAAACATCTCCCTTTCGGTCGTCCTCTGTCGTCGTCTTCGTGCACGAAGACGATGAGCTCCGCTGTCCGCACAGGGTAGTCTCGGCCCATGTCCCGCCCTCCCGTCCCTCTCCAACCGGCGCCGGCGCGCCCCCGAGAGCTGCGCACGAAGGGCGTCAGCTTGCTCTCCTTCGTGAGCACGCTCCGAACGCTCCATGGGAACGACGTCACCGAGCGAACCCTCGACGGCCTCCCCGACGACGCCTGTGAATTCTCCGACTCTTCACTCTGTTCGGTGCTCTTGGCCGCCCTTGGGGCCCGGCGCCGCTGACGCCCCCGGCGCTGCTGACATCACCGGCGCGGCCGATCCAACGCTCTTCCCCTTCGGCCCCTCTTCGCGCTTGGAGACGCCGAGGCAGACCTCTTCCACCTGAGTGAGCTCGGGCTCGCCGCGGAGCATGCGGCAGGCCTGCAAGAGCAACCCATCGGGCGTGGCGGGGAAGATGCGGACGGTGCCGTCCCAGCTCGCGGCGGCGAGGCGCTTTCCGTCGGGGGAGAAGGCCACTGAAGAGACGCCCGAGGCGGGGCCGGTGAAGGTGCCGAGGGGCATCCCTTCGGTCGTGTCCCAGAGGCGGGCGGTCGCGTCCCAGCTTGCCGTCGCCAGGCGGCCGCCGTCGGGCGAGAAGACGACCTGGGCGACGATGTCGCCGTGGCCTTCGAGCAGGGCGACTTCTTTGCCGTCCTTGATGTCCCAGAGGCGCGCTGTCGCGTCGCCGCTGGCCGTCGCCACCCGGGCGCCGTCGGGCGAGAAGGCCATCGAGTAGATGTGGTCGGTGTGGCCTTTGAAGGTCACGAGGAGCTTTCCACCCTCGATCCGCCAGAGGTTGGCGGCGCCGTCGTGCCCGCCAGTCACGAGCTTCGTCGCGTCGGGAGAGAACGCCAGCGCCGTCACCGGGCCCGCGTGGCCGCGGAGCGTCGACTGGAGCTTGCCGTCTTTGGCGTCCCAGATCCGCGCGGTCCCGTCCTCGCTCGCGGTCGCGACGAGGGCGCCCGTCGGCGCGAAGGCCACCGCCAGGATCCGCCCGGTGTGCCCCTCGATCGTCGCCACCGGCTTGCCCCCGCGGATGCTCCAGAGCAGCGCGGTCTTGTCCCAGCTCGCCGTCACCAGGCGCGAGGCGCGCGGGGAGAAGGCGACGGCGCTCACCTGGTCGAGGTGCCCCGAGAACACCGTCACGAGGTGCGAATCTTTGGCGTCCCACCGGCCGTCCTTGGCCAGATCGAAGATCCGCGCCTTCTTGTCGTCGCCCGCGGTGAGCACGTGGACGCCGTCGGGCAGGAACGTCGCCGCGTGGACGCGCTCGCCGTGGCCGGTGAGCACGGAGATCTCTTTGCCGTCCTTGGCGTCCCAGATCCGCGCTGTCCCGTCGTCGCTCGCGGTCACGAGGCGCGCGCCGTCGATCGAGAAGCTGACGGCGTTGACGTCCTTCGCGTGCCCGTGCAGCAGCAGGAGCGAGCGCCCGTCCTTCGCGTCCCAGAGCCTCGCGGTGCGGTCCTCGCCGGCGGTGAGCACCCGCGCGCCGTCGGGCGAGAACGCCGCGGCGTTCACCGCGCTGTCGTGCCCGCGGAAGATCCCAAGCGTGCTCCCGTCCTCCGTCGACCAGAGGCGCGCGGTGCGATCGGCGCTCGCGGTCACGAGGCGCGCGCCGTCGGGCGAGAACGCCGCCGAGGTCAGGCGCTCGCTGTGCCCGTGCAGCGACGCCGCGAGCTTGCCCTCTTTCACGCTCCAGAGGCGGGCCGCGCCGTCGGCGTGCGCCGTCACCAGCCGCGCGCCGTCGCTCGAGAACGTCGCCGAGGTGATCGCCGAGGCGGCCACGTCGAGCTCCTGCAGCGTCGCCCGGAGGAGGCCGTCTGCCACGCCCCAGAGGCGGAGCTTGCCGTCGGCGCCGCCGGCCGCGAGGAGCGCGCCGTCGGGCGAGAACCTCACCACGCGGAGCGCCTCGCCGACGGGCGCGTCGAGCGTGAGCAGTTGCTTCCCCGCCCCGGTCCAGATCCGCGCGCTCCGATCGGCGCTGCCCGTCGCGATCAGCCGGCCGTTGACGGAGAACGCCACCGTCGTCACCGCGTCGCCGTGCCCCGGGAGCGCCATCATGAGCTGGCCGGTCGTCGCGTCCCAGAGCCGGGCGGTGCGGTCGCTGCTCCCCGTGAGCGCGCTCTTCCCGTCGGGCGAGAACACGACCGCTTGCACCGTCCCGATCCCGCCCTCGAGATCGAGCTTGAACGCGAGCTTGCCCGTCGTGGCGTCCCAGATCCGCGCGCCCATCGCGCCGCCGGTGAGCACCAGCGCCCCGTCGCTGGAGAAGGCGATCGCCGCGACCGAGAGCGGGTGCATCGGGTCCCCGAGGTCGCTCAGCGTGAAGAGCAAGCGCCCCTCTTTGACGTCCCAGATCCGCGCCGTCCCGTCGTCGCTCGCCGTCGCTGCGCGCGCGCCGTCCGCCGAGAAGATCGCCGCCGTCACGCCCCCGGTATGGCCGCGGAGGATCGGCGACTTCCGGCCCGCCATCAGCGCCGCCGTGAGCGCCTCGATCGCCACCGGCGGCAGCTTGGCCTGGTTGACCGCGCGCTGCTCCGAGAGGCGGATCCCCTGCACCAGCGCCTCGTTCCCATGGCCCGGCTTGACGGCGAGGAGCATCACCCGCTCGGCCAGGACCGCGCCGATGGCCTCTTTCACGTCCTGGTGCCGGAGCTCAACCAGCTTCTTCTGCCCGCGCGCCTGCCGGAGCTGGAGCCCGCCGAAGCCGATCGCGCCGAGGAGGGCCACGCCGAGCGCGCCGGCCAGCATCCGCGTGCGGGCGAGGCGCCGATCCACGGGCAGGCTCGCGCCCTCGGCCCCGGAGCTTTCTGTCGCGGGGAGCTGCGGGTCGGGCGAGGCGCCGGGCGGAGTGGGAAGAATTGCCATTGTACGCGCGCCGCATTGGAAGCTCAGGCCCGCGCAAAGGCAAGCTCCGATGGCGATGTCCGGATCCGGCCGGACACCCGCGCGCCGCCGGGGTATCTCCAGGCCCCATGAACCTCGACGCCGCAGCGCTTTATCGGGCCGTCGAAAGCCGGGATCGGCGCTTCGAAGGGCGCTTCGTGATCGGCGTGCTCACCACCGGGATCTACTGCCGGCCCGGCTGCCCAGCGCGCCTCCCTCGGCCGGAGAACGTGCGCTTTTTTGCCTGCGCCGCCGCGGCCGAGTCCACCGGGCTGCGGCCCTGCCGCCGCTGCCGCCCCGAGGCCGCGCCGGGCACGCCGGCCAGCCTCGGCACCGGCGCCACCGTGGCGCGCGCCCTCCGCCTCATCGACGAAGGCGGCCTCGACGGCGCCGGGATCGAGGAGCTCGCCGCGCGCCTCGGCCTCGGCGGGCGCCACCTCCGCCGGCTCTTCGTCGAGCAGCTCGGCGCCTCGCCTCTGGCGATCGCCCGCTCTCGCCGCGTCCATTTCGCCCGCAAGCTCCTCGACGAGACGGATCTCCCGATGGTCGAGGTCGCCGCTGCTGCCGGCTTTGGCAGCCTCCGCCGCTTCAACACCGAGGTCCGCGGCGTCTTCCAGCGGAGCCCGACCGAGCTGCGCAGCCGCCGCAAAGGCCCCTTGCTCCCCTCCGGGGACGGCGCGCGCCTCGGCCTCCGCCTCGCCTACAAGCCTCCTCATGACTGGCATGCTGCGGTCGACTTCCTCCGCGCCCGGGCCATCCCCGGCGTCGAGCGCGTCGACACGACAAGCTATCAGCGGACGATCACCCTCGGCGGCGTGAGCGGGATCATCGATGTTCGCCCCGCCGCCTCCGGGGCCCATTTTCTCGAGCTGCGCGTCCCCGTGGCCTTCGCTCCGCAGCTCCACGCGGTCGCGGCGCGGGTGGGCCGCCTCTTCGACCTCGGCGCCGACCCCGCCGCGATTGACGATCACCTCGCCCGGAGCCCCCGCCTCGCCCCGCTGGTCGCGCGGCGCCCCGGCCTCCGCGTCCCCGGCGCCTGGGATGGATTCGAGCTCGCCGTGCGCGCCGTCCTCGGCCAGCAGATCAGCGTCGCGGGCGCGACCACCCTCTCTGGCCGCATCGTCCGCGCCTTCGGAGCGGCCCTGGGGGAGCCTTCCACCGAAGGGCTGACGCACCTCTTCCCCACCGCCGCGGCGCTGGCCGAGGGCGATATTGCCTCGATCGGCCTGCCCCGCGCCCGCGGCGAGACGATCCGCGCCCTCGCCGCCGCCGTGCGCGACCACGCTCTCACGCTCGCTATGCCCCCTTCGCCCGACGCCGAGCGCGCCCGCCTCGCGGCGATCCCCGGGATCGGCGCCTGGACCGTGGAGTACATCGCCCTCCGCGCCTTCGGCGAGCCGGACGCCTTCCCCGCCTCGGATCGCGCGCTGCGCCGCGCGCTCCACGACAAGAGCGAGGGAGACGAAGCCCCGAGCGAGCGCGCTGTCGCCAGGCTCGCCGAGCCCTTTCGACCCTTCCGCGCCTACGCCGCGATGCACCTGTGGATGAGCCTCAAGGGCCCGCCAACCGAAACAAGGATGCCATGAACCTGTGCCTGTCCGAGCACCCGACCCCGCTGGGCCCGCTCACCGTGGTGACGCGGGGAGACGCCCTGTGCGTCGCCGCCTTCTCCAACCACGAAGATCACGCCGAAGGGCTCTTGCGCGCGTTGCCGAAGCGCTATCCCGATCTCCGCGTCGAGCCCGGCGCCGCGCCGCAGGCCGTGACCGAGGCGCTCCTGGCCTACTGGAGCGGTGAGGTGGGGGCGCTCGACGCGATGGCGGTAGAGACCTCCGGGACCGTGTTCCAGGCGCGGATCTGGGCCGCGTTGCGCGAGATCCCGGTGGGGACGACGATCGCCTACGCCGAGCTCTCGCGGCGCGTGGGGAGCCCGGGGGCAAGCCGGGCGGCGGGATCGGCCAACGGGGCCAACCCGGTCTCGGTCGTCATCCCCTGTCACCGGGTGATCCGCGGCGACGGGGATCTCTGCGGCTACGCGGGCGGCGTCGACCGCAAGCGGTGGTTACTGGAGCACGAGCGGAGTCACCACGCGCCCTGAAGGAACACCGAGCCTCCGGTCGCGCCCGCCGAGGCGGCGCGGACCTCGAGCCGCCGTGGTCCCACGCTCACCGCGGGCTTCGCCGCTGCGGCCTTCAAGTCCGCGGCCTCCTGGCTCAGCAGCACCACGCCGAGGGTAACGAACGCGCCGCCGGCCAGGAAGCCCACCGTGCTCACCAGCGAGGCGCTCTCGAGGTGGTTCGCCGCCACGATGCCCTGGTGATCGCAGGCCTCCGCGATGCCTCCGACGTTGCAGTGGGCGACGATATCGCTCTTGTTGACGAGCGCGGCGGTGCCGGCCACGATCCCGACCCCCAGGCCCAAAAGGCCGGCGCCGCCGAGCACGAGGCCCACGACGCGCTTCCCGGTCAGCGGGGGAGCGGCCACGATCGCGGGCGCGTCCGCCGGCGCCCGGCGAACGTTGAGCACGACACGCCGGCTCTCGCCCCGGGCGAGCGTCACGCGCGTCTCGCTCAGCGGACCGTTGGCCACCGAGGTCCGCACGACGTGCTCGCCGGGATCCACTGGCATCGACGTCCCGAGCGCCGATGCCGCGAGGGCGCGCCCATCGAGCTCGATCAGGGCCCCGCTCGGCGCGCCCAGCGCGAGCTCGAGGACGAGCTTCGGTATCTGGGGCGACAGCGCCGCGATCTGGGCGCGCGCCGTCTTCGGGCGGTTGGTTTGGAGCTTCTTCTTGGCGGGCGGGAGCGCCTCGTAGAGCCGGAGATACTCGCCATAACGATCGACCGCGGCGGCGACCCGCCCCCGCTTCGACTGGCACTCGGCGAGCGTGAAGAGCACCCCGGGCCGCGGATCGAGCTCGTAGCTGTGCTCGATCGAAGGGCAGGCCTGGTCGTAGCGCCCGGCCTCCATCTGGAGCACGCCGGCGTCGAAGAGAGCATTGGAATCATCGCGCCCGGCGGCGGCCGGCGCGGCGAGCGCGGTGACCACCGCCAGGCAAACTGACCGCAAGAGGAGCTGTCGTCCTGCGGCGCTCATGGCAGGTTGAAGTTGTCGAAGATCCCCACTCCGGCCAGATCGGGGGCGATCGGGATCACCCCGAAATCCACGCGCACCGCGGACGCGAACGCCGGCGTCTTCGCGCGGCGCCGCACGGTCCACGTCGTGCCGTCGGGCGCCGTCTCCCAGAGCAGGTCGCCCCCGATCTCACGGACGCGCCAGTAGCGGTGCGCGGTCGGGAGATAGGGAATGACACAGTCGTCGGTGGCGACGCCGGCGACCACCAGCGAGAAGGCCAGTGATTTATCGATCTGACGAACCTCGGCCAGATCGTCCCCGACCGACGGATCGGGGGAGAGCGACAGGTGGACGTCGGTCGACGGGTGCTGCGGCGACTGCACCACCTCGATCGAGCCGTGACACCCGAGGAGCGAGTACGCCTCTTTGGAGACGAAGCCGGCGAATTTCCCGGGCCCACCCGGGACCGAGACCACCGCTTGCTGGTCCATCTCCAGAGCGGTGCCGTTGATGGTGTAGACGCCCCAGAGGGGCCCCACCTGGTTGTCGTTGAAGTTGTCCGCCAGCACCGCGAGCGTGGTCGCCCCGCAGGGGTCGGTGCCGCCGGGGTCCGCCGGCTCGCCGTGCCAGCAGGTGTCGTTCGGCGCCCCGCCCGTGCCGGCGCTGCTCGACGAGCTCGTCGTGGTGAAGTCGAGAGGCGCACCGCCCTCGCCCCCGCCGCTCGCGACGGCGCTCGAGCTCGGCCCCGTCGTCGCGCCGCCGCCCGCGGCGCCCACTTCGTAGTAGCTCTTGTCGACGCCGAGGAGCGCCGCGCACCCCGAAGCGAGCGCGCCGAGGAGCGCGGAAGACCTCGCGATGGCCCAGCGCGGGCCGGCGAAGACCGCTCCGTTTCTCGACCTCGCGGAGCTCGGCGACCACGTCACGCCGACGACTATACGTCATCGAGGCGGGCCTTCGGCCCCGCTCGACAGCCCGCGCCGCTTTTCGATCGTGGCCCTCCGCGCCTCCGCCGGGCACGAAGGGTGCTTGGCGTTCCAGCGTGTGAAGGCAGGAGGTGTCCTCGGACCAGCCGAGCCCTTCAGACTACGAATGGAAGGGGGAGACGATGGACAGCATCATCGAGGTCGCCCGGGCGGCGTTGCGAGGGGACACCGTCGAGCGACTTCGCACCTGGGGAGGAGAGGGCCCGCTCGCTGTGCAGCAGTGTATCGACGCCGCTGTGCCCTTGTCGGTCGTGGGGCTCGCCAGGCACGCATCGACCGAGGGACGCGCTCAGGTGCTCCTCGAGGGGATCGAGGACGGGACCTATCCGTATGTCGAGCCGGGGGAGCTCGAGGTGGTCCTCGACAGCTCCTCGGCCGCGGACAAGCTCGCGCGCTCGAGCGAGGGAGTCTTCCAGCGCCTCTTCGGGAGCAAGCGCGACGGGATCCTCGACGCGCTGGCCGCGCACTCCGGGGTGAGCCGCGTCTCGGCCTCGAAGCTGCTCGGGCTCGTCACCGCGCTCGTCGTCGGGATCGTTCGTCACCAGGCCCGATCCCATGATCTCGACGCGCGCGGGCTGGCCCGCTACCTCGGAGAGCAGGAGCGCGCCGCGGTCAACCTGCTGCCCACTTCGCTGGTCGGCCTGCTCGGGACGACACCCACCGTCGTCCCGGATTCCTCGGTGCGCGTGACCGAACGACACACTGGGCCACCGCGCGCGCCCGAGCCGTCGACCGTGCAGCGCGCGAGCGCGCAGCAGCCGAGCGTCTGGAGGTGGCTACCGTGGCTCGTCGCCGGGGCGGCGGCGATCGCGCTGCTCTCGTTCGCCTTCAACAAGAGGCCGCAGCGCTTCGACACCATGAGTCGCCCGGTGACCGACGAGGCGGCCCGGCCCGCGGAGCCCCCGAAAGCGCCGGAGATCGCCGCCCCGCCCCTCGGCACGCTGTCGCCCACCACGGGCACTGACGCTCTCGCCCGCTACCTCGCGAGCACCGACCCCGGGCCGCGCCGGTTCCTCGTCCAGGGCTTCGAGATCGGCGTCGGATCGTCGAACATCCCGTCGAACCAGGTGCTCGATGACGTGGCGGCCGTGCTCATCGTTCACCCGAACGCGAAGATCCGCGTGGAGTCGTACACCGACTCTGTCGGGAGCCCGCGCACCAACGAGACCTTGACCCAGGCGCAAGCCGACGCCGTGAAGGGCTATCTGGTCCAGCACGGCGTCGCCGCGAACCGCGTCGACGCCGCCGGGCTCGGCGAAAGGCAGCCCCTCGCCTCGAATGAAACGGCCGAGGGTCGCGACCGGAACCGACGGATCGAGATCATCGTGACCCAGCGCTGAGCTGAGACGCTCACTCGAGGAGCTGAGCGCGGCTCACCAGGAAGTCAGGAGCCCAGGGGCCCTCGACCAGGGCGAAGGTCGACTCGATGTTGCGGATCAGCATCGGGCGCGCCGGGCTCTTCAGCGTCAACAACTTCGTCTCTCCAGACTGAAGCGTGACCTTGGCGCTCGGCGCGGTGAGGTCCCAGAACGAGAGCGTCCCCTCCTGATTGGGGTTCGTAGGGTCGAGGCCGTCACAGACGCTGTCGTGCTGAAAGCCGAGGCCCCCGGCCTGCTGCGCGTACCGGGAGACGCCGGCGTCGCTCGCGAAGAACCAGAGATCGCTCCCCGCCTCGATCGGGTTGGAGAAGCCACCCCACGTGGCCAGATTGTCAATCTGGAGCGAGAGCGTGCGGAACGACACCTGGGTACCCTGGGGAGAGCCCAGCACCTCGGACATGAGGTGTACGTGGACGAGGGTGTGGAGCGGGATCCCGATCTCGAAGGGCGAGACCTTCGACACCACGGTGAAGTCCAGGAGGGACTTCGCGCAGTCCGCGTTCGGTGGGCAGGTGTCGATCGTGAGGTGTCCAGGCGCTACAGCGACCACCTCCCCCTCGCAGGTTTGATCCTGCTTATCCCCGACTTTCTTCTGCTCCGGGATCAAGGGGCTGAGGATCGCGCCGTCGGGAAAGACGAGCTTCCAGCCAATCGCATCCTCGATCAGGACCGGGCACGCCGGGTCCCCTCCCCCGACGCCTCCCTGGCCGGTGGAAGCGCCGCCTGTCCCCGTTGCGCTGGAGCTGGTGCTGGTGCTTTGAAGGACTTCACCGCTGCACCCCACGAGCGCGACGACGAGGAGAGCGACGGGAGAGCGACGGGTCATCGATCGCGACTTCGCACGGGCCATGCCACGCGCTCTGCCTCGCAAAATCACCAAAAACGCGCTCGATCGCGGAGCACCATGGGTCAACCTGGGTCAGCCCCCGACGACGCCCCGGTTCAGTGAGGATCAACGGCGCGATCTCGCCGGCCGCGCTACCCCTCTCACGACACAGTCTCCTTGGCATACCCTCGACGTCTCGCTCCAGCGGCTCAATGACGGTCTCCCAGCCTCGTGGTGTCGAGGCACTTCGCGGCCTGCAGAGGCGGGGAAAAGGGGATTTCCGATGAATCGTTGGAGCAAGATAGCCTCTCTCTTCATCCTGTCCAGCTCGCTGTGGGGCGGCGCGTGCCTGGCGCAAAAACCGCAACCCTCCGAGAAGGCGGAGGCCCCCATCACGGAGTACAGGAGCCTCTCGTTCGTCCAGTCGGGCGGATTTGCCGGCATCTACCGCCAAATCAACGTGGACTTCGCGGCGAAGAGAATCCAGATGCGAGACAGGCATGACACCACGCCCCGAGAGGAGACTCTTACGAACGAGGATCTCGCGTCAATCACCGCGGCCGTCACCGCCGCCAAACTCCCCAGCGCCCACGGTCCCTACCTCTGTCGGTTTTGCGCCGATCAGTTTCACTACGACATCACGGTGGTGACGACCGCGCACCGCCACCAGGTGCAATGGGAGGACGGCTCGAACGCACCGCAGACGCTGTTCGACCTCGGCGCGGTACTGCGCCGCATCGCCGAGCGGCGTCCCTCCGCGCGGTGAGAGTGAACGCCGGCGGAGGCCACCCCCACGCCTCCTCCCGATATCAGGCTCCTACCCGGCCGCCTCTTTATCTAGCACCCAGACCACACGGCCCCTGGCCCGCTGGAGCAGCCGCGCCGGGATCTCTTCCTCGCTCCCGCTCTGCCGCGCCGCCGCCACGGGCGCGCGCTTGCCCGCGCCGCGCACGATCATCACCGCGAGGCGCGCCTCCTGGATCACTGGCGCCGTCAGCGTCAGCCGCGCTTCCAGCTTCTTCGCCGGCTGCTCGGGGATGGCCGCGACCAGCCGGTCGTCGATCGCCACGACCCCGAGGCCGGGGAAGAGCGAGGCGGTGTGTCCGTCGTCGCCGATCCCCAGCGTGATCGCGTCGAACGACACGGCCGAGGCCACGCCGAACGTTCGTCGCAGCAGCGCCTCGTAGGCGCGGGCCGCCGCGGTGAGATCCTCGGCTTCGCTCTCCAGGCGGAAGACCTTGCCGTGCGCGCCGTCGTCGAGCGAGAGGTCCCGCGCGGCGGCGGCGTAGTTGGAGCGCGCGCCCTCGGGCTCGCCCGCGCGCTCGTCGACCCAGTACCACTCGACCTGGTGAAAAGGCAGCGAGAGGCTCGCGAGGTAGCGGTACGTGTCGCTCGGCGTCGTGCCGCCCGAGAGCGCCACGCGCGCCACGCCGCGCGTATCCACGGCCTCCTGGATGGCGCGGGCGAGGAGCTCGGCGGCCATCGCCGCCTGCTCTTCCCGGCTGGCGGCGACGATCGTCTCCGTCGACGCGACGCTGCTGCCGGCGATCATCGCCCGCTCCAGTCGGCGGCGGCGAGCACGGCTTCACGATAGACGCCGTCTCCCTCTGTGGCGTCGATGCATTTCAGGAGGACCCAGGCCTCGTCCCGGAAGCCAAGCGCGTGATGGTGCGCGCTGGTCCGCGCGCCCTCGCGCTTCCAGCACACCGCGTGACGGTCCTCGGCGAGGCGGGCGCAGGAGAGCTCGAGCGCGACGCCGTCGATCCACGTCGTCAGGTGAATCGCCGTGATCTCTCCGGGGCCGAGGGGATCCTTCGGCTCCTCGGCGGCGAGCTCGATCGTCACCTTGTCGCCGTTGGCGTTCACCACGGTCTCCTTGCTCTCGATGCGCATGCCGAGCCGCGAGAACAGCCAGCCGAGGAGGATCGCCGCCGGCTCGTGCTTGCCGCCCGAGGTCCGCGTGATCCGGATCCGGGTGACCGCCTTCGTCGCCACCACAGCGTCATCGAAGAAGCGCGCGATCAAATCGCGCCAGGAGAAGGTGCGGACGAAGGCGCGATCGGCGATCGGCGCCTTGGTCTTGTGGGCGATCTCGGCGACCTTGCGCACGCCGAGGGTCGCCGTATCGACGATGAGGCGGTCGGTGCTGCCCACCAGCGCGTCGACGAGCGACGACGGCGCGCCGAGGGCCACCTCGATGATCGTCGGGACTTCGGGGAGCACCAGCGCGCTGAGCACCGAGGCGGCGCGGCTCGCGGCGATCGCCCCGAAGCCGAGCTCGATCCGGTCGTAGCAGACGACGGTGTCGCCCTCTTTGTGGCACACGGCGCTGACGTCGGAGCCGACCTCCCACGGCGCGAGGTGCCCGTCGATCATCACCAGGAAGGCCCGCCCCGCGCGGGTCTGCGAGAGGGTCTCGATCTCGTCGCGGAGGCGGTCCGTCTCGGCGGGGGCGCCGATGACCACGAAGTTCATCGTCGACGCGCGGGCCTTGGGCGTATCGCCCTCGTTCGCCGCCGACCAGAAGGCGTTGAGCTCGGCCTCGATGCGGGAGACCGCCTCGCTCACCGCGCCGCTGCCGGCGGGCGTCACGGCTTCCTCCACGTGTCACCGGACACGAGGAGCGCGTCGGCCTCGGTCGGGCCCCAGCTCCCCGCGGGGTAGTTGGCGACCGGCGCGTCCTTGGAGCTCCAGGCCGCGAGGATCGGATCGATGAAGCCCCACTGCGCCTCGACCTCGTCGGCGCGGGTGAAGAGCGTGGCTTCGCCGCGCATGGCGTCGAGGATCAAGCGCTCGTAGGCCTCGGGCGTGCTCGTGCCGAACTCGGCGCCGTAGCGGAAATCCATCGCGACCTCGCGCACGGCCATGCCCTGGCCCGGCACCTTGGTGGCGAAGCGGAGCGAGATGCCCTCGTCGGGCTGGATCCGGATCACCAGCGAGTTGGGCTCGTTGGTCGCGCCGGGCGTGTTGTGAAAGAGGCCGTGCGGCAGGGGCTTGAAGTGGATCGCGACCTCGGCCACGCGCTTGGCGAGGCGCTTCCCCGCGCGCAGGTAAAAGGGCACGCCGCCCCAGCGCCAGCTCTCTAACTCGAGCCGCATGCCCACGTAGGTCTCGGTCTTCGAGTCCTTCGACAGCTCGGGCTTCTCGGCCCGCAGCGCCTCGATCTCTTCGAGGTAGCCCGGGACCTTGTCGCCGCGGATCGTCCCTGCGGCGTAGCGGCCGCGCACCGTGCGAGAGAGGACCTCGGCCCCGCGGATCGGGCGGAGCGTGCGCAGGACCTTGACCTTCTCGTCGCGCACCGCGTTCGCGTCCCACGACGAGGGCGGCTCCATCGCCACGAGCGTCAAGATCTGGAGCGCGTGGTTCTGGACGATGTCGCGGGTGATCCCGACCTTCTCGTAGAAGTCGACGCGGCCTTCGACGCCGATGTCCTCGGCCACGGTGATCTGGACGTGATCGATGTGCTGGCGTGACCAGAGCGGCTCGAAGATCGTGTTGCCGAAGCGGAAGACGAGGAGGTTCTGGACCGTCTCTTTGCCGAGGTAGTGATCGATCCGGTAAATCTGGCTCTCGTCGAGGTGGGCGAGCAGATCGCGGTTGAGCGCCTTGGCCGAGGCGAGGTTGGTGCCGAACGGCTTCTCGACGATCACCCGCTGATAGGGCGCCTCCGGATCATCCGACGGGGCGACGATGAGGCCGCTCTCCTTCAACCCGCGGACGATCTTGGCGACCTCGTCGGGGCCGACGGAGAGGTAGAAGAGGCGATTGCCGGCCGTGCCCCGCTCTTTGTCGAGGCGCTCGAGCTCTTCCTTGAGCTTGGTGAACGTCGTCGGATCGTTGTGGTCGCCCTGCACGTAGGAGATGCCCTGGGCCAGCTCGTTCCACGTCGCGTCGTTGAGCGGCTTGCGGCGCGAGTGCTTGGCGACGTTCTCCCGCATCTCGGCGGCGAACTCGGGCTTGGGGCGGCGCGCGACGCCGACGAGCGCGAAGCCCTGGGGCAGCAGCCGGCTCAGCGCCAGGTTGTAGACGGCGGGGACCAGCTTGCGCCGGGTCAGATCCCCCGAGGCGCCGAAGATGATCATCGCGGCGGGGCGCGGCGCCGTCTGCTCGGGCATGCCTTCACGCAAGGGGTTCGGCGCGATCGAGGACATGCTCGGGGGGGACGACTGCGCGTCGACCTTCTGCTCGGTGCTCATGAGCTCGCGCTCCAATCGGTGTGGAAATCGCCCTCTTTATCGAGGCGCTTGTAGGTGTGCGATCCGAAAAAATCACGCTGCGCCTGGGTGAGGTTCGCGGGCAGGCGCTCGCGGCGGGAAGAGTCGTAGTAGCCGAGGGACGCGCTCGTCGTCAGGAGGGGCAGGCCCGCGGTGGCGATCGTCGGCGCGGCGAGGCCGAGCTCGGCGGCCTCCTGCATCGTCCACTTCCCCGTCCCCTTCTGCGCGGTCGCGTCGACGATCATCTCGACGAGATCGCCCTTCCCTTCGGGATCTTTGGTGCGAAAAATCTTCGCGGTGATCTCGATCAGGTAGCTCTCGAGCTCGACCTTGTTCCACGCGTCGAACACGTCGGCGAGCTCGGCGTTGGAGAGGCCGCCGAGGTTCTTCAGCACGTCGTAGGCCTCAGCGATGAGCTGCATGTCGCCGTACTCGATCCCGTTGTGGATCATCTTGACGTAGTGGCCTGATCCGCCGGGGCCGATATACGTCACGCAGGGGCCGTCGGCGTGCGGCGCGGCGATCTTCATGAGGAT
>Ga0209181_10005507_pt1 | contig 18207 bp, 17 predicted proteins | sample MAT05_FD_187208 | JGI IMG/M metagenome (GOLD analysis project Ga0209181, IMG submission 187208) | Freshwater microbial communities from Lake Fryxell liftoff mats and glacier meltwater in Antarctica - MAT-05 (SPAdes) (version 2) | ecosystem: Environmental > Aquatic > Freshwater > Ice > Liftoff...
TGGAAAGCGCCACGGGCAGCGCTTTTGGATCCGAATGCTGGGCAAGAGGATTCGCTGCGGGCTCAGCCGGTTTACGAAGCTCAGCCGCATGGTGGCTTCGGTCATCTCCTCCGGGGGGTTCGCTAGTCCCCGAAACAGCATCAAGGGCGTCGACGCGGCTTCAGCCGTGGCAAGATTCCAGAAGATCAGCTGGGCATCGAGTCGCGCACCCTTCAACCCTATGCTTCGCTCCAACTGTGAGAAGTAGCTGTCTGCGTTTGCGAGCACCAAACTGACTTTCGAAACTCCGTCCTCCTCCGCCCTCATGTCAAACGAGCTGTGCTCCAAAACACGAGCGGAGTAAGTGTGGCTATTCCAAATCACTTGGTGCGTACTCCACCGCTCAACGCTTCCGTTGGCCAGACGGCACTCAAATAGGAGTATCGGTGTCTGGGGTGTCTGCTGTTCCTTCAATTCAAGTGCGGTTGGCATGGGATTTCCTTCGTCACGTCGATCAAACTAAGTATGAGCAACCACTCGGCTGCGGATGCGGATCGCGGTACCATGTTCGCCAGGCCCGGTAGAGGTCTGGGTCAACATATCTACCGCAAAACGGGCTTCCGGATAACGCCCAGTGCGCAACCCGGTTTGCTGATACGGTGATGGCGATGGCTGCGCCTCTAACTGCGCTCCGAAAAGCTCGATGGCCGCGCCGCCTGGAATCTGAATTGCGACCTGGATCATTTCGATGCTCACCGCCAAGGCGGAGAAAAGATAGTATCTTTGCCAGTCGGGTGACAATTCGAAGAGTCGCTCCGTAAATGCCCCATCGGTCGCGGTGATAAGCCGCATCTGCTGCGTCTGACTCGATCTGGCGTAGACGCTAAATGAATACTGAAACCATGCTGGGATTGCAACCGTCTGTGCGATCGTCTGCAAAGCCGCCGCTGTGTTGGTAACTTGGGTCGCCCTCGGGCGGCCCTCCGGATCGCTCACACCCTCGTTGAGTACCATACCTGGTTCTTTCGTCCAAGGAGCGCCGATGAATGTCTCGCTCTCGGCGACTAAGTTTGCCAATGGATCGAGAAACAGAAACGAGTGGCGTCTCCCCTCGCACTCGCGGAACAGCTCTTCAATACCGGTCCACTCGGCGTCCGACAGACCCGAGTGCGAGACTTCCCATTCCAGCGTCGACGCTCCGACATCGAAATATCTGATTCGTCTCCCATCGACTGACTGGTTGACTAAGGTGCGAAAGTACTCTTGGATACGAAGCGGATACTGTGTCATGGCGCCCGAAGCTAGCTGCGGAAAAATTCGTTTGATCGGCATATCGGCTTCCTTACCTGCATTCCTTTACAATAAGACTCAGATTCCCTCGGCCCTCTGCCCGCAGAAACACTTCAAGTGCGTCGCCCTCGATCGTGCAGTTGGGATAATCCGTTCCATCCCAAGGATCAACGAACCGAAATGCCTGTGCCTGTCCACCTTGACTCCGAAAGAATTGCCGAAACGCGCTGATCTCCTCTTCGGTAAGTAAGTCAAGCCGAATCATCCATTGGCGCAAAGCTCCTGGCCACTGCCGAAAGCGCTGCTCGGAGCCGTCAAGAAACTCAAGCACCTGCGTCGAAAAAGTCATTTGCCGGCGGGCGGGATATTGAACCACCGCCTGGGTGCGAAGCTGGGGAAAAGTAGGCATTGCTTAAATCTCCGAGATGACGTCGTTCAGCGCGTGTGAATTGAGCATGGCTTCTCGCACGGCTCGGGCGATGTCATCGCTGTGGTCGAGAAACGAGCGCGAGTCTATGGCTTGCACATTTATGTTGATGTTGGTCTGATTTGCCGGCATCGTGGCCGTTTGCCGAGGTAACCCGTCCTGTCCGTACGATACCTCGCTCAATGGAGACCCTCCGCTTTGGCTGACCGCGGAGTCGAGATTGATTGTACTCGGCAATCGAAAGCGCGATAGGGAGGGCAGCTCTTCTTTGCTCGACCCGAATCCAAATAGTCTGGCAATTCCAGACACCAAAGGAAGTAACGTGAGTCCGCCGCCCAATAGGCTGCCCGCCGACCGGGTGACATTGGCGACAGTGGATCCTACCTCTGACTCTCGCGCCTTGGTACTTTGGACAATCGCGGCTGTGTTCTCTACCACCTGGATAGTTTGGGCCTGATAAATGCCCCGCAACCCCTCGATTTGGCCGGTGAGTACGCGAAGCGACTCGCCGGCCGGATCTCCAGGATTCGCCCCGCCTGCGGCCAGTGTTGCCGCGGTGGGCAATGCGACCTTTAACAATTGATCAATGAGACTATTGGGCATCGGACTGCAATGACCTCCATTCGTTTTGAAGTACAAAAAGGGCGTCTACGGTCTTTGCGGGAAGTTCCCAAACTTCGCTCGGACCTAGAACTCGCCAAGCGGTAAAGGCTTCCAAAAGAGTAAATGACTCTGGCGTAATCACCGACTTCGGACACTGGGTGGTTGACGTTCGCCCTCGAGCCCACACGGTCCGCTCCGGACCCAAGGATTCTGTCGGTAAGAAGGCGCACCGGCGGGTTTCATCCAGCCGCTGTCGGCGGCATACGTCGCACTTCCAAGCGGCTGGATCCGACAACTGAAAGTGAAAGGCGACAATTAGTTTTTTCGTTCTTCCTCACTAAGCCCGCACTCTGACTTAATCTGCGCGAGTATTTCAGAGACCAAGGGCTCGGGGCCTCTTTCGAACAGCGTTTCCTTCGCGGCGAGTTCTTCGTCGATAAAGAGGCCCCCCACACTCACGAGACCCCAGTCCCAGTAGATCCGATCAATCTCCATCGAAAGAAGTGCGGCCTCCACCTTGTCTAATGGTGAGTCGCCGACCGCGTGGAACTCTTGTCGTGCCAGCAGGCCGCGTACTTGTTTGGTAAGTTCCTGGCGCCGCCCGAAGGACATCCGTTCAATCCGGTAGACAACTTCGGGGGCCCATTCTGACTGGAACGTTCTGATAGTTTCGTATTTCATTAGTTCCTCTACGCGAAGGCGATGAATACTTCATCGTTTACCGTACCGTGTGCGCGCGATCCGGAGAAGCGCCACTGGAGCCGGGTTTCGCCGTCGTCGAACTCAGGAACTTCTGGAACGATGCTCTTGAGATAAATGCCGAACAATTGACCCGATTGTTGGCCCAGCTGAAGCATCACGCTGATGGGGGAGCGTTGGCGAGCTGCTTGATACAAAGCTTTCGTGGCTGCGTCATCTTGTTCGTGCAAAGAAAAGTTCAATCGCACGTCACGAAGGCCAGCCGAAAGGCAGCGAGGAAGCGTCGAACCAAACTCACGGTCTCGAAGATCGATGTTGTTGTCGAGCGTAAACTCAGCTTCAGTGATTGTGTAAAAGCGTTCTGGGCTAGCGCCCAGCCAGGCCTGGCCAAGATGGCCGGGCACGATATTGGACTCGAACTCGCCGATGTTCGGTTCTTCTGGAAACGAAGCGAGCCCGCCCTCACCCTGAGTGAAGCTGACACTATCGATCAGGTCTCGAGCGGGGCCGCGGAATTCGAACTCGTGGAAATCGCCATTGATTTTCACGCCCATACGATCGACGGCCGTCCCCGCGAGGATTCGGTGCACCGCGGTGTCGGGAGTCCAGTAGTCAAAGACATTGAAACTCCCTAGAGTGTTCGCCGGCGCGTAAGATGCGGTCGGTCCGAAGACGGTTCCTGCGGTTGGAGCCAAGGTGAACGGCACGTTGACCACGATGGTCTGGGCGTTCGTTATCGCCGAAACAAATCGAATCTCCGACCCGAACGCTACGGCCTGCCCGATTTCTAGGTGATGCGAGCCCGTGAAAGTTAAACTTGTTGCCGATGATGACGCCAGTGTCAACCCAGATGCGAGTCGCACCGGAGCCCCGAGCGCCGCACGAAACAGCGGGCCCTGCGAAGGTTCGACGTTTTGGACATTCCAGCCTGAAAGATACGAACGGAGTTGATACGACGTTTGACGCTTCACTCCTTCTGGCAGGCCGAGGAAGGTGCGGCTTCCCGTCTTATCCCTACGGTCGAGTTGCAGGGACTGCTGACGAACCTTTAGCTGGATGCCGGCAAAGCGCCGGGCATTCGCGACGGCTGCCACTTCGCCATAAGACGGCTCCAAGGCAACGTAAAAACGATTATTGTTGGATGAGATGTAACAGGCCATCGGTAGACTCCTTTAGTTTAGTGATTGTCAAGTATCGTGACAATGCAGTTGCCCGGCGTTGGGATCTTTACCCTTGGCTGGCGTTGACTTCGAATGAGATTTTGGCGGACTGAATGAAATTCCTACCGCCGTGTTTCATTGGTGAAAACGTCACCTCATATCCTCCAGTGAAAAAAAAGCCATCGCCCCAATCCCCGCGATGGCTATCGAGCACGTCAGTTACCGCGTCCACGTAGAGCATCAGTGAAGGTTCAAGATTCTCCGCTCTGTCCTGGGATGCCCGCACTTCGGCGACCAAACGAATAATTCCGGAGAACGTCCGAAACTTCTCTTTCAGGTGGTTCGTAATCTTTTCGCAGTAAAGATGAACCCTTGGATATTGCGCCCCCGCGCTCTTTTCGAGTAACTCGGCGGCTACGTGTTGCGACACAATGTGGGTTGCGGTGATTGGAGGCAAAACGATGTTCTCTCTCTCCGCCACCGCGTCCACCGTGTAAGACAGACCGGTTTCAGCCTGCATTTGGTTAGCCAAGATGCGAAGCGCGTTTCGAGCAGTTCTGGCCATGGAGTTATCCTCTTAAGAGTAGTCGTTGGAGCCGGACGTATTGGTCAGGCGACTGTCCAAACGGAACGTCCGGTCCGCTGGTCAAGTTATTCAAGGGCATGACCCAAAGATCGTCAAGCGCGAGAGCCGATGGTGTTTGGAGTGCCAACTGTTCCACTGTCGTCCCCGCGTAGACGTGCCAGCCTGTCACTCGTGGGGGCGGGCTGGCCACACTTAGTTCAGGTTTGCCGCCGATTCCGCCCGGAAACAGCACTGCGTCACTAGCCGCGCTTTCCTCGGCCGCTCCCCTTACCCAAGTGATTTTAAAGAGCAACTGCGGAAACTCTTCGTCGGTGGGGACCGTTTCTAACTTGGGCGGTTTCGGTCGGCGGATCGGACTGGCAACCAGGCCGACCCCCACTTCCCACAGTAGGCGCGCCGCATTCTTGGCTTCTGCCTCGTAAGCGGTCCACTTTGCTCGATAGCGATCGTTGAGCTGATTGTGATGTACATCGCGAAAGAAAACAGAGAGCGTTCTTAGCGCATGCCAACGGCGCAGCGGATCGGTTGCTACTACTTGATCTAACTTGCTGGGGAATACTGATTGGGTCGGCTCTAATTGTTGAATCAGGAAGCGAAGCACCTCTCCCCCCAATTCTTGTTGTGCCAAGGCCAATTTGTTTGCTAGGCTCACGCCCTCGATACTGGCTGTGTCGAGCAAAGAAGTTTCATAGACCCGCAAATCCTCAAGCGAGGAGATGGGGCCGTCGTTGAAGAGTGCCATCGCGTTGCCGTTCCTTTCTGACCGAGACTATCTCAGCCTTTTCGGAGATTTCGGATGGATTTCGCCCTGTAATTCGCAGAACTGCTCTACGATTTCTCCCGCCTGTAAACCGAGTTTGGTTGAGTAGAAGCGGCGTTCGGCCTCCACCGAGTCTCGCTTGGCGTTTTGGTCGGCGAAATAGAAAGCGGACTCTGGGTCGGTTGCTCGACGAGCCCGATCTTCAACGATCAGCCTCGCTGCTGTTTCTCGCTTGACGAGTGTCATCACCCCTTCCTTACCGCCGTCAGGGGTGTTCTTGCTGACTAGCACAACGAAAGGACTTTCGATGGTTGCCAGGGTGTTGCGGACGTTAGCGTAAAAGTCTCGAAGATTCATAGTGTTTTCCTACGTAAGTGTCGATCATGCAGAGTTGAGTATGGGCGCTGTTTGTAGGAGGCATCGCGACGATCAGGAGAAGGTCGCGATGCCTCTAACGGGCTAGCGCAGGTTACGTGCGGACCTGAACGCCGTGACTGTTACGGAGGATTCCCGTGCCGTACAGGATATCGACCGTAAACTGTTGCGCTAAGGTGTTGGGTTGATAACTCATCAACACACGCACACCGAATCCGCCCATTTCGGCGTACTCGGCGATGGCACCGGTGCCAGGAATCGGCTGCGGCAGGCGGCGAATCGCTAACCCAATCGCATCTTTCGCGAATGCCAAATTGTGGCTGACTTGCGGAGCGTTGCCAGACTTCGCGACGAACTGCGAGCGGAAGACGTAGAAGTCTTTGATCCGGCCCACGTTACCTTCCACCAGTGCCCGCAGTCCGGCCTCACCGGCAGTGCGGTACTCACTGAAGCGAGCAATTTGCCGCAACTGCGAGTAGGCTGTGGGGTCGACCACCAAGTACTTCGACTGGCCAGCCGGCACCTTTGCGTTAAAGAGAGCTGTTTCCGCCGAGTCCACCAAAGCTTCGGTCAGCGGCGTTCCGCCGACACCCAAAGGGCTATTGGCCGTAAACTGTTGCGCCAGCGCCATCAAGTCGCTTTCCACCCGTTCGGCCAAGGCCGCAATCGCGGGCTGCATGTATAGCTTCAATAACTCCGGAACCGCGACGACCTTGGTGACGTCGGGGATCTGAAAACTTGCTTCTGCGTGGGTATCGAGAATGATCTGGGCATTTCCAAGATTCGGATTTTGCGCTTGGATCTCACCGGCCTCGGCGATGTTGTTCGCCACCATCACGGGGGGAATCGGCACGTTGACCGTGTTTCCGGCCTGCGACAGCGTCGGCTCGAAGTCCCGATTCACCAGGTTCCCCAGTACGAGGTTACCTACCAGGGCCGGCAGCGCGTCGGCTGCCACGAGCTTAACAATCGCTTGCGCGAGATTTGCGGAAGTAATCATTGGCATTCGAAAGTCTCCTTTGACTTAGTTAGTTAATTGCTCAGGCCTGAGAACTGATTGTTCTCGGACCCAAGTTTGCGAAAAGTTTATGTTCGGCGAGCGATCTACTTCAGGGATTGATTGGCCACACGGGCGATTTCTTGACGGACTCGCTCAAGTTCCTCCGGATTCATCCCCGGGCGGATCCGGTCCAAGTCAAAGTTCGAGGGCGCCGCAGAGGCCGGAGTTCCTCCGCGGGTTGTTCCCGTACCAATACCATTGGTGATTCGGGCCGGTAACAATTCAGGATTCTCCTCCACGAACTGCTTCAGGTAGCCCTGGATCGTGACGTCTTCGCCGTCCTGACGCCCGATCAGTCGCCCATCGTCGGTCCGCTGAATATCGTCCTTCACTGCCCGATAGGCAAGGTCGAGCTTCACCACACCCAGACGCTGCAGTTCGCTACGAATGGTGGAAGTGCGCTCGGCCTCCTCCGCCATGGCGCGGCTTTTGCGATTTTCTTCGGCCATCTCGTTCATGCGGCGCTCGAGTTGTTCCCGCCGTTTCCGTTCCTCCGCCAATTCGGCTTTATATGCCGGTTCGGCTTTGGCCTGTTCGGTGGCCACGAAGTCCGTAATTGCCTGCCGAATGACGTCGCGGACATCAGGCTGGGTCTTGTTGTTGTCTTCTTCCATCGAAGTTCCTTTCAAAAAAAATCGGCGGAAGTTGAGTGCTCCCGCTGTAGCAAGAGTCACCCAGCTACCGCCGGTAGGCTGGTGCAAAGTGGTGCAAGGCTTTAGCCGACTGTCGTGGCGTCTATCTCCGCAGCAATCTGATCTTTCAGCTCTTGCCGCACATCGCAAAGATATTTGAGCGCGAGTTTCTTGAAGACCTGACGTTTCATCGTCGTAGATTGGATTCCAAGCTTTAGGAGCCGCTCCGCCTCGTCCAGATCGTTGCCAAAGTCCCCGATATCGAATTCATCGAGACCAGCGACATCGATTGCTAGATTGTCCTCTCGGGTTTGCTCAATCGTACGAAGGATCCTTTTCATCGTGTCCTTGACTAAGTCCCCGAATCCGCGCAGTATTTCGATCGTAATCGCATAGTCCCGCAGTTTACTGAGACCTGATTGAGAACCATTGGTTGGACCCCCAGCCTGTGCCAGAAGATAGGAAATCCGGTAGATCTCCTGCTGCAGGCGTTCAAGATTCTGCGCGGCAATATGGTGGACATTGCCCTGCGGTTCCGTCCACCCAAAGCGGTCACCGGCGCCCAATTGTAAAAAGTAGCTCTCGCCGATGCTCTGCGTCAATTCCTTGTCACTGTAGACGACCGGCGTGGCGAATAAACCATTTGTCAGTGCCCAGGAGAGCGCGTTTGATTTATTGAAGTGCTCCAACTGCAGGGAGGCCGCCTTGTTCATGAGCCACATACCATCCGTCACCCGGAGGTCAAATAGTGGCACCCGGTTCAATTTTGCCAGAGCATGCAAACCCTGGTCTTCAATCTCTATTGGACTCCCTCCGGTGGGCTTGGAGGACTGCCGCCATAGCCGGTAGGTGGTCCGGTCGAGGTAGAGCCATCTCTTCTCCGGCGTCCAGTCTCCAACATCGATTCGTTCCTGCCGCAGTTGCTCCGTCCGCAAGACGACCCATTCGTAATTGCCATCAGGATCGCGACTCCAGTTGATGAGTTCCTCCGAAGTATAGGGAACGAGAAAAGCTCGTGAAACGCCCCGCGCTTCTTCATCGGCCCGCGTCAAAGGAGTTTGCTGCGAGCGGGGAAAATCCACTAAAATATGCGAAGCACCCTGCACCAGCGTGTCGATGAAGCAATTGCGGAAAAAGTCCGTAAGCGCTGTTCCCTTGCGGTCGCAGTCATCATTCAGTTGCCCGAAGAATCTCTTGCCGCTCGAGTTATCGCCTTCGAGGGTAATCACCGGCTCGCGACGGAACAGCGTTGCCGCGTACCAATCGATGATTGATCCGATGTAGTTCTCGTAGTAAGAATGGCTCGCACGTTCCGCGTAGACGCGCTCCGGTTCTTTGTGACGCGGTGTCAAATATTGGTACGCGTTGCGAATGAACTGCTCACCGCCCGCGTAGAGGTCGCGGTACGCCTGAAAACGAATTCGCCTTCTTACATAGTCGGGATGTTCACGAGTGATATCAAGCATAAGCCACTACTCCTTGCCGTAACTGTCTGTTCACCAAAAAAAGTTCGTCCGAATCATCTTTAGAACAACGGAAACGCCTTATCGCCCATTACGGGTCGCGGTCCGAATTCCTGCCAAACTAAATAGCCAAGCGCGTCCGAAAGATGAGTTCGCCTTGGATCTGCGTCCTTATCGATCAGCGCCGTGCCTGCGCGATATCGCACTTCGTGGAAGTCTTTCAATAACTCCTTACAACGATCGCTGACCAACAGTTCTACTTCACCTGCGGCGTTCTGCAACTTTGCATTTACCAAACGTACTCGATCGGCGACTCGCGGATTGGCTGCCGGGACATGGTAACTGACCGTCCTCAGCCCGGATCGCGCGAAGAATCGCCGGATCATCTCGTAATCGGACGTCCCCGATGTCTGGCGATGGCTCCCAGATGCGTCGCCGGTAATTCGCACGCCTGCCGAATGTCGCGGGAATCGGCGCACGAATTCTTCACAGGCTTCTTCCGTCGATGCCCGAGGAATGACGATCTCATCAATGACATTCAATCGTTTCCCTGATCGCTGTACCACCAGCGAACACATCGGATCGACGTTAAAATCGAGCGTCCAGAGTAAAGGTTCTCTTTCCTCCACGGCGATCGATTTCACGTTTTGCTGACTTTGAAAAGCACCGTAAACCAAGTCTCTACCCGATTCGTGGTAAGCGCCCAAGGCCTCTTGCTCATAGAAGCGTGAGTCGTAGCTGTGTTTCAGTCGCTCATAGTAGTCCGGAACTGCCGCTAGTAAATAACGATTCTCGAACGGCTTTGCCAGTACTGTGCCATATCCCTTGATCTGTTTCTCGACAAAGCGGCGATAAACCCAGTCGTGTCCATTGGGAGTCCAAACGGCAAACCCAGACCGAACTTTGGCCAGCGGGTCGCGCAGTCGGGCTTCCAGTCTTAGCCACGCCTCCTCGGCCGTATAGGTCAACTCATCCAAGCCGAACCACGCCAGATTTGTGCCGCGCAGCCGCTCATACTCCTCCATGGAGCGGAACAAAATCTTCGCTTTGCAGTCTTTCAGCACCACGTAATTGTGCGCCTTATTGTGTTCGTACGGAACTCGGGCCTGGTTCAAGATTTCTAACAGACTGTGTTGCGTTGCATCCTTTAACATCGGGTAAGTGGGTGCGCCCAAGAGGCCTAGCCGGCCCGGATTCTGGTACGCCAGCCGGATTGCCTCCTGACAGAGTGCGGCGCTCTTTCCTGAGCCCACTGGTCCCGAGAAGCCCTTGAATCGGGTGCTCAATCGGTGGAATCGCGCCTGGGAAGGCAACGGGTTGTAACCAATATCTCGCCATCGTATTTCCTCTTGATTCGCGTTGTTCATCCGGCTCCGTCGGCGAGATTTCCTTTCGCCCGATTTGAGAATAGCAACCAGCCATTAAATTCTGACCCGGCGAAGTTTCACAAGCTGTTGAAAGGAAGGAAGTTAGAAAGTTCTAATTTAATGTGAACGGCTACCCAAAGAATTGAAGTTCCTAGAGTTGCACTTCTAAGTAGCTGAAACTAAAACGCTTGTTTAGTCGCAATCGCTCAGTTCTTCCCGTTAACCTTCGTTTTGTGTCTAGAATGGATGTGTACCTATGTCATTTGCCCGTATTCCAGAGGCCCTTGAGGATTTTCGCCGCGGCCGTATGCTCGTGGTTGTCGATGACGAAGATCGTGAAAATGAGGGCGACCTCACGCTTGCCGCCGACTTCGTGACCCCGGATGCGATCAACTTCATGGCCGTCCACGGGCGTGGTCTTATCTGCCTCGCCCTCAGTTCAGAGCGTTGCGATGTTCTTGGGCTCTCACTCATGTCTCCAAAGAACACTTCCAATTTCGGTACTGCTTTCACTGAATCGATCGATGCCCGACATGGGGTTTCTACGGGTATCTCGGCCGCGGACCGTTCTCTCACCATTCAGATTTGCATGCAGGCTGATACGCGACCCGAAGATCTGGCCCGTCCCGGACACGTGTTTCCCCTTCGCGCGCGAGAAGGCGGGGTGCTGGTTCGGGCTGGTCAAACGGAAGCCGCAGTCGATCTTGCGCGTCTGTCGGGTCTCTCGCTTGGCGGAGTCATCTGCGAAATCATGAATGAAAACGGCTCTATGGCTCGCCTGCCGGAGCTCACCGATTTTTGCCGCAAGCATGACCTTAAGCTCATCACGGTTGCCGATCTCATTCGCTACCGCATGCTTCATGAGCGATTTATCGCTCGCCAAGCTGTCGGCAGCGTCGTGACTCCTCACGGTGTCTTTCGGACCCTTAGCTATTCGAGTTCCGTGAGTCCTGAGCGCCATCTCGCCTTGGTCTTCGGTGATCCTGAATCGCGACCAGCCGCCCTGGTCCGTATGCACTCGCATTGTGTCTACGGTGATGTCTTCGGATCATCTCGCTGCCAATGCCGCCAAGCCCTGGATCAATCGATGAGCCTGATTGCCCGCGAGGGCGCTGGGGTAGTTGTCTATCTTCATCAAAGTGGTTTGGGTATGCGCACCAGCGCCGATCGAATTCTCACGCACGGCGATGATTTCCAACGCTTCACGCCCGCAGATCCGCATCATGAAACCCAACACGAGGCGGGCATTGGTGCGCAGATTCTTGCCGATTTAGGTCTTCGACGAATTCGGCTATTGACGAACAATCCGCGGAAAGTTCCGGGTCTTGAGGGATTCGGCATTGAGATTGTCGAACAAATACCCATATCCGTTTGATTCGTTGCCGGTTACGGCATGGTCTCTACACTTCTCACTGCGGCGCCAAGCACCCTCGGATCCTGACCGATGCGTCTCGCTGGCCGTACCCTTAGCTCAATCGTTAAGTCGTCCCGTGCGGCATGCCCGTCCACTAATGGAAAGGTGATCTGCTGTGGACCGTGATCTTGCACCGCGCGTTTGCCGATCCTTTGGCCGTCCTGCCAAACCTCCAGTTCGTCAGCTGGTAACGACACTAAGTCGAGTCGCAGGTGTCGATGCCCGGGCATCTTCTTTACCCGCACTTCGGCACGCTCACTCATCCATCGAAACGAACTGTCCCAGCTGTACCAATCACCCGCTAATTCCCCATCGAAACGAGTCAACTCAACCATTCCGGCTCGATTGGGCATTTTGGTCCATCGAATAACCAGATCATTCCGATGCAACTGTCCGATGTCCCAACGCGAGAGCTTTAGGAGTAAGTTGCCGCTGCAGAGTCGGTATGCAGCTTCCACTCCCCATACGTTTAGCCCGGCCGGGCCACCTTCGTAGAACGCTTGCGTAAGTGATGACTTATCCTTGAGCGAAAAGCAGGCGGAACTTACGAACTCCTTGGTTAGTTGCGCTTGGGTTAACTCCGCTCTTCGAAAACTCCTTAGTTCGCGTAGACCGATTCCGGCATAGATCAGGAATGCAATGGCCAGCGCCCAGGACGGCCAACGATTCAGCACGGCCCCCACCGCTATTGCGCCAAACATCAAGGGTACGTAGAGATATACGGAAAACAAACGCCCAGGCAAAAAAAGAAGTGGACCTAAAAGCGCCGTGGCAGAAACTACTCCCATCACCAGCCAGCGCCTCTCTGCTCCTCCCAGCCATCGCCATCCGGTCAACAGCACCCACGGCAGGCCCGCCGCCATCCTACCGTAGAAACGCAGGCAATCCGTAACCGCAGTCATGGTGAATTGGAGTGTGTAGGCCGATAGTTCGCGGCCTTGGTTTTGCACCATCGCTTGGCCTCCGAAGGACAATGAAACCGCGAGAAACGGCACTACGCGCCACCACCGCCGATCATTTAGCCATTCTTCGGCCATCAGCACTAAAGGGAAGAAAATAGCGATCTCCTTCGCCTTGTACGCGCACCAGAACAGAAGGAACGCGACGCCCCAACGTCCGCTGCGATACAACAAGAACGCACTCATCAAAGCCATTCCACAGAGAACATCGAAAAGATACATCGGTTTCCAGTGAGCGGGCAACAGCGCAAAGTGGAAGGCGAAAAAAACTGCGGCTGACATGGCTGCCCGAGGCGTTAACGCAGTTCTAACGAAGCGATATACCAGAAGCGCATTTATCAAATGCAAAAACTGCACAAATGCGATATACGGTGCAAAGGAAAGTCCCCAGACTTGCCCAAGCCAGCGATAAGTCACATGCCCCACGGGGCGGAAGTTATAGCGCTCGTAGAGTGGTGAAGCAAAGCCGCGCCAGAACGTATCGAATCCAGCCAGCAGAGTACTCGCCAAGTTGTCCAGATCGTCATCGGAAAAGTACCCTTGATAAGCGCCTCGATTGGCGACCAGGAAGACAAACAGAAATATCGCTCCTAGCGCGGCTTGAGGAAATCGAAATCGCATCCGAGATTTGCCTGCTCCACATGTTCCAGAAACAACTTACCGTATCCTCTGTTGTAAGCTGGTGACGGTGCCTTCCAATTCTGCCGTCTCTCGCTGAGCTCAGCGTCGGAAACCAGTAGATCAATCCGGCGGCCAGCCACGTCCAAAACGATCTCGTCCCCGGTCTCCACCAAAGCCAATGGCCCGCCGACCGCGCTTTCTGGCGTCATATGGAGCACCACTGTGCCGAAGCTCGTTCCGCTCATCCTCGCATCTGAGATCCTTACCATGTCGCGCACCCCTTGCCGGATCATTTTCTTGGGCAGCGGAATCTGACCCCATTCCGGCATTCCTGGGCCACCACGCGGACCCCCACTCTTCATTACCAGAATCGTGTTGGCATCCACGGGTAAGTCCTCGTCGTCGATCTGGCTCATCAGTTCTGAGCGCGATTCAAAGACAAAAGCGCGGCCGCGATGCTGCAGTAACTCGGGCGACGCTGCGGTCGGCTTAATTACCGCGCCATCCGGGGCCAGATTGCCATAAAGGATGGCTGTCCCGCCCTCGCTGGCTAGTGGACTGCTAAATTCTCGAATCACCTCCCGGTTGTAACCTCGCGCTTCGCCGACACATGCTTGCAGCGTAAGTCCGCTTACATTCAATGCCGTGCCATCCAGATCGGGAAGTAGCTCCCGCATTACAGCCGGAACTCCTCCGGCGGAAAAGAAATCTTCCATCAGATAATCGCCCGAAGGCTTCAGGTTCACTAACCAGGGCGTACTGCGCGAAATGCGATCGAAGTCATCCAGCGTCAGCGGCACTCCGGCTCGCCCCGCAATGGCCAGTAAGTGAATTACGGCATTGGTGGAGCCCCCAATCGCCATTTGCACGCGAAGCGCATTGTCGAATGCGCCGCGGGTCAAGATGCGGGAGGGCTTCAGGTCTTCTTTGGCGAGGTCTACAATTCGTCGCCCCGCCTCCTCCGCCATGGCCAGTCTCCGCGAATCGGGTGCCGGGATCGCCGCACTCCCGGTGGGTGACATTCCCAGCGCCTCACTCAGGATGGCCATGGTCGACGCCGTCCCCATCACCGTGCAATGTCCCGCGGACCTCCCCAAAGCGCACTCTACCTCTGCCATCTCCTGATCCGTCACCTCACCGGCACGATAAAGATCGAATAACTTCCTTCCATCCGTGCCCGCGCCCAGCTTCCTGCCGTGCCAGTCTCCCGCCAGCATTGGCCCGCTGGTCAGTAACATCGCTGGCACATCGGCGCTGGCCGCGCCCATCAGCATTGCCGGCGTGGTCTTGTCGCAACCCGCCAATAGCATCACTGCATCCAGGGGATGCGCGCGGATGCTCTCCTCCACCTCCATCGACATCAGGTTTCGGAACAGCATCGCGGTCGGCTTCATCAGCATCTCAGCCAACGACATCACCGGAAACTCAAGCGGGAATCCTCCCGCCATCCAGACCCCTCGCTTCACGGCCTCCGCCATCGGTCGCAGGTTTACATTGCAGTTAGTAAGTTCGCTCCAGGAGTTACAGATACCGATGATGGGGCGCCCATCGAATACGGCGCTTGAGAATCCTTCGCTCCTCAACCACGCCCGGCGGGAGAATCCATAGTATTCCGGCGTATCGAACCAAGCTCTACTTCGCATGAGATTCTAACTGTAGCGCGTACCCGGCCCCCCGCTCAATGCCCGAATGTGATAGCCTACCGCGCTAAGGCCTATGGTGAAATCAAAGTCTCCCCACTTCGCGCTCGCTGTGTTGACCGGAATCAACATTCTGAACTTTTACGACCGCCAGGTGCTGGGTGCCTTGGCTGAGCCCATCCGCCACGAATTCCACCTTTCCGACGTTCAAATCGGCTGGCTCGGCACGGCCTTCATCTTGCTCTATGCCGTCGTCGGCATCCCACTCGGCCGCCTTGCTGACTCCTGGCGCCGCAAGCCACTGCTGATCTGGGCCATTGCCGCCTGGAGTTTGCTCACCGCCATGGCCGGCCTAGCTTCCACGTATTCGTTCCTCCTCGCCTCACGGCTAGGGTTTGCCGTTGGGGAAGCAGCAGTTGCCCCCGCTGCCACCAGTTGGCTGGGCGACTTATTCCCGCCCGCCAAGCGCGCCCGCGCTCTGGGGATCTTCATGCTCGGTGTCCCGATCGGCGGCGCCCTCAGTTTCTTCATCAGTGGCCCCATCGCCCAGGCCTTTGGTTGGCGTGTCGCCATGATCGCCGCCGCGGCTCCCGCTCTCCTGGCGATCCTGTTCTTACTCCGTCTCGTCGAGCCGACCCGCGGCGCTGCCGAGACTCATGCCCCCACGTCCCATCAAAGCCGCCAATCCACTCGCGACCTACTCGCCATCCCCACCTTCCGCTGGATCATCGCTTCAGGCGCTCTGCTCAACTTCAACATGTACGCCATCGCGACCTTTGCTCCCGCCTTTGTAATTCGGGTGCATCACCTGACCGTCGGGGAGGCCGGAGTCATCGCCGGACTGGCCCTCGGTTTCGGTGGCATCATCGGGGGGCTTCTTTCCGGGGCTATTGGCGATCGGGTCGTCCACCGCGGTCAGAACGGCCGGCTCCAAGCCGCCGCCCTCATGGCGATTATTGGCGCACCCGTGGCCGTCGCCGCAATTCTCTCGCCGCAGGTCTATCTTTGCGTCGTTCTGCTTGCCTTTTTCTACGCCATGCTCAATACCTACTATGGGCTCGTCTACTCATCGATTCAGGACGTTGTCTCTCCCACCCGCCGTGGTTCCGCCATGGCCGTCTATTTTCTGGCCATGTACCTTTGCGGTGCCGCTTTCGGTCCGGTATTAACCGGCAAGCTGAGCGACTTACTCGCCCGCCGCGCTGCTGATGCGGCCGGTTCCCCTGCTGTCTCCGAAGTCTTTCGCGCCTTAGGTCTCCAGCAGGCGATGCTTGTCATGCCGGTGCTCTCCATTCTTTTGGCCGTCGTGCTCTACTTCGCGTCCCGCAATATTGCGCACGACATACGCCGAAGGGAAGAAACTGCCGTTCACGCCTCCACCGTATGGCGCTAATTGATTTCCACTGGCGGCAATAGATGCTTCTGCACCTTGCCCAGCGCCGTTCGCGGCAGTTGGGCCACCGGCACAAATGCCCTCGGAATCTTGAACGACGCTAGATTCGCCCGGCAAGCCGATTCCAGTGTTGCCGCATCGAACTCGCCGTCGCACACCACATAGGCCACCGGTACTTCACCCCGCCGCGCGTCATGAATGCCCGTTACCGCCACCTCTCGCACGCCGGGTTGTTCCGCCAGGAATTCTTCGATTTCCCTCGGGTAAATGTTGAATCCCCCCGAAATGATCAAGTCACTCCGTCGCCCTTGCAGTGTGTAATATCCGTCCGCTGACCTTACGGCCAAGTCCCCCGTCCGGAACCAACCGTCACGAAACGCTTCTTCCGTCGCCTCCGGCCGCCGCCAATATCCCGCAAATAAATTCGGACCTTTCAGATGTAATTCCCCAGTTTCCCCATCCGCCACCGCCACGCCATCCGGATTCAAATTCCTCACCCTTACCCCCGGCAGCGGCAGCCCGACTGACCCCGCCCTCCGCTCACCCACATAAGGATTGGACAAATTCATCAGCGTCTCGCTCATCCCGTAACGTTCCAGGATCGTCTGCCCATACCTTTCCTCAAACTCTTCCAACACCGCCGCCGGCAGCGGTGCCGAACCCGACACAAACAACCGCACCCCGCTCCCGATCTTCCTCGCCATCGTTTGGGTCCACTCCAACATGCGTCCGTACATTGTGGGGACGCCAAAGAATACGGTCGGCTGAAACTCTTCCATCCACTGCGCGGCCTGATCGTGCACGAATCGCTCCGTCAGCCGCATCCGGCAGCCGCTCAATAACCAGCAGTGCACTCCATTTCCGAGTCCATGCACATGAAACAACGGCAGCGTCAGCAGCAGCCGGTCCTGCGGCGTGAATTGCCATGTACTTACTAAGTTGATCGCGTTCACCGCGAAGTTGTGCTGGGTAAGTACCGCGCCCTTAGCGACACCCGTCGTCCCCGATGTATACACGATCGCCGCGGGAGTGTCCGCGTCCGTCACCCGGCACAAGCGGCTCGTCGGCTGCGCCCGCGCTAACGGTTCCATCTCCTCCATCATCCATACCGGTGCGCCTTCGCCCACATAAGCCCGCAGCGATCCACAAGTCACTACCGCCGTCGGTTCCGCGTCCCGCAAAATATGCCCGATCTCGCGATCCCGGTACAGCACATTCACGGGAACGAAGATCACGCCCAGCCGGGTCGCCGCCAGGTACAACTCAATAAAATGCACACTATTGGGGAGGTACACACACATCCGGTCCCCCAGCTTCAGTCCGCGTGCCGCGAGTAAGTGCGCCATTTGGCACACGCGCTCATCGATCTCGCCAAACGTATATTCTCTATCCCATTCGAGCCCGACCTCATCGCGCCGGCCCACAAACGTCAAATCAAACAGAGCGGTTAGTGTCACTGCTCTCTATTGTTACCAATTCGTAAAGGAGCCATCCGGACGCCGGATCATCGGGATCGCCGCGTAGCGTTCTTTATACTCCCCAATCATCTGCAGTTTCGTCGTATCCACCTCCACGCCGATCCCCGGCCGTTCGTTTGGCCACAGCTTTCCGTTCCTCAAGTCATAGCCGTTGTTCAGATAGGGCCAAGGCCGCGTGCCCCCCATCACCATCTCCATCAACACCGGACCCGAGAATGCCGCCGAGCAATGCACCATCGCCGCCTCCGAAATCGGCCCCGTGAAGTGCGGCACCAACCCCGTGTAATGCGTCTCGCACAAG
>Ga0209181_10005511_pt1 | contig 18195 bp, 8 predicted proteins | sample MAT05_FD_187208 | JGI IMG/M metagenome (GOLD analysis project Ga0209181, IMG submission 187208) | Freshwater microbial communities from Lake Fryxell liftoff mats and glacier meltwater in Antarctica - MAT-05 (SPAdes) (version 2) | ecosystem: Environmental > Aquatic > Freshwater > Ice > Liftoff...
TTGGATTGGAGCGGGTTGAGTGAGCTATGCGGATTTCATCCGCGATGCATTGGGGAGCGCCGAGGAGGAGGAAGGGAATAGGGAGGCTGGAGGGTGGGCGAGAAGGCGACCCGCGTGCTGTTTTTGGAGGACCGAAGAGGAGGAGGGGAATAGGGAGGCTGGTGGGAGGGTGAGAGCCAAAAACATTCCTCCAATGCGGAGCATCATTCTTTGCGGAAAGGTGGCTGGGAGTAACAAAACAATGTGAGGATCTCGATTCTGCACGGTCGCACGCGGTGTTACGGGCACATGCAGACACGACGACGCGCTAGACGCTTCTCCTTGAGATAGAGGAAAAACCCACGGATGCGATCCTCTCCCAGCGTAGCCGGATCCACCCGCGCAAGCTCCGCCACCTTGCGTGCATAACGCAAATACCCCTCCCGCGTACGCCCCGCCTTTCCACGCAGCCGCAGATGTTGCTCGTAGCGTCTCAGCGAATCGTAGTCGGGCAATACAGGCTTGGCTTTGCCCCCGGTTTTGGGTTGGTTGGGTTGTGGTGTCGGGTTGGTTGATGAGGTTTTATTCATAGACCCCATCTTCTCTTCCAAACCGCCACCCCCCTCTTTTCAAATCTCACCCAGTGCCACTCACCACTCCCAGCTTCAACGCTGCCTTAGCGGCTTCGTTCAACCATGCGCTTCAGCTGACACCTCCGCAGTGTCATGGCAGGTGCTGCCAGCCTCCCGCCACTTTTCCTCCAACCGGCACCTGCCACGCCACTGCTCCGGCGCAGCTGAGCTTGGGTCGTTAGGCCTTCCTAGCGCACACTCTTTATGAACATCACATCCCGTTACTCTGACATCCCCGAAGTCGTTATTGACGAATCGAAAATTCCTCTGGCTGTTCGCCACCTTCTTCAGTTGGCACGGGAGTGGAGCATCAGCGATGATCTTGAGCTTGAGAATTTCATCGCTGCAGCTTCTCCAGAAAAGCAGCGAGAGTTTTATGAGGCGTTCCTCCCTCATTTTGATGCACTCGCCCAGTGGAATAGAGAGTCGAAGGGGCTTATTCCACAACCTGATGAGCTTGTTCTTTTTGACATCGCTGCCAATGCAGCCGCGACCGTAGGCAGCGCAACGTGAGAAGCCACCGGATGCCTACAACAATGCGCTCCAGCATGACACCTCCGCAGTGTCATGGCGGATGCTACCAACCGCCCGCCATTTTGCTACCAACCGCCCGCCACCTTGCAACCAACCGGCATCTGCCACGCCACTGCTCCGGCGCAGCTGAGCTCGGGCGTTAGGCGTCGCTCGCGTATCCCGTGAATGAAGACCAAACAAAGCCCACTACTTATGTTTCCGAGTGGATCACAAACCAAGACCGAACCTTTGCTGCGCGTTATCGCGGTCTCGGCATTTTTCGTCGTCGCGTGGGCGACTATCCAGCACTTCGACACGCCAACGACGAACATCAGCCCGAAATACGAATCTGGTTTCGGAGCGGTTCTCGAGCAGATCGGCATCGCGGTCACTCTTCCAGCCTACTTCGCGCCGGACTGGACTTCGGCTATCAATCGACTCCCACTTATCGCGATTGAGTTTTGGCCACTACTTCTTCTCTGCTTTCGCCCTTGGCGGCGCCTCTCGACGATCGCTCGGTATTCGATTGTCATTTACAGTTCGTTACTATGCCTAGCCATTGTAGCACTAGCTGTCTTTCTGCATCTCCATTGGCACCAAGAGTTCTTTTCTCCATGATCCAGAGCAATTCGACCGCAACGCCTAAACGCAAAGGATTGATGCGGCCCGAGCCCGCATCAATCCATGGTTGAACACTGCCCTGCTGCGAAGGCAGCAATACTTTAAACCGAAGCCCGAATTGCAGAGCCTGCACAGCAGGATAACCCCGGTGAAGAGTCCGACGCGCTTGGATTGGAGCGGGTTGAGTGAGCTATGCGGATTTCATCCGCGAAGTCGCGGGTAGGGTGGGCATTTGCTCAACGCCTCCGCGCTACCCCTTCGGGCTCCCTGCGGTCGGCTATGTCGCTCCGCTCCATTTGCCCGCCGTTTTTGGCGTCCCGCCAAAAACATTCCTCCAATGCGGGAGCATCATTCTTTGTGGAAAGGTGGTGGCGCCCGCGCTCATCGTCTCAAAGCTCACATTTTGCACGGTCGCGCATGGCACGGCGTCGGTGCCTACCGTGGGTTCGACAACCAGCAAGATCGCCAAACCCTAATTCACAAATTCGCTTACGGTCCAATCGCACCACCCCGCACGAAGTATGGTTCATATACACACTCGACGGGGATACCTTCACCTTCGACGGAATAACAGTTCTCGGATGGTGACTCCAATGAGCAGCACGCCGCCTTGTCTTCAGAGTCTGATAATGGGGAACGCGGTGCTTGTATGATCTCCTTATTGTTAATCTTTGATTAGCAAACGGCTTTTTTTCTGCTTGGGTGTCCGCCCCCCTCCAACTTCTTTAGCAATCTTCATCATTATGCCTTCCACTTTAAACGGCGTCGGAACCAAATATTACGGAAAGAAAAACATCTCGAGTCGTGTCGGTCAGTGTTCGCACTGTGGGCAAACGACGCAGATTGACAGCTACGATACGCGGCTTTGGTTTTGCCTGGTTTTTATTCCAGTCATCCCGCTTGGAAAAAAGAGGATCGTGAATTACTGCGCCAAATGCACCATGCATCATGCCATTCCGCTGGTGCAATGGGAGTCTCAAAAGCAACTGGGCGTATCCGGAGCGGGCGAGAAATTCCGGAGCAATCCGACTCCTGAAAACGCATTGGAACTTCATGAACATTTGATCGGCTTCGATCAGCATCAGGAAGCGGCGGAATTCAGGAAAATCATGGAGGAGAAATTTCCAGACGACGCAAAGGTTTTTGAAGGGATGGGGCTTTCGCTCATTAATTGCGGGCAAGTGCAGGAGGCGGAAAAGCATTTTGCCAGGGCGCATGAGTTACGTCCGGATCTCCCAACTCCACGCATGGGGATCGCTGATAAGTACATCCGAGAGGGAAGGCTGGATGAAGCCCGCAGCCTGCTTGACTTCATGGAAAAGCCAGGCTCGGGGCAGCTTTACAAGCTCGGTTCGATTGAAGATCTCGGGAACGCTTACCTTGCTAAAAAGTCCTACCTGGAGGCGTTGGAACTGTATCATCACCTTTTGAGGGAATTGCCTGCGGCGGCGACACATGTTCCGTTTCGTAAAAAAGTGGAGCAATGCGAAAAAGCGCTCGGGAGAAAAAAGGAAACCATCCTCCCCGAGAAGAAATTCAGTTGGCGGGCACTCTTTGCCAGCAGCTCAGCTCCGGCTCCGGGTCAGGGAGTCAATATGGGGCAGATCATCAAAATCGGTGCAGTGTGTGCGCTGATTCTTCTGAGCCTTGGCATTTATAATGAATGGGTGCGTCGTCACCGGACGCTCCATGTGGTGAACAACCTCGGCAAGCCAGTGACCGTAGAAATCGCGGGGATGACAGAGATAATTCCTCCCGGCGGCCCTTTCCCAATCAAGCTCAGTGAGGGAAAATATCAGGTGATCATGCGGGGAGGCGTGGAGGAGCAAATCGATATCACGCTGAAATCGGATTACATTTCGAGGTGGGGTGGCAAGTCGGTGTGGGTTTTAAATCCTGGAGGTGCGGCGGCCATTGAAAGAATCACCACCGTTTACAGCAAGAATCCGGAATCGGGAGGCTCAATCTCGTATGAAACTGGACGATTTATTGCCATGACGGATATCGATCATCCGTTTGAACCTTTGCCGACAACGGTGAAAATGAAGTCTTCCGAAAAACGCCGTTATTTAAAAGGAACAGATGTTTACAAAGGCCCACCTAGTGAGCTGGTGGATTATCTGGCCGCAAATAATATGGTTTCAAACGCGCTGGATTACGCCGAGGCCAATCTGCGGCTTGGCTATAGCGAGGAGCTTCTCAATAGCTATGTCAAAGCAGGCTACACTGCCGGTCAGTATGAACGCCTCTATCAGTTTTTAAAACCCGGCCTGGCGATTCTCCCTGTTAATATGGAGTGGCATCGTCACTATCAGACGGTTGGAAAAAAGGTGCAGGGTGATGCGCTGGAAGCTGAATATCTCGCCATGCTGGAAAAGGAGCCGGATAACTCAGCGCTTACCTACCTTTGTGGGCGACTCATGACGGATCACGCCGAGTCCGTTGCTTATTTTAAGCGCTCCATAAAGCAGGATGCAGAAAACCCATTCCCTTATCTTGCGCTCGGATACGATGCGTTGAATCGGGCTGATTTTACGGCCGCGGCGAAGCTGTTGGACAAAGCTTATGAGCTCGCCCCCGATAATTACGCCATTGGTATTACGCACGATTACCTACCTTATGCGTTGCGTTCATATGACGATCTTGAACAGGAGTTGCGGGAGCGGATGGATGAAAAACCGATGGATGTGGGAGCTGCTTTTCAGGTTTGCACGCTGCTGCTCCATCAGAATAAACGCGAGCAGGCGACGGAAGTTTTAAAGGAAGCCGAAAAGCGGTTGATAAAAGAAATGCCGAAGGACGCACCATATATCATGGGGCTTTTGAATCAGGCGTTTCAGATGCAATCGCAAGACTACGCAACACTGGAAAAAGAGCTTACGAAGGACAAGTCTGACGAAGCGAAAGAGAAAATGCTACGGATCAAGCTGCAACAGGGCAAGGTGGAGGAAGCCATGAAGATGCCGTCTGCAGCAAAGCTTTTCGAAGCGGATCCGGAAAATGGACTGGTTTACGCACTGGCATGGAAAAATGTGGGCAATGATGCAGAGTGCAAAGCGTGGTGTGATAAAACGGCGGAGGGCCTGCGGGCGGGTGATGCCGATGACCGTAGGGCGGCGCAATTGCTCACCGCAGGAAAGGCTCCGACGATTGCTCAACTGGATGAAGTTGTGATGCAGCTTGAGTGGAAGGCGACGTTGGTCGCGTTGTTTGGAATCCAGTACAAGGACCGCCCCGAGCTGACTGAACTGGCCCGCAAACTGAACTATTTCCCAGGCTATCCTCATGTGATTTTAATCAGGGCTCTTGATCCTGCGGCCGGGCGGGTGGCCGAATGATGAGCGACTTGAAAGTGATAGCCGGAAATTAATCTGATGATGAGTTGTGAGGCTTTCGATGTGCACGTGCGGGAGATTGAGCAGCGATTTGCGAAGAATCCCACGGCTCGGAAGTTTATAGACGTTTACGAACGATAGGGCGCGCTGCATTCGTCGCGAGAAATGCAGCCTTTTAGGACGGTTTTAAAATTCCACTAACGGCGCAGAACATAATTTAGCGTTTCTTGAAGTGCCTCCGGCGCGATTTCGTCTGAAATTACATTTGAATGCCAAAAACCAAAATAAATGAATTTTTTCTTGCGGATTGGATAAAAATCTCTAAAACAGACCCTCCCTTAGCAGCGAGGCATAATGCCTCGCTTGCTTTGTCTAGACGAAAAAACTGACAGTTACCTCTGAAATTCACAGCAAGCTTCGGGTTCAAAAACGCCGCATTACCAGCCGCAAGAACCTGCTGCCACTGTAAATATCAGGGATTAACCGTCTCCAAAAACGAACGCGCGCCTTGTTTATTAAAACTGTTCCTCCGTATTTCGGTTACTTTGAATCTGGTTTGTCCGGCAGCGCCCGCTCGCTTGTGATTTCACTTGGCTCTTCGTCTTTTATACACGCCATGGGCTCCATCGCCCTCGTTTCACCATCCGCCCCATTCGGGAGGATCACTTTCTAACCCACTTCGTCGTCGCTGGCCCCAACGGCTTGCCGACGGCAAAAACAACCACACCCGCTGCAATCATGTCTGAACGCATCAACTTCGGTAAACTCAAGGAAGGCGCCGAACCGCCAAATCTCATCGAAATCCAGTTGGATTCTTACAAAGAATTCCTTCAGGAGGGCGTTGCGCTTTCCAAACGCAAGATAACCGGCCTTCAAGCTGTTTTTAAAGAGGTTTTCCCGATCAACAGTTACGACGAGAAAATCACTCTGGATTTCCACAGCTACGAAATCGCCGAGCCTAAGATGTCGCTCCGCGAATGTATGCGCGAGAGCCAGACTTATTCTGCGCCGCTTTACGTCACCTTCCTGCTGAAGGAAGAGAAGCAGACCAAGGAGGAGAAAGTTTACATGGGCGAAATCCCGCTGATGACTCCCTCGGGAACTTTTGTGATCAATGGCGCCGAGCGCGTTGTGGTCTCCCAGTTGCACCGCTCACCGGGCATCTGCTTTGAGTCCTCGATCCATTTGAATGGAAAGGTGCTCTATTCGTTCCGGATCATTCCTGATCGTGGTTCGTGGGTGGAAGTGCAGTTCGATACGAACGATCTGCTTTATGTTTATATGGATCGCCGCAAGCGCCGTCGGAAGTTTCTCGCTACCACGCTGTTGCGTGCGCTCGGCTTCGGTTCCGATGAGGACATCATCAAGATTTTCTACAAGGTCGAAGACCTCAAGCTCAGCGAAAACCTCGAGGAAGAGGCGATTGCAACCAAGGTGCTCACCGCAGACGTGCTCGATGGAGAAATCACCGTCGCCCGCGCTTTCGAGCCGCTCACCAAGGCAACCATCCGTCAGATTATCGCGCTCGGCATTAAGAGCGTCAAAGTGGTGGATACCTCGGAAGACGACACGGTTATCAAGTCGCTGAAGAAAGACCCAGCGCATGATGAAGATGAGGCGTTGAAGGATATTTACCGTCGTCTCCGTCCTGGCGACCCGCCAACCATTCCAAACGCCCGCGCCTTGCTGAAACGTCTTTTCTTCGATCCGAAGAAATATGACCTCAGCCGCGTTGGTCGTCACAAGCTGAACGCAAAGCTTGGCGTGGATGTGTCCCTTGATACCCGCGTGGTGACCAAGGAAGATTTCATTGCAGCGATCAAGTATGTGATCGGTCTGCGCCGCAACGAAGGCATGCTCGATGATATCGATCATCTCGGCAGCCGTCGCGTCCGGACCGTGGGCGAATTGCTCGCCAACCAATGCCGCGTGGGTCTTGCCCGCACCGAGCGTCTGGTGAAGGAGCGCATGACCTTGTTTGATGTAAATATCGAGGGCATGACCCCGCAGAAGCTCATCAATCCAAAGGCTCTGAGCGCGGTGATCCGCGACTTCTTTGGTCGCAGCCAGCTCTCACAGTTCATGGATCAAACGAACCCGCTTTCGGAACTCACTCACAAGCGCCGTCTATCGGCCCTTGGACCAGGAGGTCTCTCGCGTGATCGCGCCGGCTTCGAAGTCCGTGACGTGCATCCATCGCACTACGGCCGTATTTGTCCGATCGAAACGCCTGAAGGTCCAAACATCGGTCTGATCAGTTCGATGTCCACCTTCGCGAAGATCAATGACTTCGGGTTCATCGAAACTCCTTATCGCAAGGTCGTAAACGGCCGCGTGACCGAGCAGGTGGATTACCTCGCCGGTGATAAGGAAGAGAATTACATCGTTGCTCAGGCGAACGCGCCGATCGACGACAAAGGTAAGTTCACCAATGAGCGCGTCAGCGTGCGTTACCGTGGAGACTTCCTAGAAGTAGAGCCCGACAAGGTTCACTACATGGACATCTCGACGAAACAGCTCGTTTCCGTCGCCGCTTCGTTGATTCCGTTTCTTGAGCACGATGACGCGAACCGCGCACTCATGGGCTCGAACATGCAACGTCAGGGTGTGCCTTTGCTCATCTCCGATTCGCCCGTCGTGGGAACCGGAATGGAAGGCAAAGTTGCCCGCGATTCCAAATCGGTCGTCATCTCCGAAGGAAATGGCAAGGTCGCCAGCGTCACCGCAGAGCAGATTATTGTCACCAAGGACGGCGAAATGCCGAACACCAAGAAGACACTCAAGCACGATCCGGATGACGAAATTTATGTTTACGATCTGCGGAAGTTCATGCGCTCGAATGCGGGCACTTGCGTGAACCAGAAGCCAATCGTGAAAAAAGGTCAGGCTGTGAAAAAAGGACAAGTTCTAGCGGACGGTCCGAATACCCAGAATGGCGAGCTCGCCCTCGGTAAGAATGTGCTCGTCGCGTTCATGCCATGGAACGGTTATAACTTCGAAGATGCGATCGTGATCTCTGAGCGCGTTTCCAAGGAAGACATCTACACCTCGATTCATATCGATGAATTCGAAATCGGCGCACGCGACACGAAACTCGGCCCTGAGGAAATCACCCGTGATATTCCCAACGTCTCGGAAGAGGCGCTGAAAAATCTCGGACCTGATGGCGTTATCCGCATCGGCGCGGAAGTGAAACCCGGCGACATCCTCGTTGGAAAAATCACTCCGAAGTCCGAGACCGAACTCGCTCCTGAAGAACGCCTCCTGCGCGCCATCTTCGGTGAAAAGGCGGCTGACGTGAAGGACACCTCACTATCCGTTCCATCCGGCACCTACGGCATCGTGATGGATGTGAAGGTTTCTTCCCGCAAGGAAGTTGCCCGTCTGAAACTCACGCCGACCGAACGCAAGCGTCAGCAGAAGACGATTGATGACGACTATATCAAACGCAAGGAAGAGCTGCATGAGCAGCTGACTGAAGCACTCTCCAACATCCTGCTGGGTGAAAAAATCCCACTCGACGTGGTGAACGCGCAGACCGGCGAAATCATCATCCCTGCGAACCGCAAGATAACCAAGACGCTGCTCCGCAAGCTAGCATCCGTTTACGATCACGTGGACATCGATCCATCGCCGATCCGTAACAAAATCCGCGAAATCATCAGCCAGTTTGAGCACAAGTTCGCTGAGTTGGAGCTCGATAAGGAACGCAAGATGGACATGATCGAAGCTGGCGACGACGTTGACCCCGGCATCATCAAGCAGGTGAAAGTTTACATCGCCAGCAAGCGCAAGCTGTCTGTCGGTGATAAGATGGCAGGACGCCACGGAAACAAAGGTGTGGTTGCTCGCATCGTTCCCGAGGAAGATATGCCGTTCCTTGCTGATGGAACCCCTGTGGACATCGCGTTGAACCCGCTTGGCGTGCCTTCGCGTATGAACGTCGGTCAGGTGTTGGAAACTCATCTTGGAGTCGCTGCACGCGCTCTCGGATTCAAGGTTGCCACTCCAGTGTTCGACGGTATCACCGAGGAGAAAATCTTCGAATTCGTTCGCGATGCGAAGAAGGTTCCCGGCTACGAATGGCTCGGCGAAAACGGCAAGAGCATGCTTCATGATGGCCGCACTGGAATGCAGTTCGATCAGTCTGTCGTCGTCGGCGTGATCTACATGCTGAAACTCGGCCATTTGGTTGCTGACAAAATTCATGCTCGTGCAGTCGGACCATACTCCCTCGTCACGCAGCAGCCATTGGGAGGTAAAGCCCAGTACGGCGGCCAGCGTTTCGGAGAAATGGAAGTCTGGGCGCTCGAAGCATACGGCGCAGCCTACACGCTGCAGGAGCTTCTCACCGTCAAGTCGGACGACGTTCAGGGACGCACCCGGATCTACGAAGCCATCGTCAAAGGCGATAACAGCCTCGAAGCCGGAACGCCTGAATCGTTCAACGTGCTTATCAAAGAAATGCAATCGCTCGGTCTCGACGTCAAAGTCGGCCAGCGCAACCCGATCGCCGAACTTGCAGACGGCATCCTCTAATCAACCCAACGCAACGAGCGCATTACTACTACTATGAGCGAAGTTAATTTCCGCGATCTTCTGGGCGACCAGGAAGCCACCCGTTCCGAGTTCAACTCGGTTACCATCACCGTTGCATCACCCGACAGCATTCGCAGCTGGTCGAAAGGTGAGGTGAAAAACCCTGAAACCATCAACTACCGCACCTTTAAACCCGAGAAAGGCGGCCTTTTCTGCGAACGCATTTTCGGTCCGACCCGCGACTGGGAATGTTCCTGCGGAAAGTACAAGCGTATCAAGCACAAGGGCGTGATCTGCGACCGCTGCGGCGTCGAAGTCACCCTGTCCCGCGTGCGTCGTGAACGCATGGGCCATATCGAACTCGCTGTGCCGACGACGCACATATGGTTCTATAAGTGCATGCCTTCACGCATCGGTCTCATGCTCGACATGAGCGGACGTCAGCTTGAGCGCGTGATCTATTATGAAGATTATCTCGTGATCGATCCCGGCCAGACCCCGCTGACTAAAGGCCAGCTTTTGACCGAGACCGAATATCGCGAAGCGATTGATCAGTATGGTGAAGACAGCTTCCGTGCTGGCATGGGCGGCGAAGCCGTTCGCGACCTGCTCGCAAGCGCTGATCTGAACACGCTGCAAAAGGAGCTCGAAGAGCAGATGCAGGCGACCCGTTCGAAGCAGAATCGCAAGAAGCTGGCGAAACGCCTCAAGCTTTGCCAGGGCTTCATGAACAGCCACACCCGTCCTGAATGGATGGTGCTCGAAGTATTGCCGGTGATTCCTCCGGACCTTCGTCCGCTCGTTCCACTCGAAGGCGGACGTTTCGCGACCTCCGATCTCAACGATCTCTATCGTCGCGTAATCAACCGCAACAATCGTCTCCGGAATTTGCTCCAGCTCAAAACGCCGGAAGTCATCATCCGCAACGAGAAGCGCATGCTTCAGGAAGCGGTGGACGCTCTTTACGACAATGGCCGACATGGCCGCGCCGTCACCGGTGCTGGCAATCGCGCCTTGAAGTCGCTTTCCGACATGCTCAAGGGCAAAGGCGGACGTTTCCGTCAGAACTTGCTCGGCAAGCGCGTCGATTACTCCGGCCGTTCGGTTATCGTCATCGGTCCAGAGCTCAAGCTCAACCAATGCGGTCTTCCCAAGAAGATGGCGCTCGTGTTGTTCGAGCCATTCATCATCCGCCGCCTAAAGGAACTCGGCTACGTGCACACCGTGCGCAGCGCGAAGAAAATGATCGAGCGTCAGACGCCGGAAGTATGGGACATCCTCGAAGAGGTGACCAAGGGGCATCCTGTGCTCCTCAACCGCGCCCCTACGCTGCATCGTCTTTCGATTCAAGCATTCGAGCCGCTCCTCATCGAAGGCGAAGCGCTCCGCATTCATCCGCTCGTTTGTACTGCGTATAATGCGGACTTCGACGGTGACCAGATGGCGGTGCACGTTCCGCTCTCTGTGGAAGCACAACTCGAAGCCCGTCTCCTCATGCTCGCGCCGAACAATCTGTTCTCGCCTGCAAGCGGCAAGCCGATCAGCACTCCGTCGCAGGACATCGTGCTCGGTTGTTACTACCTCTCACAGGAGCCACGCAATCCGAAGGCGGAAGGCCAGTATCTCCCGCTCTTCGCCGACGCATTCGAAGTCGAATTCGCAATGGCGGAAGACAAGGTCAAGGTTCACGACCGCATCCGTTTCAAAAACCCAGACTTCGGTAGGGAAACTGTTTACGGCAACCCCGAACTGCGCGTCATTGAAACGACGGTGGGCCGCGTGATCTTCAGCCAGATCTGGCCGACGGAAGTCGGTTTCTTTAACAAGGGTTGCCCCAAGAAGCAGCTCTCTGAATTGATCTACAAGACTTACCAGGCGTCCGGCCACCAGCCAACGGTCATCATGCTCGATCTCCTGAAGGAGCTCGGATTCACTTGGGCGATGCGCGCCGGTGTTTCCATCGGAATCAAGGACATGATTATTCCGAAAGAGAAGCATCAGCAGGTGGACTGGGCGTTTAAGCAGTGCGGTGAAATCGATAAGCAATACCGCCGCGGTATCATCACCGACGGTGAGCGCCACAACAAGGTCATCGATACATGGACTCAGGCAGGTAACGCGATTTCGGACGTTATGTTCCGTACGCTCCAGCACAATGAAGGTCGCAAGGAATTGAATCCTGTGTGGCTCATGGTGGACTCCGGAGCACGCGGTAACCGCACCCAGGTGAACCAGCTCGGTGGTATGCGTGGTCTTATGGCCAAGCCCTCCGGCGAAATCATCGAACAGCCGATTACTTCAAACTTCCGCGAAGGTCTGACGGTATTGGAATACTTCATCTCGACGCACGGAGCCCGTAAGGGTCTCGCCGATACCGCGCTGAAGACCGCCGACTCCGGTTACCTCACCCGCAAGCTGGTGGACGCATCGCAGGACGTGATCATCGTGAGCGAGGATTGCGGCACCGCACAGGGTATCGTTCTCCGCGCCATCTATGACGGCGACGAAGAAGTGGTCTCACTCAGTACCCGCACCATTGGTCGCGTGAGCGGAGAAACCATCAAGGATCCGATCACCGGCAAGGCCATCGTGAAGAAGGATCAGCTCATCGACGAAAACACCGCAGCGGCAATTGACGCGATCGGTCATGAATCGATGAAGATTCGCAGCGTGCTGACTTGTGAAGCGGGCCGTGGCGTCTGCCGCAAGTGCTATGGCCGCCAGCATGCGACCGGGCAGATGGTGAAGATGGGCGAGGCAGTCGGCATTATCGCCGCGCAGTCCATCGGCGAACCCGGAACTCAGCTGACCATGCGTACCTTCCACGTCGGTGGTGTTGCGATGCAGACCTTCAAGACTCCGATCATCAAGGCGAAGAACGATGGTGCCATCCAGTTCCACGATCTCCGCGTTGTGCACAGTGTGGACGATAAGTGGATCGCTCTGAACAAGAACGGTTACATCACCATCGCTGCCAAGGACGGACGCGAACTCGAACGCCACAACATCATTCTCGGCTCCGTTATCGCCCTCCCAGATGGCGGTCATGTGAAGAAGGGCGATGCTTTCGTGGAATGGGATCCATACAACGTTCCAGTACTCACCGAGAAGACGGGTAAAGTCGTCTTCAAGGACATGATTCAAGGCGTGACCGTTAAGAAGGAAGTGGACGAGTCCACCGGCGTTCTTGGAATCGTCATCATCGAGCATAAAGAGGATCTGCATCCGCAGATCGTCATCGAAGGCGACGACAAGAAAGTGCTGGCGAGCTATCCAGTTCCCGCAGGGGCTCACTTGGCAGTTACCGAAGGCAAGAAAGTGCCGGCTGGAACCCTGCTCGCGAAAACACCTCGTAAGATGTCCAAGACCAAGGACATCACGGGCGGTCTTCCCCGCGTGGCTGAACTTTTCGAAGCCCGTCGTCCAAAGGACGCCTGCGAAATCGCCCGTATCGATGGCACCGTGGAAATCGGCGGTCTCGTGCGTGGCAAACGCCGCATCATCGTTCGCGACGAAAACGGTGCAGAAGAGGAACACCTCATCCCACAGGGCAAGAGCCCGATTGTTTACACCAGCGACGTGGTCAAGAAAGGCCAGCAGCTCACCGATGGACCAGTGCCTCCGCACGACATACTCGACGTCCTCGGTCCGATCGCGCTGCAGGAACACATGGTCAACGAAGTGCAGGAGGTTTACCGCCTCCAGGGCGTGGAAATCGCCGACAAACACATCGAGATCATCGTCCGTCAGATGCTCCGCAAGGTGAAAGTTACCGATCCAGGCGACACCACATTGCTCTGGGGCGATCAGGTGGACAAGCTCACCTTCGAAGAAGAGAACCGTGTGGTTGGCGAAAAGGGCGGCAAGCCTGCCGAAGCGGTTCCAGTTCTGCTCGGTATCACCAAGGCATCCTTGGAGACCGACAGCTTCATCTCCGCAGCAAGCTTCCAGGATACGACGCGCGTTCTTACCGACGCTGCAACTTTGGGCCGCACGGACACGCTCCGAGGCTTCAAGGAAAACGTCATCATGGGTCACCTTATCCCGGCGGGAACTGGCTTCCCGACGCACAAGGAAATGCGCATCAACGGCACCGCACCGGAACCTGTTGCCGCCGACGTCGATCCGACAACCGAGCTAGCAGTAGGTTAATCCAAGCTAATCCATAAAGGGCTGATCCGCCCTCAGGTTAAAATTCACAAAAGGTGGAAGACGCGAGTCTTCCACCTTTTGTGTTTGTAAGAGAAACCGGCGAAGTGGGATGGTGGGTGTGCCTCCAGTTGGGCTAGTTGGGCTAGTTGGGGAGGCGCTATTTTACTGAGGGGACTATTCCTGCGTAACGGGACTTCTGATACTGGGCCGATTCTGTATATTGCAAAAGTGCTTATGGTGGAGATCCAGCCTATTCTTCTTTTGAAAAAAGCTGGCTACATTGCGCGACCGTTATGTTTTTACGTTGCAACAAACGACTCAAGGACGGGAAGGAGTGTTGTCGCCGTTCCTCTATCGTTACAGAGCCTATTCCACCAGCACCCCGCCGACTACATACGGGATGGCGTGTCCGCTTTTGGAAATCGAGATGGCTTCGGGGTCTGCACTTTGAATGTGCCATTTTCCGGCAGGTAATCGCAGGCCTTTTGCTCGTGGATGAAGGGTGTCGCTAAACTCCACTTTGCCGTCCGGCCCGTCTTTACGAACGATGATGGATACTTTGCGTTTTGGTTCGATGACTAGCATGTCTTCCACGGAGTTGTCTTCTTCAACTGCAGCGACATCGGCTGGATATGCGGTGATCCCGGGTGAGGGCACAGCGTCCAGTTCCATGAGCGCTGCTGCGTCGTTTACCGTAAGCCTGTTGGCAGAGGTTATGGGGATGGCTGGGCGAATTTCTGGTTCAATGGCAGGAGTAGGCGGAGGTGGTGCCTGGACTACTGGTCTAGGGAGGAGGGTTGGAGAAAGAGGCGCTGGAGCCGGAGTAACAGCGCGGGGCGCGAGCGGTGATTGCTGCTGCGAGGTGAGCTGCGGCGGGATGACGGCAGGTTTGGATTCCGGTTCCGGTGTGGATTCTTTGGCTGGAGCCGTCGTGACTGCCTCCTTTGGTGCTTCTACGGGCGCTTCTTTGAGACGTCCGATGTTGCTGTAGATCATGAACCCAAACAGTCCCAACACACCCACGACACAGAGGATGATCAGTGGCAGCAGAGATGTCTGTTCCGGGATTCGAACACTCGGTGCCGCATAGCCGCTGAGCGTCGGCGAATCCGGACGCGTGGAAACATCCATGTCCGGCATGCTCGCATTCCTCAGATAGGCGTAGTCGTCAAAGGTAAGATGAGTGCCCGTATCAATTGTCGCGGCGACTTCCTTTACATCCACACCGAGAAAGCGTGCGTAAAGCTGAAGGAAGCTTTTGGCGTAAGCTGCGCTTGGAAATTTGGAGAGATCGCTGGCTTCGAGTGCGAGGATTTTTTCCGGGCGCATCCGCGTTGCATCCGCCGCCTCGCTCACGCTGATGCCTTTCGCGATGCGTGCCTTCTGCAGTTTCCTGCCGAAAATATCGTTCATGTTTCCAGTCATCACAGTGCGTCGAGGTCTCGTAAAATTTCGCGGGGCTTTGCGCCCTCACCTGGACCGACATAGCCGCGGTCTTCCAAAATATCAAGGATGCGCGCGGCCCGAGTGTAGCCGAGACGCAGTCTGCGCTGGAATAATGACGTGCTGGCCTTCTTCTCCTGACGCATCACTTCGATGCATTTTTCCACCAGTTCCTCGTCTTCACTGCTGACCTCCTCCTCTTCGTCTCCGCCTGCGCTTTCCAGCTTCTTATGGATTTCGGACTCAAAGCATTGCGCTCCCTGGGCAGATGCATGCTCTACAACTCGCTTCACCTCATCGTCAGTCACTAGTACTCCCTGCGCGCGGATCATTTTAGAGGTTCCTGGTGGACGATAGAGCAAATCACCCTGGCCGAGTAGGCGTTCTGCGCCGTTCTCGTCGAGAATGACGCGCGAATCGAGCGGGCTGGCGACTTGAAATGCAATGCGACACGGGACGTTTGCTTTGATGACACCGGTGATCACGTCTGCCCGCGGTGTCTGCGTGGCGATGATCATGTGAATACCCGCAGCGCGCGCTTTCTGTGTGATGCGGGCGATAGCGCTTTCCACATCGGCTGGGGCTGTCTGCATGAGGTCTGCAAGCTCGTCCACGATGATAACAATAAACGGCATTGTCTCCGGGACTTCGATGCCGTCATCGCGCGGGACGGAAATTCCAAGCTGTCCTTGCAGGTCCGCTCGCTCGCTTTCGATGCGCTCCAGATCCGACATTTCATCAGTCGGCGTGCCGTAAAGTTCGCTGTTCGCATTAATAACCGGCTCCTCGCCAAATGGTTTTCCTAAAATATCCTCGCTGCTGGCAACTTCGGGTTCCTCGTCCGGATCAATGGCGATTGCAGTGACGGCGGCGGGTTTGATCTCTGCGTTGTTCGCGACTTTTTCTGCGTCGAGTTCACGTTGAGATTTGGGTTTCGGGCGGCTGTTGAATGTTGCGATGTTGCGCACGCCCGTCTTTGCAAAGATAGCGTAACGCTTTTCCATTTCATTGACCGCCCAGCGCAGCGCCAGAAGGACCTTCTTGGGGTCGGTAACAACGGGGACGACGAGATGCGGTAGGGTGTTATACATCTGCATTTCGACGACCTTCGGATCAATGAGGATGAGTCGGAGATCAGCAGGCGAGAAGCGGTAGAGGATGCTCGCGAGGATGGAATTGATACAGACGCTTTTACCCGAACCGGTGGTTCCTGCGACCAGGCCGTGTGGCATTGCTCCGAGATCGGCAATGATGGTCTTGCCGTAAACGTCCTTGCCGAGCGCGATGGGAATGCGTGCGCTGGAGTTGGAGAAATCGTCGGTCTCGAGCAGCTCACGTAAGGTCACCTTTTGCTTCTTTGAATTTGCAATCTCGATTCCGACCGTGTCCTTGCCGGGAATGGGCGCGAGAATATTAATCCGTTCCGCACACGTCGCGCGTGCGATGTCGCGTTCGTAGCTCACGATGCGATCCACACGAACGCCACGTGCAGGGTAAACTTCGTACCGCGTGATGGTGGGGCCTTTGGTGATGTCGCCCGCCGAAACCGTGATGCTAAATTCTGCCAGCGTCTCAATGATGCGGTTTTGCATGGCAAGAAGCTCGTCGGGATTTGCAGCCTGCCTGTCCAGTTCATCCGGCGGGTCGAGAAGATCGAGCGATGGAAGCTCATAGCCTTCGCTGGCAATGGCGGCCATGAGGCGTGTCTTTTCTTTCTCCTGTTTTTTTGTCTTTTGGGGCGGAGCGATCGCCGAGGAATCGAAAATCTTCGGGGCGGGGCGCTCTGGCTCGGGAGACGATTCCTGCGCAAGACCCAGCTCGCCTTGTCCGTCCTCATCATCTTGCAGGGCAGAACCGGATGGACGCGACCGCCTCGGTGAAATTTGCTTTTCCAGCTTGCGACGCTGTCTCTCCAGTTTTTCCTGCTGCAACTCTAGGCGCTCTGCTTCGTCTGCCCGTTCCATTCGCCACTGGTGATACCACTCGTAAATCTGTCCCGGCAGCAACAGTGCGTGGCGCATGATCGCCATTGGGTTCAGTCCAGTCATCAAAACCACGCTGGCGACATAGATGAAGCCAAGCACAATGATGGAGCCGGGAATTCCCAAAAGCGTCTTAAACAACCCGCCCAGATACTGGCCGACAATTCCGCCCTCGCTGCCGATATTCATTTTTTCCCGATCGATCAGTGACCAGCCCAACAAACCCAACACATGGAGCAGACATGCGCCTGAAACGACAAAGAGGGTAATCCAGACCGGACGCAGGGCCACCCCCATCATTTTTCCGATGATGCCGGTGATTCCGTAGGCGATCATTGCAGCGGCCAGAAGATAAGAGGCGGCTCCCAGAAAAACATAAGCCGTGCAGGCGAAAATCGCGCCGATGGAACCGACGAAATTCTGAGTGACTTTATTGGGGGGCGAGACGTGTGAAAGGCCGAACCATGAGGGTACGTCGTGGGGTGTGTAAGAAATCAGGGCGAGAAAAAGCAGCCCTCCTGAAACCAATAGGCTGAGGGCGATGATATCCTGTACCGAATGATTTACCTGTGTCCGGGCGGTCGCCATGAAACGTCGATCCTAACGGTCTCGGGTAAAGTTTCAATGCAGTAGGTGAGGGAAAACAGAGAAAGGATGAAGGAAAAGTGAGGAAGTATAAAATGGGGGCGTTTTCGGTATTGGTTTAGAAGACTGTTAGTAATCAGTAACTCATTTCGCTGGGGCAAAGAGTAAGAACCTTCGGTTTAATTCATCCCAGCCATGCCTGAGTTGTTTCAACAGGCTGTTAGGGTTTAGGGGTCCTTCATTCCTCATCACATGAAAGCCCCTCGTCGCTCCTCGATAAATTTTCGCAGGGCTAATTCACCCAGTGGCGTAAAGTGAAGGAATGAGGTGAGTTAAGTTAAAATGCTGGACATAGGTTTTGGAACTTATTAGGGTATAAGGATGAGCCAAGCCCCAAACAAGCCCAGTAGACCA
>Ga0209181_10005513_pt1 | contig 18186 bp, 18 predicted proteins | sample MAT05_FD_187208 | JGI IMG/M metagenome (GOLD analysis project Ga0209181, IMG submission 187208) | Freshwater microbial communities from Lake Fryxell liftoff mats and glacier meltwater in Antarctica - MAT-05 (SPAdes) (version 2) | ecosystem: Environmental > Aquatic > Freshwater > Ice > Liftoff...
CGAACGTGCGCTGCGGCCGTCAGTGATCTTCCGCAAGGTCACCAACGGTTTCCGCGCCGAGTGGGGCGCCAGGGTCTACGCCGCCGCAGCAAGCGTCATCGCCACCGGACGACTGCATGGCCGGACCGCCCTCGAGGCGTTGCGCGCAGCCCTCGCCGGCGTGGCGATCATCCGACCGGCGTGAGGCATCACTGGAGGGGGTGAGCAGTTACTCGCGATGCCATTCGATGTCGTGGAAAACCGTGATTGTCCTGGTCTCGATACGGCCATGATCGCCGTCAATTGTCTCGGCGCGGCTGATTTTGGCGTCCTTAAAGCCCGACTGCTGTTGTTCGATCGCGAAGAGCTTCACATCGTCATGCAGCGCGCTCTGGTTGCCTTTCAAGGCCAGAACATAGTCGGCCTTCTTGTCGACGATCTTCTGGGCGATCGCGCGCTGACACCCCATGGCATCCATGGTGATGACCGCGCCTTCGATGGTCAGCATGTCCAGAAGCTTGGGGATGGCGACGATCTCGTTGGATTTCCCCGCGACTTTGACTTGACCGAGCACCAGCCCCCCTGCCCCCCTGCTGGCGCGCGGCGAACGCAGAGACCATGTGGATCGCCGCCTTGGCGCCTGCCTTGTCATGGGACCGGCGTACCGTTTTGCCGTCGATGGCGATCACGCCCTCCGGCACCCCACAGAACGAAGCGACCCAGGCGACAAAGCACCGCTGGAACGCCTCGGCGTCGAGCATGGCGAGGATGTCGCCGAGGTGGTCGTGTGCGGGTGTGCCGTCCTTGAACGGACGAAACCGACGCAGAAGGTCGATCTTCTTCTCCCCGAACAGCGCGATGTCGACAAAGGTTTCGGCCCCGGCCAGCACGGCCAGCAAGCATAGCAGCAGGATCTCTTCCAGTGGATAAGTGACCTTGTCGCGCTGCCGCGGATCCGTGAGGTCTCTGAAATAGCTCAGAAAGACAATGGTCTCGTCGAAACCCACGCAGCCCTCTGCCGTGCTGTCCGTGCCTGTTCTGCACACCGCGAATTGAGGGGATGCATAAATTCAGAGCGTTGGCGGTTTGTCACGCGATCCTTCACCCGATTGTCCTGTCATGGACGCGCTCCCCACTTGAATCAGCGAAGAGCCTGTATTAAGATATTTGTTGACTATAACGCTTGGTGCCCACGCCTGACGGCGGAGAGGATTTCTCCCGGGTCCCTGGTCCGTTGGAAGGGTCTGGGGCGGCCGTTGGCCTCTACGAGGTAGCGTTTGATGGCGGCCTGCAAGGCGACCAGCGAATGGAAGACACCGCGCTTCAGGCGCTGCTTGGTCAGCTTGGCGAAGAACCCCTCGACGGCGTTGAGCCACGACGCAGGGGTCTGCGTGAGGTGAAAGGTGAAGTGTGGATGTCGGCCCATCCACTGCACGACCTTCGGACGCTTGTGGGTCGCGCAATTGTCGAGGATGACGTGGACCGCCTTGGCTTTTGGCACCTCGGCTTCGATCGTGTTGAGGAAGCGGACAAACTCCTGGTGGCGGTGACGTTGCATGCAATGGCCGATAACCCTGCCATCCTCCACATCCAGCGCTTTGAACAGCGTAGCGGTGCCATTGCGGGTTTAATCATGGGTCATCGTGCCGCAGCGTCCGTTCTTGAGCGGCAGGCCGGGCTGGGTTCGGGCGAGCGCCTGAATCTGGCTCTTTTCATCGACCGACAGCACCACGGCGTGGGCGGGCGGCGCTACATACAGGCCGACGATATCGCGCGGCTTGGTGGTGAAGTTTGGATCGTTGGACAGTTTGAACTGGCGCACCTGATACGGACACAAGTCGTGGCTGCGCCCGATGCGATGCACCGAACTGGCGCTAATCCCACAGTCCTTGGCCGTCGCCGCGGCGGTCCAGTGGGTCACCTCTCCAGAAGGCGCGGTCAGGGTTTGGGCAACCACCCGCTCTGCTACCACGTTGCCGAGCGGCGGGATGCGCGAAGGCCGCGTTTTATCCCGCAGCAGACCACCGGCACCGGCCACCGTGAACCGCTCCTGCCAGCGCGAAACTCAGGTTTTGGCTCTGCCGGTGACGCGCATGATCTCGTGTGTGCCCGCACCACTCGCCGAAAGCAGTACGATCTGCGCCCGCCAGACGTGCTTCTGGGGAGTATTCCGGTCGGACACCGCCGCTTTGAGGTGGGCCTGATCGGCAGGGGTCAGGCTGATCTTGATACCGGTGCGCATCCCCCAGACCCGCTTGCACCGCTGTTGGCGGGAATGCCCAAGAGGACTCGTCCTTCAGTCGCCATCCATTACCTCAGAGAGCTAAACAAAAGCAAAAAAGGAACGCACAGGCTGTGCATATCGGATCGAAAGCGCGGCCGGTTGGCCATCTGATGCAGCGGCGCCCGCGGGTTGCCATCATCAGCACCTATGATGATCTCTGCGGAATCGCCGGATACACCCGGGCGCTGGAACGCCAGTTGCGGGACTGCATGGATGTGCGGGTTTTCGATCTCGACCAGTATCTTCTTCGCAGCCCTCATCCCCGGGTCCAGAGGCTTGCGGATACCCATATCAAGGCAATCGCGACACATCTCGCGGATTTCGATAGTGTCAATATTCAGCTTGAGCACGGCACGCTCGGTAGGACTGTGCCGCAAATCCTGAAAAGATTTCGGGTATTGGCTCACGCCGCCCCGGCACTGTCCGTCACCTTTCACACGATCCTGGACGAGGTCGTGGCCCCCTATGGACAGGTCCTCGGCAAAGCCGGCGGGCTGCAACTGGTCGGGGCCGCCGTCATGCTGGCCGAAAATCTGCGTGCCTGGACGCTCGCGCACACCATCTATTCGTACCTGAGGCAGTTACAACGTCGCAAGTCTGTTCGTGTCATCACCCATACCCGACGCGACATGCGGCTGTTGCGGGATGTGCATCGGCTAGCGGATGTGTATCATCATCCGCTTGCCTTCGTGGCGCCGGAAGACGCCGCCGCCATCCGCGCCGCGGCCACGTCGGACGCCTTTCCAATCTTGAAGCGCCTGCCGCCTGGCGCAAAGCTGGTCGGCACCTTCGGCTTCCTCTCGCCCTATAAGGGCTTCGAGACGGCGGTGGAGGCGTTGCGCTACCTGCCGCCGGATCATCACCTGCTGGTCTTCGGCGGCGTCCATCCCCAGGCCATTATCCGCCACCAGCCCCGCGACGCCTACATCCAGTATTTGCTGGCGAAGGGGCGGATCGGGCAGACCGTGATCGACGAATTGCGCGAGGGCGGCGCCACCAGCCTGTCGCTAGACGCCTCGGCGCGGGAATTGCTGGCACGGCATCCGCAGGACCTGCACGACCGGCTGCACTTCATGGGCGTGCTGGACGATTCGCAGTTCATGACCGCGATGGCGCTGTGCGACACGGTGGTGCTGCCCTATCTGGAGGTCGGCCAATCCAGCAGCGGCCCGATCGCGATGGCGGTGGATATGGGCTGCCGGGTCATCGCCTCCCGCACCCGGGCCTTCCTGCAATTCGCCCGCTACCATCCGGAACGGGTCGAATTTTTCGACATCGGCAATTTCGCCGAACTGGCACGGCGGATCGAGGCAGGCCCCCCGCCGCCCTCGGGCCGGACGCAAACCCATGACACGCGCAGCAATGCCGCGCTCTACCTGAAGATCAGCCTGCCCCCGGGCATGGTGGTGGCGGAGCCGGCCCCGCCCGATGCGCAGGCAAGCCTGCCGCAGCCGGCCACGATCCTCAGCTAGCGGGGCGGCGAAGAGCCATGGAGCAGAATGCCCGGCAACCCTCCCAGCTGGCGGCTATCGCGGCGGCAATCGAGGCCTGCCTGCCGGCGCAGGCCGCCGCGTTGTTGGAGCGCTGGCGCGACCCGCCGGCAGCGAAGGCGCTGGTCGCCTGCCTGCTGCTCGACCAGCGCGCCGCGCTCCCTGCGCTGCTGACGACACCGGCGCTCGACCGCGCCGGGCTGGCGGCGGCCCTGAACGAACTAGGGTTGGCCAGCGACGACACCGAGCCGGACCTGATCGCCGCCTTGCTGGCTGCGGCGCAGGACCCGGCGGCGGAGGTGCCGAGGGTGCACTTCGCCTCCCTGATCCTGGTCGCCGGCCGGCACCGCCTGGCGGAGGGGCTTCTGCTGCCCGCCTGGCAGGGGGCCGCCAGCAGCGCCATGGTGGCTCGCGCCCTGTCCGGCACCTGGATGCTGCTGGGGCGGGAGGCGCAGGCCTTGGAGGCCGCGCGCATCGCGGCGGAAGCCGCGCCGCAGCAGCCGGAATTGCTGGAGCATCTCGCCGGACTGCTGCTGCGCGCCGGACAGCCCGGACCGGCCCTTCTGGCGGCGGGCCGTGCCATCGGTGCCTCCGCCGATTCGCACCAGGGCTGGCGCCTCGTTTCGTCCGGCCTGCTGGAACTGGGTGATACGGCGGAGGCAATCGCCGCCGCGAATCGCGCCGCCCGCCTGTCCGGTCTGCACCAGCCGCATGCCGAGCAGATCCGCACTGCTCATGCCGCGGAGCGGCCCTTGGTCAATGCGGCGGAACGGCCTGTGGCACAGGCACCGCTGCCGGAGGTTTCCTTCCGCGCACCGCCGCAGCCTGGCTGGGCACGGGTGCCAGACGATCTGGAACTGCCGCCGCCGCCACCCCTCGGCAGGGCCATCGCCACCCGGGCGCGCATCATCGATGCGCTGATGCTGCGGGAGACACGGACGATGTTCAGCAACAGCCGCCTCGGCTACGCCTGGGCATTGTTCGAGCCGCTGTCGCATGTGCTGCTGCTGAGTGCGGTCTTCCTGTTCCTCGGTCATGACAGCCGGCCGCCGATCGGCGACAGCATGCTGACCTTCTATATGACCGGCGTGCTGTCCTTCCTGTTCTTCGCGCATCTGACGGAACGCGCGATGGACCTGTCGGCGGCCAACCGGTCGCTGCTGCTGGTGCCGGCGGTCGGGCTGTTCGATGTGCTGGCGGCCAAATCCGTGCTCTCGGCGATGACGGACCTGGTGGTCGCGGCGCTGACCTTCGCGCTGCTGATCGTTTTCGGCGTCGGCCAACTGCCCGCCGATTCAGCGTCTATGATCGCCTGCTACCTGGTACTGTTCCTGCTGGCCTTCGGCATCGCCTGCGTGAACATGGTGCTCTCCAGCTACAGCTCGGCCTGGGACAAACTGTGGCCGAGCTTCCTGCGGCTGCAATACTTCACCTGCGGTGTCTTCTACCATCCGCTCGACATGCCGGAGGATATCCGCGGCCTGATCCTGCTGAATCCGCTGGTGCATGTCACCGAATGGATGCGCCAAGCCTATTACGGTGGCTATGAAAGCCCCTTCCTCGATGTGTCCTACCTGCTGCAATGGACCATCGGCAGCCTGATCGCCGGCACCGCGCTGTTCGCCGCGACGGCGCGTCAGATGCGGCGGCCCGCCTGATGGTGATCCTGGACGGCGTCAGCAAGTCCTACCGCACGGCCGATGGTGGCCGGCGGGCGATTCTGCGCGATGCGACCATGGCCTTTCCGGCCGGGCTGAAGGTGGGCGTGCTTGGTCCCAACGGCGCCGGCAAATCGACGTTGCTGCGGTTGATCGCGGGCACGGAGCCACCGGATACAGGGCGCATCCATCGGCATGGTCGCGTCAGCTTCCCAATGGGCTTTTCGGGCACTTTCCACCCGCAGCTCAGCGGGCGGGAAAACCTGCAATTTCTCGCCCGTATCTACGGCCTCGATGCCGCGGCGATGGTGCGGTCGGTGATCGAATTCACCGAGCTGACGGTCGAGATGGATGCACCGCTGGAACACTATTCCTCTGGCATGATGGCAAAGTTCGCCTTCGGCGCCTCGCTCGCCATCGATTTCGACGTCTATCTCGTCGATGAGATCACAGAGGTTGGCGATGCTCGGTTCCGCGCACGCTCGGTCGCTGCCTTCCGCGACCGGCTGCGCCATGCCTCGCTGATCCTCGTGTCCCACAACAGCCAGACCATCCGCAGCCTGTGTGACTGTTGCGCCATCCTGTCCGATGGCGCGCTGATCGCCTTCGACACGGTGGATGAGGCGCTGGATCGCTATGCCGAGATGATGGGGGTCGCCGATGCTTGAGACCGAGACGCGGCCCGGGACGCAGCCCGAAACCCGGCCAAGAACCCTGCGCGACCTGCTGCGCGGGCGTGAGGATGCGAGCAGACAGGCTCCCCCGCCAACCGATGCGCGACCCAGGCCGAAGCGACAGCAGCGTCGCCCCGGGCTACTGCTTGGCTTTCTGCTGCTGGTGATGCTGCCAACGCTGGCCTTCGCCGGCTGGCAGGCGCGCTGGGCGGCCGACCAGTTCGCGGTGGATATCCGCTTCGCGGTGCGCCCGGCCGACCCCGCCCGCGCGGCCCTGCCCGCCGGCATGCTGGCCGGGGCGGCCGCCGGCAACACGGATGCCTATGCCGTGGTGCAGCACCTGCAAAGCCGCGCCGCCATCCTGGCCGTCGCCCAGCATGCCGATGTGCGCGGCATCCTCGGGCGGGCGGAGGCCGATCCGCTTGCCTGGCTCGACCCGGCGGCGCCGATCGAGACGGCACTGCGCGCCTGGCGGCGACAGGTGCGCCCCTACTTCGACCGTGCCAGCGGCATCGTCACCGTGGAGGTCCGCGCCTTCAGCGCTGCCGATTCCTTCGCCCTCGCCCAGGCGGTGGAAAAAGCGTCGGAGGCGCTGGTGAACAACATGTCGGCGCGCAGCCGGGAGGAACTGCTTTCCGCCGCGGAACGCGACGTGGCGCAGGCGGAACGCCGCTTCGCCGCCGCGCGCTTAGCCGTGCAGACTTTTCGGGAAAACCGGCAGGTGGTCGATCCACGGCGCAATGCCCAGGCCCTGTCCGAACATCTGGTGCGGCTGCAGTCCGAGGTTATCGCCATGCGCGCCCAGCTCGCCAATCTGCGCGGGGTGATGAGCGACAGCGCCACGCCGGTGATGCAGTTGCTCGGCAATCTCCGCGCGACGGAGGCCCAGGTGGCGGAGGTGCAGGCGCGGCTGACCGCGACCGATGCCGGCGGCGGCGCGCTCAGCCAGAGCATCGGCGGCTTCGAGGCGGTGGAAGCGGAGGCGATCTTCGCCCAGCGTGCCTATGAGGCGACGATGAGCGCGCTGGAACGCAGCCGCGCCGAAGCCTCGCGCCAACAGGTCTTCCTCGCCCCCGTGGTGCGACCGGTGGCGCCGGAAGCCGCCATCTATCCGGCTCGGCTTACCAACATCGCCACCGTCTTCGCCGTTGCGCTTCTGGCCTGGTTCGTCGGGCTTATCGCGCTCCGCGCCCTCAGGGAACATCTCGCATGAGTAATCTGGATGGTCGCACGGCCGCGCGGCCGGCCGTGCAGGCGGCGCCGCGGCGTGTGCTCCCACTGGGTCCGGGGGAATTGCTGGTGGAGGCCGCCTGGGGCGGCTTCATAGTGGTGCCTGCCTTCAACATGGATGTCGCCATCGGTGTAACGCGCGACGGGGTGCATGAAGCCTGGACCACGCGGCTGGTGCAGGAATTGCTGCGGCCCGGCGACACCTACCTCAATGCCGGCGCCAATTTCGGCTATTTCGTCTGCCTCGGCGGGCGTCTGGTCGGGCCGCAAGGGCGCGTCATCGGCGTCGAGCCCAATCCGCATATCCTGCCCTTCCTGTTGAAGTCTCTCTACTGGAACGGCAGCATTGACAATACCGACATCATCGCCCGCGCCCTTGCGGAGGTGCCGGGTGAGGCGCTGGAATTCTATTTCGACCCGCAATATCTCGGCGGCGGCGCTCCGCGCAACATTTCCAGCCCGGTGGCGGAGGCGGCGGGGGAGCATATTGGTCTCGACCAAGCGCTGTGGTCGCCGGACACCGTGCCGAAGCTGATGGATGCGGCCGGGCGCTGGGTGAAGGGCATGGGGCTGATGGTGCCCTTTACCACGCAGACCACCACCATCGACACGGTGATGGCGCATCTGGCCCTGCCGAAGCTCGACCTGCTGCATCTGGACATCGAGGGGTCGGAGGCGCTGGCCCTGCTGGGGGCGATCAACACGATCCGCGCCTCGCCACGGCTGCGGCTGATTACCGAATGGTCGGCCGGGCATTACGCGAGGGCCGGACCCGCCTCGCGAGCCGCCTTCGATGCGGTCTGGGGCATGCTGGCAGGCCTCGACTACCGTGTGCGGATGGTGCAGCCGTTGGTGGCGTCGGATGGCGGTATCCATGTCTCGCCGCCGCTGAGCCATGAGACGATGACGCAGATGGCGCCACATGGCGACTATGTCTGGCTCAAGGCCAAGGAGGATCCCTTCGGATGAACGCCCCCATCGCGGCGCTGCACCGGCCTGACGAAGTCCAGGGCACGACCACCGCGCGGCGTCCGGGATGGGCGGCCGGGATGCGGCTGGCCTTCCTGCATATCCCGAAGACCGCTGGCACCGCCTTCGGCGCGGCGCTGGCCCAGCGTTTCGAGCAGGAGGACATTGCCAGCACGCTGCGCATAGCGCTCGCCGCCGGCGCGGCGGATCCGATGCTGGGCTGCGTCGCGCCGGCCTATCGCGCGCTGGGCATCGGCAGCCATCTGGACCATGACAAGCTGGACGCGATCAGCGCCGGGCTGCCGCCGGGGGAAAGTCTGTTCATCGTGACGGTGCTGCGCGACCCGCGCGCGCGGCTCATCAGCCAGTACCGCCATTGGCGCCGTAGCGTCGATTCCACCCTGGCCGACTTGTCGGCCGAGCATCGGGAGGCCTTCCTCGCCGCGCGGCACATGTCGCTGGACGAATTCCTCGCCGCCCGGATTCCCTTCGCGGAGGGGCATTTTCGCAACATGCAGGCACGCATGCTCTGCGGCTACGGCACCTCCGAACTGATGGATGAGGTGACGCTGCTGGCCACGGCCCGCGCGCGGCTGGCCGGCATCGACGTGATCGGCACCACCGACACCGTCGATGAGACGCTGGCCCGCATCGCCGAGGCCTATGGCTGGTCTCCGCCCGACAGCGTGCGGCCGCTGAACGTCGCCCCCGGCGAGGCGCCCGGCGCCTTTGCACCGGAGACGGAGGCGCTGATCGCCGACCTCACATGCGTCGACCAGGCGCTGTGGGAGGATGCGCAGGGCCGGGCGGAAACGCCGCCCTTGCCGCGCGACCATCGCCGCTACTTCCTGCCCGATCCCGCCATGACGGCGACGCTGCTGGAAGGCGCGCGCATGCGCTTTGGCATGGATCAGGCGCTGGATGGCCAGGGCTGGCATGTGCGGGAAGGGGCGGGGGAGACCCTGTCGCGCTGGACTGGCCCCGGCCGCCGCGCCAGCATCCGCCTGCGCGCGCCGCAGATGCGCCGCGTCGACCTCACCATCCGGCTGGTTTCGGTGCTGGACTGGGCGATGGTGGAGGGCATGGCCCTGACGCTCGACGGCGTGCCGCCCATGGCGCCGCAAGGGGTCGACCACAAGCGGCCGCAACCGGTCCTGCTGGCCAGCTTCGACATGCCCGATGCAGGAGACGGGCGGCGGGAGCTGGTGCTGGAAGTGCCCTTCACCCGCTCGCACCACGACATCGACCCGCGCATCGACGATACCCGCCAGAAGGGTGTCGCCATCGGTGAGATCGTGCTCTCCGCCCCCGCCGATACGCCCGCCGGCCCGGCGACGCTGGGCGATCTGTTGTGGCCCGCTGCACCCTGGTCGGGGGCGACGCCGGCGCAGGTGATGGAGCTGGCGCCGCATCAGGGGCCGGAGGCCGTGCCGCCGGTGACCGAACGGCAGATGGCCCTCGACATGCCGCTGCTGCGCGGCGTGCTGGAACTGGTGCGGCCCGACCATGTCTGGGCGGCGGCCTTGCAGACCTTCCTTAGTGCGGTGGAGCGCGGCACGCCCCTGGCCCTGCCGGCGCCGGCAGGCCGGCTCGCCGTGGTAGTGACGCTGTTCGAAGTCGCCGCGCGTGGCGCCCCCATCGCCGCGCTGAGCGAGCGCTTCGATGACGCCGTGCTACTGCTGCCCTGCGCCGAGGATTTCCGGCTGCGGGAGGTGGCGACCAGCCCGCTGCTCGCGCCCTTCCTGCATATCATCGGCTGTACCAATGGCGTGCTAGTGGCCAACCTCGCCGCGATGCGGCGGGAAGGGGGGCAGGCGCGCGTCGAGGCCTTCCTCCTGATTCTGGAACGCATCGCCGCCACCATGCCGGAGAAGCTGGCGGTGCTGCGAGGCGAATTCGGCCCGGCCTATGCGCTGCAACAGCTCGATGCGACACTGCGGGGCATGGCGGCGCTGAATGCGGGCACCGCCAGCACCCGTGACCTGCTGGCCACCCTGATGCTGGAGACACCACAGCCACCGCCCGCCGCCGCCGCGCTGCGGGAGCGGGGGCTTGCCATTCTGGCTGCGCCGGGCACGCCGGTCACCCTAGTGGAACCGGCGCTGGTCGATCGGCTGCGCCAGTTGCTGGACCACGTGGTGGCCACCGTCGATCCGCAGGCCTGTTGGAACGCGGCCCTGGTGGCCCAGGAATGCGCTTTTCGGATCACCGCGATCCTGGCTGGCTGGCAGCGTTTCGGGCTCGCGGCAAATGCCACGGCGCAACTCGCCTTGGCGCTGCGCCCTGGGCTACCGCGGCCGCCGCTCTATCCCAAGCCGGCCAAGCCTTTCGCCGAGTACATCGATTTCTACAAATCCGAAGCGGTCGCCATGGCTCACCGGCCGCATGCGCCGGACCTCGTCACCCGGCTCGATCTGCTGCGCGGTGGGCTGGACCATGTCACCCGCCTGAACCAGGCGGCACGGGAGATCGAGATCGTGCTGCGCCTGCTGGGGGATCGTTTCCCGGGGGAGGAGATCCTCTGGGTCGATGCCGGCTGTTCCTATGGCGTCATCATGAATGCAGTGGTGCTGCCGGCCAATATCGCCGGCCGCTGCGCCTTCCTGGGCTTCGACTTCAACGCCCCGGCGATCGAGGCGGCGCGGATCGTCGCCGGAAATCTCGGCCTGGCCCATTGCCGCTATGAAGTCGGCGATGTGGCGGAAGCGCGCAGCCTTGCAGCTGGCCGTCGAATCCACCTCATCACCGCCTTCGAGGTCCTGGAACATTGCCCCGACCCGCTGGCGGTGCTGCGCGACTACCGGGCAATGGAGCCGGGTATGCTGATCATTGGCTCACCGCTCGCGGAAGCGCAGGGCATATTCCCGGCCGAGCAGCATATCTGGGCCTTCAACGGCCGTGGCTTCGCCGCAATGGCGGACGCGGCGGGTTTTGCCGTCTACGGCATCAACCAGCGCCAGGTGGGACATTTCGTCGGCGGGCATGACTGGGTGACGGTGGCCGCCACCACCGGCGACCCGAAGAAGATGGGCATGGTCTGAGCCTGTTGATAACCGCTTAAAACTGGCCCGGTTCGGGGTGAAGTTGCCGCCGAGATTTGACCCTGAGGTGGTCTCTGGAAATCGGACAGATGGTTAAGCTCGGTTCGCCTGCGAGCAGGACGGACCCGGATGACGGGCAAGCGGACGCGATAATTGGCGGAGTTTTAGGCGAAGGTGGCGCTGGGGGCGCTGCGGGATGAGCTGACGGCGGCGCAGCTGGCTGCGAAGCACCGCATCCACCAGACGATGGTCGGCGGATGGAAGCGCCAGGCCATGGAGGGGCTGGCGGCGGTGTTCTCGGAGAAGTTGGCGGCGACGGAGACGGCGGAAGCGGTCGAGGCGGATTTGTAGAAGCTGCACGCTAAGGCGACGCGCAGCAATAAGCGATTCGGCTTGAGATTTTTGTTGCTGGCAGATTCCGGCACGGTCGATTGGTGCGTAGGCTTGTTGGATGGTCGACGAGAACGGCATCCGCGCCCGCTACGATGCCATCAAGGCGCGGTCGGATGAACGAGGCCGGCGGCTATTTGTCGCAGCCGAGAAGGCGGCTGCTGGTTACGGTGGGACTGCGGCGGTCTTACGAGCGACAGGCGTGGCGCGGAGCACCATCATCCGTGGCGCCAAGGTGTTGGTGGCGCCAGCCGCGCCCCCGACCACGGCGCGGATACGACGGCCTGGCGCCGGCCGGCCGCCGAAGTGCCAGGCGGACCCGACGTTGATGGAGGATCTGCTGCGCCTGGTGGAGCCGGCAACGCTGGGCGACCCGATGCGGCCGCTGCTGTGGGTCTCGAAAAGCCGGGAGAAACTGGCCGCTGCCCTGCGCGACCTGAACCACGCGATCAGCGCCAACACGGTTGGTAGAATGTTGATGACGCTGGGTTACTCCCGCCAGGCCAACCGCAAGACGAAAGAGGGCAGCCACCACCCTGACCGGGACGGCCAGTTTCAGCATATCAACCGTCAGGTGCTGGACCTTCAGGCGGCAGGCCTGCCGGTGATTTCAGTCGACACGAAGAAGAAGGAGCTGGTCGGGGACTACAAGAACGGCAGCAGCGATTACCGCCCCGTCGGCTGTCCCGACAAGGTCAAGGTGCACGACTTCGTCGACCCCGAAGGTGGCAAGGTGGCGCCGTACGGCATTTATGATCTGGCCGCCAACACCGGCTGGGTCAGTCTGGGGATCGACCATGACACGGCAGAATTTGCGGTCAACGCGATCCGGCGCTGGCACGATGTGGTCGGCCGCTCGCGCTACCTGCAGGCGGATCGGCTCATGATCACCGCCGACGGCGGAGGATCGAACGGATCGCGCCTGCGGCTGTGGAAACGCGAACTACAAACACTGGCTGACGAGACCGGGCTTGCCTTGCAGATGTGCCATTATCCGCCCGGCACCTCGAAGTGGAACAAGATCGAGCATCGACTGTTCTGCCACATCACCCAGAACTGGCGCGGCAAGCCGCTCGTCAGCCGCGCGGCGGTTGTCGAGCTTATCGCCGCCACCACCACAAAGACAGGTCTGACCGTCCGATGCGAACTGGACCGGAATAACTACGCCAAAGCGATCAAGGTGACGGACGCCGAAATGGCCACCCTCAACATCACCACCAACGCGTGGCACCCTGAGTGGAACTACACCATCAGCCCGAGGTCAAAAACGTATCGATAATTGTTGCGTGATGCCTAAGATCGGGCAGTTGCTGTTGGAACGGGATTTTTTGGCGAAGGCCTCCGGTTGATGAGCATCGAACGAAGGCAGCAGCTGATCGAGCCCGAGCGTCCACGCTTGTCGATCGTGCGGCAATGCGAGCTGATGTCGATCAGCCGCTCAGGGTTCTGCCACCGACCCGCGGGCGAGACGCCGGTGAACCTGGCGCTGATGCGGCTGGGGCCCGTGCCATGCTGGTCGAGGCGGCTTGGGCGGCGAGCAAGGCGCCGGGTCCGCTGCGGGCGTTCTTCCTCGCGCCAAAAGCGGTCACCAGATCGCGGCGATGGCAGTGGCGCGGAAGCTCGCCGTGATCTGCTGGCACCTGCTGACGAAGGAGACTGAGTACCTCTGGCAGCGACCGGCACTCGTCGCCCACAAGGTCAGGTCGATGGAGCTGCAGGCCGGCCAGCCGATGCGCAGGAGCAACAAGCGCAGGACGAGCCACGCCTACCACGTCGAGGAACTGCGGAATCAGCAGATCGAGGTCGCCCGGCAGGCGGAGGGCGCCTATGAACACCCGGTCCGCAATTGGCAGCCGAGCGGACGGGGCAAGGGGCGCACGGGTGCCGCATAGGAGGAGCGACAATAAGGCTGCGCGGCGGGGCTTCCGAGCCCCGCTCTTCGCCGCGCGGTCACCCGTGCAGGAGGAGGATAAGCGCCCTAGGCAGGAAGAGTCTTGTCGATCTCATCCGTCGATCTAAACCACGGTGTAAAGCAGCCGCCTGATCTCGATGGGAAAGGCATAGAACGGCACCACTTTCCCCCAGGCACGGCGCCAACTCTGGCAGATGGCGGCGTATTTCCGACCCCAGAGGCCGGCCTCGAACGCCGCCAGGGCGGCTTCGGCCGCCGCGGCATCCACGTGCCCGGTAGATGTCCTTCAAGGCCTCGGCCACCGGCTTGCGGTCCTTCCAGGACACGAAATTCAGGCTGTGGCGCAACAGGTGAACGATGCACGTCTGCACCGTGGCCTCGGGGAACACCGCGAGGATCGCCTGGGGAAAGCCCTTCAGGCCATCGACCACGGCCAGCAGGACATCCTCGCCGTCGCGATTGCGCAGCTCGTTCATGACGCACAGCCAGAGCTTGGCACCCTCGGTAGGCTCGAGCCACAGGCCAAGGATCTGCTTGGTGCCGTCCGCCCGCACGCCAAGCGCGATGTGCACCGCCTTGTTGCGCGCCAGGCCCTCGTCGCGGATCTTCACGCGCAGCGCATCGAAGAATACCAAGGGGTAGACAGGTCCAGCGGCCGCGCCTGCCAGGTGGCGATCTTGTCCAGCACCGCGTCGGTCACCGTGCTGATCAGGTCGGGCGAGACCTCGACGCCGTACAGATCCAGCAGATGGCCTGCTATGGGGGACCTCCTTCTTTCCTATCATGACCGGACACACACGAAATTCCCGACAGTCCCCTTGACGTTTACTCTCGCGGTGATGGATCGCTTGGAGCCGTGCTACCGAGACGCTTACGTGCGCTCACGCCATATCGCGATGTTTGCAGTTCCCACTCCACCGGAAACACATCCATCAGCCCCGGCAGCGTCATCCCCTCCAGCTGCCGCCCATCCAGGATCGCTTCGACGATATCCGGCGCCAGCAGCGTCAAACGAAGCAGGCGCGAAACATAGGACGAGTTGATTTTCTCCGCAGCGGCCAACTCGTTGAGCGTGGCGAAGCGGCCGGCCTCCATCATCCGCCGCCAGCGGAACGCTCGAGCTAGCGCCTTTACGAGCGTGCTATCGGCGCCCGATGAGCCTCGATTCATCGTACTGCCCGGCGTCAGCACAAGCTTTCGCCCACCCCGCTTCCGGACCGCGAGCGGCACCCTGACAGTCAGCATCTGCGCGCCGCCAGTCATGCCGCAGCCCTCTCGGCACCGGGCGGCGGCGCCCCCAGGTCCCGCACCAGGCTGGCCAGCCCGTCCAGCTTCAGCCGCACGTCGGCGCCGCCCGGCCCGATGTCCACCCTGTCGACCAGGAGGTTGATGATCCGAGCCTGCTCGGCGGGGAATAGCTCCTCCCAAAGCGGATCCAGCCGCTCCAGCGCCAGCCGCGCCTCATCCTCCGTCATGTCCGGCGCCGAGGCCCTTGCCGCGCGCCAGGCGCCCATCACCACCTCCGGCTGGCGCAGCAGTCCACGGACCTGAGCGATGACCGCGCATTCGATCTCCACTGCGGAAATGCGTGCGATGGGCGGGCCGTCCGCGGCGCTGCCTTTCAGCACCGACTGGCTGACGTAGTAGCGGTACTGCTGGCCCTGCCGCCCGCAGGAATGCGTCGGCGACATGGCCCGGCCGTCGCTACCAAAGATCAGCCCACGGAGCAGCGCCGGCGTCTGGCAGCGGGTGCGGTTGGCGCGGACCCGCGGGCTCACCGTCAGCAGTGCGTGCGCAGCGTCCCACACGGCCTGCGGCACGATGGCCGCATGCTCGCCGGGGTGCGACTTCCCCTTGTGCATCGCCTCGCCGAGATAGGTGCGGTTGCTCAGCACCCGATAGATGTCGCTCTTGGTAAAGGCCCGGCCGCGCTTCGTGAGGTGGCCTGCTGCGCGCAGCGCCTGGACCAGCTTCGTGCCGGAACCCGTCTCGACGAAGCCCTCGAAGATCCGCCGCACCAGAGTGGCCTCGGCGTCGTTCACATGCAGCTTGCGGTCCCGCGCGTCATAGCCGAGCGGCACGAAGCCCCCCATCCAGATCCCGCGCGCCCGCGACGCCGCCACCTTGTCTCGGATGCGCTCGCCGATTAATTCGCGTTCGAACTGTGCGAAGCTGAGCAGGATGTTCAGCGTGAGCCTCCCCATGCTGGTGGTGGTATTGAAGCTCTGCGTCACTGACACGAAGGTTACGCTGTTCGCGTCGAACACCTCTACCAGCTTGGCGAAGTCCATCAGCGCGCGCGACAGGCGGTCAATTTTATAACAGACGATGACGTCGATAAGGCCGCGCTCGATGTCCGCCAGCATGCGCCGCAGCGCCGGCCGCTCCAGCGTGCCACCGGATACGCCGCCATCATCGTAGCGGTCCGGTACAAGCACCCATCCCTCCGACCGCTGGCTGGTGATGTAGGCCTCGCAGGCCTCGCGCTGCGCGTCTAGCGAGTTGAACTCCATGTCGAGCCCTTCCTCGCTCGATTTGCGCGTGTACACCGCGGCACGGACTTTCTTGATCGTCGCTGGCATGGCGGCGGTGGCGTCGGGCTTGCGCTTCATGCCGCAGCCCTCCGGTTCTTCAGGCCAAAGAAGGCCCAGCCATTCCACCGGGTGCCGGTGATGGCGCGTGCGATGGCGGAGAGCGACTGATAGGGGCGCCCCTCGAATTCATAGCCTTCCCGCAACACTGTGACGCTGTGCTCGACGCCCTGGTACTCGCGGATCAGTCGCGTGCCGGCCATTGGCTTATCGTCGCCGCGGATACGCCGGAGGACCGGATTACCCCCGTCCAGCTGCTCGCCCAGGACTGCAAGGCACTGGATGATCTCGGGCTTGAGGCCGCCGTACGCCAGTTCCTGGATCCGATACGCCAGCCGGCTTTCCAGGAAGCGCCGGTTGTAGGGCGGTGGTTCGGCCGCGAAAAGGTCTCGCCATTGCTGCTTGAGGTCGGGCGTGGCGGTGGTCTTCAGGGCCGCCAGCCGGCCCAGCACATCGGCCGGCGGAATGGCGGGGATGGTGGGCGCTGGTGGCTCGGCAGATTTGGCTTTGCGTGTCATGCGAGTCTCCGGTTGTTCTGGTTCGCATCCACGCGCTGGGGTGCCGGGAAGTGAAGGCGTTGCTCTCCCCGGTCCGTGGCCTCGCACGCAGCTTCCTCCGCAGTGCGCCTGCGCAGCCGCACCAAGCCCGCGGCCAGGATGCTGCACACCTCGCGGAGGTGCGGCGGGAGGTGGACGTTGGTGGGGGAGCGGGATGTGTTCGTCGTCATCATGGTGCGACGATCTACCGCCTTCCCATGCGAGCGAAACCGCAAATGCCCGTGGCGCGAAGTGCAGGGAAGAAGAAAGCACCAGAGCGAAAAACCCGGCTTTAGTCGGGCCTTCCCGCTAATGCCAAATCGCCGCGCTCGCCTCGGTCTTCACGTCGAACGAGATCAAACGGTCAAACAGCGCAGTCTTGCGGTAGTAGTGCAGCTCCCCGAAGCGCTGCCCCTCGATCGGCTCTCGCTTATGCTCCAGCAGGCCGAACCAGTGCAGAGTCCGGAGAATGCGTGCCTCCATCATCATGCTGCTGGAATCCCATTCTGCGGCCAGCACGCTATTGATCGGAATGGTGCACATGCGCGTCAGACGCTCCGGCGACTGCCAATCATTGGCTGCGACCGAAAGCGACCACAGCACCACGCCCATGTCTCCCTGGGGCCAACGCCCATGAAGGCCGCGTCCGAAATCGCTCAGATCGACGTGCCACATGGTCGCATGAAACAGCAGCGCCTGGAGCGCGGGCAGGTTCGCGTCGTCGAGCGCCGCCCGACCAAGCGGCGAGGCCCTTACATGGCCTTTGGATTTCCGCAGGAAGCGCATGGCTTCGGCGATTTGCCGAATGAACAAGAGCGGAAAGAAGTCGTGCTCGTTGACGACCTTGTTAAAGCGGAAGGCCTTCTCCTTGTCGAAGTCCGGCCAGGCGAAACGGTCCAGCATGTCCGCCACGACACCGCGTGACAGATTGCCCGTCGCCGTCAGCTTCAGGCCGGGTGCTTCTGTGGCTCCGCGAAGCAGGATCGCCATTCGCGATGCGACGGCAGATTGCCCGATCTCGTCAGGGCTCAGGTCCCTGGCCAGATGGATCGCGCTGCCAGGGGCCATTGGAGGCCTATGCAACGCAACGAAGCTGTCATGGTCCAGAAGCGTCCAAGCCGGCTCAATGCCGCCAAGCCACGCTTTGACATCGGGAATTTCCAACATGTCGGAATTCATCAAAGCATCGCTCTCGATCACCCTACTATCGCCCTCGCTGAGTTGCTCGCCAGTCCCACGGCATGTCGAAATGGCTCGCCCAAATGCCAAGATTTCCCCGACGCGCGGCGTCCTCGTCACGAACATAGTCAATGCTGTAACGCCGCGACGCCACAGCCCAGCCACGACCGGTCATCCAACGACCCAAATCTTGGCTTCCTGTCCGGCAGACAGCCACAACGCGACGGTTACGATCCCGGTCGCGCTGCTCGCA
>Ga0209181_10005515_pt1 | contig 18183 bp, 11 predicted proteins | sample MAT05_FD_187208 | JGI IMG/M metagenome (GOLD analysis project Ga0209181, IMG submission 187208) | Freshwater microbial communities from Lake Fryxell liftoff mats and glacier meltwater in Antarctica - MAT-05 (SPAdes) (version 2) | ecosystem: Environmental > Aquatic > Freshwater > Ice > Liftoff...
GAGGGCGCGCAGCAGCGCGTTCTTCTCGTCGATCAGCGCGGCGCGATCGCCGCCGATAGCCGCCGAGATCTCGTCGACGCCGCGACCAAAGAGCGCGCGCACGCTCTGCCAGAAAGCGATCAGCGCGAGCAGGAGCATGAGCGCAGCCGCGGTCAGAAATACGGTCGGGAGCATCGAGTCTCGTCAGTCTCCGAGCTTGCGCAGCTCGTCGTCGAGCGCGTCGTCGTATTTGCTCTGTGCCTCGGGCGTCTCTGCGGCCGTCGTGCTCGCCGCTGCGCTCGCGGCCACACCGCGCGCCGTCCAGCGACGGCCGAGCCACAACACGCCGCCCGCGGCGAGCACGATCGCGACGACGGGCACGGCCCAGAGCGCGCGGTCGAGCCCGTGGTCCGCGGGGATCGCGATCGACTTGCTGCCGTACGTGCGGCGGTAATCGGCGGAGATCTGCTCGACGGTGTCGCCTCGATCGATGCGCGCGCGCACCTCCGCGCGGCGCTCGTCGGCGACGCTGCAAGCGCAGAGCGTGAGCGGCAGGCGCTGACAGTCGCCGCAGGTGCAGAGCAGCCGCTCGAACACCTGGCGCTCCACCAGCGAGTGCAGCTCGACGTGCCCGGCGTGGAGCGACGAGCCGTCCTGCGCGAGCGCGCGGCTGGCGCCGAAGAGCAGCAGCGCACCTGCGCCGAGCGCGAGCAGGATCGCCGCCGTCGACAGGCCGCGTGGCGCCATGCCGCGAGAGCGCGCGCGCGACTCACCGAGCACCTCCTTCAGCGTCGGCGACATCGCGATCACGGTGCCGAAGATCAGCAGCAGTCCACCGAGCCAGATCCAGCCGACGAACGGCCGCACGATCACCTTGAACGTACCGACGCGCGTCTCCGGGTTCACCGAGTTCAAGATCACGTAGAGGTCGCCGCCCAAGCTCGAGGCGACCGCGACCTCGGTGGTCGGCATGTCGGGCAGCATGCGGTAGACGAACTTCGCCGGCGACACGCGTCCGAGCGTCTCGCCGCCCTGCGAGACGACGAGGTCGGCGTAGATCATCCGCTTGTTCTCGTCCGCATCGAGGCGGCTGCCCTGAAAGCGCAGGCTGAAATCGCCGACGCGCATCGAGCCGCCGGGAGCGAGCGCCGCCTCTTGCTCGACGTCGTACGCGGCGCCGGTGAAGCCGAAGAACATCAGCACGACGGCGATGTGCACGAAGTAGCCGCCGTAGCGCCGGCGCGCCTTGACGATGAGCATCACGAACGCGAGCAGCACGTTCTCCTTCGCGTTGCGCATGCGCAAGGCGGTGCCGCGCCAGAACTCTTGGCTGATCGCGGCGAACACCCACGCGCACACGACAAACGCGCACACCGGCGCCGCGGAGAAGATGACCGCGAGCACCTTGCCGGTGAACGTGTCGTAGATCTCCGGCGCCTGCACCAACGGCGGGAAGCCGATCATCGGTCCGACGACGACGTGCAGCAGCAGCGCGACACCGGCGGCGATGCTCGGCACGATGAACGCCCGCAGCAGGTTCTTGCCGCTCGCTTTGCGCCACGCGATGAGCGGCCCGACACCAGTGAGGAACAGCAGCACCAGACCGAGCGGCACCATCCAGCGGTTGTAGAACGCGGGCCCGACGGTGACGGTCTCGTCGCGCAGCGCCTCGCTGATCAGCGGGAACGTCGTCGCGATCAGCACGAACAACATCATCCCGAGGAGGATCCAGTTGTTCAGCAGGAACGCGAACTCACGCGACAAGAGCGCGTCGATGCTGTTCTCGGCCTTGAGCTGCGGCAGCCGCCAGATGATCAGCGCGACACAGACGACCAAGATGATCGCCATGTAGCCGACGAAGTAGATGCCGATGTCCGAGCGCGCGAAGCTGTGCACGCTGGCGATGAGCCCCGAGCGCGTGAGGAACGTGCCGAAGATCGTCATGAAGAACGTCAGGCAGATGAGGAAGACGTTCCACACCTTGAGCATCCCGCGGCGCTCTTGGATCATCGACGAATGCACGTACGCGGTGGCGACGAGCAGCGGCATGAACGCGGCGTTCTCCACCGGGTCCCACGCCCAGTAGCCACCCCAGCCGAGCTCTTCGTACGACCACAACATGCCGAGCAGGTTGCCGACCGCGAGCGCCATCCACGCGAACAGCACCCAGCGGCGCGTCGCGAGCACCCACTCGTCGTGCAGGCGGCCGGTGATCAGCGCCGCGACGACGAACGCGAACGGGATCGCCCAGCCGACGAAGCCCGTGTAGAGCGTCGGCGGGTGAATCGCCATCCAGTAATTTTGCAGCAGCGGGTTGAGGCCCTCGCCGTCTACGGGCGCGCCCGACGCGTTGAGGGCGAACGGGTTCGCCGCGAACAGCATGAGCACGCCGAAGAACAAGAAGATCGTCATCAGCGTGGCGAGCACCCACGGCTGCAGCTCCGCGTAGCGCTTGCGCATCCACAACGTGCACGCGGTGGTGTAGCAGGAGAGCAGGAAGGTCCACCACAGCAGCGAGCCGTCCTGTCCGCCCCAGAGGGCAGTGATCAGGTAGCCCGTCGTCATGCTGCGATCGGAGTAGCGGCTGACGTAGCGGATGCGGAAATCGTGCGTCTGGAACGCGTACGCGAGCACCAGCACCGCGAGCGCGACGAGCGCGCAGGTCGCGAACGTACCCATGCGCGCGGCATGCAGGAAGCGCGGGCGGCCACGCGACGCGATGATCGCCGTCATCAGCGTGTAGCCCGCGGTGAGCATCATCGTGCAGAGCACGACCGTTCCGAAGAATGGAATGTCGATTTGCGGCATGCGCTCGGGCGAGCCTAGCAGGCCCCCGATAGGTACGCCGTGCGGGATCGCGCGCGGCAAGGTCGGGGCGCCGACCCGCCGCGCCAATCAATCAATCAATCGGCGTCGACGACGAGCTGGTCTTCGACGCTGCGCACGCCAGTGACGCCGCGCGCGAGGCCACCGATGATCGTGCGCTCGCGCGCGGTGTCGACCTCGCCCCGTAGCGTGACGACGCCCGCCCGCGTCACGATGGTGCAGTTCTTCGCGCCCATCGAGAGGCCGTCATTCGCCATCACGCGCTGCCGTACCAGCTGCGTGATGCGCGTGTCGCCCTCGGTGTTGCTCTGGTCCTGCGCGGTCACTCCCTCACCCTGCCCGGGATTGCGCGTTCCATTGGCTAGCGCGGCACCCGCAGTGTCATTCCGATTCGCCACCGGTGCCGGGGTCGCTGTCGCCGCCGTGGTGCCGGCGGCAGGCGCGCTGCCGGCAGTGTTGCCGCCCGTGTTCATCGGAGCAGGCTGCGCAGTTCCCTGATGGCCCATCGTTCCCTGGTGATCCGCTGTTCCCTGATGCTCCATCATACGGGCGTGCTCCGGGCTGTTCACGTCGTGACCCATCGACGCTGCGGACCGATCGTGCTCGGCCTCTGCGTGCATCGGCGCGTTCGGCGTCGCTGCGGTGTTCGATCCGTTCTCGGAGGTCTCGCCACCACATCCAGCGAGGGCCGCGGCTACGAAGAGAGGCGAGAGAAACTTGCGGTACATGGGAGCTCCTGTGCTCGAGCGCGATCGCCGACGACATGCCGGTCGGACGCCCGAATCTCGCCGACTTGAGCAATGCACGTGCCGCCGGCCTGATAGCGTATTGGCCCACATATCGCGGGGTTTTCGCTCGCGTCGATGGACGTCGTGCGGCGTTCGGTCACTCATGGGGCCCGTGGCCACGCGCAGGTTGCCGCGAGGGATTTCCCTCTGAATCGGTAGGTGGAAACGTGATCCCAAAGTTCACACGGCCGCGCGGAAGCTCAGGGTTCCAGCAGAGCACGTCAGGCGCCGTCCGCGCGGTGCGTTCACGCGTCGGTGGACGCTCTCGGGAGCGACCGCATGGGGCGCGGGCCGCACGGGCGAGCGCCTCGCCTGAGGCGATTTGGATGCATCAGCGCCTCCGAGCGGATCGCCTCTCGAGGTACTGCGGGTTGTGTTCAGACCGCTTTGGACAGTGCGGCACGCGCATTGCTGAGTAGGCGCGAAAGAAGCCTGACGATGAGAGCACCATGACGCAGACCACCAGCAACCCTCCCAATCCGACACTCGATTTCGACCCCTCCTCCCTGCCCGCCGACGTTCTCGGACTCCCGGAGCCGGCGCGTGCGGCCGCTGTCGACACGATTCAGCGGCTGCTGGAGAGCGGTTCAACCCTCAGCGAAGCGATCGACAAAGCCCGGGGGATAGCGGCCGACTGGATCAGCGAGCGTGCCCCTGGCGACCAATCGGAGGTCAAGACCGGCGTCCGCGCCATTCCCGACCGACCCGAGATCGACGCGTCCGAGATGCGCGTCACGCAGCAGATTCGTCCGTCGCGGCCCCCGCGCCCGTGACGCGCGACCCTCGTCCGCAGTGGGCCGCGACGCCCTCCCGAAGCTTGAACCGCACCATGTTGGGTCCGACCGTCTTCGCGGCGCCCGCCGCGGCACGGACTGCACGCTCGAAGCGCTTGGCCCCTTCGAGCCAAGCCAGACGCTCCTCCGGCGTCAGCGCCAGCCAGCGCAGGCGCTGCTCTTTCGCGTGCTTGGCGAAGCTCTCGGCTCGGTCCGTCACCGTGCGGTCCCCGATTGCGCGCTGGCGATCTCCTCGAGCGCTTCGGCATCACTGAGGTCCTTCGGCCGGCCGGCCGAGCGCTTCAGCGCGATCAGGTCGGGGAGGGAGAGGACGGGCACGGAGGTCCCCCCGAGCGTCACGAACGTCGCCCGCTCGTAGGCGGGCGCGAACTCGAACGGCTCTTCAGCATCGCCCGTAAGACTGCTCCTACAGGCAATCTCGATCCTCGATCGACGGACCCGAGGCTCCAGACCCGCTGCACGCTGAGAGCGAGGCATCACACCAGCCGTCCGTGCGCTCGCACGGCGGCGCTTCATTCGGCCTGAACGCAGCCCTCGGGAGCGCGCGCGCCGTTCGCCGGTGCCGGCGTCACGATGTGGAACTCGACGCGCCGGTTGCTCTGCCGACCCGCGCTCGTGCGATTCGGCTCGGCCGGGTGCAGCTCACCGCAGCCCCAGCCCTCGAGGCGCGCGCCGGTGACGCCGTGCTCGACGAGCCAGCGGACGACGCTCGCTGCGCGGCGACGCGAGAGGTCGAGGTTGGCGGCGTCGCGGCCGCGATCGTCGGTGTGACCTTCGATGCGCAGGCGCTCGAGCGCCGGATTCGACGCGAGCACCGCGCGCACTTCTTCGAGGATCGGGAAGCTGCGATCGAGGATCACGTCGCGGCTCGTCGCGAACTCGACGCGCTGCAGGATGAAGATGGTGCCGGTCTCGCGATCGACGCGGATCGTCACCGGGCAGCCACGCGCGGCAGGTGTGCCCGGATCGAGCGGACACTGGTCGTCCGTGTCGAGCACGGTGTCGGCGTCGTTGTCCGGATCGGGGACGCCGTCGGCGTCTTGGAAGCCGTCGCGATCTTCCGGATCGAGCGGCGCGCCATCGTCGGCGTCGAGCACTTGGTCAGCGTCGTTGTCGGGATCGGGGACGCCGTCGCTGTCCTCGAAGTTGTCGCGATCTTCGGGGATGTTCGGCGCGCCGTCGTTGACGTCGAGCACCTGATCTCCGTCATTGTCCGGATCGGGGCAGCCGTCCGCGTCTTCCCACTCGTCGCGATCTTCGGCCACGGTCGGGCAGCCATCGGCGGGATCGAGGATGCCGTCATCGTCGGTGTCGGTGTCGACGGGCGCGACTTCGACGATCGGCTCTGCCACGGGCGCGACCTCGCACGTCGCGGTCGAGATGCCGATCTGCAGCACTGCGCGCACATCGGGCGAGCCGTAGCCGCGCGAGAGCCCGGTGCCCGCCGCGAGGCCGATCACCAGCGCGCAAACCGGCCGCGCGCGCAGGCCGCCGAGCAGCTCGAACGGCGAGGTGCCGCGCGCGAAGAAGTCGGTGAAGCCGGTCGCGCCGTAGATCTCGGCGAGGAGCTCGAGGCGGTTCGGGATGAGGTCGACGCCGAGGCCCGCGCCCAGCGTCAACTCGTTGCCGACCGTTAGGATTTGTAAGTCGGTCTCGCGCCGTAGCCGTGCGCCGGCGTTCAGCGTGAGGCGCGCGCGATCGCCGAGCCGAAACTCGCCGGAGAGGCGCGGCAGCAGCATCACGCCGCGCTCACCGACGTACGCCTGATCGGCGCGCGCAGCCTCGGCGAGCGGCAGCGACACACCGAGCTGCACGCCGAGCTTGAACACATCCGCCGCCTCGCCGAACAAGCGCACGCGGCCGCCGATCACCGGATCGCCAGGCGTCGCGCCGCTGGTGCCGGGCACGCCGCCGAGCGCGTCGCCGTCCATCCACAGCGAGACCGGCAGCTGTCCGTACACCGCAACGCGCTCGCCGAGCCCGAGCGCCACCGCGAGCGTGCCGACCAGCTGGTTCGAGACGACCGACGTGGTCTCGCTGTCGGCGTCGCCCGCGCGCGACTCGAAGACCAGCGGATCGTTGGCGTAGTCGGCGACGAGCTGTGCGGAGAGCACGAGGTGCCCCGGCGTGAGCGGCCGCGAGACCGCGAAGCCATCCGTCACCGTCTCCGCTGCGTGGAACTGGTTGAGCGTGAAGCCGCCCGCTTGTGCGCTCGCCGCGCTCGGCAGCGCGATCGCAGCACACGCGACGCCAAGCAGCAGCGCCGCCATCGCGCGACGCCGACGGCGCAGCGCGAGCGCCGCAAACGCCGCGAAGCCGAACAGCGCGAGACCGCCGCCGCTGCTGCGCCCGCTGCTGCCAGGCACCGTGCAGCCGCATGCACCGCCGACGAGCGCGCCGTCGGTCAGACGCGTGCTGCCGTCGCCCGCGCCACCGTCGCGCACGCTGCCGTCCGCGACGCTGCCGTCCGCGACGCTGCCGTCCGCGACGCTGCCGTCCGCGACGCTGCCGTCCGCGACGCTGCCATCGAGCACACCGCCGTCCATCACGACGACGCCGTCTGGGTCGAGGTAGTTCGGCACGCCATCGCCATCGACGTCGCCGAGGCCTTCAGTCTCGTCGAGCGCGCCGTCGCCGTCCGACTCGGTGTCGAGCCAGTTGGGCATGCCGTCGCCGTCGACGTCGTTGCCGAACATCGTTCCGTCGGCGCGCTCGCGTGCCGTCGGGATGCCGTCGTCGTCGTCGTCGCCGTCGAGGTAATCGGGTGTCGTGTCGCCATCGGTGTCGACGTCGACGTCGCTGGGACGCTCGGTGCGCGTCGGCAGGCCATCGCCGTCATCGTCGGTGTCGAGGTGATCGGGGCGGCCGTCGAGATCGGTGTCGCGCGGCACGCCGCCGGGCGCTTCCATCAGCGTCGGGACGCCGTCGCCGTCGTCATCGGGATCGAGGTAGTCCGGCGTGCCGTCGCCGTCGGTGTCGACGTCGCCGCCGCCGGGACGCTCGTCGACCGTGGGCAGGCCGTCGCCATCGTCGTCGGTGTCGTCGATGTCGGGCGTGCCGTCGCCGTCGGTGTCGGGGCACGGCACCACCGCGCCAGGGCACTCGACGGTGTCGGGCACGCCGTCGCCGTCGCGATCGCCGATCGTGCGATCGACGGTGAACGTCGAGGTGTCCGTCGCCGTGTTGCCGACGCCGTCGGTCGCGGTGACCGAGACCGCGTGTGCGCCATCGCTCAGCGCCGTCGTGACGGTGATCGACCAGCGGCCGTCGGGGCCCGCAGTGACCGTGCCGATGACGGTGCCATCGACGCTGACCGCCACCATCGCGCCGGGCTCTGCCGTACCGCCGATGGTCGGCGTCGCGGTGCCGGTCACGCCGCCATCCGCCGGTGACGTGATCGCGACGCGCGTCTCGAGATCGACGGTGAACGTGCCGCTATCGGTCGCGACATTGCCATCCGCGTCGCTCGCCGTCGCGACGACGATGTGTGAGCCCGCCGCGAGCGGCGTAGTCGGCGTCACCGACCACGTGCCATCGGCGGCGGCGGTCGCGGTGCCGACGAGCGCGCCATCGACGCGCACCTCGACCGTCGCGCCCGGCTCCGCGTTGCCGCTGATCGCCGGAGTCGCTGTGCCGATCACCGAGCCATCGACCGGCGTCGTGATGACGATCGACGGCGCCGTAGAGTCGACGGTGAAGTCATTCGACTCCGTGGCCGTCGCGCCCGACGCGTTGGTCGTCGTCGCCGTCGCGGTGTGTGGGCCGTCCGCGAGATCGCTCGCGACCGGGATCGACCAAGTGCCATCCGCATCGGTGCGCACCGTGCCGACCGTGACGCCATCGACGATGACGACCACGAACGCGCCCGGATCAGCCGTGCCGCTGACGACCGGACGGCGCTCCGCGGTGATGGTGCCATCGCCCGGCGCGACCAGCGTCAGCGACGGAATCGACGTGTCGACGGTGAACGTCGTCGTGTCGGTCGCGGTGTTGTCGACCGAGTCGGTCGCAATGACCGAGACCGTGTGCGGGCCAGCCGCGAGCGCGGTGCTCGGCACGTAGAACCACGCGCCGGCTGCGTCTGCCGTGACCGTCGCGACGAGCACGCCATCGATGGTGATGGCCACGCTCGCACCAGGCTCTGCGGTGCCGCTGAGCAGCGGCGTCGTGTCGCCAGTGACGGCGCCATCCGCCGGGCGATCGATCGTCACCGTCGTGCTGGTGTCCGCCATCAGCGTCACGTCGACAGCGTCCATCGCCGTGTTGCCGGCGCCGTCCACCGCGGTCGCGACGACGCTGTGCGGGCCATCGGCGAGCGCCGTCGTCGGCGTCACCGACCACGCGCCGCTGCCATCCGCGACGGCCATGCCGACGACGATTCCGTCAATCGTCACCGTCACCGTCGCGCCCGCTTCCGCGGTGCCGCGGATCGTCGGCGTGCCGTCGATGAGCATCGCGCCGTCGCTCGGCGAGGTGATCGCCACGGTCGTCATCGTGTCGACGCTGAACGTCGTCATCGCGGTCGCCATGTTGCCGGCCGCATCCATCGCGACCGCCGCCGCCGTGTGCGTGCCCTCGGCGAGCGGCGTCGTCACGTCGATCGACCACGTGCCGGCTGCGCTCGCGGTGACGGTACCGAGCACGGTGCCGTCGACCGCGACCGAGACCATCGCGCCGGGCTCCGCCGTGCCGGAGATCGTCGGCGTCGCGTTCATGCTCGCGCTGCCGTCCGCCGGCGTGCTGATCGCGACCGCGATCATCGTGTCGACGGTGATCGTCGCCGCGTCGTTGGTGATGTTCGTCGCCGTGTCGGTCGCGCGCGCCGCGATCGTGTGCGCACCGTCGGCGAGCACCGTCGCTGGCGTGAACGTCCACGTACCCGTCGCCGTCGCGGTGACGGTGGCCGCCGTCGCTCCGTCGATGCTCACGACCACCGTCGCGCCCGGATCGGCGACGCCAGAGATCGTCGGCGTCGCGTCATTGGTCGCCGCGCCATCGGCCGGCGTCGTGATGACGACCTCACGCCGACACGTCACGCCGCAGCCGTCACCAGCGACCGCGTTGCCGCCATCGCAGGTCTCCGGCGCCGTGATCACGTTGTCGCCGCAGACCGCAGCGACCGTCGTGTCGGTCGGCTGCGGGCCGCCGGTCGTCGGGTCACCATCGGTGTCGCTGACGTAGGTCGTGCCGGCGCCGAGCGTCGCACCCGCGTACGTCACCGATGCCTGATTGCTCAGCCGCGTACCCGCGGCGATCGTCGTCTGGATGCGCACGCGGAAGCGCACCGTCTGCGTCGCGCCGATCGCGAGCGTGCCGCCTGCCACCGCGGTCGCACCGGCGCCGAGCCGCACCGTCACGCGGCGCGGGCCAGCGACGTATTCGCCGACGTCATCCGCCGCCGCATCGGTGAGCGTCGCGGCGCCGAGGCGCAGCGAGCCCGGCACGAAGTCGACGCCGACCGGCAGCACATCGTTCATCACCGTGTTGATCGCCGGATCCGCGCCTCTGTTCGTCGCGGTGATCGTGTACTCGAGGACGTCGCCCGGCAGCAGCGTGCCGCCGTTCACGTCGACCGCGGACTTGTCCGCGTCGATCTGCGGCGCGAAGACGTCGGTCGCAAACGTGAACACGCCCGCGAGCAGCTCTTCGGCATCCGTCTGCACGCGGATCTGCGCGCTGGTCGCGGCGTTTGGCAGCGCGTCGACGGTCGCGAACAGATCGGCGTCAAAGCCGAGCGTGTTCTGATAGGCGGGGGCGCGCGTCGTGACGTTCGCCGCGAAGCGCGAGATCGTCGAGTTCGAGATGTCGGTCGTCGGGTTGAGCGCCGCCGCGCCGGTCTCGCCGAGCAGCGTGTTGCGCGCGCCCGAGATGAGCCGCAGCGTGTCGCCGTTGCCGCGATCGCCGTCGACGTCGACCATCCCGACGCGCGAGTTCACGGTGCCGGTCGCCGGCGTGAGAAAGCCGGTGATGTTGACGTTGATCGCCGTCGTTCCGTACGTGCGGAACGCGTCGAAGACCGAGAGATCGCGCAGCGGCGCCGTCGTGTCTTCGTACGCGACGATCATCGCCCAGCCGCCCCAGGTGTTCGTGCGGTTGTTGACGCACTGCACATCGGCGACCGTATACGTGCCGACGCCGCCCGCTTGCACCGCGGTCGTCACGTCGTCGAACGCGAGATACGCGTCGCGGCCGCCGACCGCGAGCCCGGTGTCGATGCGATCCGCGGTGCGATCCACATACGCGCCGCCCGGCGCCCTCAGCCGCGCGATGTTGCGCCGCGCCACGTTCGGCACCGTCGCGTCGCCGGTCTGGCAGACCCAATAGAGCCCCGCCCAGGTCACCGCCGCGCCCGCCGGCAGCGCGAGATCCGAGCTGCTCGAGTCGAACGTCGACGCATCCGTATCCGAGTCGATGCGCTGCATCGTGTAGTCGTTGTTGCGCCGCGCAGCGCCGATGCCCGCGCGCGCGTCAGCGCAGCTCACGCCGCCCGAAGGCCCACCGCTGCACGTCATCAGCGAGTTCGCGACGATGGTGATGTCGCCGCGCTGCGTGACCTGATAGCGCCGCGCGGCATCGCGCGCCTGCGCCTCTGCGAGCTCCGGAGCCGCCGCGAGAAGGAGAGCAGTGCAGAGAGCGGCGGAGGCGAAGGAAGCTGTACGGGACATGGCCGCGATGTGTACCGCGTCCTCTATTGGCCGTCAATTCCGCCGAGGCTGTGAGCCGATGTAATCTGGCGAACCGCCCGGGCGCTGCGGAAAGGGCTACCTCCAGGGCGTCAGCTGCTCGACCCCATCAGTTCACCCAAAAATTTCGAGAAAGCGAGCAGTCGCGCACCCAAGAGCGACTCCTGGGTCACCCATCGATTGTCACCAATCGTGTTCTGCATGGCCTTGCCGGGCTTCAGAATCGCTGAAATCGCCGCGACGGTCGCCTTCGGACGTCCCGCTGGTTTTCTGAACTCCTTGAGGTCCGGCGCCAGAAGCTGCATTTCTTCGACTGTCGCGACGTACTCAAGCGCGCGACTCAGAACACTGGGATACGAGATCTCGGCACATTCCAACAGAAGGTCCTCAAGAGTTCCCGGGTGTGCGTTGTCAGGGACAACGAACACGCCGCAACGGGGAACCCCCGGCGCACTCGCTACCGCACCGATCACTAGGGGCACCGGAAGGCGGCAGGCGCGAAGGTCGGCTTGCAGTTTCTCAAAGCGCGCGACGGGATCGATGGTTGAATCGGCGTCGAGCACGATACCCACAGCATCAGGCGGCGATGGCAGCATCTTGATGGTATCGGCCGTCTGCTGAGCTATGTCTGCGTTGCCACCCGCGTTGACGATCGCCACGTGGATGTTCTCCGCAGCGAGAAGTGACGGTAGTTGCACGCGCCTCCGGAGGTCACCATCGCTGTTCGCAGGAAACACCTTAGGTATGGTTCTCTCCCAATAGGCGGGAACGTCCCGGAGATACAGAATGTTCTTGAGCCCAAAAGCAACCGAGAGGACCTTCGCGACGAAGGCGTCGTCGTGTGGACCTTCCACTGCGATGATTACTCTGCGGGTCATCGAAGGTCGAAGCCGCGGGTGCCGCGCAAGCGTTTCGCCTCCGCCTCACCGAACCGCGTGACGCGCGTAGATCCGCTGCCGCCATCAGCGAGTTGGTAGACGAAAGTGTCCTCCTCCTCCGTAGTGTCCGCGTCCAACATCGCATCAAGCGCTTCGAGACTATGCGTGGTCGCGAAGAGCTGAACTCGATGCTCTTGGCATGCGCGCCAAAGCCATTCGTAGACGCGCTGCAGCATCGAAACATGAAGACCCGTCTCGATTTCATCAATCAAGAGGATCCCCCCGGCCGCGCGTGGAAGCGTCACCGCGATCGCCAATGCGCGCCGGATTCCATCACCGAAGGAACTCACCGGCAGAAACCCTGCTCGCGCGTCGTGCAAGTACAGCGCCGGCTCACGCTGAGTGGCGATTACTCGGGCACCGTCGATTCGCGGTTCGAGTTTCCGCAGGAGCGAAAGCACCGATGTTTCTTCATCGTCTAACGTCGCTTCGGAGAACCCCTGAATCACGTTAGATCGGAGCCAATGATCATACGGCGTCACGAAGCGGACGGGCAATTTGTCGAAGTTGCGAGGGCTTCCGCGAGTTACGAGTGGCTCGTGTTCCCATATCTCTAGTTTGACTTGTGACTCCAAGAAGAGCGACGTCTGCGCGTTGTCGCGTCGATCAATGTCGAGCCGCATCTCGAGGCCACTTCGCTCTACGAATGCTTCGACGACTCGAGGCTCGCCGTCATCGGTCATCACCGCTGTCGCAGCAGGCCTGCTTCCCTGCAAGGGTATTATCTCGGCGTGGAGCTTGCGAATCGGATGTCCACCTTCGGTCTGGAGGTCGATTGGTCCAGAGGCATTCCCCACCGTCGGAAACAAGTAGCGAAGCCGGTCGACGCGAGAACTGGTCAACGCCGCGAGAGGTGACGGTTCACGTCGGTTTGCGACTTGCACCCACACCCGTGGTTCATACGGATTCGCGAGGAGCGAGATCGCTTCTAGCGCGCTCGTTTTTCCCGCGTTCGTGCCCCCAACCAATAGGTTCACCTGACCGAGCTCACGCAGATGCAGATCTCGGAGGCCACGAAAGCCAGCGACGGCGACCGATGTGAGGGGGCGGGTCACACGGCGAGTGTGTCATGGCGCGGGACGTTTTTGGAGTTCTTGGCCGGCACCAACGGAAACGCCCCGCGCGCACATGGCTCACGGGGCGTCTCTTCGATCACTGCGCTCAGCTCGGCCGAGCGTCGGCGCGGCACTCAGCTCGGCTGATCGTCCTCGAACTCGGCGTCGATGACGTCGCCGGGCGCCTTCTTCTTCTCGCCGCTCGGCGCGCCCTCAGAGCCCTCGCCCGCAGGTCCACCGGCCGCTGCGTACGCTGCGGCGGCGAGCTCGTGCATCGACTTCTCGAGCGTCGCCGTGCCCTCGCGGATCGCGGCGTCGTCCTGCTTCTCGATCGCCTCGCGCAGCGTCTTGACCTGCGCCTCGATGACGACGACCTTGTCCGCCGGCAGCTTGTCCTTCGCGTCGACGAGCGCCTTCTCGGTCGCGTAGCAGAGCTGGTCGGCCTTGTTGCGCGCCTCGATCTCCTCGCGGCGCTTCTTGTCCCCTTCTTCGTGCGCCGCGGCGTCCTGCACCATGCGCTCGACCTCCTCCTTCGAGAGGCCGCTCGAGGCGCTGATCGTGATCTTCTGATCCTTGCCGGTCGCCTCGTCCTTCGCGGTGACCGAGAGGATGCCGTTCGCGTCGATGTCGAACGTCACTTTGATCTTCGGTACGCCGCGCGGCGCGGGCAGGAGGCCCTCGAGGTGGAAGTTGCCGAGGCGCTTGTTGAAGCGCGCCTCTGCACGCTCGCCCTGCAGCACGCTGATCTCGACCTTCGTCTGGCTGTCGTCCGCGGTCGAGAAGACCTCGTCGCGGCGCGTCGGGATGGTGGTGTTGCGCGGGATGAGCGTCGTCATCACGCCGCCCTGCGTCTCGACGCCGAGCGACAGCGGGGTGACGTCGAGCAGCACGAGGTCCTTCACGTCGCCGCTGAGCACGCCCGCCTGGACTGCCGCGCCGATGGCGACGACCTCGTCCGGGTTGACGCCCTTGTGCGGCTCCTTGCCGAAGAACTTCTTCACCGTCTCGTAGACGAGCGGGATGCGCGTCGAGCCGCCGACCATCACGACCTCTTGGATCTCGCTGGCGGTCTTGCCCGCGTCCGCGAGCGCCTTCTTCGACGGCTCGAGCGTGCGCTGCACGAGGTCCTCGATCATCGACTCGAGCTTCGCCCGCGTGAGGCGGATGTTCATGTGCTTCGGGCCGCTCGCGTCGGCCGTGAGGAACGGCAGATTGACCGTCGTCTCGAGCTTGCTCGAGAGCTCGATCTTGGCCTTCTCTGCGGCGTCCTTCAGGCGCTGCAACACCATCTTGTCCTTGGCGACGTCGATGCCGGTGTCGCGCTTGAACTCGGTCGTGAGGTAGTCCATCACGCGGTGGTCGATGTCGTCACCGCCGAGGTGCGTATCGCCGTTGGTGCTGATGACCTGCACCACGTTGTCGCTGACCTCGAGGATCGACACGTCGAACGTGCCGCCGCCGAAGTCGTAGACCGCGATGACCTCGTCCTTCTTCTTGTCGAGGCCGTACGCGAGCGCCGCCGCCGTCGGCTCGTTCACGATGCGCTTCACGTCGAGGCCGGCGATCTTGCCGGCGTCCTTGGTGGCTTGGCGCTGCGCGTCGTTGAAGTACGCGGGGACGGTGATGACGGCTTCAGTCACCGGCTCGCCGAGGTAGTTCTCCGCGGCCTTCTTCAGCTTGCGCAGCACGTGCGAGCTGACCTCGGGCGGCGTCATCACCTTGCCGCGCACGTCGATGCCGACGTCGCCGTTCTCACGGCGCACGACCTTGTACGGAACGCGCTTCGACTCTTCGGCGACCTCTTCGAAGCGACGGCCGACGAAGCGCTTCGCCGAGTAGATGGTGTTCTCCGGGTTGGTGATCGCCTGGCGCTTGGCGATCTGGCCGACGAGCACCTCGCCCGCCTCGTCGAAGCCAACGACCGAAGGCGTGATGCGATCGCCCTCCTCGTTGACGATCACCTTGGCTTCCTTGCCTTCCATGATCGCGACCACCGAGTTGGTCGTTCCGAGGTCGATGCCGATGATTCTGCCCATCTCAGAGTCCTCCCACTGCTGTTGTACTTGCGAGCTGTACTTGCGAGCCGTGGGGAACCTAACCAGCCGACCCAGGCCGTCAAGAGCTAGCCATCAACAGCTATCTTTGCGGAGCTACGCGCGCCCGATGGAGCCGCTGGTCACGCCCTCGCGCAGGCGGATCACGTCTTTTGTTCGCGCCAGCACGATCAGCGTCATGCCCTGGCTGATCACGATCGACGGCGGCGGGTTGTGCACGATCTCGCCGTCCGCCTCGCGCACCGCGATGACGAGCACATCGGACTCTTTGCGGATCGCGCTCTCACGCAGCTGCAGCCCGACGAGCGGCGAGTCCGCTGGGACGGTGACCTCCTCGATTCGCAAATTCTGCGCGCGGTCGCGCAACATCTGATCGAGGAACTGCGTGACCTGCGGGCGGATCATCTCGCTGACGAGGCGCATGCCGCCGATGTAGTTCGTCGACACGACGCAGTCGGCACCCGCGCGGCGCATCTTCTCGACGGCGCTCGGCTCGATCGCCTTCGCGACGATGCGCGTGCGCGGGTTGAGCGCGCGCGCGGTGACCGTGACGAACAGGTTGTCCTTGTCGTCGTGCAGCGCGGAGACGACGCCGCGGCAGGTCTCGATGCCGGCGTCGCGCAGCACCTCGTCGTCGGTCGCGTCGCCGACGACCCAGTGCATGCGCTTCTCGCCGTACTCCTCCTGCATCCGCTCGAGGCGATGCAGGTCCGTGTCGATCGCGACGAACGGCGTCTCGGTCGCGATGAGCTCGGCGACGACGTGGATGCCGGTGGTCCCGACGCCGCAGACGATCACGTGGTCCTTCATACCCTCGACGCGCTTGCGCATGCGATTCCTCCGAAGCGCGCCTCCGAGATCGCCCTCGACGATGAGCGCCGTGAACGTGGAGACGAAATAGACGAGCGTGCCGCTGCCGAGCAGGATCAACCCGACGGTCCACGCGCGCGCGAAATAGACGGTCTCGAAGCCGGGCAGCGTCTCGCCGTAGCCGACGGTCGAGAGCGTGATCACCGTCATGTAGAAGCAGTCGCCCCACGACCAACGGCCCGCGCCCATCTGGTGATAGCCGGTCGCGCCGAATACCAGCACGAGGCCGAGGATCATCGCGGCGGTGAACAGCCGGCGCAGCAGCGCGCGGCGCGGGGAATCTGAGAGGTGCGCGGCCAAGCGGCCCCGATCTCGCGGCTCCGCGCGCGTCTTGTCAACTTGACCGCAACATCGCCCGAGCGCAGAACCGCGCGCCCGTGTCGAGCAACGAGTCGCCGAAGAGCGCGCGGACAGCAGAGACCGCGGCTGAAGCGAGCAACGCCGGTCGCGGCCTGCTGTCGATCGCCGGCGCGAAGATCTGGTTCATCGTCAGCGCGTACGCGGTGCAGCTGCTGCTGCCGCGGCTGCTCGGCTCGCCGGAAGCGTTCGGCTTCTACTCGACCGCGATGGCCGATGTGTCGATCCTCAACAACGTGCTCATCGCGGCCACCGTGCAGACGGTCAGCAAGAAGGTGAGCGAAGACGCCTCGCGCAGCGGCCTCGCCCTGCGCCAAGGCCTGCTGCTGCAGGCGGCGTGGGGTGGCGCGATCGGCCTCGCGCTGTTCTTGCTAGCGCCGGTCATCGCGACGTACGTGAAGCTGAATCCGGCGCAGGCGCCGCTCTATCGCACCGCCTCGTGCGTCGTCATCGCGTATTCGCTCTACGCCGCGATCGTCGGCTCACTCAACGGCCGCCACCGCTTCGCGACGCAGGCAAAGCTCGACATGACGTTCTCGACGCTGCGCAGCGCGCTGATCCTCACTGCTGCTGCGCTCGGCTTCGGCGCGGTCGGCGCGGTCGCCGGCTTTGCCACCGCCGCCGTCATCATCTTGCTGATCGCGCTGGTCGTCGCGAAGACCGGCAGCCCCGGCAAACATTCGCCGTGGCGCACCTGGTTCGCGTTCATGGCGCCGCTCTGGCTCTATCAGGCGTGCCTCAACGGCATCTTGCAGGTCGACGTCTCGATCCTCTCGCGCACCGCGATCGAGGCGAGCCTCGCCGCCGGCACCGTCGCCGAAGAAGCGTCGCGCGTCGGCGATCGGCTCGGCGGCTTCTACCGCGCCGCGCAGACCTTCGCGTTCGTGCCGTATCAGCTGATCTTGTCGGTGACGTTCGTCGTCTTCCCGCTGGTCGCCAAAGCCACCAGCGGCGGCGATCCCGAGGCCGCGCGCGCCACCATCCGCCGCGCGATGCGCTTCTCGCTGCTGGTGCTACTCGCCTTCGCCGCGCCGATGGCCGGCGCCGCAGAAGGCGTCATCCGCATCGCCTACACCGCCGAATACCTACCGGCCGCCCAAGCTTTGCGCGTATTGGTGCTCGGCTTGGTGCCTTTTGCGCTGTTCGTGATCGCGGCGACTGCGGTCAGCGGCGCCGGTCGGCCGTTCGCCTCGGCGATCATCGCGGGGCTCTCGCTGGTCGTGTTGGTCATCGCCGTGCGGGGCTTGATCGCGCTGAGCGGACCAGGAGAGGCCGCGCTCGTCGCCGCTGCCACCGGCACCTCGATCGGCGCCGCCGTCGCGCTCATCGCAGTCGGCGCCGTCTCGATGAAGCTGTTCGGCGCGTTCATCCCGCCGGCGTCAGTGCTGCGCGGGCTAACCGCGGCCGCGGTCGGCGGCGGAGTCGCGTGGGGCGTTCCGCACGCGTCGCGCATCATGGCCATCGTCGCGCTCGCCGCGGGCTTCGCCGCCTATGGCGTCGCGCTGCTGTTGCTGCGTGAGCTGACCGGCGCCGAGCTCACCACGGCGCGCGATATCCTGCTACGGCGGAAGAAAACGCCGACGTTGTAGCCTTGGGAGGCCAGCGCAGTAGCCAACGGCTAGCGCAGTCACCGGGGCGCGATTGTCCCAGTCGAATCGTCTCGCGGCGCTGATGCGATGGCGCGCTAGGAGCTTCGAGTGTGCTCAGGCGGCGCGCGGAAGCGATTCGGCTTGCGGGCTCAGGGACGCGCCGCGGGCCTCTTCCGCGAGCATCGCATCGCGCGTCAGATCGTCACCAGCGACGCCGAACGCGCCGACCAGACGACCCTCCGAATACACC
>Ga0209181_10005519_pt1 | contig 18175 bp, 15 predicted proteins | sample MAT05_FD_187208 | JGI IMG/M metagenome (GOLD analysis project Ga0209181, IMG submission 187208) | Freshwater microbial communities from Lake Fryxell liftoff mats and glacier meltwater in Antarctica - MAT-05 (SPAdes) (version 2) | ecosystem: Environmental > Aquatic > Freshwater > Ice > Liftoff...
CTCCACTGGGCGCTGCACGAAGTCGTCTCGCAAGAGGCCACGCAAAAGGGCTCCTTCGTCGGCCCCGACAAGCTCACCTTCGACTTCAACAGCGCCGCGCTCACGCCCGCGCAGGTGCGCGACATCGAGCGGCTGGTGAACGTGCGCATCGTCGAGAATGCCGGCGTGTCGTGGACGGAGGTGCCTTACGCCAGCGTCCGCGGGCGGGCGGACATCATGCAGTTCTTCGGCGACAAGTACGGCGAAACCGTGCGCGTGGTGCAGATCGGCGGCGACGCGGGGAAATTCGACGGCTACTCGCAGGAACTCTGCGCCGGCACCCACACCCGCGCCACCGGCGAGATCGGCCTCTTCCGGATAAATAGCGAAGCCGCCATCGCCGCCGGCGTCCGCCGCATCGAAGCCCAGGCCGGCCTCCACGCCTACGACCTCGCGACCAGCGACACGCAGCGTCTCATCGCCCTCGCCACGAAACTCGGCACGCCGCTCCCCGAACTGGAGAAGCGCCTCGACTCAATGCTCGCGCAGCAAAAGGAACTGGAAAAGGCGCTCAAATCCGCGCAGCAGCGCGAAGCCGCTGGCCGTGCGAAAGAGCTGCTCGCCACCGCCACGCCCATCGGCAACACCCCCGCGATCATCGCCAATCTCGGCGCCGTCGATGGCGACACCCTGCAAACCGTCGCCGACGCGCTCAAATCGCTCGGCTTCACCGGCGTGATCGTGCTCGGCGGGTTCGGAGTTCCGCCTTCAGGCGGTCAGGGCGGACCGGCTAAAGCCGGAACTCCGAACGCCGGAACTCCCAGCGTCTCGCTCGTCGCCAGCGTTTCGCCCTCGTTCACCAAAGAAGTGCAGGCCGGGAAAATCATCAGCGCCATCGCCCCGCTCGTCGGCGGCAAAGGCGGCGGCAAACCCGACAACGCCCGCGGCGGCGGCAAAGACCCCACGCAACTCGACGCCGCGCTCGCCAAAGCGCGCGAGCTACTAGCGTAGAGCCCCCGCGGAGGGCCACCCGCGGTCCGCCACCCGCGGTAGGGCATCCGCGGTAGGGCAGCCGCGGTAGGGCACCCGCGGTAGGGCATCCGCGGTAGGGCATCCGCGGTAGGGCATCCGCGGTAGGGCATCCGCGGTAGGGCAGCCGCGCCGCGGGTGCCCACCCTTCCCCCGGCACCTCGGCCCCCCAAAAAACCACCTGGCACCCGCGGCGCGGCTGCCCTACCACCGTCCGCAAAACCGTATGGCGAAACGCGACACGCCCGCTCCGGCGCTCAAGGAGATGTTCGACGCCGCCCGCTACCGCAAGATGGCGCGGGACATCGCGGCGGTGCATGCGGGTTTCGAGCAAAAGCGTTTCCTCCAGCTCACGCTGCCCGACCTCGAACGGCTCGCCCTGCTCGCGCGCCTCCGCCGCGCGACCGAGGCGCTGCGGGCGACGCTGCCGGCGCCGTATCCGCAAGCGCTCGCCGTCCTGCGCGAGGTCGCGCCGCGCTGGGGTGAAGGGTTCACCGCGCTGGTGCTGCCGGATTTTGTGGGGCTCTACGGGCGCGAAGATTTTGATCGGTCGCTGGAGGCGCTGAAGTTCTTCACGCCGTTCGGTTCGTCGGAGTTTGCGATCCGTGAATTCCTCCGGCTCGACCTCCACCGCACGCTCCGCGTGATGACAAAGTGGTCGCGCGACGACAACGAACACGTCCGACGTCTCGCCAGCGAAGGCTGCCGCCCGCGACTCCCGTGGTCCTTCAAGCTGCGCGAACTCATTGCCGATCCCTCGCCCGTCGCGCCCATCCTCGAAAATCTCCGCGCCGACCCGAGCCTCTACGTGCGCAAGTCCGTCGCGAACCATCTCAACGACATCACCAAGGATCACCCCGCGTGGGTGCTGGAGCGCCTCGCCGGTTGGGATCTCGAAAACAAATCCACCGCCTGGATCGCCCGGCATGCGCTGCGCACGTTGATTAAAAGAGGCGACCGCGCCGCGCTCGCGGTGATCGGTGCGGGAGCGCGCGCGGAGATCGCGCTCGGCACGTTCACCGTCGCGCCGCGCAAGCTGCGGCTCGGCGACGCGCTCGCGCTGAGCTGCACCTTCACCTCGACCGCGCGCGGGCCGCAGAAGCTGGTCGTCGATTACGCCGTGCATTACGTGAAACACTCCGGCGCGGCGTCGGCGAAAGTTTTCAAGTGGAAGGAAACCACGCTCGTGCCCGGCGCGACGCTCACGCTGGCGAAGCGGCAGCGCATTCAGGATTTCACCACGCGCAAACATCACGCGGGCGAGCACGTCGTAGAGCTGATGGTGAATGGTGAGCGGTTCGGCGAGGGCCGCTTTCTCCTGACGCTGCGGTGAACTATCTCGGCAGCCACGACGTGGACGCGGTTTTGCGGGCAGCGATGCGCAGGTCGTGGTGGTGGCGAATTTCTCCGGCTTCACCACGGAGAACGTGGACCACGGCGGCGAATATGTCGTTCCGAACTGGCCCGCCACGCCCGCCGGCAGAAGCTGGCGCGAGATCACGCGGGATCGCGAAGTGCCCGCCGAGTGGGTGGGCCGCGAGGGGCTCGTGGCGTGGGAGGCCAAGGTCTACGCGCTGGTGTAGACGGGCGTTCGTATCTCGGTAGGGGTTTGGATGCGTGCGACGCGGAATTTTCGCAAACTTTAGTCAGCGCCTGAAATGCGGAGAGGCGCGTTTCGGTATGAGTCCGATTTCCTCGGGCAAAACCAAACCCTCGAAAAAACCTACCTATGAAACGTATCCTCATCCTCTCCATCGCCGTGCTGCTCGCCGGCTCCTTCGTCCCCACGCTGACCGCCGCCGACATGCCGAAGACCGTCGTCGCCGTCGCCGCAAGCAACGCGGACTTTTCCACGCTCGTCGCCGCGGTGAAAGCCGCCGGTCTCGCCGAAACCCTCAGCGGCCCTGGTCCCTTCACCATTTTCGCGCCGACCAATGAAGCCTTCGCCAAGCTGCCCGCCGGCACCGTGGACAATCTGCTCAAGCCGGAAAACAAGGCAAAGCTCGCCGGCATTCTCACCTACCACGTCGTCGCGGGCAAAGTGATGGCCGCCGATGTGAAGACGATGAAGGCCAAGTCCGTGCAGGGCTCTGAACTCGACATCAAAGCTTCCTCCAGCGGCGTGACCGTGGACGGAGCGAAAGTCGTGAAGACCGACATCGTCGGCTCGAACGGCGTGATCCACGTCATCGACACCGTGCTGATGCCGAAGATGTAATCCGCGCGGTTCGCCGCACGCAAAACCTCTGGGACTCTGCGCCGCGCGCGCAGAGTCCCTTTTGCTTTTTTCGGCACGCCGATTTTCTCCGGGACGACGGCCCGTCACTCGCGCAGCGCTTTGGCAATTGCCCGTTGCAGCGCGTCGATGTCGGTCGGTTTCGTGAGGTGATCGACAAAGCCGGCGGTCTGGCTACGGAGGATGTCGTCGTCCATTCCGTAGCCGCTGAGCGCGATGCCGCGCAGGCCGTAGACTCGGGAAAACTCCTCCGCGAGATCGTGCCCGCTGCCATCCGGGAGCCCCAAGTCCGAGATCATCAGCGCAAACCTCGCCGACGCGGCGAGCGCCCGCGCGGCCTCGACGCTGGCGGCGGTGGTCACGGCGTAGCCGCGGCGGGTGAGCAGCCGCTCGAGCGCCTCCCGCGTCGGTTCGTGATCCTCGACCACGAGAAGGCGCTGCGCGTTTCCCTCCAGCGCCGGCGGGGAAATCGCGGCGTCCTCCGTGGCGACCGAGCCGCTGGCGAGCAGCGGTAGCTCCACATGGAAGCTCGCTCCGGCGTTGCGCCCGGGGCTTTCCGCCCAGATCCGGCCGCCATGCTCCTGCACGAGGCGCTGCGTGATCGCGAGCCCGAGGCCGAGGCCGCCGAAGCGGTGGGAAGACGCTTCCTGGCCCTGCGCGAAGGCGTCGAAAATATTTGGCAGCTCCTGTGCCGTGATCCCGAGCCCGGTATCCGCGACCGTGAGCAGCCACTGCCCGCCGGCCTCGCGCGAATGCACCGTGATCCGCCCGCCGGCGGGCGTGAATTTGACCGCGTTCTTCAGCACGTTCCAAAAAATCTGCTGCAGCCGCACCGCGTCGGCCAGCGTCTCGTGGCGCGGCGCGGCGAGGTCTACCGCCAGCGCGAGCTGGTGGGCGGCGATGTCGTGATCGAGCAGTTCGAGGCTGCGGCGCAGCACGGCGTGGGCGTCGGTCGGGTCGAGGTCGAGCTGCAGCTTCCCGCGGGTGATGCGGGTGAGATCGAGCAGGTCGTCGATCAGCCGCGCCTCCAGCTCGATGTTCCGCCGGATCATCCCGAAATCCTCGCGCAGCGCGGCTGGCACCTCGGGCGACCGCTCCAGCGTGGCCGCGAGGAAGAGCACCGGCGTGAGCGGCGTGCGCAGCTCGTGGCTGAGCGCGGCGAGGAAAGCGTCCTTCGCGCGGTTGGCCGCCTCCGCCTCGTCGCGGGCGCGGGTCACTTCTTTCGCGCTCTGTTTGAGGTCTTCGATGTCGGTATTCGTGCCGTACCATTTCGCGATCCGGCCCGTCGCATCCCGCACCGGCACCGCGCAAATCTTAAACCACCGATATTCACCGTCGAAGCGCTGTAGCCGGTACTCGATGTCGAACTGCACGCCCGCCTGCGCCGCGTTTGCCCACGCGGCGACCGTGGCCTCGCGGTCATCGGGATGCACCCCATCCACCCATCCGAAGCCGAGCTGCTCCGCCTCGGGCCGGCCCGTGTAGGCGATCCACTGGCGGCTCAGGAAATCGCACGCACCGTCCGGCACGCATGTCCAGACCAGGTGCGGCATCGCTTCCGCCAGTTCGCGCCAGCGCTGTTCGCTCTCGCGCAGGGCCTGTTGCGCCCGCTTTTGCGCGGTGATGTCGCGCACGATTTTCGAGACGCCCACGACGGCGCCGGAGGAGTCGTGAATGGGCGACGTGGTCACCGCGACATCGATTTGCCGGCCCGCTTTGGTCAGTTGCTGCGAGTCGTTCTGCTCGAGCGAGCGGTTCTCGCGGAAGGCGGTGAGGATTTGATCCGCGCTGTGGGCGTGGTGCGGCGGGAAGAGCCGCGTCAAACTCGTCCCCACCATCTCCTCCGCGCTGTAGCCAAAGAGCCGCTCGGCCGCGCGGTTCCAGCTCGTCACGATCCCCTCGAAGGTCGTGCCCATGATCGCGTCGTCGCTGTTTTCCACGATCGCCGCGAGCGAGGCGCGGGTGATCTCGGCTTGTTTGCGTTCGCTGATGTCGGTGACCGCGAGCGCCACGCCGTCGATCGTGCCATCGGGCGCGCGATGCGGGGCGTAGACCGCGTGGATCCAGCGCGGTTCGGTGCCTTCGTAGGGCAGGAAATCCTGCAGCTCCACGGGGGCGCCGGCCAGCGCCCGGTCCAGGTTCGGCTGGATCTTGGAAAATGCGGCCTCGCCGAGCAAATCGCGCACGTGCCGCCCGGTGATTTCGGCGAGTGGGCGCTGGAACCAGCGTTCGTAGCTCCGGCTGTTCCAGCGGTAGATGTAGCTGCGATCCACGTAGGAAATCAGCGCGGGCACCGTGTCGATGATCGCCTGCACTTGCTCGCGGTTGCGCCGGGTTTCGGCTTCCGCGGCATGGCGCTCCGTCTGGTCCAGCATCGCGCCGATCATCCGCACCGCGTGTCCGTTTTCGTCGCGCAGCACCTTTCCCCGGTCGAAGACTTCCGCGACCGATCCATCCGCGCGGAGGAAACGATATTCCGCCTGCCACCAGCTCTGCGTCGGATCGGCGACCAAAGCCTTCAGCCCGCGCACCACGCGTTCGCGATCGTCCGCGTGGATTCGCTCCTGCCACCATTCGGGGCGCGTCCCCGGCACCAGGGCGCTCCAGCCAAAATGTTCGGTGAGCGCGGAGTTCCACTCCAGCGTGCCGCGGGTCACGTCCCAATCCCAGATCGCATCCTGCGTGGCCGCCACCGCCAGTTGCAGCCGCTCCTCGCTGGTGGTCAGTGCCCGGCGTTGTTCGCGCTCGCGGCGCAGCGCCTGCCGCCACGCTCCGGCGATGGCGCTCACGGCCAGCCCGGTGAGAACGTAAATCGCGAGATGCGCCGCATCCGCGCCCGATGCCACGGAAAACTTTCCGAGCGGTGGAAAATGAATCAGCCCCGCCGCAGTCGTCAGCACCGTCGCGAGCAGCCCCGGTCCGAGGCCGCCCCACCCGGCGCTCAGCACCACCGCGATCGTGTAAACTTGCAGCGCCGTCACGCTGGTCGGCGCGGCATTTTCCACCGCGCACCCCGCGATCGCCGCTGCGGAGAGCAGCACCGCAGCGCCGTAGCGGGAGAAGAGGTGCGCGTGGGAGGACTTCTGGGGCATTGCGGAAACGTCCATGGATTTTGCGGGCAGGCGCTTTGGGATACACGCCGCTTTCCTCCGCGCGGAGCAAGGGTAAATCCCTGAGCGTCGGTTCAGGCTTGCCCCGCGGGATCGGCGGGCAAGGCATCGCTGGCCGTCTTTGCCCGCTCCGGCTACGATCGCACGCGCCCGTTCCCGCACCCCGGTTGAACAGATAGCCGCAACGTCCCCGCCTCTTTCGATTTGTAACGTCTCATGTGGATCGTCCGCCTCGCCCTTCGCCGCCCCTACACCTTCGTGGTGGCGGCGATCGTGCTCCTGCTGCTCACGCCCTATGTGCTGCTGCGCACGCCCACGGACATCTTTCCGAACATCAACATCCCGGTCATCTCCGTCATCTGGCAGTACGCCGGGCTGAACGCGACCGAAGTCGAGCAGCGCATCCTTTACAACCACGAGCGTTCGCTCAGCGCCACGGTCAATGACATCGAGCACATCGAGTCGAACAGCTACAATGGCGTCGGCATCATCAAGGTCTTCCTCCAGCCGGGGGCGAATGTGGACGCCGGCGTGGCGCAGCTCACCGCCGTGGCGCAGACCATCCTCCGCCAGATGCCGCCGGGCCAGACGCCGCCGCTCATCATTCGTTATAACGCGTCCACCGTTCCCATCCTTCAATACAGCCTCACCAGCCAAAAGCTGAGCGAGCAGGAAGTTGCCGACCTCGCCCTGAATCAAGTGCGCGTCGGCATCGCGAACATTCCCGGCGCGCAAATCCCGTGGCCCTACGGCGGCCGGCTCCGCACCGTCGTCGTCGATCTCGACCTCACCGCGCTCAAGGCGAAAAACCTGCGCCCGCAGGACATCGTCGATGCCGTCAATGCGCAGAACGTCATCCTGCCCGCGGGCAATTCCAAGATCGGCGGCACCGACTACAACGTCGAACTCAACGCCAGCCCGCGCATTCTCGCCGACCTCAACGACATCCCGGTGCGGATCGTCAACGGCGCCACGATCTACCTCCGCGACGTCGCGCAGGTTCGCGACGGCTTCAACCCGCAGACCAATGTCGTCCGCATGAACGGCCAGCGCGGCGCGCTCCTCACGATCATGAAAAGCGGCACCGCCTCCACGCTCGACGTGGTGGCGAAAGTGAAAGCCGCGCTGCCCCGCGTGCTCTCCACCGTCACCCCCGATCTCGAGGTCAAAGAGTTCGCCGATCAATCGCTCTTCGTCCGCGGAGCCATCGACGGCGTCTTGAAAGAAGGCCTGATCGCCGCCGCGCTGACCGCGCTGATGATCCTCCTCTTCATCGGCTCGTGGCGCAGCACCGTCATCATCGCCGTCTCCATCCCGCTCAGCGTGCTCGCCTCCATCGCCTGCCTCAGCGCGCTCGGTGAGACGATCAATCTGATGACCCTCGGCGGCCTCGCGCTCGCCGTCGGCATCCTCGTCGACGACGCCACCGTCGAGATCGAAAACGTCCACCGCCAGATGGCCATGGGCAAGCCGCTCATCACCTCCATCCTCGACGGCGCGCAGGAGATCGCCCTGCCCGCGCTCGTTTCCACGCTCTGCATCTGCATCGTTTTTGTGCCGATGTTTTTCCTCACCGGCGTCGCGCGGTTCCTCTTCGTGCCGCTCGCCGAGGCGGTCGTTTTTGCCATGCTCGCCAGCTACTTCCTCTCGCGCACGCTGGTGCCCACGATGGTCATGTGGTTCTACCGCAACTCGCCCTACCACGGCCACACCGAGCAGGAATTGGAGGGCGAAGAAAAGCCCATCCGCGGTTGGTCTGCACCCTTCCAGCACATCCAGCGCGCGTTCGAGCGCGGCTTCTTCCACTTTCGCGAAAGCTACCGCGCACTGCTCACCGCCATCCTCGCCCGGCGCGGCATCTTCGCGCTCGGCTTCCTCGGCTTTTGCCTCGCCTCGCTCGCGCTCATCTCGCAGCTCGGACAGGACTTTTTTCCGAAGGTGGACGGCGGGCAGTTTCGCCTCCACCTCCGCGCCCGCAGCGGCACCCGCATCGAGGAGACCGTGCGCCTCGTCGAGCAAGTCGAGCAGACCATTCGCGCCGTCGTGCCGAAGCAGGAAATCCGCGGCATTCTCAACAACATCGGCATCCCTTTCTCCGGCATCGCCCTCAGCTACAGCGACAGCGGCGTGATCGGCACCGGCGACGCCGACATCCTCGTTTCGCTCAACGAAGGCCATCGCCCCAGCGATGAATACGTGCGCGAACTCCGCAGCCGGCTGAACCGCGAATTCCCCGGCACGATCTTCTACTTTCTCCCCGCCGACATCGTCAGCCAGACGCTGAACCTCGGCCTGCCCGCGCCGTGGGACATCCAGATTTACGGCCGCGATCAGGCCACCAATCGCGTCATCGCCGCGAAGCTCGCCGAGAAAATCCGCAAGATTCCCGGCGCCGTGGACATTCGCGTCCAGCAGCCCGCCGATCAGCCCAAACTCATGGTGAACGTCGACCGCACCAAGTCCGCCGAGATCGGCCTGAGCGAGCGCGACGTGGCGAACTCCGTGCTCCTCGCCCTGAGCGGAAGCAGCCAGGTCCAGCCCACCTATTGGCTGAATCCGAAGCTCGGCATCCAATACGCGATCAACATCCGCGCCCCCGAGTACGCCATGGATTCCATCACCGCGCTCCAGAGCATTCCCATCACCGGCGGCCAGGCCGGCCAGGGCGATGGCCAGCTCCTCGGCAACCTCGCCACCATCGAGCGCGGCCAGGGCCAGACCGTCGTCTCGCATTACAATGTCCTGCCCGTCATCGATGTCTTCGGCGGCGTGAGCGGGCGCGATCTCGGCGGCGTGTTGCGCGACATCGAGCCGCTCATCGAGGAGGCGAAAAAGGAGCTGCCCCGCGGCGCCTTCATCCTCGTCCGCGGCCAGGCCGAAACCATGCGCAGCAGCTACCTCGGCCTCGGGCTCGGCCTCCTCGTCGCCATCGCGCTCATCTACCTGTTGCTCGTGGTGAATTTCCAAAGCTGGCTCGACCCGCTCATCATCATCAGCGCCCTGCCCGGCGCGCTCGCCGGCGTGGTCTGGGCCCTGTGGGTCACGCAGACCGCGCTCAGCGTCCCCGCGCTCATGGGCGCCATCATGAGCCTCGGCGTCGCCACCGCGAATTCCATCCTCATCGTCAGCTTCGCCCGGACCAATCTCGGCGAAGGCGTCGACTCCATCACTGCCGCGCTCAACGCCGGCGGCACCCGCCTCCGCGCCGTGCTCATGACCGCGCTCGCCATGATCATCGGCATGCTCCCCATGAGCTTCGGTTTCGGTGAAGGCGGCGAACAAAACGCCCCCGTCGGCCGCGCCGTGATCGGCGGGCTCATCATCGCCACCATCGCCACCCTGCTCTTCGTCCCCGCAGTCTTCGCCATCTTTCACCGCAAGACAAAGATCACCGCTCCTCCCCCGGAACTCGGAGAAACGCCCGCGCCCTCGCCCCCGCTGGCGCTCCACCGATAAACCAAGAGGAAACTTCAGAAAGTCACCGATGAACCCAAAAGCCGAAGCCCTCGATGCGCCCGAACCCGCGCGCCAAGCTCCCGCCCCGCCCGCCTCCGCCAAACCTCTGCCGCCCGCGCGGGGCGGCCGGCTGCTCCTCTTCGCCGGCATCGTCATCGTCGTCGCCTTCATCGTCGGCCTCGTCCCCCGCCTGCACCAGCGCGCGCAGGTCGAGGCCGACACCCGCGAACTTTCCATCGCCACCGTCTCCGTCACCTCCGCCGCGCCGTCGTCCGTCTCCGCGCCGCTCACCCTCTCCGGCGAACTGAAGCCACTTTCCGAGGCCTCGATCTTTGCCCGCGCCAATGGCTACGTGCGCCGCTGGATGTTCGACATCGGCGCGCAGGTCGAAGCCGGCCAGCTCCTCGCCGAACTCGACACCCCCGAAATCGACCGCGAACTCTCCCAGGCCCGCGCCCAGCTCGTGCAAGCCGAAGCCGCGCGCGACCTCGCCGGCACCACCGCCAAACGCTGGCGCGAAATGCTCGCCGGCCGCACCGTCAGCTCCCAGGAAGCCGATGAAAAATCCGGCGACCTCCAACTCAAAAAAGCCACCGTCGAAGCCGCCCGCGCCAACGTCCAGCGGCTCGAAGACGTGGCCGGCTTCGCCAAAATCACCGCCCCTTTTGCCGGCACCATCACCGCGCGCAATCTCGACGTCGGCCAGCTCGTCAACGCCGGCAGCGGCACCGAACTTTTCCGCCTCGGCCAGCTCGCCCGGCTCCGCGTCTTCGTCCGCGTCCCGCAGTCGCACGCCCGCTCCGTCGCCGTCGGCCAAAAGGCCGAACTCACGCTCACCGAAATCCCCGGCCGCAAATTTGCCGCCACCATCGTCCGCACCGCCGGCGCCGTGGACCCCGCCTCGCGCACCCTCCTCACCGAACTCGAGGTGGACAACGACAAGGGCGAAATCCTCGCCGGCAGCTACGCCCAGGTCCACCTGCCCGACACCCGCCCCGAACCCACCGCCACGCTCCCCTCGAACACCCTCGTCTTCCGCCCGGACGGCGTGAAGATCGCCTTCGTGGCTGGAGGTCGCATCGATTTCCGCACCATCACGCTCGGTCGCGATTTCGGCCACGTCGTCGAAATCCTCAGCGGCCTCGATCCCGCGGACCAAGTCGTCGTGAATCCCTCCGACTCTCTGCTCCAAGGCGCCGAAGTCCGCGTCATGGAGGCGCAGCCCACGAATCGCTGACCCGCACGATCAGTAATCACCGAGCGAATTCACTGCCAGCCCTTCCGCTCGCGCCAGCGAACGCGCTTTGACGTCGAAGCTCCAAACCGTATCGCAACCCAGCAGCAGAGCCGCCGCGACGTGGAGCAGATCGTAAGTGCGAAAACCGCTGCGGGCCGTGTGACGAAGGGCGAGTTCCCGAGCCGTGTCTTTCAAGTCGTTCACGTCCAACGGAGCGGCGATCAGGAAATCAGCGCGTGCCAAGTCCTCCGCAAACAACGCGTGCGCCGCCCCGGCTGCTTCCGGCGAAACCCTGAGTTGGCCTGAGGTGCGGGCAATGAAGACGCACTGCTCGAATGCGTTAGCGATCTCAACTTCGAGCAACCAGCTGACCGGCAATCTCTCGGCGCCCACCTTCCTCGTTTCGTTGGCGAGTGACAAAGCCTCCGGGCTTTGCGGTAGCGGGAGATAGAGACGTGTGAAGAAATTTGTATCGGCGTACTGGCGCATAGACCGCGCGCTACACGTCTTCGCCCGCGATCAGCTTATCGAACAATGCTGCCTCTGCCGCAGTGAAAGGCTGCATGCCGGCCGCGCGCTGCCGGGCGAGAAAATCCGGCACCGCCCGCATTGGCCCGCGAGAGGCGGGGCTGGCCACCGGTGGGTGCTCTGGATTGCCGGAAAGCGTCTCGACCGAAAGGCGAACGTGGGTGTGTTCGGGCAGCGCCAGCGGCTGGAGCAGGCGCAGTTGCCCGCCTTCATAGATGGCTTCGACGGCGGTGATCATGGTCGGGAGGCTACCGTCCGCGGCGGCGGCGGGCAACTGCGGGCTCTTAGCTTAAAATTTGTACCGGAAGTCCCTTTATGAACGCAGAGGCGCAAAGAAGGAGTGATACCATCTTACGGAATCACTCGGACAATGGCGATGCGGCGTTCAAGGAGTCGGGGCGCCCCCGCCCCGAGTCGTACAACCCACGGGGCGAGGGCGCCCCGGCTCCTTGAGGTGACCAGCACTACTCGTCTGGATAATTCCGCGATATGGTATGAAAGGCACGCAGAGGAAAACGAGAAATCCCCCGGCGAAACTCTCTGTTCACTCAGCGCCTCTGCGTCAAAATCCGGCCTATGAGCGCTGAAAACAGACTTCTGATTACATCCTCTTGGTCGGCCCCGACGGCGTGGGGGCCAACCCGGCGGGCGCGGTCGGCGGCGTGCGGTCTCCGCGTCATTGTGGTTTCCAACGCCACCGACCGCCGGTATCTCATCCGCGATGCTCAAGCTGCTTTTTCTCGGTGATGTCGTCGGTGAGCCCGGCCGGCGTGCGGTCATTGATCTGATTCCGATTTTCAAGGAGACGCGCGGCGTGGATTTCGTGGTGGTGAATGGCGAGAACTCGGCCAACGGCCGCGGCATCACGCCGAAGATTTCCATCGACCTGCTCCGCGCCGGCGCGGCGGTGATCACGAGCGGGGACCACATTTGGGATCAAAAGGAAATCATCCCCTACATCGACACCGAACCGCGCCTGCTCCGGCCGATCAATTACCCGCCGAACACGCCCGGCAGCGGCTCGATCGTGCTCGATACAGCCAAGGGCAAGATCGGCGTGATCAATGTGCAGGGCCGCACTTTCATGAATACGCCGCTGGAAAATCCCTTCCTCGCCATCCAGGCGGAGGTCGAGCGGATGCGTTCCGAGACGCCGGTCATTTTCGTGGACGTGCACTGCGAAACGACCAGCGAGAAGATCGCCATGGGCCGTTTCCTCGATGGCAAAGTGAGCGCCGTGGTGGGCACGCACACGCACACGCAAACCGCGGATGAACAGATTTTCCCCGGCGGCACCGCGTTTCTTTGCGATGCAGGAATGTGCGGCCCGGCGCAGAGCTGTCTCGGCCGCGAGATCGACCCGATCATCCAGCGCTTTCTCACCGGGCGGCCGATCCTCTACCCCGTGGCCCGCGGCCCCGTGCGGGTGTGTGGTGCTTTGATCGAGATCGATGAACGCACCGGCACCGCGACGAAGATCGAGCGTGTGTCGGAAATCTGGGACGGCTCCGCGGCGCAGCCGCATCAATGAACGCAGCCGCATCAATGAACGCAGCCGCATCAATGAACGCAGCCGCATCAATGAACCCGGCCGCATCAATCGTGCAGGCACTCCGAAAAGGCTTTCAAACGCCACCGCCTTTTCCGACCGTGCGCGCCTGAAAAGCAACGATCGCCATGAGCTGGTATTACGCTGAAAACAACGAGCGTCTCGGTCCCGTCGACGACGCGGAATTTTCCCGACTGGTCGCGGCAGGCCGCATCCAGCCGCCCACGCTCGTGTGGCGCGAGGGCTTCGCCAATTGGGTGCCGCTCAGCGAGAGCGGCTTCACCGTGCCGACCGGCGCGCAACCCGCTCCCGGCCCCGGCGGCGTGGAGATGGGCATGTGCAGCGAATCGGGCCGCATCCTGCCGCGCAGCGAACTCGTGGAGATCGACGGCAAACTGGTCAGCGCGGAATTCAAAAACGTCGTCCTCCAGCGGATCCGCGAGGGTGTGGCGGGCGACGGCTTCGCCGAAGATCCGGAAGTCATCGCGCAGCGCATCGAGGCGCGCGGCTGGTCGATCAGCGCGCCGGATTGCGTGGGTCGCGGCTTCGCGCTCGTGCGGCAAAATTTCTGGCTCACCGTCGGCGCGACGTTTCTCGTCTATCTCGTCATCGGCGCGGCGGGCATGATTCCGTTTGGCGGCATCATCGTGCAGGGACCGCTGCTCGGTGGTCTTTTTTGGATGTTGCTCAAGCTCATCCGCGGCGAATACACCACCGTCGGCGACGCCTTCGCCGGCTTCCAGCGCGGCTGGGGCCAGCTCGTCGGCGTCTCGCTCGTCACCACGCTGCTGGCCGTCGTGGCTTTGATTCCCGCGGGCATCGCCCTGGCCGTCGCCATCGCCGGGAGCAACGGCGAACCATCCGTCCCCGGCATCGTCATCGCCGCGGCGCTCGGATTTTTCGGCATGCTCTTTGCCGTCTACCTCACCGTCGCGTGGACTTTCGCGCTGCCGCTCGTGGCGGATAAGCGGATGGAATTCTGGCCCGCGATGAGGCTGAGCAAACGCGTCGTCACCATGCACTGGTGGCAGGTCTTCGGCGTGATCTTTCTCACCGGCCTGATGATGATGGGCGTGATGGGCCTCGGCGCCTTGATCATCGTCGGTCTCTTCGCCTGGGGCGCGGCGAATCAAGCCTCGAACGGCCTCGCCACGAGTCTCGCGCTGCTCGTCGGCCTCGGCCTCGCCGTCGCTTTCGTCACGCTGCTGCCGGTGATCTTCGGCGCGCTGAGCGTGGCTTACGAGCAGATCTTCGGGAAGCGCGAGGAAGGCTGAGCGAAGCACGGATGCCGGTCGGGGTTCCCACTGTGAGCGCCACGAATTTCCTCTGCCCCAAGTGCCGCAAGGCGCTCGTCCCGCCGACCGCTCCCGGCCCCGGCGCCTCGCAGTGCCCGCGGTGCTCCACCATTTTCGAATACGAAGTGCTGCCCGCGCTCCTCGCCGGACCGCGCGTCGGCATCCCCGGCGAAGCGCTCGTCGACGCCAGCGAAGCCTCCTGTTTTTTCCATGCGGAAAAACGCGCCGCCATCGCCTGCGAAAGCTGCGGCCGTTTCCTCTGCTCTCTTTGCGATCTGGAACTCGATGGCCGCCACATCTGCCCGTCTTGTTTTTCCTCCGGGCGGAAAAAAGGCACGCTCGCGAATCTCGATCAGTTCCGCATCTCCTGGCCCGGCCTCGCGCTGCTCAGCGTGCTCGTGCTGCCGCTCGGCTTCTACCCCTTCACGCCGATCTTCGCCGCCTGCGCGCTCGTCTTCCTCGGCATCGCCTGGCGCAAGCCCGGCAGCGTCACCGGCCGGCGCCGCATTTTCATCTGCCTCCTCGCCACCGTGCTCGCCGTGGGCGAACTCATCGGCAGCGCCTACCTCGGGCGCGCCCTCATCCGCAACTTCACCAGTGGCAGCGCTGCCCCATAATTCCTACCGCAAGCTGCCCGGCGCCGGCGCCGGCGGCTTCAACCGATACAGCCTCTGGCTCGGCGCGGATCACCTGCTTTCCGTCGGCGGCAGCTTGATCGGCGAACGCTATCGCCGCTTTTATTTCGCCGACGTCGAAGCCTTCGTCTGGCGCCGGACGAAGGCGCTCTGGCTTCGCGTCGCCTTCTGGCTCGCCTGCGTCGCCGGCTTTGCCGCGCTCGGTTGGTTTTTCGATAGCCCCGTCCGCTTCGTCTGGTTCGGCCTCGCCGCCCTCTTCGTCTTTGCCGTGGTGTGGGACTTCCTCCGCGGCCCGAGCGTCGCATGTTTCGTGAAAACCGCCGTGCAGTTCGAGCGCCTCTATTCGCTGAATCGCGAGCCCGATCTCCGCAAGCTGCTCACCCAGATCCGCCCGCATCTCACCGCCGCGCAAGCCGCCGCCGCGCAGTCCGCTGTCGGCTGAAATGGAAGCGCTCGCCCGCCAGCGCTGTTTCATCCACCTCCAGCGCGAGGCCGTGGCCCGCTGCACCGCGTGCAGTCATTCCTACTGCCGCGAATGCATCACCGAGCACGACGACCGCATCATTTGCGCCGCCTGCCTGCGCCAGCTCGCCGCGGCGAGCGCGAAGCCGGAGACCGTCCGCTGGAATCCCTGGCCCGCTGCGCAGCTCGGCCTCGGCCTGCTCAGCGCGTGGATCGTCTTTTACCTCGCTGGGCAGGCGCTCGTCGGCCTGCCCGAGGAATTTCACAACGACACGCTCTGGCGCGCGCGCTTCGAGCAGCTCGTCGGGCAGGGAGCAGGCGATGAGTAAACCCGCCGCCCGCCATCGCGCCCGGCCCGCGCTGGAGGTCATCGAGGAAGCCGTGCGCCTGCTCCGCCGCGCGCCTGCGCCCGTGCTGCTCCTGCATCTCGGCGCCACCGCGCCATGTGCGCTCTATGCCGTTTATTTTTTCACCGACCTCAGCCGCAGCGCCTTCGCCGCGGAGCGCGTTTTGGAATCCGCACTCATTCTCGCGCTGCTCTATGTCGTGATGAAATGCGGCCAGGCCATGTCCGCCGCGCACCTCCGCGCCGCGCTCCTCCAGATCGATCCGCCGCGGTGGAACGCCGCCCGTTTGCTCCGCCTCGCCGCCGCGCAAGCCTGCCTGCAACCACTCGGCCTGCTCGTCCGCGCGCTCGCCCTCGTCATTGCGCTGCCTTACGTCTGGACCGCCACGTTTTTTCAAAACGCTGTGGTCCTCGGCGACGGCACGCCGGCTTCGCTCCGCGCGCTCATCGACTCCGCCTGGCGCGAGGCAAAACGCTGGCCGCTGCAGGCGCATGGCCTCGCCGGGCTGCTCACCGTCTTCGGCACTTTCATCTTCGCAAACGTCGCTTCGCTGATCGCCGTCACGCCGTCGCTGCTGAAGTCGCTCTTTGCCATCGAAAGCGCGGCCAGCCGTTACTCCGGCGGGTTGTGGAATCCCACCTTCCTCGTCGCCGTCTACGCCACCACGTATCTGCTCCTCGATCCGCTGCGCAAGGCGGCGATCGTCCTCCGCTGTTTCCAGGGCCACTCCCTGCGCACCGGCGAGGATTTGCGCGTCGGATTGAAGGCCGTGCAACGCGCTCGCGGCGCCGCGCTCGCCGTGATCGTAGCGGTGCTTTTCCTCGCCCCGATTGCCCGCGCAGAGGTGCCGCCGCCGCCGCCGCGCGTCGAATCCACAGAGCTGAACCGCTCGATCGAGGAAGTGCTCGGCCGGCGGGAATTCACCTGGCGCGGCGAGCGCGACCCTGAAGCCAAAAAACCCGAGCGCAAGCTCAGCATGATCGAGCAGTGGTGGCAGGATTTTCGCGATTGGAAGGACCGCCTTTTCCGCTCGTTCGCGGAATCCGTGAAAGCCTTTTTTCGCAAGCTTTTCAAAGAGCGCGGAGATCGCAGCACGGAGGGCGAACGTGGCGCGTGGTTCGAGTCGCCGCTCCTGCTCTACGGCACCTGCCTCGCCGCCGTGGCCGCCGTGCTTGCGGTGATCATCGCCCGCCGCTGGCGGCGTCCCGAGCACACCGCCCTCGCCGAGGCCGTCGCCGCCACACCGGACTTGCGCAGCGAAGACGTGAGCGCCGATCAGTTGCCCGAGGACGGCTGGCTGCAGCTCGCCCGCGATCTCATGGATCGCAGCGAATTGCGCCTCGCCCTCCGCGCGCTTTACCTCGCCAGCCTCGCGCACCTCGGGAGCCGTCAGCTCATCCTCCTCGCCCGGCACAAATCGAATCACGACTACGAACGCGAACTGCGCCGTCGCGCCCGCGCGCAGTTGGATTTGCTCACCGCCTTCGAGCGCAATCTCGGCACCTTCGAGGGCGCCTGGTACGGCGATCACGCCGTGACGGCCGACACCCTCGGCGAATTCTCCCGCAACCTCGACCACATCCGCGCCGCGTGAAAAAATCGCTGCTCACCTTCACGCTCGTGCTCCTCATCGCCGGCGGATTCTGCGCCGGCCTCGCCCGCCTCTTCGCGCTGCGCTACGCCTCGGGCGACGTCTATCCGCCCTACTCCACGCTGCGCGCCGACCCGCTCGGCGCCAAGGTCCTCCACGATGCGCTCGCCGAGGTGCCCGGTGTCGAGACGCGGCGAAATTTCCTCGCCCTGAAAAAGCTCAAACCCGCCGCGCCGATCACGCTCGTCTACCTCGGCACGCCGCATCTCAGCTACTGGACGGAGCGCGAGTTTGAAGAATTTCAGCGGCATGTTTCCAATGGCACGCGGGCCGTGATTGCGTTCCTTCCTTTCGAAAAAGAGCCCGACCCGCGAACCGCCGCGCGGGACGATGCGCGCGCGAAAACCGAAAAGATGGAGCGCGAAAACATCGAGCCCAAGGCGAAGCCAAAAAACGCGAAGAAGGACAAGGACGCGAAGGACGCGAAGGACGAGAAGGACAAAAAGGACGACGAGGAAACCGACGAGCGCTCCGGCCTGCTGTCGTTCGCCGAGTTTGGCAAACGGCTCGGTTTCCAGTTCGAGTTTCTGCCGCCAAACAAGGAACGCAGCTACGACCGACGCGCCTACGTCTTCGTGCCCGGCGCGCCGTTGGAGCGCGACCTCACCTGGCACACCGCGCTTTATTTTTCCAAGCTCGCGCCGGAGTGGAAGCCGCTCTA
>Ga0209181_10005520_pt1 | contig 18174 bp, 11 predicted proteins | sample MAT05_FD_187208 | JGI IMG/M metagenome (GOLD analysis project Ga0209181, IMG submission 187208) | Freshwater microbial communities from Lake Fryxell liftoff mats and glacier meltwater in Antarctica - MAT-05 (SPAdes) (version 2) | ecosystem: Environmental > Aquatic > Freshwater > Ice > Liftoff...
AAGGGGTGAATGTCGGGGACTATGCGGCGGATTTACTGGTGAACGAGTGCGTGATCGTGGAGGTGAAAGTCGCGCCGGCTTACGTCGCTGCGGATGAAGCGCAGCTTCTGAACGAGTTGAAGGCCACAGGGCTGACGGTGGGGCTGCTGATCAATTTCGGGCGTGCGAAGGTGCAGTTCAAACGCTTCGCCGCTTCATCGGCTTTTCGTCCGCATCCACCCGCGGCCCCTGAACTATGAGGCTAGGAGCAAAGCCGCGGATGGACGCGGATGAAACGCGGATGCAGAGGGGAGAAGATCGTCACGGCGACGCCACGCCAAACTTCATTCCCTGCGAGAGTGCCGCCCATCCTCTCGTGGTTGCCATCGATTTTCAATCCGCCGCCTCCCCATCCGCGTTTCATCCGCGTCCATCCGCGGCTTCTTTCCTATGAGCAGAGAACTATTCGCCCGCGAGGCGCTCGCGCAGATTCCCAAGATCCTCACCCTCCAGGATCGCAACGCGCACTCGCCGACTTACGGGTGTTTCGACCGGAATTTCTGGCACTACAAGATCATCGACTTCCCCAGCGGCATGGCCGCGGAATTTGTCTGGCCGCTGGCGCTGGCGTTCTCGCTCCCGGCGCCGGGGAACGCGTACTTTCAACAGCCCGCGATCAAGGAATGGGCGGAGGCCGGGCTCGTCTATGCGGCGCGCAGTGCGCATCCGGATGGTTCGTGCGACGACTACTTTCCTTTCGAGAAGGCCGCGGGCGCCGCGGCGTTCTCCCTGCTCGCGGGGCTGGAAAGTTATGCGCTGCTGAAGCTGAACAATCAGGAGCTGCTCGACTTTTTCGCGAAGCGCGCAGACTGGCTGGCGGATCATCACGAGAGCGGACGGCTGACGAATCACCAGGCGCTGATCGTCCTGTGTCTCGAAAAGGTCGGGCGGCTCTTTGCCAGCGATCGCTGGGACAAGCTGAAGGCGAAGCGGCTGAAGCGCGTGATCGAGTGGCAGAACGAGGAGGGGTGGTTTCAGGAATACGAGGGGTGCGACCCCGGCTATCACACGCTGACCATCGGCCTGCTCGCGCAGATCTACGAACTCACGCCCACGCCCGAGCTGAAGACCGCGTTGGAAAAGGCGATCCGCTTCGTCGCGCACTTCGTGCATCCGGATGGTTCCTTCGGCGGCGAATACACGAGCCGCAATACCTACAACTACTTCCCGCACGGCTTCGAGATCGCCGGCAAATGGCTGCCCGAGGCGCTCGCGATTAACGACCGCTTTGCCACCGGCCTCGGCGCCGGCCTTGGCTCCTGTTACGCGGACGATCACATCCTCGGCCACCACTGCTGGAGCTACCTGCTCACCTATCAGCACTGGGCGGCGGAGCGCCCGGCGTGCGTGGACTTCCCGCAAGGTCGCACGCATTTCAAAAACGCCGGGCTCGTCATTGATCGCCGCGGCGCTTCCGTGCTCTACCTCGCGCTGACCAAGGGCGGCGTGTTCAAGCTCTTCACGAATGGGAAGCTGGTCACGAGCGACACGCAGTTTTCCGCACAGGTCGATACCGGTAAGGTGCGCACCGCCGTCGCGCACCTCGTGAGCAAGAACAAGGTGGAACTCGCCGAGGAGACGATCACGATCAGCGGCAAGCTCGGCTGGGCGAAGACCAAGCAGATGACGACCTTCAATCTCGTGGTTCTCCGCGGGCTGATGTTCACCGTCGGCCGCTTCTTCCCCGATCTCATTCGCAAGCTGCTCCAGCGCATCCTGATCACGGGCAAGAAACCCGCGCCGCTCGAGTTCCGCCGCACCCTCACCTGGCGCCACGGCCAGCTCCACGTCGCCGATGAACTCATCGCCGAGTCGTGGGACAAGGTGCAAGCCGTCGGCATCGGCGCGGCGCAGACTTCGATCTACGTGGTGATGAGCCGCACCTTTCAGGCCGGGCAGATGCAGCCGTGGCTGGATCTCACCAGCCGCACGAAGAACCTGAAGACTGGCGAGACGCTGAAGGTGGAGCGGACCTTCTAAATCAGCCGCAGATGGACGCGGATGGGCGCTGATTTTTGCGTCTCTTCATCCGCGTCCCATCTGCGTAAATCCGCGGCTCCTCTCAATGAAAAAGCTCCTCTCGCTCGTCGTCAGCTTTGCGATCCTCGCGCTGATCTACTGGAAGATCGGCCCCGCGCATCGCGCGGAACTCGTGCGCATCTTTCGCGACTGCGATCCGCTCTGGATGTCGCTCTCGCTCGGCATGGTCGTGCCGCTCACGCTCTTCACCTCGTGGCGGCTGCAGCAGCTCATGCCGGCGCGCGGACAGCTCAGCTTCGGCGAAGCGAACCGCCTCATCCTCGTAGCCAGTGTGCTGAACATGGTGCTGCCGTCGAAAGGCGGCGACATCGCGAAAGCCTACTTCATGCGCGACCGCAGCAATCTCAGCGGCTCGCTCGCGCTCTCGCTCGTCGTCTTCGAGAAGTCCTGCGACATGCTTTCGCTGCTGCTCTGGTGCGCCTTCGGGCTCGCGCTTTATCCGAATCGTGACGCCGTCTTCCTGGCCATGACCGCCGCGGTCGCGGGAATGCTTTGCTTCGGCGTGCTGCTCCTCGGCTCGGTGAAGTTCGCGCAGTTTTTCTTCGGCCTCGGCGCGCAATTCGCACCTAGGAAGATGCGGGAGAAGTTCGTGAAGTTCGGCGCCTCGTGGGGCGAGATGCACGCTTACTTTTGGTCGAGCAAAGCGCGGCTGGCGAAGGTGACGATCACCTCGGTTTTCATCTGGTTCCTGCATCTGCTGCAGATCTGGCTCTTCATCTTCGCGCTGCGGGCCGCGGTTCCGTTTGTCACAAACCTCGCGCTTTCACCGCTCGCGATCCTCGCCGGTCTGCTGCCCGTGCCCACCTTCGGCGGAGCCGGCACGCGCGACGGCGCGCTGGTCGCGCTCTACGCGCCCTATTTCGCCACGCCCACCGCGCTCGCGCTTGGGCTACTCTGCACGGCACGCTACATCCTTCCCGCGCTCGGCGGCCTGCCTTTCGCCAGCGAGTATTTTTCGCGGATGAAGACGCTGAAAAAGTCCGACCTCGCGGTTTAGTGTGCCGGTTCGACCAGCGCGCGGAAGCTGGTGAAGGTCACCTGCTTGGCGCTCTTCGCGAGCTTGAGCTGGAGGTGCCCGTAGTCGGCATCGGCCGGGAGCTGGAAGGCGAAAAATTCCTTGCCGCCGTCGCGGTAAAGATACGGCTTGAGCAGATATTCGGTTATCGGTTCGTCCCCTGCTTTCTCGGCGAAGCGCACCCGCACGGTGAGCGCCTCGACTTGCTCCGCGGCCGCCTCGAATTCGAACCGCGCCAGCCGGCCTTTAAGTGCCGCGGGGATTTTCCACTGCGCTTCGGCGGTGCCGTGCTCGCGGGTCAGCGTGGTGGGCAGAGCGGGGATGAGGGACTGCCATTCGGCGGCAGTCGGGCCGAGGATCTGCGTGGGCGGTGAGTCCGGCAGGCGGCGGCGGTAAAAAGTCAAATCGGGCGTGTCACCCTTGGCAAAAAGTCCCGTCAGTGTCCACTCGCGCTCCGGCGTATCGAGATAGGAGCCGAGCGGTGGCTGCCGGGTGAGCGATTTTTTCTCCAGCGCCTTGCGGGTGGTTAACCAGACGAGTTTCCGCGCGTACCAAAACTCGCCGCACTCCGCGGCCTGCGCCTCCAGTTTGTCGGTGCGGTGGATGATTTCGTTCGGCGCGCTCCAGACGAAACGTCGCGCCGAGGTGGCATCGACGAGATGCACGATCTCGCGCATCGCTTTGTGGGAAAAAACCTTCGTCCCCGTGGGCACGGCCTGGAGGTAACGCCGCATCTCGGGGACGAAACCAGCCTCAAACCAACTGCGCGACGTGACCAACGCCAGCAGCGCGATCGACGCCACACCGACGACCGGCGCAGCGAACGGATGCTGCCCCATCGCTTTCGCCCTGCTCCCGAAACGCGTAGCTGCGATCCAATCGGCGACGGTCCACAGCCCGAGCGCGGCGAGGACGGAGAGCGGCACGGCGAGCGCGGCGAGGAAACGATCGGCATCGCGGACCAGCGGGCGATACGGCGACAGACTCTGCGGCGCGCAGGAGTAGAGCAGGAAAAGCGCGCCGAACCAAACGACGACGACCCGCCCGAGCACGCCGTGCTTTTTCCACGCGGCCCAAATCCCGAGCGCGCCGAGGATGCAGTAAACCGGCGCAAGCGGGTTGCCTTTCCAGAGCGTGTCGAAGAAGCGAAACGGCATCGCCCACGGGTTGGGAAACTCGGTGCCCTTCGCGCCTTTGTTGCCGGTGTTGGCGGTGAGGTCGTGGAACCAGTCGCCAAAAAGCCGATGGTAAAAAAAGCATTCGCCCGCGTAGAGCAGCGCGGCCACCGCACCCGCGAGCACCAGCCAGCCAAAGCGGCGCGGGAAAAAGATCAGCGTGCTAAGAATCAGCACCGGCACGATGAAGACGCCGGTGATGCGATTGGCCTCGATGATGAAAATGCTCGCGCCCACGGCCGCGCTGGCGAGCACGGTGCGGCGGCGCGTCTCCGCCGTCATCGCGCACCACCATGCGAGCATGATCGCGGCGCCCCACACGCCTTCGGAGAGATCGGGCATGGGGCGGTAGCAGACGGTGTCGAGGAGCGGATGAAAGGGAAACGCGATGCCGCAGGCCCAGCCGAGCGCGTTCGAGCCGGTCAGCTTTTTGCCAAAGGCAAACGCGAGCAGCGCGCCGCCGACCAGATAGAGCAGCGGTTCGCCGTAATAGGATGCGAGCCCCGGCCCGAGCACCGCCTGGATCGCCCAGCACACGCCCCACACCGGCCAGCGGAGATCATGAAAGCTCGCCTTTTGCCAGGCGACGAGGCCGCGTTCGTGGAGATCGAAGGCGAAACTCCAGTAGGTGAGATCGTCTCCGAAGCCCGGCTCTTGCAAGAAGAGCAGCCCGATCGCGAAAGCGACCAGCGCGAGCGCGAGGACGTGCCAGCGCGTTTCCACAAGCTTCATTTCCTGCGGCGGAACGGCCACGCCGCTGCGAGCACCGCACACTCGATGAGCAGCGCGATGTAGATGAACCAGAACGGCTCGAACGCGATGCGGAAGCGCGGGCGGACGTTCGCCGTGAGCATGATGGTATAGAAAAATCCGAGCAGCGTGATCGCCCAGACGAAATGAAACGGCTGCAACGGTCCGCGCCGCAGCGCGATGACGACCAGCCCGACGCCGCCGAGCAAAAAGTAGACGGGCACGCCGGGATGGTAGAGCGGCACCGAAGGGTAGTCGGGATTCGGCACGCGCAGATCGGGGAAGCGGAATCGGCTCACGGTCTTCAGCCAGCGATCCAGGAGCTGATTGAACCACGGCACCGCGCCGTAGTGCGTATCGACGAAGCGGATCAGTTCGTCGTTCGTCGTGATCGGCTGGCCGGTGAGTTCGCGCGCCAGGTTGAGCGCCCGCGGGTTGCCGAGAATGGCGTCGCGCTGCTGGATGAAGAGCCAGTCGTTATCGAAGCGGCCGGTCGGCGACTCGACCGCGACGGCGCGGAACTTGTGATAGATGTGAACCGGCAGGTAACCGAAATTTTTCATGCACGTCTCGGCCGCGAGCTTCTTGCAAAATTCGTTCACGCTCCGGCGTGACTTCGCCTGCTGCGCCTCGGGACTTTCCTTCAGATAACGATCCACCGCAGCCGCCACGGCACGGCGGTCGCGCACCTTTGGGAACGACGGTTTGATGTCCCAGCGGCGCTGCAGATCCGCCCGGATCGGCGCGATGTAGGGCTCGAAGCCGGGCGCTTCCTTGAGGTCCGTGGGCGTGAGGCGCGCGACTGAGGTAAACAGCAGCAGACCGGCCTGCGAAGTGGGCGTGATCAAACTCGTGAGCGCCGCGAGCCCCGCGACGATCGCCACCCGCGGCCAGGCCGAGCGCCAGCCGCGCCAGTGGATGAGCGCGACGAAGACGATGCCGAAGCCGAAGAGCAACTTGCCCTCGGGCCGCGCGCCGGCTTCGAGAAAGAGCGCCGCGAGCAGCAGGTAAAAGCGCCGCGGGTTTTGATCCAGGGCGTAGAGCGTGCCGGCCACGGCGAGGAGCACCGTGGTGAAAAGGAACACGGACTCCGCCATGAGCGTGTGTTCGTACCAGAGGAAAAACGGGTTCGCCGCAGCGAGTACGGTGAGCGGGATGATGAAAATCTTCCATCCGCGGAACCACAGCCGGACGAGCAACCCGAGCATCATTACCATCATCACGCCCAGCACATGATGGAAGGCGGGGATCGCGATGAGCGCCGGGATGCGGACCAGAAAGGGCAGCGTGAACAGCACGGGTACAAGGAACGTTTTCTTGGAGTGCAACTCCCAGCGGTGATCGTGCAGCAGGCGGTCGGGCGTGGTGAGAAAGTCCGGCGTATCGTCGTGATAGATGCCGTAGGGAAGCTGCGCCATCAGCGCGATGCGGAGCGCCGCGGCGAGGATCAGCGCGGGGAGCATCCAGAGGAGGAACTCGCGGGTGCGTGGATCGCGCAGGAGGCACCGCAGCGATGAAAGGAGATTGGACAAGGGGCCGTGATTAAACGGGCGCGCCGCAGCCAACACAAACCCGAAGCTCACCGACCGCACGACGGCATGATTCCCGCCCGGAACGTCACGTAAGCCCGCGTGACAACTGCCGGCAGCGTCACTAAAACGCTCGGAGATGCCCGCCGCCCTCCGTCTTTTTTTCGCCCGCCATCCCGTCGTGCGCGATGCGGTGCTGTGGGCGCTCCCGGCCATCGTGCTCGGCGCCGTGCTGCGGCTGCTGCTGCTCCACTACCTGCCCTACGCGTATTGGGGCAGCGATTCGCGGAGCTACTATTCCTTCACCCATCTGCTGCTGGAACGAGGCTACGTGAGCCTCGATGAAAAGCGGCGCTACCTCTACCCGCTGCTCATGCTCCCGATCTCGGTGCTGCCCGGCTCCCCGCTGCGCTGGCTGGCGTGGCTGCAGCACGGCCTCGGTCTCGCTACCATCCTGCCGCTGGCCTATCTCGTGCGAAAAAGTTTCGTCCACTGGCGGCTTTGGGTGGTGCCGGTGACGGTCGCGTTTTCCGGCATGCCGCTGGTGCTCTGGTACGAGCACGAGCTCCTCGGCGAAACGCTTTTTTTCGCCATGCTCGTCTGGACGATCGCGGGCTGGGCGGCGTGGGTCGGAGAAGCGCAGCTCGAGCGCGCGCGCCGTTTGTTCTGGTGGTTCTTCGTGCCGTTCGCGCTGTTCCTCCTGACGAAGCCGGCGGGCCGCTTCTACTGGCCCGGGGTGCTCGTCGGGTTGGTCGCGGTGTGCGCGTGGCGGAAGCTCGACTGGCGCCGCTGGACCGCGCTCGGCGTCCTCTTCGCCATCACGCTCACCGTCGGCTCGAAGAAACAGGCCGCGTGGCTGCTCTATTCCGCCGTGTTTCCCCTCACCCAGCTTGGCACCCCGCTGCATGCGGATTACAAGGCGCAGATCCGCGACAAGGTGGAGGTGGCGCAGCGCGATTTCGCCATCTTCTATGACCGCGACGAAGACGCCTTCAACTTCCTCGAGGTGCCGGGAAAACACCCCGATCGACCGCTCTGGGCGGCGCTCGACAAGGACGTCAAAAAGAAATCCGCCGTCTACATGGCGCTGGCCAAGGAGGGCATTTTTGCGCGCCCCGATCTCGCGCTGAATCTGGGCCTGCAAAAACTTCTCGGGTCGGCGAATCTCTCGGCGTTCAAGCGCGACCGCTTTCTGAGCAGCTACACCGCCGAGCGTTACGAGCACCTCTATGACGCCTCGGCCAAACGCGACGACGGCGTCGCCCGCCGCATCCTCGCCCTGCCGCGCGGCCCCTTGCCGGACTACGCGGAAATCTCCGCGCGGCTCGCGCCGCATCCGGGCGGCTTCGCCGAACGCACCGTGCGGGCGTGGGTCGAGGGATACCTTTCCGTCTGCGATCTGATCGTGATGCCGCGCGACCGCGAGGGTGAAGTGCAGGCGATCATCCCGCCGAAATTCACTCCGCTTGGCTGGTGGCTGCTCGCGGGAATCGTCCTCTCGCTCCTCCCGCGCTATCGGCCCGTGCTCGGCGTCTGGGCCATCGCCGCCTGCCTGTATCTGGTCGGCGTCTTCTGCGTTTCCCACATGAACCCGCGCTACTTCGCCCCCGCCTGGCCGGTCTTCATCCCGTTGCTGGCCGTTCCGGCCGATGCCCTGCTCGCCCTGCTCCGCCGCGGGGCGGCGCGATGAGCGAACGCGAGCCGATCGCCGTCGGCCGGGAACGCTGGCTCCTCCTCGCGTGGGCCATCGCGCTCTTTGGCGCGACGCTCTTTCTGCATACCCGGCAAAATTCCTTCCCCTACTTTTACCACCCGGATGAGCCGGGGAAGGTGGAGCAAATCCTCACCGGCGAGTGGAACTTCAACCACCCGATGCTGCTCCTCACCACCACACGGCTGGCGACGCAGATCGCCGGCGTGCCGCTCACGGAACAGGCCGTAGTCGAAACCGGGCGCTGGGTTTCCGCGGGTTTCACCGCCCTCGCCGTAGCCGCACTTTCCGTGCTCGCGTTTGCATGGCGCGGCTGGGGCGCGGGTTTTGCCACCGGCGGTGCGCTGCTCACGCATCACCAGCTTTTCGAGCTCTCGCATTACTTCAAGGAAGACCCCGCGCTGCTCGCCGGGCTGGCGCTCACCTTCCTCATGCTGCTCGCCAGCTGGTGGCAGGCCACGCCGTGGCGGGCGGCGCTGCTCGGCATCGCCTGCGGCCTCGCCGTCTCGGGAAAATATCTCGGGGTGATCGCGCTGCCGCTCGCCGCCCTCGTGCTCTGGCGGCAGCCGGAACGGCGCGGCCTGCGCTGCCTGGTATTCGCGGGTGCCCTGGCGCTCACGTTTCTCGTCGTGAATCTGCCGCTGTTCCTGCACCTGACGACCTTCCGCGAAAGCCTCGGCCGCGAGCTGGAGTTTGTGGTCAAAGGCCAGCGCGGGATGACCCGGAGCGTGCCGCACACGCAGTATTGGAACGTCTTCCGCGACAACACCACGCCGCTGCTCTGGCTGCTGCTCGGCGCCTTCCTCCACGCCCGCTGGCGCGAACGCCGCACGCTCTCGCTGCCGGAGTGGATCCTCATCGGGTTTCCCTTTGCCTACGCCGTGGCGCTGTCGTTTTCACCGAAGTCGAACGACCGCTATTTTCTTCCCGCGACCGCGCTCTTCACCCTGCAAGCAGCGATCGGCGCGGTGGACTTCGTCCGGCACAACACGCCCCGGCAAACTCGCTCGCGCTGGATGGCAGCGGCGATTTTTCTGCTCCTCGGCACCCAGCTCGCCTCGCTGCCGCGACCGCTCGACTGGCGCTGCTTCGCGGACTACTGGCGAGCGTTCCAGGCCGACGACAACGCGGAGCTGCGCCGGTGGGTCAGTGGCCTCCCGGTCACCGCGGTGATCGCCAAGGACAGCCGCATTTCGCTCCCCGACCCGGAGAAAAAACGCGACCTGAAACGGATGGGCACGCTGCCGCAAAAAGTGCTCGGCGCACGCTTCGCCGCCGACCTCGGCACGATGGAAGAACTGCGCGCGAAAGGTGTGACGCACGTCATTGTTTCGGAGAGCGATTACGGCCGATTTTTCCTCGAAGGGCTGCGACCACAATCCGGCGAGCGCGCGGACTTCGACCGGCGCAAAGCGTTTTACGAATCGCTGCTCCGCGACGGTGAACTCATCCTCGAACGCGACCGCGGCACGGTGATCTACCTCCACCCCGGCATCCGCGTCTACCGCCTCGCGGGTAAAGGACCAGTCTGGTAGGGAAGCCGCGCCGCGGGTTCCCCGATCACGGGTTCCCGGATCGCGGGTTCCCCGATCACGGATTCCCTGATCGCGGATTCCCTGATCGCCCACCCATAGCGAGGGAACCCGCGGCGCGGCTTCCCTACCGCTTCCCTACCGCTTCCCTACCGCTTCCCTACCGCGATTGCTGCACATTGAGCCACTACCGCCTCGCGCCGCTGTAGCGGTTAGTCCTCGCCGTCGACGTAGGCGCGGGTCTCGAAGCGAGTGAACTGCTTCAGGAACGTGAGGTGCACGTCGCCGACCGGGCCGTTCCGCTGCTTCGCGATGATCAGCGTCGCCTTGCCTTCGGACTCCTTTTTCTCCTCGTCGGTGTCGGCGTAATACTCCTCACGGACCAGCAAGCCCACCACGTCTGCGTCCTGCTCGATGCTCCCGGATTCGCGCAGATCGCTGAGCCGCGGGCGACCCTTGGCTTCGCCCGAACGGCTTTCGGGATTTCGGTTGAGCTGCGCGAGGACGACGATCGGGATGTTGAGTTCCTTCGCCAGCGCCTTGAGGCCGGAGGAAATTTCCGCGATTTCGATCTGGCGATTGTCCTGCGCGCGACGCGAGGTGGAGCGGAGGAGTTGGAGGTAATCGATGAAGATCGCCTCGATGCCGTGCTGTGACTTGAGCCGCCGGGCCTTGGCGCGGAGTTCGAGAATGCTCAGGCCCGCGGTGTCGTCGATGAAGATTTTGCTCTCCGCGAGCTTCGACGCCGCCGTGGTCAGCGCCGGGAAATCGCGCTCGGAAAGCAGCCCGTTGCGCACGTTGCCGAGGTCCACGCGGGCGCGCGAGCAGAGCAGACGTTGCACGAGCTGGGAGCTGCTCATTTCCAGGCTGAAGACGGCGACGGGTTTGCCCAGTTCGATCGCCACGTGCTCGGCGATGTTCATCGCGAACGCCGTTTTGCCCATCGAAGGACGCGCGGCAATGACGAACATTTCCGCGCGGTGCAGGCCGTCGGTCATCTTGTCCAGATTCGAGAAGCCGGTGGCGAAGCCGGTCATGCCGCCGCGATTCGAATAGAGCTCCTCGATGGCGTGAATCGCCGCCATCACCTGCTCTTTCATCGAAGCGGTTTGCTCCTTGTAACGCTCTTCGGAAATCGCCAGCACGCGCGTCTCTACCTCGTCGAGCAGCGTGGTCACTTCGCCCTGTTCGTCGTAGCAGCGCGCGGCGTATTCCGTGCAAACGCGGATGATCTCCCGGAGCGTGTATTTCTCCTCGAGAATCTCGATGTAATAGGTCGCATTCGCCGCCGTCGGCAGGAATGTGAATAAGTCCGTGATAAAGGCCGGTCCGCCCACCTGATCGAGCAGTTTTCTATTCCTCAGAATCTCGGTCAACGTGATCACGTCGATCGGCTGCCGCGCGTCGTACATTTCCAGCAGCAGCTCGTAGATCGTGCTGTGCGCAGGGATGTGGAAGTGCTCCTTGCGGATGCCCTTTTCCACGCACACGCCGGCGACCTCCTTGGGCGCGAGCAGGATGGACGAAATCACGCCCTGCTCCGCGTCGCTGCTCTGCGGCAATAACCTGTGAATATCAGGTAAGTAACTGCCACTTCCCCCGTGGCCCTGCCCCTTCCCGTTGCCGCCTTTTTTGGCTGGCCTCGTGGTCTCGGCAGTGGGGGTGTCGGTAGGCACCTGGGTAGTGAAATGGGCGCGCGTTGCGCCCGGGAAAAATGTCTAGCCGCAGCACGCCGCAGCCGCACGAACTTTCCGCGAAAAACGTCGCCGATTCGTCATCAGCCCGCCTTCCGGAGAAAAGGCTTCCTTATTTCGCGTGCTTCGCCTTCGGCTTGGCTTTGAAGCCCTTTTCCTCGGCGGGAGCCTCTTCGGTTGCCGCACCTTCTTCGGTCTTCGCCTTCACGTTCACCGTGAGCTTGGCGACGACGTCGGCGTGAAGCTTCACCTGAATTTCGTGCGCGCCGGTTTCCTTGATCGGCTTTTCGAGATGAATGCGATGACGGTCGATCTCGATCTTGCCGCCGAGTTCCTTGTTGAGGCGCTCCGCCAGGTCGGTCGCGGTGATCGAACCGAAAGCCTTGCCACCCACACCCGTCTCCAGCTCCATCGTGATCTTGAGTTTGTTGATCTTGCGGGCGAGGTCCTCGGCTTCGTTCATCTCGTTCGCCTCGCGCTCGGCGCGTTTGGTTTTGAGAATGTTGATGCGCTTCAGCGTGGCGGGCGTGACTTCCAGCGCCTTGCCTTGGGGAACAAGAAAATTGCGGGCATAACCGCGCCGGACCTTTACGACATCGGCTTCGGCGCCGAGGCTGGCGATCTTTTCGGTGAGGATGACTTCAGTGGTGGCCATGACAGGAAATGGTTTGGTGCCCCGCAGAGCGGAACGTGGGTTAGTTCCCGGGAAATGCGGGACGTGGAGAAAAGCCGAGGTGCCCGGCGTTGTCAAACCCTTCGCCGGAAAAGTTTCCGGGCGGCGAACGCGCTACTCGATATTCACCACCACGCCCTTGGTCACGAGCTTGCTCAGCCGCACCGCATCCCAGTTGGCCGTGCGCATGCAGCCGTGGCTCTGGCTGCGGCCGATGGTTTGCGGCGAATTGGTGCCGTGAATGCCAATCCCCGGTTTGTTCAGGCCGATCCAGGCGACGCCGACTGGGTTGTTCGGCCCCATCGGCAGCATGTGAAATTTTTCCGTCCGAACGCCGTGATTCAGCACGCCTTCGTCCCAGCGAAAGGTGGGCATGGCGGCGATCCCGAGGATTTTCCAGGCGCCGGCGGGAGTCTCGAGCCTGCCGCCACCGGGGGTGATCGGCACGGCCGCGATCAGCTTATCGCCGTCGTAGACATCGAGCATCTTCTCCGCGCGGTTGATGTTGATCACGCGGTGTTTGTATTGCGGCAATTCCGGAAGGTTGCCGGGGCGCTTCGGCAGTTCCTCGATCTTGAAGGCTTCGACATTCGGCACTCGCACCACGTCGCCGGGCTTGAGCGCATTGAGTTTCAAGCCGGCGTTGATCCGGGCGAGGAAGTTTGGTGAGCAATGGTAACGCTCGGTGAGCAGTTCGAGCAGATCCGTGTAAGGCAGATATTTTTTCGTCGCCTGATCCTTCGGTTCCTTCGGCACCTCGCCGATGAATTTCAGATCCTCTTCCTTGATTGTGTAGGTCGTGTAAACCGGGAAGACCGAATCCAGCGGGATGTTTTCATCCAGTTTGCCCGTCTCCGGCAGACCGCGCGACCGCTGGTAACGCACGAGAGCCTTGGTCAGGAATTCGCCCGGTTCGCCATCAATCTTCCCTGGCCCGAAGAGCTGCTGATCGAGAAAGATTTGGAGCTGCGTGGTCACGTCGCGCTGCGAAAACGGAATCGCTTTGGCCACGGGTGGTTCGTCCTCGGCATGGGTGGCGTGACTGGCGAGCAGCGAGGCGAGAAAGAGGGCGAGGAGTTTTTTCATGCAGACGGCGCATCCATCATTGGCGCGCGAATGGATGCAGATAACATCACCTTCCGTCCTCCCGCAACCTACTGATGACCCGAGACCCGCTTCGCATCGCTCAAGTCGCCCCACTCTGGACCCGCATTCCACCAACGACTTACGGCGGCATCGAGCTCCTGATGAAGCTCCTCATCGACGACCTCACGGCCCGCGGCCACGAGGTCACGCTCTTCGCCTCGGCGGATTGCCAGACCACGGCGCGGCTCGTCCCCGTCTGCGATGCCAATCTCACCGACCTCATCGAGCGCGGGGAAATGTACATGCACGAATATTACGCCAGCTCCACCATGACGCAGGTGCTGCAGGCGGCCGGTGAGTTCGACATCATCCACTATCACCTCAGCACCGCGTGGCTGCCGCTCGCCGCTCTTTCGCCCACGCCGGGCGTTTTCACGATGCACACCAGCCCGCATCTCGACGACGAATTTGTGATGCGTCGCTGGCCGCAAGTCCCCGTCGCCGGCATCAGCCACGCCCAGATGCACGGCGCCAGCGTGAAGCTCGGCCGGGAATTTCCCGTGGTTTACAACGGCTGCGACTTCGGCGCCTACACCCCGAGCTACGAGCCCGGCCAGTATCTCGCCTTCCTCGGCCGGCTCTCGCCGGAAAAGAATCCGCGCGGCGCAATCCGCATCGCCGAGGAAGTGGGAATGCCCATCGTCCTCGCCGGCCAGCCGCAGAATGCGAACGAACGCGCCTACTTCAAAGCGGAACTCGAACCGCTGATCGACGGCGTGAACGTGCGCTGGATCGGCCCGGTGAATCACCCGCAGAAAAACGAAGTCCTCCGCAACGCTGCCGCGCTCCTCTTCCCGATCCAGTGGGAGGAACCCTTTGGCCTCGTGATGATCGAAGCCATGGCCTGCGGCACACCCGTCATCGCCCACCGCCGCGGCTCCGTGGAAGAGGTCGTCGATCAGGGCATCACCGGCTATCACGCCGCCGCGCTCGACGCGCTGCCGGACCTCGTCGACGCCGCGCTGAAGCTCGACCGCCACGAAGTCCGCGACCACGCGCTGCGTCGCTTTGGCTACCGCGCCATGGTCGACCGCTACATCAATCTCTACCGCTCGCTCGTCCCCGCCCGGCCCCAGCGCGGCCGGCGCGGCTAGGCGCCCCCGTCGCGCGCACCGGCGAAACGCGCCGGCGAAACGCGCCGGATTTCGGCGAGGTGCTTGGGCTCTAAGTGGCGGAGCGCGCGATTGAAGACCGCCACTCCGCCGATCCGGCCGGTGAAACCGACGCTGCGGCTGCTGTGGATTACGCGACCGATCGTGAAAGGGCCGCCGCTCCGGTCATCCTGCGGGTCATCGATGCGTGCGGCACCGCCGCGGATTCAGCCGCAAACCTACGAGGTCCCGGACGGTTTCAAGATCCGGAAAGCCTGCGTCGCTCGCATGGAAGGTTCGCCCGAAGCGGCTACTTCATCGGATGCTGCTTGAGCAGTTCGTCGACGGTGTAGAACTGCACGCGACCGGGGTTCGCATCGCGGATCGCCTTCACCTGTGGCGCAGTGATCGGCGCGGCCTGGTTGCCGAAGCTGTTGCTGACGAAGGTGAGCACGGCGGCCATTTCGTCGTCCTTGAGCATGCCGGCGAAGGGCGTCATGGGAACCTGACCGTCGTATTTTTTGCCGTTGAGTTCGAGCGGTCCCATCAGGCCATACATCGCGAGTTTGATCAGGCGATCGGCGTCACCGCTGACCCACGGGCTCTTTTCCAGCGAAGGGAAGGCGGGGTCGAGGCCCTTGCCGTTTGGCTGGTGGCAGGTCACGCAGTGGCCTTCGCGGTGGTAGATTTTCTGGCCAGCGATGAACTGCTTTTTCCCCGCCGAGTCGAGATGCTTCGGCGCGTCGAGTTCGGTGTAGGTGGCCTTCTCCACCTCGGCGATACCGGCGAGGCGATCGGCGGCAGACTTCGCGGCATTCTTGCTCCAGACGTCGAGCGGCTGCGCGGAGGCGAGCGCGACGATGTTCTTGGCGGCGGGAATGTTTGGCAGCCACGAAGCGGCGACGATGGCTTCGAGACGTACGCGGCCGTGTTCGTCGTTCGCGGCCTTTTCCAGCAGCGCGACGTGATCGGCGACGACGTGCGTGTTGTAGCGCAACACGCGCACGGCGGCGGCGCGCGCGTGGAAGTCTTTCGCCGCAAGCATCTGGCGGAGGAGCGATTCGTCGACGGCGTTTAAGCCCCAGGTGGTCCAGAGCGCTTCGAGGACGTTGTGCTCGTAGCCGGGCGCGTTCTTGTCGAGCGCGGCGACCCACGTTTTCACCGCGGGCAGCACTTCGGTGGACGGATGCGCGCGGAGTTCGCGGCGCGTGCGGTAACGGGTGCGCAGTTCGGGTTCCTTGAGATTCTCCAGCAGCGTGGCGATCGGCGCGGCGGCGACTTGCGCGGGCTTCACGAGCGGGCGGCTCGGGTAGGTGATGCGGTAGATGCGGCCGTGGACGTGGTCGCGCAGCGGGTCGCGAGCGTTGTGCTGCATGTGGCCGATGAGCACGTTGTGCCAGTCGATGACATAGAGCGATCCATCGGGCGCGAACTCCAAATCAACCGGGCGGAAATTCCCGTCGCTGCTCTTCAGCAAATCCTGACGATGCGCGGTCTTCCAGCCGGTGCCATCGTCATCGATCTTCACCTGCTTGATGCCGAGGAAGCCGATCGCGTTGCAGTAGATGAGGTCGCCCTGCACTTCATCGGGGAAGTGGCGGCTGCTCACGACTTCGAGCCCGCTGGTGGGCCGCACCTTGTGCCCCTCGGGCACGAGGTCCGGAGCGGACGGCGTCTTGCTGCCGAAGGTCGGCTTCACCTCGACCGGGAGCGCCCAGTTCATGGTGGTGCCGGAGGTGTGGAGCAGGAAATCCTGGCCCCACTTGTCGAAGACGAAGCCCCACGGATTCGGGATCGCCATCTGGATGGTGCGCTCGAGCTGGCCACGCTGCGGGCTGTAGCGGAAGAAGCCACCATCGACGCAGCGCACCGGGCCGTAGGGCGTCTCGATATTCGAGTGCAGAAACACCCCCTCGCAGAGCATGAATGCGCCGCTCGGGTCCGCGGCGTAGGCGCTGATCGCGTGGTGTGTGTCGTGCGTGTCGAAGCCGCCGAGCACGATCTCCATCTTGTCGGCCTTATCGTCGCCATTGGTGTCGCGGAGCAGCACGAGATTTGGCTCCTGCGAGACATAGACGCCCTCGGGTGCGAACTCGAAGCCGATCGGCAGATGCAGCTTGTCGGCGAAGACCGTTTCCTTGTCCGCCTTGCCGTCGCCATTCGTGTCCTCGTAGATCAAAAGCTTGTCGTTCGGCAGCGCGTCGCCGGGGCGGTAGTGCGGATAGGTGGGCATCACCGCGACCCAGAGCCGGCCCTTGTTGTCGAAGGACATCTGCATCGGGTTCGCCAGATTCGGGAACTCCTTTTCGCTCGCGAAGAGCTGCACCTTGTAGCCCTCCGGCACGGTGAGGCTCTTCTCGGCTTCCTCGCCGTAGAGATACTTCTCGCTGCCGTTCTTCACGCTCGGCTGGTAGTTCGTCGGCACCGGCGGGAGCACGTGCGTCTTGCTGTCGTCGACGGCGAGGTCCTTCTTTTTGCCGGCTGCGAGATCAAGGATGAGCGTGTCGCGGAGCGCCGCCATCTCGCGCGTCTTCTTCACCTCGTCAGGGTAATTTTGCGGTCCAAAAGGATTGTAACGCTGCCCGTGAGTGTGGACGCCGTTGAGCAGGTTGTAGTCGTTGTTCCAGAACCAATCCTTCTGCTTCACCGCCGCGTGGACCAGCTCCGGATCGGCCTTCGACAGGCGCGACTGATGGCCATAGAGCCCCGTGGCCAGAATCTCTGCGACCAGCTTGTAGCCCTCATCGGTCGGCACAAATCCGCCCGTCGTGAGCGGCTCTTTTGCTTTGGCGTAAGCGGTCTTCAACGGCGTAATGAGGTCGATGAACGTGAGGCTGCGCTTCTTCGCTACGGACTCGATCGCGGCGGCGTAGATGATCAGGTTGGCGTTCTCCATTGCGCCGCTCGGCAGGTCGCGTTTGGCCGATTGATTTTCAAACGGCACCGGCGAAACGAGCACGAGGCGCGGCGCGGCTTTGCCGTTGTAAGCCTTGCTCAGCGTGTGCGCGACCCAGGCATCCAGCTCCGCCTCGAAGTTCGCGACCTTCGCCGGGCCGTCGAACGATTCATTGTAGCCGAAGAACGCGACGATCGTATCCGCCTGCAAGTGCGTGAGCCACTGGTCGGGCGTGGGGAAGAAGCCCTTGCCGTTGTGGACCTGCTTGTCGGGATGAAACTTCTCCGCGCCCGGAAACGCCCACTGCGAGACGCGCGACGGATGCGGGCGGAAGCCCGGCGTGTCGCCGACGTGGCCCAGATTGCGGAGGAAGAGCGCGCTCTCCGGGTAGCGAAGCTGCAGCTCCGTCTCGATCCGGCTGTAGTGCACGTCGCGCTCAGCGAGCCCATTGCCGATCAGCACGATGCGCTCGCCTTTCGCCGGCGGCGCGACCGCTTGGGGACGCACCGAAGTCGCAGCCGATGGCTCCTTGTCGAACGCATGCGGCGGCACCGGGGCTTTCGCCTCCACCTTCTTTAACGGCGGCGCGGGCTTGCCCGTGGATGGGCTTTTGCCCAGCGCGTAGTCGTCCGGCTTGCGGTTCAGCGCCTTCCACTCCTCGTTCTTCAGGTTGCCGTAGAAGGTCGGGTCGAACTTATCGACCACGGCCACATCCGCCTTCGCCGGCACCTTCAACCCGGTGAGCTGATACGCCGCATTCACGATCATCCGGCGCAGGTCCTCGTCGGCAAAATCCACCGACGACCCGAGCGTGGTGCAAAACGCCTGTCCCTTGGTCTTTCCATTCGGCGCCGTGTATTCGCGCAACCACGCGAGCGGCATC
>Ga0209181_10005522_pt1 | contig 18169 bp, 19 predicted proteins | sample MAT05_FD_187208 | JGI IMG/M metagenome (GOLD analysis project Ga0209181, IMG submission 187208) | Freshwater microbial communities from Lake Fryxell liftoff mats and glacier meltwater in Antarctica - MAT-05 (SPAdes) (version 2) | ecosystem: Environmental > Aquatic > Freshwater > Ice > Liftoff...
CAATCCGCGCCTTCACAGGTGACACCGGGCGAGGCGCTCGCCATCGCGCGGCAGCTCGCATCGCATCCGTGGCGTCCATTTTCAAAGAACATCCTGCACGGCAAGGATCCCGGCGGTGTGCTCGTGAATACGCCCGATGCCGGCTTCAAGGAGCAGCCCGGGCGACCCGGCTGGTGGCTGCCGGGCGAGGTCAACACGGGCGTTCCGTATAAGTGGGGCGGCTTCGACGACCCTGCTTCATTCGATGCAGCAGTCGAACAAGGCCTCGCCGCAGGTGATGTCTCCTCGCCGGCGAAGCGCCGCGCCGACAAGGCCGCCGTGAGCGCGCGAGCAGCGGGTGTGGATTGCTCCGGCTTCGTCTCGCGCTGCCTGAAGCTGCCGGCCGTCCACGATACTTCGCAGCTTCCGTCCGTCTGCACCGTCCTCCTTGATGCCGGTGAACTCCGCCCCGGCGATCTGCTGAACATCCCGCATCGCCACGTGCTGCTCTGCGCCGGCTGGGTCTCGCCCGATCGGAAATGGATCTACTTCTACGAAACCGGAGGCGCTCCGGAACACTGGCGTCCCGGCCTCAAACAAGCTCCGCTCGATGCCCTGCTCGCGCTCGGCTATCAGCCGCTGCGTTACCGCGGCATGGCCACCGATTCGCGCATCGATGGGAAGCAAGTGCTCGACCGTGCAGCGCGGAGTTCCGTGGATGTGATCGCGGTTCCAGCCATCGGCGAGCCGTAACCTGCAAATCATTTGACCGACGCTCACCCCGAGCGCCTGCAACGCCGGGATGGTGAACCGCCACACCTCGCCAGGATTTTACAGCATCACGGAATACAGAAACCGCTGCCGCGAAACTTCGGCCGCCCGGCCTCGCCGGGATTCAGGCTGCGCTGCGTTTTTTGAGAGCCATGGGCGGGAGGCGACTGGCATCCCGCAGCGACATGGCGCCCGGCTTTCCTTCCAACCTGGAACTGCTTTGGAAGGCAGGGAGACTGCCGATTTCGCGCGAGGTCTTCGTCCCGCACTACTTCGCCTTCTGCCGCTCCCACTCCGCGCGGAATGCCTGTTCCTTCTCCGACACGTAGCGGTGGTAGCCTTCGGGATCCACGAATGGGTTCACACCGGCGGTGCCGAGCCGGCCGTGCTTTTCCACCATGCCGTAGTAGCCGCCGTGTGCGCCGAGGAACAAATCCACGGGCAGCGATTTCAGCACGCTGAAGGTCCGCTCGTAGTCGGTGGCGATGGCCGGGTAGTTGCGGTTGCCCGTGAGGACATAGCCGGGGTTCACATTCGGGCTGCCGATGATCACGGCGTTCAGCGGCTTTCCATCTTCCATCACCTGCATCGTCCATGTGGTGCAGCCGCGTGTGTGCCCCGGTGTGAGATGCGCGGCGAGCACTGCGCCGCCGAGCTTCACCTCGTCGCCGTCCTTGAGCTTCTGGTCCACACGCGCGGGGGGGAAACTGCGTGTAGTCCGACACTCCCGAAGGCAGCTTTTTCGCGCCGCCATTCTCCACCGCATCGGCGTCCCCCTCCATCACGAGATGCCGCGCCTTCGTCAGGCGCAGGATCTCGGCGCTGCCCGCGCAATGGTCGGAATGCGCGTGGCTGATGAGCAGGATTTTGATGTCCGCAAACTTGAAGCCGAGCTTCTCGACGCTCGCCCGGATGAGCGGGACCGATTCCCCGAGGCTGCTATTGATCAGGATGTGCCCCTCCGGCGTCGCGACGAGGTAGGAGGCCAGATCCTGCGAGCCGACGTAATACAGGTTGCCCGCTATGCGATGGGGCGGGAAGGGCTTCGTCCAAGTGCTCGTGTCCTGCCCGGGTGCGCAGGCCGTCCAGCACAGGCCCAGGATCAAAATGAGGCGATGAAATGTCCTCGGGACAGCCGACACGCATCCCGGCGGAACCTCAAGCACCGTGCCGATGTGAACAATCAGCTCGTCCCTCCTCCGCCTCCGCACTGGCTCCGCTATTCTGCCGACGCCGGACAGATGAGCTGCACCTTCGGAAAATACGTGCGATACCGCGCCCTGTCCCGCGTGAGCAGCGCGCAAGCTGCGACCTCGGCGTGGGCCCCGATGAAAAAATCCGGCAGCGGCCTTTCACGCGAACCTCCGCGGTCGCGATATTTCCGGTGTGCCGCCGCAGCGACTGTCGAGGCCTCAAAGGGCAGCGGTTCCATCACCATGCCCGCCCGCGCCAGCCATGCATCGATCTGCGGCCAGTCGAAATCGAACGCAGGCGCAATCTCCGCACAGATGATCGGATTCACCAGAATCTGTCCGCCAGCCTTTGCCTTGCGCAACTCCCCGGAAGACCATGCGAGCCACTGCGGATCGGCGGTCAGGATGTCGAGCAGCACATTCGCATCCACGATCACGCCCCCGGCCATCAGTCTTCTCCCCGCGTCTCGCGCATCCGTTCATCCGTCGTGAACCGCCCCTTCGCCAGCCCGGTGCTAGTCGCGAGCCACTCATCGAAATCCGCCACAGTCCTCTCCCCCGGCAGCGTGATCTGCACCTTCGTTCCATCGGGCACATGCATGGGCAGCTTGATCGTGTCGTTCTCGACGATGGCGGTGATGCTCATGGCGGGAAAGGTAGCACGCATCCCGGCGAAACCTCAAGCACCGTGCCGATATGAATAATCAGCCCGTCCCTTCCTGTGCATGTCTCCCTCGGCGGACGGCGGATCATCTCCCTCTGCTTCGTCTTGTCTTCCGTGCAGAAACGTGGTCGTCTCCGGCTATGGATCCACGCATTGTTCCGGTTTTGACTAAGCGTAAATTTGTCGCTGCCCTGAGCGAGGATTTGTTTCGCGACACTCTGGTTCGTCCACTTTTCTTACGAAAGAACTTTGTCCACGGGGCGGAGCTTTGCGGGCCAACCGAAGCCGGGAAGGACTGTTTTTTCCGAGTACCCGCACCTTTTAGTGGGGATTACGTTGTCGTGCTGCAAACAAAGACTGGGAACCTCAATATGGGGCGCGAGCCGTCAAAAAACGTAGAAGAAGCAGCAACTCAATTGCGGACCGCAATGGCCGCGATGGTCCAAGATATAAAGACCAAGCGAAAAAGACGCCCTAATTTCGGTTTTCTTTGCGCGAGTGGCCAAATCAACGAACAAGCGAAAACGCACATCTTGGACACCGTACAAAATCCAAATCTAACTTTCTTGGACATTGATGACCTTATTCCTGAGATCGACCAGCACTTCCCGGAATTTTGGTACGGGACAAGCGCGGACAAACTCCCATATCTAAAAAAGCTCGAAGAGAAATTGCTGAACGAGAATGAATTCGCTTCGTTGGCGGCGCTCATCAAGAGCGCGGACTACAATTCTCCAGTGAGCGACAGCGGCTTCGTTTCACTGAAGCTCGCACGAACCTTTCTCAAGCCCAAGAATGTCTCAGGCAAGATTACGCAAGAACCTGAGTTTGAGGAAACGAATGTTGAGGAGTTAATCAGGCGTTCCGGTCGGCGGTTTATTATCGTAGGAGAAGCGGGGTCCGGAAAGACGACTCTTCTGAAGAGGATTGCCGAGATACTTTGTCGCGAGGGGATGCAGGGGCATGATACCTATATACCAGTAATTCTTAAAGCCTTAAACGTTGCGACAAGCGAAAAGGGTTTGGCTGAACAAGTGCTAGCAGCGACCGAAGCGTTCACAATTTCCGGTGCCTCAGCGTTTGGGGTCAGTGATATTGAAAAAGGGAAGGTTTGCTTGCTCATTGACGCCCTTGACGAAGTAGGAACCCAAGTCACATTCGCGCATTTTGTTGAAAAACTGATCGCCTTTGATATCCAATACCCAGACTGCAAAGTAATTATTACCGCTCGGAACTACTCTTACATTACGTCAGCCGATGGGCTTGCGGCCTATACGCGCTACAATGTCGCTCCGATAGGGCTAAGCGAAGCCACGAAAATCATTCAAAATCTCGGAAAGAAAAAGCTGCTTGAAAGCGGGCGCGTCAAGGAAGTAATGCGTCAGTTGGAAAGTATTCATGGTTTCGACCTTAATCCTCTCGTGGTTACTGTTTTTGCCGCTAGTGCTGATAGTACGAGGCGGGATATTCCATGCAATATTACCGAACTCTTTGCGAAATTTACTGAGTTCATGCTTGGACGGTGGGACAGTGAAAAGGGTCTTTCTCAGCAATATGAATCCAATCTCAAAGCCTTATTGCTGCAAAAAATCGCTTATCGAATGCATGAGAAGAAGGCGGTAAGGCTACCTAGCTCCGAATTTCGTGGACTGATTGAAGTGGAACTTCTGGAATTGGGGGTCAAAGAGGCAAAGGTCGACGTGCTTCTCGACGAGATTCTGAATCGGTCGACTTTGTTGCGTGATGTCGATGGCTTCACTGAGTTCCGACATCTATTAATCCAGGAATTTTTCGCCGGCCAGGCAATTGTTGATCAAACAGCTCTTGCAAAATATGCAACTGACGAGTGGTGGCGGCGGGCTTTAGTTTTTTACTTTGGCACAAATCCGAGCGATGACGCTGGTCTTCGGGCGCTATGTAAACGCGAGTTTGCCCACACTCCTTCTGAACTCTTCAATCTCGGTGTGACGCTCGGGCTAGCGACACAAGCTTGCTATTTCGTGAAGCTTCGCGAGAAAACCGAGCTTGTTGCTTGGAGTATTCGAGCTTTAGCGAGCGCAACAGCGGCACTTCTCGGGGATAATCCCGAGCTCCAATATCCAATTCATTCCTTTGTGTATTCATACTTAGTCGGTCGTGATGCGGTGGCTGCGGATTGTACGCTGGAGATTGCACGCAATACATCCAGTTTGGCTCTCTTTGGGGACGCGGCTGCGGAACTCGAAGAGTTCTGGCTGATTGTAGGCTTGATGGAAGCAGGGCACCTGCCCCTGGCGCTTGATAGGATTCGGAAGTTTAGGCCATCGCACCATCTGCCCCTTCTCTCTATTCATATGGGCGCGTTTTTGATTGAGAAAATCAGAGGTGGAACCAAAGAGCAGAAGCGTGTAGCAAAAGAAATAGCGGACTATGTTCAGCCATCAGTTACTCCCTTGATCCGAAAGTATCTCAAAGAGTTTAAGTCTCAGCTTTTAGAAATTCAAAAGGGGCAGGTGAAAGAACTTCCGATGGAGGCAGAACAAACGCCTCTACTTTAGGAACCCCCCCGTAAGAAGCGCGGGGCTGATTATTGGACCCTCCTTTCTCTCTGCGTGAACGTCAGGGTATTCCCGGCGACCAGTTCGCCTCCGAAGGGAGGCATCCGGACGGCACCCATTTGAAAAATGGTTCGCGGATGAGGCGGCGGATGTGCAACGCTCGCGGCGCACGCGATGAGCCTCCCGAAGCTTTACCTCGAAACGACCATCCCGAGCTACCTCACGGCGCGGGCCAGCCGGGATTTGCGCATCGCGGCGGATCAGGAAGCCACGCTGGAGTGGTGGGACGAGCGGCGGGCGGACTTTGATCTCTTCATCTCGGACACGGTGGTGCGCGAAGTGAGCAAGGGAAATCCCGAGATGGCTGCGGCGCGCATCGCCATTCTGCGCGGAGTGCGCGTGCTGCCCGACACTCCGCTCGCGAACCAGCTCACCAAGCGCCTCCTCGCCAGCAGGATCATCCCGGAGGTGGCGGCGGATGACGCGGCGCATGTGGCGCTCGCCGCGGCGCACGGCATGGATTTCCTGCTGACGTGGAACTGCACACACATCAACAACCGTGCAATCGAGCGGCGAATCGAGCGTGCATGCGCCGATTTTGGGGTAGAGTGCCCGGTGATTTGCACGCCGACCGAACTGATGAAACTCTGAGCCATGAAGACGAACGAGATCATTGATGAAATTCACCGCGTCCGTGCGGAGCACGCGAAGGAGTGCGGCTACGATGTGGATGTGATGTTTGCCCGGATGCGCGAGGGCATTGAGAAGCTCCGGGCCGAAGGCTGGGAGATCGTGTCATTTCCACCCAAGCGAATCGAAGAACCGTCTGCGGCGCTGCGCGAGGAACCGCCGAAGGCATGAACTCGAACGAAATCCTCGATGAAATCCATCGCGTGCGGGAGAAGATCGCCAATGACGCGGGCGGGGATTCGCAGCAACTTCTCGCGTGGGTGCGCGCCGAGGAAGCGAAGGCACGCGCGCGTGGCGTGAAGTTTGCCCCGTCCCCGGAGGGTGTGGAGCCATCGGCCAGCGTGCGCAAGGAACCGCCAAAGCCGTGATGCGTGGCGAAAATGAAATCGTGAAGGAGATACGCCGGACTCGCGATGCGCTCATGCGCGATTGCGGCGGCACCGTGCAACGGCTCGGCGAGCATCTCCGCGCGGGCGAGGCGCGCTGGGCGGCGGCGGGGCATCCGGTCGTGTCGTTCGAGGGACAGCCGCCGCTGGAATTGCCGCTGCCGGATTGGGAGAAGATTGATGCGGAGCCGGAGAATGAAATCATTTCCGAAATCCGCGCCACCCGCCGGAAGCTGATGAAGGAACGGGAAGCCGAGTCGCTCATCGTGCGGGAAACGCCGACGACTCCAGAGACGGGACGCCGGGCAGGTTGATTTGTCCGTCGCAGTTTCAGCGGCACCGATGCCGCCGCCTCAGCGGCTCACCGATCGCACTCGCCCATCACGAAGTCGAGGGAGCCGAGGATGCTCACGACGTCGCTCATCATGTGGCCGGGAAGGAGCTTCGGCAGGATGCTGAGATTGATGAAGCTGGGGCTGCGGATTTTCAGGCGGTAGGGCGTGCCGCCGCCTTTGCTGTAAATGTAGAAGCCGAGTTCGCCCTTCGGGTTTTCCGCGCCGAAATAAACTTCGCCCTCGGGCGCTTTCAGGCCCTCGGTGTGGATGATGAAGTGGTGGATGAGTTCCTCCATTTTCGTCATCACGCTTGTCTTCGGCGGTGGATAGTTTTTCGGATCGTTCACGTACCATGCGCCGCCGGGGAGCGTGTCGCAGACCTGGCGGAGGATGCGGACGCTCTGTTTGATTTCCTCCATCCGCATGAGGTAGCGGTCGTAGCTGTCGCCGACGGAGCCGAGCGGCACGTCGAATTCATACTGCTCGTAGCCGCAGTAGGGCTGGCGCTTGCGGAGGTCGTGATCGATGCCGCAGGCGCGCAGATTCGGGCCGCTGAGGCCGTAGGAAATGGCGTCCTCTTTCGTGATGGTGCCGATGTCCTTCGTGCGGTCCACGAAGATGCGGTTCCGCGTGAGGAGCTTGTCCGTCTCATCCACGACGGGGAGCACGCCTTCGCAGAATTTCCGCACGGCGGTGATAATTTCCGGAGTGAGGTCGCGCACCATTCCGCCGATGCGCGTGTAGCTCGTGGTGAAGCGCGCGCCGGTGATTTGCTCCATCAGGTTATAGACGATTTCGCGCTGCTGGAACGTGTAGAGGAAAACGGTCATCGCGCCGGTATCCATCGCGAAGCAGCCGGTGCCGAGCAGGTGCGCGCTGATGCGGGCGAGTTCGCAGCACAGCACGCGGATGGCCTGGCCGCGCGGCGGCAGTTCCCAGCCCATGAGCTTTTCCACGGCGAGCGCGTAGGCGATGTTGTTCGCGACGGGCGCGAGGTAATCCAGCCGGTCCGTGTAGGGCACGAACTGGTTGTAGGTCATGTTCTCCGCGATCTTCTCGTCGCCGCGGTGGAGGTAGCCGACTTCGGGCGTGGCCTTGGTGATGTATTCGCCGTCCATCTCCAGGACGAGCCGCAGCACGCCGTGCGTCGCGGGATGCGACGGGCCCATGTTGATGACCATCTTCTCGCCGAGCGCATCGCCCGCAGTCCGCGAGAGCCCGTCCTGAGTGCGGGCGATGGAATCGGGGACTTCAAATTCAACGGTATTTGCGGCCATGTGCGTTCGGTTTTGAACGCGAGACGATGCGAGCGCTGGTCGAATGTCGCAAGGAATTTGTCGCCGACGACGGCAGGAGGCAGGCCATTTTTGCCGCTTCGCGATGGAGGTCAGCCCGCCTCGTTCCCTCGGCGGCTACGATTCTTGCCGCTCGGGAGAGCCAGGCTACGCGGGCTTGGGCTGCGGCTTGATGAGGAATGTCAGCGCCGTGCCCACGATCAGCAGCACGCCAGCGAGGGTAAATGAGGATGCGTAATTGCCCTTGCCCGCCGCATCCTTGCTCGCCTCGAAAAGCATCTGCTGCATGCGCGGCAGCACAAGTCCGCCAACGCCCCACGCGGTGAAGAGCACGCCGTAGTTCATGCCGAAACTTTTCAGGCCCCACAGGTCTTTCGTCAGTGAGGGGAAGAGCGCGAGGTTCGCGCCGTAGTTCGCCCCGATGAGCGCGGCTAGCGCGACGATGACGACTGGCAGTGTGTCCTTTGATCCAGTGATCGGAATCGCGGCGAACATGAGCGCGGCCTGAACGAGCAGCACGAGGCAGAGCGTCCAGCGGCGGCCGATCTTGTCGGAAAGAATGCCGGCGAGAATGCGACCGCCCGCATTGCCGACGGCCATGACGGCGACGGCGACAAACGCGAGCGCACCCATGCTTTTCTTCGCCATTCCGCTGACGCTGCTGATGACCATAAGGCCAGCGCCGGACCCGATGAAGTAGATGAGCCACAGCAGCCAGAAGCGCGGCTGGCGGACGATCTCGCCGGGCACAGCGCCCGCGGCAGGAATCGCGGACGGTGATTTGGCGGCGGAAAATCCCGCGGGCGGATTCACGAGGAACTGCGCGAGCACGACGACGATGACGGTGAACAGGACGCTGTACACCCGCATCGCGTGCAGCACGCCCTCGGAGCCAGTGCCGAATTTCATGAGATGATCTGTGAGCGGCGCGAGATAGACGGGCGCGAGGCCAAAGCCCGCGACGACGAGCCCGGCGATGAGCCCGGTCTTCGCGGGCGGAAACCATTTCAGCGCAGGCGGCGTGGCCGATGAATAGCCGAAGCCGATCCCGATGCCTGTGAGCACGCCGAAGCCGAGCAGCCATGTGGCGTAGCTCGTCGTCGTCGAGCACAGGAGAAACCCCGCGCCGACGAGCAGGCCGCCGACGGTCGCGGTGATGCGCGGACCGATTTTATCCTGGCAACGCCCGGCGAGAATCATCGCACCCGCGAAGGCGAGACAGCACAGCGCATAGGGGTCGTTGATCTGCGAACCCTGCCAGCCGAACTCCTTTTCGATCGCGCCCTTGATGAGGCTCCACGCGTAGAGGATGCCGAGCGCGAGGTTGATGCCGAGTCCGGCGAAGGTGACGACCCAGCCGTGATTGCTCGCGGGGGTTTGTACGGTTTGGGCGGTCATTTCGGGGATGGGATGGGACGGGGTAACGGCACAGCGGCGGGTGTGATAGGGAACGCTGGCACGGAGCGCAAGGCGACGCTGGCCGTTTCCTGCGCGGACCTGTCGCGGCTCAGCGCCCGCGGGGGGACGCGTTTCGGGCTGCCACGCGTTTCGGACCTGTCTGCCTTCTCGCCGAGCCCATTGCGGAAAATGAGGTCCGCTTCTTCCCGGAGAAGATCCGCGTGTATTCTTCGAGGAGATAGCGGTCGGTCATTCCGGAGACGTAATCGCAGACCGTCCGCTCGACGCCGTCCTGCTTCACCCGTTTCGCCGTCGCATCTCCCAGCAGTTTCGGGTTCTTGATGTATGCGGAAAAAACTTCGCCCAGCATCTCGCACGCGGCCGTGTTCGCACCAGCCACGCTGGGATGATAGTAGAGATTTTTGTAAAGGAACCGGCGGAGTTGCTGATTCGCGCGGCGGAGGGCCGGACTGTATGCGATGAGCGGCTTCGGAAATGCGCGAACGTTGTCCGCACTCCGCACCTTTGCTTCGTCGATGAGCGCCGAACTCGTCGCAATGACATCGGCGACCTGCCGGTCGATGAGGCAACGGATGACGTACGCGCGAAGGTCCGCCCCTTCCAGCCCCGGAAAATCGCGACGCACGGCGGCCTCACTTTCCTTCCAAGCCTCCAGGCCGGACAGTTGCTCCGGCGCGAGGAGGTTGAAATCCAGCCCGTCATCCAGATCGTGGCTGTAGTAGGTGATCTCATCGGCGAGGTTCGCGAGCTGCGCTTCGAGCGACGGCTGCGGGCTCGGCACTCCGCCAAGCTTCGCACTGTCGTGGAATTTTGCATGCTTGCGCAGCCCTTCCCTCACCTCATGACTGAGATTCAGCCCCGGGAATCGCGGGTAGCGGGCCTCGACCAGATCGACGATGCGAAGGCTCTGTTCGTTGTGGTCGAATCCGCCGTGGCCCTTCATCAGCCCGTCGAGAGTTTCTTCTCCCGTGTGCCCAAACGGTGGGTGTCCGAGATCGTGCGCCAGCGCGATGGCCTCGGCGAGATCCTCATTCAGCGAAAGGGCGCGGGCCACCGTGCGGGTGATATTCGCCACCTCGAACGTATGAGTCAGCCGCGTGCGAAGGTGGTCGCCCGTGCCATTCAGGAACACCTGCGTCTTGTATTCCAGCCGTCGAAAGGCGCGGCTGTGGATGATGCGAGCACGGTCACGCTGGAAGTCGGTCCTGTGCGGATGTTTCGGCTCAGGATAACGCCGCCCGGCAGAGTCGCCGGACTTTTGCGCATAAGGAGCCAGGATCACCCGCTCCTGCGCCTCGAATTCCTCCCGGGTCCGGATCACTTCCCCTCCCCTTCTCTTTCGACGCGTGCGATTTCGTGCTCCATCCGCTGGCGCACCAAGCGCGCCGCCGCGCGAATGACGAGAATATCCAGCAGCGAAAGGAGAACGCCCGTGAGGGTCAGCCAGCCGCACGCCGCCCAAAATCCGACATAGAGCCACGGATGCTCGCGCGCCCATTCATCGGAGAGCAACAGCGAACCGAGAAGCAACATCACGAGAGCCGCCGCCATCAGCCACAACATGACATTGCGCCGCAACTTCGTGTCGCGAAGGATGCCTTTGCTGAGGAGAAGCGTCAGGCGGAGCATGGGGCGAATCTGGTTCTCACGCGATGCGACGTCGAGCAAAGAAACCTGCGGACGTGCCTTCCGGGCGGCGATTCCGGGGCTGGGGCAGCGCCTCAATTCACGACTGTCCGTACCTGCACGAAGGCGATCATCTCAAGCAAATCATCCACATGAAATGGCTTCGAAAGGATCGTTCCATTCACGGTCCGGATAAAATCATTCACCTTCGGATTCCCCCGATGACCGGTCATGAAAATGAACCGGTTGCACAGATGCGGGCGCATCCGCTCGACGGCCCGGAAGAACATATCGCCCGGCAGCGTGGGCATCATCATGTCGCAAAGAATCACATCGAAGTCGTGGGCGAGGACTTCATGCACGCCTTCGACGCCGTTCTGTACGGACGCCACCTCGAAGCCTTCGCCAGCGAGAAACTCGTTCATGATTTCCTTAAACTGAGGGTCATCTTCGAGGAGAAGAACCCTGCCCTTTTGGCCGGTGGTTTCGGCCAGGACGGGGTCCGGGAGGTCCATGGTTGCGGAGGATTGGTCGGTATAACGCTGCATGTAGTGCGGGAATTACGGCTTTACTGAGCAATAGCCATGCCCGCAGTCAGCCGCAAATCTCATTTGACCAAACTGCTGTTAACCGTGAGGTTCAGGCCGTTAACAATCTCACTACCATGCACGACCACCGCCACGACATCAAAGCGACCGCCGAAAGACTTGCTGATATCTTTATCGTCCTCCAACGGACGTTTGTCCTCAACCTTTCCAAGGATCTCATCCGCGGACGGCTCTCGTTCCCCCAGTTCCTTTTGCTGAGTTTCCTCGTGCAGGACAGCGATCCGGTGACGATGACTGAAGTCTCCCGCAGGATGCAACACACCACGGCGGCAGCGACCGGACTGGTGGACCGTCTCGAAAAGCTCGGTCTGGTTCGCCGGCAACAGGGCCCAAAGGATCGCCGTAAAGTTTTCGTCTCAATTTCCACCAAAGGCGTTGAGTTGGTGCAGGAAATCAGGCAGGACATGGTAAAGAACCTTCTGCGACTCATGGGCTATCTCGACGAATCCGAACAGGCCGGCTGGCTGACTATCTACGAGAAGATCTTCCCGCACTGTAAACAGTGATGAGGTCGGCGATCTTTTTCATCGCGGCTCTCCTGTTGCAGCCTGCTGCAAGAGCCGCTGAAAAAGGGAAAACGCCGAAGCCTGCGCCGTCCCGTTCCTTCACTCTGGATGGAGCCATCTCAGTCGGACTCCAGCAGAATCCCGACATCCTGAAGTCGGTCCATGAAATCGAGCGCACGCGCGGCCAGATCATTGAAGTCCGCGCCCAAGCCATTCCCAGACTTGCGGCCGCCAGCCAGTACAATCAACTGGATCCCAAGCTCCTGGAGGTGCAAGGCGGATTCCAAGGCGGAGCTGGCGCTGGCGGCGGGTTTGTGGTGCTGCAGGACAAGTCGTGGCGCATCACGTTTGAAGCCCGCCAGCTCGTGTACGCCGGGGGGCAGGTCAAGGCGGCACTCAAAATCGCGCAACTCACCGAGGACACCAGCCACCATCTGCTCCGCGAAACGGTGGATCGCGTCGTCGCGAACATCCGCACGCAATTCTACACGATCCTGCTCAACCGAGAACTCATCACGGTCGCCGAGGAAACCATCCAGCTCCTCACTGACGAACTGACGGATCAGCAGAACCGGTTCGCTGCGGGAACCGTTCCTCGCTTCAATGTCCTGCGCGCCGAGGTCGAACTCGCCAACGCCCGGCCCACCCTCATTCGCGCAAGAAACAACCACCTGATCTCCCGGCTCGAACTGGCAAAGACCCTCGGTTTTGATGCGGGCCAGGGCGTCGATTCAATCGGGGAGCTGCGTGCCATTCCCCGCGAATTTAGTCTCGCCCGGGCGCTCGCAGCCGCGCGGGAGCGCCGCGCTTTGCTGAAAGCACAGAAGAACACCATCTCCAGCGAAGAGGAACAAATCAAACTCGCAGCCGCGGGCTACAAGCCGCGGATGGAGGTCAGCGCCGGCTACGAGCTTCGCAATTCCCGCCTGACCCAGGACCTCACGCAGGAAACCAACGGCTGGTACATCGGTGCCACCGGCTCGTGGAATATCTTCGACGGCTTGGAGACAAAGGGCAAAATCGATCAGGCCAAGGCGCGGGTCGCCTCCGCCAAAGTCAGTTTCGCAGACTCGGTTCAGCAAGTGGAACTCGAAGTCCAGAAAGCCTTCGCGCGGGTGAACGAAGCCCGCGAACTCATCGAGAGCCAGGGGAAAGTCGTCGAGCAAGCCGAGGAAGCGCTGCGCCTGGCCAAGGAGCGCCTCGCAGCCGGTGCCGGAACCCAGCTCGACGTCCTCGACACCCGCGTCGCACTCACCCGTGCCCGAACCACGGAAAAGCAGGCGCTCTTCGACTACAACGTCGCCATCGCCGAACTCGACCGCTCCACGGGCGCCGAGACCATTCACGACCAGACGTTCCCGAATCCGGCCACTGCACGCTCGAAAGCCGCGCTTCGCAGCGGCGCGACTCCGCTTCGTCCAGCCGATTGAGCGCCCATGCCCGTCTGCCCGTTCGAGACTCTCCCCGCGCTCTCGGCGCTTCCGATCATCCACGCATTCACCGGGCGCGTGCCGGGTCTGGATGTCAAAATCGACCGCGCTGCGGCGCTCCAGCGTCTCGCGACACATCACGAAGAAATCCGCTCCCACATCGGCGCAGGCGGACACCGCTACGTCACCGCCGAGCAGGTTCACGGCGCTGAAATCGCCGTCGTCCGCGCAGGGGCTGGCGGTCCATTCCCTGGAGTGGACGGCCTCGTCACGGATGATCCACGCGTCTGCCTCGGAATCTACGTCGCGGACTGCGGCCCTGTATGGCTCGTCGATCCCCAACACCGCGCGATCGGCTGCGTCCACAGCGGGCGAAAGGGAACGCAACTGGGCGTCGTTCCCGCAGCGATCGACGCCATGGTCCGCCACTTCGGCTGCGACCCGTCGAAGATGACCGCACAGCTCGGCCCCTGCATCCGTCCGCCGCACTACGAAGTGGATTTCGCCGCAGAAATCATCCGTCAATGCCACGACGCCGGGCTGACCCAGGTGCACGACTGCGGCCACTGCACCGCCACTCACGAGCAACGCTACTACAGCTATCGCCGTGAAAAGGGACAGACCGGTCGCATGGTCGCGCTGCTAGCTCTCGCGTAACGCGCCCGCGCTCTCCTTTTTCACGACCGTCGCGGACAGTTCGACAAAGGCAGCCGCCATCCGCCGCAGCGAATAACTCCGACGCACAGCCTCGCGACCGGACATGCCGGTCGCTCGGGCCCGAGCCGGGACACGCAGAAGATTTTCCAACGCATCCGCGAGAGCATCGGCGCTGTCTGCCGGCAAAAAAAGAACCCCGCCGCCCGTCCCCTCGACAATCTCCGGAAACGCCCACGCCTTCGGCTGAACGACCGGAACCCCTGCGGCCAGCGCCTCGATCACATACAACCCGAACGCTTCACTCGTCGTTGCCGGAACGCTGAACACATCCAGCGTCTTTAGAAAACGAACTTTCTCCTCGCGGCTCACATTCGGCACGAACTCCACATCTGACGCCCATCCCGCCATCTCCAGCTTCCTCCGCAGTCCGTCCACGTAACGCGCGTCGGTCGCCGTCATCGACCCCGCGCACCGCAGCCGCAGACCCGGAATCGTGTTGCGCTTCTTCAGCGCAATGAATGCCTCCACCAGCAATCCGAGCCCCTTGTTCGGCACAAAGCGCGCGAGAAAGCCAATCGTCGGCGCCTCCCGCGGGCGCGGCGACTCCACGTCGAAATCCTCCACCGCGATCCCATTCGGAATCACCCGGATCCTTCGCTCCATCTCCGCGCGATCCCACTGCAAGCGCCCCGCCATCTGCTCCGCAAAATACCGGCTCGGCGCCACCCATGCGTCCACGTCCCTCATCCGTTCCGAAAGCAACGCCCACACCTCCGGTCCACGGTCTCCGAGCCCGTCGAGAAAACTATCCTCGCCTTGCAGGAAACCGAGCACCGGGATCTTCAACGCCTCCCGCAGCGAACGCGCGAGCCCCGCCTGCAACGCCGTGGAAAGCCACACCGCATCCGGCGGCGCACCATCGAACGCGCCCCCAATCCACGCCACGAGCTGCCGCAACTCCGCCGCCTGGTTTCCAGCCTCGCCGCGCAACATCGAGAGCGTCATCTCCGCCAGCTCCGGGCCGCCCGTCTTCGCCGCGCGACCGGCGAGCAGCTTCAGCAGCCACCTCGCGCTCAGCAGCCGATCCATCCACCGCGGCATCCGGCGGAAAAGGGGAACCTTCTCCCGCAGGTAGGTGCTCACGCCGCCAAAAAAAATCGGCGCGCCGGGGCTGGCCGCCTCTTCATCGAGCGTCAGCGGCAGATACATCGGCAGCAACAGCGCGCGATGCCCCGCCCGGATCAATTCCTTCGCGAGCGAATTGTCGCGCATGCAAACCCCACAGTGGTAGCTCCCGGTGCCGGGCGTCAGCAGAGCGATGTTCATTTCGCGCGCAGGTCGTAGCAGATCAGCCGCGGCTTCGTTCCATCGCGTCCGCGTTCATTCTGCTGCACATAGAGCAGCCCATGGCTCAGCGCGGGCAATGTCCACGTCTCCGGAGCGTCGAACAATTTGCAGCGCTCGATCACCTTCACCCCCTTCCGGGAAAGGTCCAGCCACGCCAGTTCGCCGAGTTCCCCGAGGCAAAGCACGCCATCGCCGGTGGCAAGAAGACTCCCGCGCCCGAATGCGCGCCCGAGGTCATCGCGCCACAGCTCCCGGCCCGTCGCGATGTCGTGACACACCAGTTCCGCGAGCTGGTCGCTCAACCCTGCAAACCCAAACAGGCATCCCTCCCGCACCAACGGCGTCATCCAGTACAGTCCGAAATTCTCCGCACGCCATGCGACACTCGCCGAGAAATCCTTCGCCAGCTCCACGCAAATGCCGCCGGCGGAATAAGCCTCCGAGACGAAAACCCGCGCCGGTTTCCCCTCCTCGGCCGAAGCCACCACGGGCGACGCCGCACTCACCGATTCCGCGATCTCGGCCCGGTGCGGCACCGCCGCGAGCACACCGCCATTCGCGCAATCAATCACCAGCAGCCCGCCGGTCGCAGGCCGGCTCTTTCCGCCCGCGAAGACGAGCACGCACTCGCGTCCGTTCAACATCGCCGGAGTCGGCGACGCGTAGCTCGCACCCCATTCATGCACAGCCATCCAGAGCACTTTTCCCGTCGCGGCATCGAGCGCCACGCAATTCACCGGCTTACCTTCCAGCTCCCCGCCCACTTGCACGATGACACGGTTGCCCATCACCAGCGGCGTCGAGCCGTAGCCGAAAAATGCGGGCCGCATTGAAAACTCCCCTGCACAGTCACGCTCCCAGACTGCCTTCCCGCTCTCGAGTTCGAGGCAATGCAAGCGCCCCGAGATCCCAAAGGTGAACACGCGCCCGTCGGCGATCACCGGGCTCGTTCGCGGCCCCAGGCTCCCGCCATACCGCGGCACATACTCCGCCGCGTAATCATGCCGCCACTGCGCAACGCCACTCGTCGCATCGCGGCATTCCACCACCTCCCTGTCACCGAGACGGTGAAAAAACACCACCCGCTTCCCCACGATCGCCGGCCCGCCGAACCCGCTGCCCAGCGGCGCTTCCCAGAGTGGAGTCAGACCGCCCGCGGGAAACTTGCCCGGCAAGCCGGACTCCGGCGTGGTGCAATTGTGCGCCGGCCCGAGCAGGCGCGGCCAGTCGGCGCCATGCCTTTCCGCGGCGCAGACTGCGCCGGCACAAAGCGCGAACATCCAAAAACAGCAGGATCCATTTTTCATCGTCATTACGGTCGGGCGGAAAATAGGTGGACTCTCAGCGCTTCGGAATCGTGAGTGGCCGCCTCGTTCCTATCTCCTCCACCACCACTTGGTCCGGCCGGAGTTCGAGCACCTTGAACTTCTTGTCCTTCTGCCCGGGCAACGTGATCACCTCGTCCACGTGGACCTTCTGCTCCACGCCATCCGGTCCCACCAGGATCGCGTGCGTCTCGCTGCTTCGCGCAGGCAAGTCCCGGATGAGGACCACGGATTCTTTCGTCGTGGAGTTTTCCAATACGACTTGGGAAACATCCGAGAAGACCCCGTGCTTGTCCGCCTTCACCTCCTGTTTCACCGCCGTGACCCGATACGGCAGCCCCGCCAAAGTCGAACCCTCCCGGAGATCCTCGAAGCCCCCAGTGTCCGGTCGCTCCACGCGCGCCGTATTGCCCTTCACTTCCCGCAGGATCACCGGCACGCGCACGTCTTTCAGTTCCTTCATCGACAGCCCGTCGATCATCCCCGGCATCGAGTTTGCGTCGAGCGGGTTCGTTCCGGCGAGGAACTCCTCGCGATTCGAGTATCCATCTCCGTCCGTATCCGCATCGAGCGCTGCCGGATTCTTGGGATCGATGCTGTATTTCATGAACCACTCGTCGAACTTCGCCGTTTCATCCCCCGAAACTCCCGTGACTGACGCACCGAGCGCAGCCGCTGGCATCACCACTGGCGGCGGCAATTGCGACCCCTCAGGCGCGTTCTCCGGAATACTCTCCGACGAGGTAATCCCCTGTCGCTCGCACCCGACGAGGAACAGCGGCAGCAAGAACACAATCAGCGGGCGAAACGATTTCTTCATGGCCGCGCGACTGTACGCACGGCGCGCCGTGATCCAACGCCAATCACATCGCGGCATCCTAAACAAAGCGGCTTGTTCAATTCCCCGCAGTGCCCGTTATTCGCGACCCACTGGGTTTCACGCCCCCCATGAAGACACTTGCCATATCACTTCGTCGCTTCGCGTTCGCCATCATTCTCGGCTCCTCCGCAGTATTCGCGGGATCGCCGGCCGACGCACCACCCGGTTGGGAAACCGCCTTCCCGCGCCAGGAAATCGCCCCCGAGTTCTCCTACGATCCACAGGGCGGCCCTGATCGCCGCGGGAGCTTCGTCATTCGTGCCGATCACCGCGAAGGCCTCATCGGCCGGTGGACGAAGGCATTCCCCGTCGGAGGCGGGAAGCACTGGCGCTTTTCCGCATTGAGAAAAATAGACGGCCCCGGCTCACCAAGACGGACGGCCGTCGCGCGCATCCTCTGGCGCGACGCCGATGGCAAACCAGTCCTCCGCCATGAGCCTGCGACCGCAACGTACCAGCGCGGAGCGATCCCGACTGCCCAGCCCGAATATCCCGAGGACCTGCTGGGCAACTCGCTATCG
>Ga0209181_10005524_pt1 | contig 18164 bp, 16 predicted proteins | sample MAT05_FD_187208 | JGI IMG/M metagenome (GOLD analysis project Ga0209181, IMG submission 187208) | Freshwater microbial communities from Lake Fryxell liftoff mats and glacier meltwater in Antarctica - MAT-05 (SPAdes) (version 2) | ecosystem: Environmental > Aquatic > Freshwater > Ice > Liftoff...
GGCCTTCACGACTTCCGCGATGTACTCGCCGTCCTTCGTGGTCAGCAGTCCTTCCACATTCTCCATCATCAACCACTTCGGTCTGATGACCTCGATCGCCCGCACGTACTGTTTAAGCAAGTGGTTCCTTGGATCATCCCAGAACCGTGGACCTGCCGTGCTGAAGCCTTGACAGGGTGGTCCTCCGATCAGCACATCCAACTCGCCCGCCTTGAGCTTCAGCGACGAAAGCAACTTGTCGAAGTCCAGCTCATTGATGTCCTTGCATGCGATGTTCGCCCCTGCGAAGTTGAGCGAGTAGGTCTGCATCGCCGACTTGTCGAAGTCCGTGGCGAACACAATGTCATAGCCAGCTTGCTTGAAGCCCAAGGAGCATCCTCCTGCACCGGCGAATAGGCTGATCGCTTTTGGCATCTTTCCCGTCAAGTGATAGACCGCATGATACGCACCGACGTGCTGGATGCGATCGTAGCGGGGTGGTAAAGATCTGACAAGTTCCGTTGCCCGCATGAGGGGTCACGCGCTTACTCGTTGGACTTTGCTTGCAGAGCACAAGGCACGAGCGTGGAAGCTTGAGCCAGAGTTGGGGAATGAGGTGAGTCGGGTCAAGCGCGTGCCGCCATCCTCGCCCGTATGGAAGCCGCACCGGATTGTCGCTTACGGAACGCTACCATCTTCGGACTTGCACCGTAGTGCTTTGCGATCAAGTCATCGGTCCAGCCCTCTTTGAGCCGCAGAAGAAGTGCTGGCTTCGGCAACTGAAGTGTGGCCCCCAAACAAGCCGCCTCTTCCTCGTGTTTCGGGTTGTAGATGCGCAACGGGAAGCCCATGCACGACTCCTCTCTTTCGTGACTATGGCCGCGCAGAACATGCGAGAGTTCGTGCATCAAGTCGCTCTCTTGTCTAGATGGTGCGCAACCGCAATTGTGTACAATACGGTGCTTGCCATCAGGGCCAATTAGTGTAGCGGCAAACCACTCTACGCGTAATCCGGTTTTCCCTTGGATCATGGCGAGTCGCCCAGGCGCTAGATCCAATTCCGAAGCTTGAATGATAAGTACATCCATATGCTTCGCCAAGTCACGCGCTGGTAGGGGATCGAACCTCGACAGACCTAGCTCCTTCCGCAGTCGTTCTGCGATTCGCTCGGCATCAGCCTTGAAGCCCCGATCCAACTTACCGGCCATTGGACCTACTTCTTTGGCTTGAACTTATAGGCCATCTCGATCACATCGACCAAGACGTTAATGGTCTCCTTGGAAAGTTCTTTGTCAGCCCGAAGGTTGGCAAGTACGATGTTCCGAGTGCTCTCCTGGGCGGTGCGCTTCGTGACCGGCATGGCCTCCAATGCGAATGTCTCGGGAGGTACGCCTAGCCACCTGCACACTTTCAAGAACGTGTCCACGTCGGGCACTTTTCCTTGCTCAATGCGTGACAAGGTCGGTGCGCTCACTTCAATTTCTTCAGCCACTGCGCGAAGTCCTTGGTCGCCACGCTTCTTCTTGATCATCGTCGCGAGAAGATGTGTGTTCAGCTCTTTGGACATGGGTGTTGGTCGAGATCTTGACTGTTGCTAATGTGGTACGTGTTGCATATGTGATTCAGCGGTGTATCTTTGCTGCATCGGGACAAACATATGAAACACCCGGACCTATGGTCAACGCGGCCGACGCGAAGTGCTAACAGTGAAATGAACGATGCCGAACAAAGGAACACACATCGCAGCAGGTGGCGGGCTTGGGGCACTGGTGCTCGGGTTTTGGAACTTGATAGATCAGCACCAGAAAATCCAGCGAGGCGAACAAGTCCAGATTGATTGGAGAAGTGCTGCTCTGAACGGTTTCATCGGCTCCATCGTTGGCGGAACGTTCGGTGTTCTTCCCGACCTTCTCGAACCTGCTACCAACTTCGAGCACCGCAGGTTTTTCCACAGCCTTTCGTTCGCGATTGCGGCCGCTGGTGGCATCCTCCAACTGTTGCATCGAATCCAGAACCCGATGCTCCGTCGCTTGGTCATCGTGGCGGCGGTGGGCTATGGATCGCACTTGGGCCTGGATGCCCGAACGGTCCAAGGATTACCGATCATCTGAAACATGGATGCGCTAAACACCTCCAGTTCCGCTCGTGTCATGGACGAAGTGTCATGCTCTACGACGATGCGCGAATTCCAGATTGCGCGTAGCTGGATCGATTCGTTCGCGAATTCCATGAACTGGTGGGCGGGAAAAGCACGATCTGCTGATCGATCACAGGGTTATGAACTGACAGCGGTTGATGGCCAGCCTGTCGATCAGTCGATCCCTTCGTCCTTGGATCGATCGGCATGGGATCAACTGGACGAGCGCTGAAGAACACAACACCATAACGACAATGACCGGAACATCTACTCAGCAAGCCCAACATGCCAAGCTCCTCGAGCGCATTGCCGAGGCGCTGGACCTCACCCCGGCGCAGTACGCCATGGCCCTATCGAGGTACGAGAGCGTCGGCAAACATCTTAAGCACCCGGATGGAAGCCTTGCGCGGTTCTCGCCCGCCATTTACCCCCAAGGTTCTTTCCTGCTCGGCACCGTCATCAAGCCCCTCAATGACGAGGACGTCTTCGATATCGACCTCGTGTGCGAGCTATTGATGGACAAAGCAACATTCACCCAGTATCATGTCAAGACGAATGTTGGCAGCCGGCTCAGTTCCCATGCCGACTATGACCCCGGGAAAGAGCCTGAGCGGTCCAGGTGCTTCCGGTTGGAGTACTATGAGAACGGTTCGAAGTTCCATATGGATGTGGTTCCTGCCGTACCAGATGACATAATGCGCAAATACCTCCGGGAAGAGGTCAAGCTGGCCTCTGATCTCTCGGAAGGCGCCGTAAGCATTACGGACAATGAGTCTCCGCACTACCGCGTAGTCAGTCCAGAATGGCCTACTGGGAACCCGAAAGGATATGCAGATTGGTTCATGAGCTGCATGCGTATTCGCTTTGAAGCCCTTCGGAAATCGATCATGCTCCAAGAGAGCTACAAAGCCGTGGAGGACGTTCCACGCCACCGAGTTAAAACTCCACTGCAACGAGCTGTGCAGCTATTCAAGCGCCACCGGGACAACATGTTCGGGGACGACAAGGAACGCCCGACATCGATCATCATCACCACACTCGCTGCGCAGGCATATCTCAACACCCAGGAAGAGAACCTATATCACGCGTTGTTTGCCATTCTCGAGGACATGCCGAACCATATCCAGATCCGGGAGGATGGGTTCTGGATTCCTAACCCGGTTTACCCGAAGGAAAACTTCGCTGAGTGCTGGAACAAGGACAATGGCCAGCGCAAGGCAAAGTTCGATCAATGGCGTGAGGACGCCATGCAAGCGCTGGCAAAGGCCTTTCGTGAGCCGGGGCTGCCGCAGATAGCCAAGGTGCTGAGCACGGCTTTCGGTGATGGTACTGTCAAGCGCGCGATGAGGGATTTCGGTGCGGTATTGAACCAACAGCGGCTTGACAAACAGCTTACTGTTGAACGCGGCACGGCCATGATTGGCACCACAGCTGCGCGCGATATTGTGAAACCGCACAATTTCCATCATGGCTCAGGGCAGTAAGCAGCTATCCATTGCCCAGCAGGCGTTTGAGTTGCGGCGGTGGTACCCCGAGGCGACGTTGCACCCACGTCAAGCCGGTCTTACGTGGGAGCACACTATCACGCCACATCCCCTCTGCGGAACCTATGATGTAAAAGTTGACTACGACCTCGGCTACGTGCCCCAGGCCTTTGTGGTCAGTCCGAAGCTTTTCCGGCACGATGGACTTGACTTGCCCCACTGCTATAATCAAGAAAAGCAGAGCCTATGCCTCGTCTACCAGACGGCCCGTGAATGGACATCAAACATGTTGATTGCGCGGACGACTGTTCCTTGGATTAGCGAGTGGCTTATCCACTACGAAATCTGGTGCGTGACGGAAACTTGGGAAGGTGGGGGCTTTCATGTCGGGCATGCCCCATGGGAACGCCAGCGCGCATAGCATTCTTGAACATCAGGAAGAAACACAGACGCTCATGACTGACCTCAAACCCAAGATCTTCATCGGTAGCTCTGGCGTCGGCCTCGCTGTCGCAGAGCAGGTACGCACCAACCTATCGAGCATCGGCGATTGCCTTGTATGGAAGGATTCGGGCGTGTGGGAACCCAACAGGAGCACATTCGACAATCTGCTTCGGATGACCGGGTACTTCGACTTCGGGGTCTTCGTTGCGACAATGGATGATAGCACGGTTACGAAGGGAGCCACGGTGATGGAGCCTCGGGACAACGTGATTTTGGAAATGGCACTCTTTCTCGGAGTCCTGGGACGTGATAAATCCTTCTTACTGGTTGAGAAGGGCGTAAAACTGCCCTCCGACTTCGATGGCATCTATATGGCACGCTTCGACATAGGAAACGCGGCGAGTATTGCCAGCGCGTGTCAAGAGTATGCCGACCACATCTCCGAGCACTACCGTCAAGGACATTTCAGCTTGTACCCGACAACTGCGTTGGCCATTGGTTACTTCAAGAACTTCCTCGAGGAACTAGTGGAGAGTGCTGAAAAGGCCGATCCATTGGTCATTGGCGGGGTAGCCTATACAGACTTCAAGGTCAAGGTGGTCATGCCGCTGAATCTTGAGGGCCGAATTCGAGAGAAGGCAGACCTGTTTTACAGGCAGCATAGCTTCGTTCAGGACTCACTTAAGACCAAGTATCGTAGGCATAACACATGGTTTCAATTAGATCCCACTAAAGCGCCTGTCGCGGTCCTTTATGACATGCCAAGCACCCTGACAGGTATAGACGATGCAATAGAAATCCTGATGAAGAAGGGCTATGTCGGCAGGTCCAAAATTCAAAAGGTCATCGAAGAGCGCGAACTCAACAATTTCAGACGTGTCCTACAAATGCAGATCAATGCGAGCGCTTTCGCAAAGGCACGAGTTGAAATCATCGATGAGTTCTGAGGCTGCAATTCGCGTGAGCGTTTTCAGCGGAAACCCCGCAAGCCCTGTTCCCGGCTCGTGGGCCGCGAGATGGGCACGCCCAACCCTTCGACCTCCATGCGTTCAGAGTTTGTCTTGCGTGATCAGCTTCCGATACGTTCGCAAGAGTCGTTCCTGCGACCAACCTGCGCGGTAGAGGAAGTACATGAGGTAGAAGATGGCCTGCATCCGATAGATCCCGTTCTCGATGTACTTGCGTGCACTTGTGCGCACCGAGGCGCTGAGGATCCTGAACGGCCCAGACCTTTTTAAGCGGCGCACGATCTCGTTGTCCTCGAACACGATCAGGCGTTCATCAAAACCACCCGCACGATGGAATACCTCTTTGCGCACGAACAGGCTTTGGTCGCCGTAGCGGAAGGCCTGCATATCGAAACGCGTGAACCAACAGTTCGCCCGCAGGAACCAATGATCATGATCGAACGAAAGCCTGAAGCAACCTGCAACGGCACCGTTGTCCACCGCCGCTGCGATGAGGGCAGCGAAACCTTCCGGTGGCCATGTTTCGGCATGCAGGAAATACAGCAGGTTGGTGGTGGCCGCAGCGGCTCCGGCGTTCATCTGCACGGCGCGTCCCTTCACTGAGCGCACCACGCGCGCGCCACCTTCGAGGGCTTCCTCCACGGTCCCATCGGTACTGCTGCCATCCACGACGATCACTTCCCGTACCGCCTCACCCGAGATCGCCCGCAGCCGCGCCAGTGTTGCGCCGATGAAGGCCGCCTCGTTGTAGGTGGGAATGATGATGGTGATCATGCGGGCGTAGTCTTTTGCGTCAAGGTAGGCCTGAGACGTACGGGCTTGGACTGCACTGCTCAAGCACGCAGGACAGCTTGCTCACGGATGGCTGGGTCTTTGGCGAAGTCCTTCCATGTGTTCCCGGGAACGTTGATCCCACATTCGTTCCGTTCGGTGACTGCCTTTGGTGATCGCCACCGCCGAGGTTCGCTCGGCGATCGTTGGTCCCGGCGCTGCGCAAGAGACCCGCTCGTAAGCTGGGTCGACGTTGTCGAATTACATGCCGGACTTCGGCTTCTGCCATCCGCCGCAGATGAAGAGCTCGTACTGAGGGGAGATGCGGATGTGGTCTTTCGACTCGGGGGCGGGGGCGAGCTGCCAATCAAGGGCTTTCTTCTTACTCATCGCTAATCTGTTGTTTGCTCCAAGCAAGGCCATCCAAGACAGCTTGCTTCGAGAGGAGCCATTGCCGCTGTTCTACAAATTTCCATTCCCTCCAGGAATCGCCGACAGCTTGATTCTGATCCATGGCGTGGCCCTCCTTGCTCTTCGTTGTGACATACTTCACCTTGAGCAGATCCTTTTTCGCCGCAGTCAGGAGCAGGCCCCCGATGTATTGGTCGCTGAGATCAATGGGGATGAATTGTTCTACTCCGTTCAGTGAAGCGATCCGTTGCTGCAGGTGATCAATGAAGGCAAACGCAATGTTGCGTCGATGATCAACGCCTTCGGTCTCGTTCTCATAGCCCAAGAAGTCACCTAGATAGTAGCTGTCGAAAATCTGCGCAAATCCTGGCATGGCATCGACCTTCAACACCAAATCATCATGCGAATCACCCAACGGATCAAAGAGGATGCGTAGCATTAGTTGAGGCGGACGTGGTCCTTGCTTTCGGATGCTGGGGCGAGGGGGCCGTTGATCCTCTTGGTCTTGGCGGACGTGTGACGAAGATAGAGCCGCCGCACTGCTGAGAACCGCGAACTATACCAGCCGGATCTCAGGGATAGCGCACCAACACCTCGTCCAGCGGCTTGCGCCGCAGATCAGGCACTTCACAGTTCTCTGCGGGGAAGCCGACGGGGATCAGGAGATAGGCCCGCTCATTCTCTGGCCGTTGGAGCAGCCGCGCCAGGAAGTTCATGGGGCTCGGCGTGTGTGTGAGCGCGACCAGTCCGGCGTTGCGCAATGCGGCGAGCAGGAAGCCACAGGCGATGCCAACGCTCTCTTCCACATAGTAGTTCTTGCGGCGCGAGCCATCGGGCTTCAACTCATGCGCGTGTTTGAAGACGACGATCAGGCATGGCGCGATATCGAGGAACTCCTTGTCCGCGTCAGTGCCCAGAGGTGCGAGGTCCTCCAGCCACTCCTTGGGCATGCGGCCGTTGTAGTTCTCGCGCTCTTCCTCTTCGGCGGCTTCGCGGATCTGGTGTTTCAACTTCGGATCCGTCACCACGCAGAAGGTCCAAGGTTGTTTGTGCGCGCCACTGGGGGCCGTGCTCGCGGTGCGGACCACAGTGTCGATCACTTCTTGCGGCACGGGCTCACTGCTGAAATGCCGCACGCTCCGCCGCCCATCCATCAACTCCAAGAATTGTGTGGAGCGTTGCATGCTCGTCGCTGCATCAGTTCGGTCGGGCCGATATGCGATGGTCTTGGGGGATCCTGTGTTCTGCATTCGGCGAAAGATCGTGATCAAGCCGATCCGCTGTGAAGCATTGCTACTTGCCGTCCAGGAATATCAGCTGCCCGCGATGGTAGGCCAAGTGGCTCGTGCGGCTGATCAAAACGTTCAGCCGATTGCGGTGCGGCTCCTTTGGAAAGTCCTGCTCCGAGATCTTGGCATGCCGGGTGAACCACTCGTTCGCCGAAAGGCGGTCCATGTATCCCATCAACGTCTCGTTCACGGCATTCCATTGCGCGCGAAGCTGCTGGACAGGAGGCAACGTTGCTACTGCTTTGTCCGGCGCGTCCATGAAAACTGGCATCAGTTCCGGATGCATCGACTCTTGGAAGCGAAGCAATGAAAGCATCTCGTCGTGCTCGGCCGTAAGGTGACCTAGGAGATAGACACCTCGGTTCCGCGTTGGCGACACCTCGTGCATAAGCTGCTCGTCAGACAGTTTTTCAAGCAATGCGTTCGTGGCGCCGATCTCCCTGGCCCAAGCTTCCAGGACCATTTTCACGAATAGTTGCTGTTGATCGTTCATCTTCTTATCCGCACTCGATCAATCCACACTGAAATAATCCGCGCTCTGGTAGTGGCCGTCAGCCTCCTTCTGCAGCTGCATCAGGATGTCGTTCGCCAAACTGCTCGCCCCGAAACGGAACCAATGGTTGCTCAGCCATTCAGGGCCGAGCTCTTCTTTCACCATCATCAGGTAGTGCAGTGCTTCCTTGCTTTTGCGGATGCCACCGGCCGGCTTCATGGCGATCATCACGCCGGTCTTGAGGTAATGGTCGCGGATGGCGTGCAGCATCACGAGCGTCACTTCCATGGTCGCCGCTGGATTGATCTTGCCTGTGCTGGTCTTAATGAAGTCCGCGCCTGCCGCGATGGCGATGTCGCTGGCCAGTCGCACCTTATCGTACGTGCCGAGCTCCCCGGTCTCCAAGATCACCTTGAGGCGTGCTTCACCACAGGCTTCCTTGATGGCGGCGATCTCGTCGAACACGAAGTTGTAGTCGCCGCTGTGGAAGTGCCCGCGGCTGATCACCATATCGATCTCGTCGGCGCCTTCGTTCACCGCGAACTTGGTGTCGGCGATCTTCACTGACTTTGGTGCTTGTCCGCTGGGGAATGCTGTTGATACCGAAGCCACTTTCACGCCGCTATCGCCGAGCGCTTTCTTCGCCACCTTCACCAAGGAAGGATAAACACAGATCGCAGCACAGGTCGGCAGGTCCGGCAGTGAATCATGTGGATGCATCGCCTTATAGCAGAGCTGCTGCACCCTTTTCGGCGTGTCGGCCCCCTCCAACGTGGTGAGGTCGATCATGCTGAGAGCTAGGTGCATGCCCTGCACCTTCGTCTCCTTCTTGATGCTGCGCGTTTTGATGCGGGCCACACGCTCCTCAATGCCCACCTGATCGATGGTGGGCGTGGTGCGTAGATCGGGCATCCGCAACGGTGCGGTAAAAGGTTTGGTGGCCATGCGGTGTTCCACCATCACGCAAAAGCGACGGTGAGTGGTAAAGGTATTGAAGCCGAGGCCTTGTTCTCCGCTGGATCAACGCGCCGCAGCAGAGGTCAAAGCGCCTTTACGCTTCAACTGCCATCGCAACCATAGAGCACCTACAACAGCACCGGCCGTGTTGGCGATAAGGTCGATCACATCGCCGCGGCGGTTGAGGCCGGGTATCTCTTGCAGTACTTCCATGCTGGCACCGTAGAGCACCGAGAACGATCCCGCGAAAAGCAACGACCTGACAAGCGGCAACTCGTTCGTCCTGCGCTTCAACAGCCCACACGCCACCAGCACCGTGAGCACGCCGAACATCCCCATGTGTACGAGCTTGTCCACACGCAACAGGTCGGCCCATTGCCATTGGGGTAATGCTTTGCCCGGCGTAAGGCACAGTGCGGCGATCAACAACGCCCAAGCAAGCGCCGGACGCATGGACTTTTGCACCAAGACCATCAGGCCCCGACGAGCGCCTTGTACTGGTCGGCGGTGAGCAATGCGTCCACCTCGGCCACGTTGCTCATGGCCACTCTCACCATCCAGCCTTTTCCGTACGGATCGTTGTTCACGGAGGCGGGATCATCGGCCAAACCGGGATTCACCGTGCTTACCGTTCCGCTCACGGGCATGAACAGGTCGCTCACGGTCTTCACCGCTTCCACTGTTCCGAACACGGCTTCATGCGCCAGTTCTTGGCCTTCGCTGCTGATGTCGATGAAGACGATATCACCTAACTCGCCTTGTGCGAAATCGGTGATGCCGATGATGGCGTCGTTGCCTTCGACACGGATCCATTCGTGGTCCTTGGTGTAGTGTAGTTCGGCGGGAATGTTCATGGGAAGAAGTGAAAGAGTGAAAGGGTGCTAGGGTGCTAAAATAGCGCTGTGGCCCGATCCTTTGCGCAAGCGGACCTATCGCCCTACTGCGCCAATGTGAAACGCAGGCTGATACCCGCGTTCGTATTCGCCGAGGGGAACGAGGTGGAGATCACGGGGGTGTTGATGATGCGCTCGTAGAACGCACGCAAGTTGAGGCGCTGGTTGACCACATAATCCGCAGAGGTCTTGATAGAGATGATGTTCTGCCCGGCGGTGACCTGGTTCTGCTCTTCCTGGATCTTGCGGATGACGGTGGCGTTGTCGCGCAGGCTGAGATCGACCCGGAGGTTCAAGTCGCTCTTCGGGGTAGTGCCGCCCACGGCGAAGGGAAACTTCACATCCTTGAAACGATAGCCGGTGCCGATCACGAATTCCTTGCCGCGCACCTCGGTCACCTGATTGTTCGTGAGGCTCAGGCTCAGGTTACGGTCGCGGTTGTATTCGAATTTCGCCAGCAAGCTGTTCTTCAACGTGGCATCGAAGCCCAGCAACGGCCGCATTACTTCCTGGATCGTGATCACGGAGATCTGCCGCTCCGGGATGAAGTTGCCCGCATCGTCCTTCACCCCGCCGTTCTTCACGTACAGCAAGTTGGTCTGGTAGCTCGATACGTTGAAGGTCGATCGGTAGCTGTTCTTCACTGTGAACGTGCGGAACATCTTCTCGAAGAACGCGATCTTGGTGAGGCCGTCGTACGTGGCGTCCCAGTTCGGCGCGGGAAGCAAGCTCAACGGATCCAGCTTCACGTTCTGCGCGCTTTTGCCCGTGTATGCGGCCAGAAAGGACGGGATCACAACATCCTGGTTCGTGGGGCCGTACCCTTCGGCGTAGGCAGAGCCGGGATCCAGTGCCACGCCTGCCGCAGTGCCCAGGCGTCCGCTTACGATGGTGCGGTTGTCCAAGAGGTTCTGGAACACCTGGTTCACGAAATTCTTGTCGTCCTTGGAGAAGGTGGTGCGCCAGTTGAGCATGCTTACGCTGAAGCTGCCCTGATCACGCGGGCTGTCGTTCACGTAGCGTTGCTCCTCGTTGTTGAACCGGAAGTACGAGCTGCTGTTGTCGGCCTTGGTGCGGTTGGCCATCAGCTCTACGCGCATGCCCTTGAACGGTTCCAGGCTGAGGCGCGCGTTGAAAGTCTCGTTCCGCGTGTTGTTGTACGGATTGAAGATCGATGGTGTGTTGACCAGCCATCCGCGCTGCGAGGCACTGGTGGCGAAGTCGCGCACGATGTCGCCACTGAGATCGTGGTTCTGCTGGCCGGTGATGAACCCGAAGCCCGGGGCCCCGAAGTTGTCCATCCCGATCATGTTCGTCTTCCGCGCATACCCCGGCAACAGGATCCCCGATGTCTGACTGTAAGTGACCGTACCCGTGCGCACGGTCATGATCACACGCGCGAAGGCTTCGAGAATGTTGAACGACTCCCCTTTGGGTTGCTTCGCTGTGGAGTCGGGCTTCGCCACCTTCACCTTGGTGGCACTGGTTTTCGTGGCCCTACCCTTCCCCTTGTCGTTCACTTTCTTAAGGTACTTGGACTTGTTGTAGAGGTTGACGAAGTTCAACTGGCCGTTCACTGAGATATTCTGCGAGTTCTGGATCATCGCACCCAGGGAATCCTGCGTCAACGGAGCACGGTCCCACTGGTAACCTGCCGTATAGCCCGTGTTCACCGTTACCCAATCGGTGAGCGGGAATTTGTCCAATGGCAACGTGTAGGTGATGCCGATGGTGTGGTCGTAGTGCGAGGGTTCACCCCAGTTCTGCAAGCTCGTGAGCACACTGTCCTTCCACAAGGAATATTCGTCCTTGGTCTTGGCGTTGACCCGGCCCGGCGTCTCGCCGATGAAGGCCATGTTGTTCGCGTTGAAATCGACCTTCAACGATTTGGTGACGTCGTACCGGAACCCATACTGACTGTTCCAGTTGAAGTTCTTGTTGTAGGTGGCGCTCGGTGGCAAGGTCTCGATATCCGGGTTCGGGCGCACCAACCGCTCCAAGTAACTGCGATCGATGGCCGTGCGCATGGTGATCTGTTTGAAGCCCATGTTCACGTTGAAGTCCTTGACCAGCTTCAACCATTTGCTCTTGCTCACGAAACCGACGTTCGCAAAGGGTTCGATCGGCCGTGCCTTCGGACTGTGTACATAGGCGATGGAGCCACGGTACGTGCGCGTATTCTCATACGCCGTGTTCACGTCACGGTACTCTTGGTCACCATAGGCGTAGTTGAGGCTCAGGTTCTCCACGTCGAAGAACTGCTCCTTGCTGCCTTGGGTGCGTTCCTTGCGCACGTTGGTGAGGTTGATGCTCCGTCTCCGCGTGTAGGTGTTGGTGAGCTTTTGCCGTTCTCGTCGTTCCTCCCGGCTGAGCGTTCGGGTGGCATCGGAGAACAGGATGTCCGGGTTCAACGGGTCGAACTGCGGATTGCTGATCTGCTCGGCATACCCGAGGTAGAGCGGCACCTTCACCTGGCTGGCTTCGGGCAGGAACTTGCCCATCTCGAGGTTCGCGCTCACGTCGACACCGTACTTGGTCTCACGCTGACGCTCGCTCACTTTCTTATCGATACTGCCCCAGAACGGTGTGCTGTAATTCCCGGCCACGCTCACGTTGCCCAGGTCGGCAAGCTGCGCGTTCACGCGACCCAAGGCCGCCCAGCCACCGCTCTGGTCGAAATCCGTCAATCGCAATTCGTTCACCCACACCTCCAAGCACTTCGGCAGGCCATCGTCCTGGTTCCATGGGTTGGCTTCGTCGCCTTCGCGTTTCGGGTTGCGCACACCGATCATGATCGACCGCATCTGGCTCAGGTTCGGACTGCCCTTCACGAACACCCTACGATCACCATCGGCGCCTGCGTAGCGTTCGTTGCGCGCTACGCCCGACTGGTCACGCTGGATCTTCAGGTCGTTCAACTTGGCGAACTCGATGATCATGTTGTTCGCTTCGGGCCATACGCTGAACGGATCACGGTTGTTGAACTGTGAAGGGGTCAGCGGTATCTCGTACTCGTAGTAGTTCTGGTCCAGGTCATTGCCCAAGCGGACGAATACCGAAGCGTCGCCGAATGCGATCGGGAGATTGGCGTCACGCGACTCCGCGTGGATGTACATGCGCATCTTCTTGTAGCTGCGGATGTCGAACTGCACGTTGCGGAAACCCGCACGCGCATCACCGTCGAGTAAGTTGCACACGCGCATCTGCAGCGACTGTTCGTTGAGGTTGCGCAGGTTCGCGCTGGCCACGTCGATCTCCTTGTTGATGCCCGGTGGCAGCACGTAGTTGATCGGCGTGCGGTTGCCGTTCTCCTCGATGTTCACCGCCGCGATCTCGAACAACGTGGGGTCGGGATCCTGGGGGATCACCTCGCCCGGCGTTTGCAAGGTCTGCAGGTACTTGCGCCATTCACCACGTACGAATTCGAATCGCGCGAAACGCAACGTTGCTTCCTGTTGCCAGCCGCGCAGGTAGAGGCGCAGGAAACGGATGCTGCGGAAATCCTGGATCCCATTGATCACCTCCGTGGGCTGTTTCACGGGTACCTTGAACTGGTACCAGTACACTTGTTTCGGACCTTCCGGCGTGTTGGCGGTGCCTAGGATACGGTCGGTAATGAAACCGCGTCCAACCACCATGTCCTGTGGCTTCAGCGGGATCTTGTACTGCCAATAGCTCTCGTTCTCGGAGAGGTTCTGGTCCTGGTTGATGTCCTCCGTGGTGGGCAGTGTGGTCTGCTGGGTAGGATAGTCCTGTGTCGCGTCCTCGTCGGTGATGCTGTTCCCTTCCGGAGCGTTGAAGCGCTTGTAACGTTGCAATACGTCCAACGCCTGGTCGTCGTAGTCGTCGCCGCGGAAGAAGTGGTAATCGTCGTTGGAGGGATCGGCCTGCCAACGGTTGCGCGCTCCCGGGGCCAGCGTGTTCAGGTAGTCATCGAAGAACACCGATTCATCGCGCCCTGTGACGTTCGATGCCGGACTGCCAAGACCATCGGGACCCACGTCCTGGAACTTGTTGCTGTTGGTGCCGCCCTGAGAAATGGCGAACGCGTTCACGACACTTTGCGTCGTGGGCACTATGCCCCACGTGGTCTGGTCGGTCTCATGGGAAACATCATCCGCCGCGTTGGGCAGCCCGTTCTCGAAGCTCTTGCGTCCATCGCGCAACAGGTCCTCACTGATGTTGCCCAAGTTGATGTAGAGGTCACCACCGGTGCTGTTGACGGAGTTCACGTTCGTGGCCGGTTCGCCAACGCTGTTGCTCGCGTTGTAGAAGGGGTCCATCACCCAGAACTGGATCGTCTCGATGTTGCTGGCCTCGAAATCCGTTGTGGTGATGCGGCGCGTGATACCCGCCCAGTTGTCCTCCGGTGTGAACAGGTCACCCGTTCCGGTAAGGTTCGGGTTGTAGTTGTATGGTCCACGTTCCGACGGAAAGTACGTGAGATCGAGCACCGGGATGTTCGAGGGCGTACCCGCAGCCAATTGCCGGTTGGGGAACACCTCCTGCTCCAGGACTTCCCGCATCCTGTTGTCGGACCGGATCGCAGTGCTGTTGCTGATATTGTCCGGTGTCAGTTCGTTGTTGCGGAAGAAGAGCGGGTCGATCACGTACCACGCCAATTGCGCGCGACGGAAACCCGCACCCAGGTCGTTCACCAGTTCGCCTTCGGGGAAGAGGGAGAGCTGCCCTTGCGGAACGGCGGAATGGAACCAGAGGCTCTGCGTGCGCAGATCGATCACGCTTACGCTGCCCTCGAAATCGTCAATGTAGCTGGTACCCGCATTGCCGATCGCGCGGCTGTGGCCGGGGATCAAGTATGCGGCCTCCAAACTCGCGCTCACGTTGCTCTCCGCCTTCGTGGCATAGAACGGCAGCTTGTCCACCATGTCGGTTACCCATTGCGACTTGCTCTGCCAATTCGCATCAAGACCCAACATCGTGTTACGGATCGGCTCTTCACCCACGTTCACCTTCTGTGTCAGCGGCCGTTCGTAAAGGTTCATCACCGTACCGCCGATGATGAAGTCCTTGTTGATCTTGTAATCGAACCGCGCACCGGCCAGTGTCTTTGTCTGGATGCTGAAGAGCGAGTTGCTCTCCAGTGCGATGTTGATGGGGGTGCCGCTCTCCAGGATCCCTTGGTTCAGGATCCGCACGCGGCCCAGATTGTAGTCCACCGTGTAGTCCTGGTTCTCGATCAACTGCACCCCACCCGCCGTTACGCTCACCGACCCTTGCGGGATGTTCACCGAGTTCAACGAGATCACATCGCTGCTCGCGGAACGGTAACTGCCCTTGAGGCGGAAGCGGTTCAATTCCGGTATGTTCTGCGCGGCCACCTTCGTACTGTCGTACAATTGCTGGTAAACGATGGTGCGCTTGATCTCCGGGGCGACACCGACGAGCCTCGAATCCAAATAACTGCCGAACGGTTCCAACACGGTGAAGTAGATGCGACCGCTCTGTGACTGTATGGTGCCGCCGGTAGTGGCCGCTCCATCAATGAAGTCGAACCAACCGTCGGGGTTCGGCGCATTGTTCGGGTCCAGCCGGTCCATGCCCAATGATTGGATCAGCGGGATCTGGTCCAAGGGCGCCTGTGGGATGTAATTCACATCCACACCCGTCGTGGGGTTGTTGTAGATCAGGTCCAACCGGAAGTTGTCCCGGTTCACCTGGAAGGCGCCCAATGCGTAAACGTTCTTCATCATCAGGTCCCACAATGGGATCCTTGGATTGGTGATCGTGGCCTTCAACAAGCGCAGCATCAAGGCTTCGGTCCCTTGCGGCTCCGGAGTTCCTGTTCCACCGCCGCCTTGCGCCGGATCCACGAACACACCGTCCTGCGCGAACTGCCCTACTTGATAGGTGGCACCGTCCAACGTGTACTGGTAAGCCACGGCCAACACCTCGTCATTGTTCAGCGCCTGATTGATAGAGATGAAGCCCAAACGCTGGTTGATCGTGTACTCGCTCGGTGTGAGCAATCGCGCGCTTTCCACTTTCTCGAAGTGGCGCGAGGCGACAAGTCCCAACTGCTGTAAGGCCGCGCTGGAGTTCGCGAACCCGGTGATGCCCGTGTTGGTGCTCACCTGTTGGTACAAGGTGTTCGCGCCGTTGTCCGCACGATCACTTGAGCCATTGTCCTGCACCAGCCCCGGTGGAAGTCCCGTACTGATGTGCCCTGCTGCGATGGACGCCGCGCTCGCGTCCTCACCAAGATCAGTGAAGGCCACGATGTTCCTGGTCTGTTGGAAATCCTGCCGTGTGTTGGTGACCCAGACCTCGATCCGCTGGATCACTACACCGCTGTTCACCGTTGGCAGCGTGCGCATCGCGGCATCGTAGCGATCACGGAAGAAGTAGCTCAGGAAGTAGTGCTTGTTGGCTTCGTACTCGTCGGCCCTGATGTCGTAGTTGGTGGTCTGTGCCCCGCCTTGCGATTGCACGTTACGCCGCTGGCCTTTCTCTTGGCTGAAGATCGCCGTGGCCGTCAACCGACCGAAGCGTAGTTCGGTCTTCAGACCGAAGAGGCTCTGGCTTCCTTGGATCAGCGTACCGCGTAACGGCAGGCTCACGTTCCCGGCTTCGATCTTCTGGATGATCTCGTCCTCATAACCGGTGTAGTCCAGCTTCACTTGGTTCTCGAAATCGAAGGTGGCCTGGGTGTTGTAGTTGGTATTGATCTTCAGCTTCTCCCCGATGTTCCCAACGAGGTTCAGTTGGATGCGCTGATCGAAGTTGAAGGTGGTGATGCGCCGCTGGTTGATCGGGATGCGCGGGTTCTCCGTCTTGCTGATGTTGATGCCGAAGATGACCTCCGCCGATCCGCGCGGTTTGATGTCGATGGTGTTGCCACCGAAGATCCGGTCGAACGCTTCGCCACGCACCTTGATCGCCGGGATCAATTCCTTTTGCGCGCTCTGGCTGTCCTGCTCCACGCGATCCAGCCAGTAGTTCTCCATGCTGCGCTGCATGTCGTAGTTCAAGTACTCGTCCAGCGACAGGCTCATGGGCGGCCGGTAGTCGAAGGACCCACCGACGGTGCTCTGCAGAATGTACTGGCCAGTGATCGGGTCGTACACCACATTGTTCTGGATGTTCTCCGGATCGCCCAAGTTGATGTTGCCCGAGGATGGTGCACCCGGAGTGAGCGGATCGGTAAGTGGGAACTGCAGCTGCACCTCCGGCGAATCCACTTGCATGACCAATGCGGTATACAGCAAGGTGCGCGCATTCGCATCATCCGCCAAGCCGGCCATGGCCATCAGGAAGACGATCCTGACCAACATGCCCCAAAGGCGTTTCGGAATGATGAACGAGTTCATGGACGTTGACGGACGGTCAGAGGTTCTTCAGGGTCAACTTGATCAATTCCTCTACCGTTGGTGCATCGCCTGTTCGATCCTGGAGCACGGTGTTCAAAGCACGTTCGGCCTTCATGCGGTCCAACCCCAAGGAGATCAACGCCGATAACGCCTCGGTCTTCAGCGTATTGCCCAGGGACATGGCTACACCCCCGGTCGGCAATGGGACCCCGGCCAGTTTACCTTGCAGTTCAGCGACTATCCGCTGCGCCAACTTGGGGCCGATGCCCTTCACCCCTTTCAACATGGATTCGTCGCCCGTGAGGATCGCCGTGTGGATCTCCTGAGCGGTACGAACACCCATGATCCCCATCCCGATGGTGGCGCTTACGCCTTGCACTTCGATGAGACGGCGGAACAACTGCCGATCGTCGCGGTGCAGGAACCCGAACAACCGGTGATCACTGCTTCCCGAACGCACATCAACAGTAACGGAGTAATGAACGTGCAGCCGCACTTTGCCTTGTCGGGGTAGCTGCGCCAATGTGGTGGCCGGGGCGTGTACCAAGTAGCCCACGCCATGGCAGTCCACCGTCACGTGGTCTACCGCTATATCCAATACTTCACCGTTCAGGCTATCGATCATCCTGTCCCCTTTGCGTCGGGCATATTCAGTAAGAAGGGGGGTAGCGTCGTGCTATGCGCGGCGGGTAAGGTCCAACGGAAGAGGCGCGAAAATAACGGAAGCTCCGGTTCCTGAAGCCATCTTCTTGACGGGTTACTTTGTGCGTGGCATTCGGTGGTCGATCCCCGCCACGCCCAACAGCTATGGACAAGCAACGCATCGTGGTGTTCTCCGGGGCAGGTATCAGCGCTGAGAGCGGCCTGCAGACCTTTCGGGACAGTGATGGACTTTGGGAGGAGTATCACATAGAGGATGTTGCCACACCCGAAGCCTGGGACCGAGACCCCACCACCGTCCTGCATTTCTATGATCTGCGGCGTGCCCAAGTCATCAAGGCGGTCCC
>Ga0209181_10005525_pt1 | contig 18162 bp, 16 predicted proteins | sample MAT05_FD_187208 | JGI IMG/M metagenome (GOLD analysis project Ga0209181, IMG submission 187208) | Freshwater microbial communities from Lake Fryxell liftoff mats and glacier meltwater in Antarctica - MAT-05 (SPAdes) (version 2) | ecosystem: Environmental > Aquatic > Freshwater > Ice > Liftoff...
CGGCCGGCGTGATGACCGGCCACTGGTTGAGCGCCGGGTGGATCGCGGCGGGCGCGATCAGCTCGAAGACCTGCGGCGGCTCGCCGTCGAACGCGCCGGAGCGAAAGCCGGTGCCGATCGGCAGGGTCACCGGCGCGCGGCCACCGGCGCGCACCGCCAGCTCGACGGTCGCGGCCATCGCGGGCCGGGGCACGTAGCCGAGCAGCTCGACCAGCCGGCGCAGCGACGGTCGCAGCTTGCTGGTGCGGACGTACGACTCGTCGGCGATCGCCTTGTCGTAGAGCGAGAGCAGCTCGCCGATGTAGGCCCACAGCTCGAGCCACATGACGCCGTAGTCGTCCTTGGCGCGCGCCGACCACTCGGCGAGCGCCGGCTGCAGCCGCGCCCGATCGAGCATGGCGAGCCGCAGCTCGATGAACGTCGACCACTGGCGCGGCAGATCGTCGAGGCCGGCCGCGATCATCGGCGGGGTCGGATCGTCGGGTGCGTCGCACGGACAGTTCATGCGCCGCCCTCCGGCAAGATGGTGAGCGTGCCGCGATCGGGGTGGCGCGGATCGCCGCTGACCCGGATCACCTCGTCGGCGCCGGGCGTGTAGTACGGCTCGGCGAAGCTCCGCTTCGGGAACCAGCCGCGTCGCTCGATCGCGATGCGCTTGACCGCGCGCACGCCCGGCACGCGCTGGACCCAGACCTCCAGCTCCGAGCGATCGAGCGGCGTGCCGAACGTGAAGCGATCGGGATCGAAGAAGCCGGCGATCGGCCGCAGCCCGCGCCGCCCGAGCAGCGCGCGCACGATCCCGGCGACGACGTCGGCGGGATAGGCGTGGGCCTCGACGCACACCGCCAGCTCCAGCTCGAGATCGGCGTAGCGCGGCGGCCGGACGTGGACCTCGCGACCGGTCATGCGGAAGCGATCGAGGTGGTGGCCGAGCGCGCGGCGCTGATCGGCGGGCAGCTCGGGCAGCGCGCGCGGATCGGCGGCGGTGAACGCGGTCGACCAGCTCCCGGTCCAGCGGAACTGGGTGCCGGCCTGCTGTACCCACGGCAGGCGCCGGGCCGCGTCGTCGAAGTCCTCGGGGCGGACCGCGCGATAGGTCACCGCGCGGAACTCCTCGGGCGCGTCGCGCCGGGCCTGCGCGATGGTCTCGGCCTCGACGCCGCCGGCGATCGGCAGCGGGTTGGTGACCGCGGCGATGAACGCGTGATCGGGACCGAGCTCGGCGTAGCTGAGCTTGGTCGTCGGATCGGCGTGGCGCAGCACGCCGTCGGGCAGGTTGCCGCGCACGCCGTTGCCGAGCCGGTACGTCGCCCGGTAAAAGATCTCCTGCCCGGCGGCGGCGTTGCCGCGCGGCGGCATGCGGCCCAGCTCGCCGTCGCCGAACCGGATCGTCGCGCCGGTGCCGGTCAGGTAGTCGCGATGCACGACCTCGCCGCCCGGGCGCTGGAAGCCGATCGCGCGCTCCCAGGTGCCGTCGTCGAGGACGAAGTGGCGATCTTGCGACTCGGAGCTGTTGGGGCCGACCAGCGACGGCCGCCAGTCCCAGCGCTGGCCGAGCGCGATCGCGGTGGGCGACGCGACCTCGTGCAGCGCGACCTCGGGGATCGCCTCGCGCGGATCGTCGCCGAGCCGCACCACCGCCTGATCCTCGAGGAACCGCCAGATGCCGTCGCCCGGCACCGCCGAGGTCGGGGTCGGGCCGCGGGTGGGCAGGCTGTGGAGGAACCCGATCGACTGGTTGGCGCCGACCCGCTCGATGGCGGTCGGCAGGCCGCCGAGGTTGGCGCCGATCGAGAACGTGGTGCGGCGGGTGATGCCGGCGGTCACCGGCGCGACGTTGCCGAGCACGAACGTCCACGCGAGATCGAGCTCGACCGGCGTCGGCTCGCGCCACGTCAGGCGGGTGACGTCGGGGCTCGCCGCGAGCGGATCGACCTGGAGCAGCACGCCGGTCAGCGTGACCAGCAGCGCGCGCACCGGCAGGTCTCGCTCGTCGGGCGGCGGCTCCGTGATCAAGAAGACCTGCTCGTCGGCGACGAACCGGTCGGCGTGCTTGCCGGCGAGGTGCAGCGAGGTCGAGCCGACCGGCAGGCACGCGCCGGGCAGCGGCCGGTGCGGCGCGTGCAGATCGGGCACGTCGTCGTCCCAGACGTGGGCGCCGAGGCGGTTGCGCCCGGCGTGGGCGCGCCACGATCGCACCGGCGTCGTGAAGGTGTCGTCGAGGTGCTCGCCGACCTCGTAGCCGATCGCGGTGCCGTCGCCGCTGGCCCACACCGGCGTCCCGGCGCGGACGGTGCGCCAGTCGGCGACCGACGACGTGATCGCGACGTGACCGCGGGCGCCCAGGCCGTCGTGCAGCCCGTAGTCGACCAGCCGGACGTGGCGGCGGACCGAGCGGCGCTGGCTGGCGCTGCCGAACTGCGCCTCGCGCCCGACCCGGTCCTGGTAGTACGCGAGGTCGTCGCCGGTCGCGGCCAAGAGCTCGACCAGCATCACGCCGGCGTCGGCCTCGAGGCGATCCTTCCAGCCCGGGTGGCGCAGGCTCGCGAAGTCGAGCAGCGCGCGGCGCAGGCTCCAGAAGTCGCGCGCGGCGGGATCGACGACGATGTCGTCGGGCTCGGCCGGTGGACACTCGTGCGGTAGCGCCGCGCAGTCGACCTTGCGCTCGCACGCCGCCTTGAAGTCGACCTCGATGCGGGCGAAGAACGGATCGATCTGGGTGGTGTCGAGCGCCAGGGTCAGCCAGTAGCGGCCGAAGCCGCCGGGCCGCGCGACGGTGAGCTGGACGACCTCGCGGCCGTCGACCGGGACCAGCGCGAGGCCGGTGATCGGGATCGCCGGCTCGTCCTCGCCGGTGATCGCGAAGTCGGCGGCGGTCACCGCCGGCGCGATCCGCGACGCGTCGTGGAAGAAGAACACGTCGAGCGTGACCTGATCGCCGTGGACCGCGACGAAGTCGATCCCGGTCAGGGTCGGGTGCGCGAGGAGCGTCGCCTTGCGATCGATCGGCGCCATCAGAGCGCGACCTCGAGGTTGAGGTAGCGGCGCTCCTGCCGGGCCAGGAGCAGGTAGCGCAGCTTGACGGTGAGCACCTCCTCGACCGCGTCGACCTCGGTCTGCTCGACCTTGATGAGCGTCCCGAGCCAGCGATCGAGCGCCTGCAGGATCGTGACCTTCAAGAGGCTCGCGGCCGACGGGTTGTTGGGCGCGAACACCATGCGACGCAGGCCGCAGCCGAAGTCGGGCCGGTTGATCCGCTCGCCGGGATTGGTGAGCAGCACCTGGCGGATGAGCTGATCGACGTGGGCGGCGTAGCGATCCTCGTCGGCGACCTTGCCCAGCCCGCGATCGATCGCGATCGGGAAGCGGATGCTGTGGAACTCTTCCCGCATCAGGTCACCTCGAACGTGCCGCTGTTGACCTTCACCGACGCGGTGCCGACCTCGACCTTGCCCTTGCCGCCGGCCTCGCTGGTCACCACCGACGCGGCGACGGTGTGCTTGCCCTGCTTGGCGGTGGTCACGACCTCGGCGGTCAGGTCGACGCTGGCGTCGCTCGAGTTCTCGAGCCGCGCGTGATCGTCGTCGTCGTCGAGCGTGAGGGTGATGGCGTCGGTCTTCCAGAACTTCACCGCCGGCACGCCGCCGAGCGGGGTCTCGCCGTCGGCCCAGAAGCAGCCGACCCAGATCGGGAAGCCGGGATCGCCGCCCTCGAACTCGACCCAGACCCCGGTCCCCACCGGCGGGATCGCGAAGAAGCCGACGTCCTTGCCGGCGTACGGCACGCACGGCATCGCCCACGCCTGCTCGGTGCCGAGCACCTTCGGCACCTCGACCTTGACCCGGCCCTTGCTGAGCGGATCGTCGACGTCGACGACCTTGCCGCGGTACTTGCCGAAGCACGCGTGGTGGGCCTGATCGACGAGGAATTCCAGGAGCGCAGGATCCATGTCAGGCCTCCCAGGCGTTGCGGAGCAACTCGAAGTCCATCATGTGGGCGTCGCCCTCGATGGTGTGGCGAACCGCGGCGACCACGTACTTGCCGCTGTGGCGGGTGCCGAGCCCCGACACCGCGATGACGGTGTGCGGCCTCAGCACCTTGCCGACCGCGCGCGCGTTGGCGCGGCCGCGGGCGCACACGAACCAGCCGCCGTCGATGAGCGACGCCTCGGCGCGCGCCTTCAGATCGCCGAGATCGTCGACGTTGGCGGTGATCTGGACCTGGCGCGCGGCCGCGACGTCGGCGTACGCGACCCCGCCCAGCGGCGGCAGCGGCGTGCGGGCGACCTGGCCGTCGAGGGTCGACAGATCGGCGAGCTTGAGCTCGAGGCCGATCGCCGCGGTCGGGCGCTCGACGTCCCACTCGATCTCGAGCTCGTCGAGCGTCGCGGGATCGTCGTCGAGGCCGATCGTCGCGACCGGCGGGCCGGTCAGCGCCGGGCGCTTGAAGTGCGCGGTGGTCGTGCCGGCGACGTCGGTCGACATCCAGAACCAGTGGCCGTAGCGCACCGCGAGCCGGCGCACGAAGCGCAGGTCGGTGTCGCGCTGCACCAGCGGGTGGGTGTCGTCGGTGTGCTTGGTCGAGAGCGCGTCGACGTCGGCGGTGACGCCGTAGCTCGACAGCACCGACGACACCGCGTCGGACGCGGTCACGCCGGTCCACAGCTTGGTCTTGATCTCGCGATCCATCTCGAAGCACTTGTCGCCGCCGCTCACCTCGACCATCGACGTGCCGACGCCGCGCATCAGGTTGACGCGGTGGCCGTGGACCTGGCCCTTCACCAGCACCGCCTGATCGTCACCGGCCTTGGCCGCGACGGTCAGCTCGGCGCCGGGCGCGAGCCGATCGTCGAGCAAGAGCGGGTAGTCCTGATCGACGTCGACCAGGCGGTAGCGCAACCGGAACGTCGAAGGCTCGCCGATCCGCTCGCTCACCTCCACCTGCTCGGCGGCGGCGAGGTCGTCGGCCGGCGTGGTGCCGGCGAGGATGGCGAGGTCGAAGGGCATCAGCGGGTCTTGGGTGGGATCGGGATCTCGCGGGCCTCGGCCAGCGCGTCGGGCAGCATCACGTCGGCCAGCTCGCAGATCCGCCACGACGACGCGCCGTCGCCGAGGTACGCGGCGGCGAGGTGATCGAGGCGCTCGCCTTGATGGCGGCGGTGGAAGCCGAGGAGCAGATCGGCCTGCGCGCTCGGCGTCGGGACCAGCATCAGGGTGCGGCCGCGGTGATCGCGCACCGGATAGGGCGTGAGCCCGGCATAGCGACTCTTGGCGTCGAACACGGCATCCTCCTTCGCCGCTAGAGCGGCAAGATGCCGAGGATCGACTCGGCGGTGTTGGCGATGTTGGCGAGCGCGAGCGCCTCGCGCTGGGCTCGCGTGAAGTCGTAACAGAACTTGGCGAGGCCCTTGCCCGACGAGCTCGACGCCTTGTCGGCGGCGAGCGCGGCGCTGGTGATGACGCGCATGCCGATCGTGACCTTGGCGCGCACCGGGTACAGCAGCTGGTTCCACTGCTGCTCCTCGATCGCGAACGAGGTCAGGCGGACCGGCACGATCCGGCCCGGGCCCCAGATGAACAGCGTGACCGGCACCTCGGGCCGCACCACCGACTTCTTCAGCCCGGCCGAGATGCCGCCGCCGCTGCCGCCGATCGAGATCGACACGTTGATCGAGCCGACCAGCGAGCCGAGCAGGCTGTCGCCGGTCGGGTACAGGAGCGTCTCGAGCGCGGCGATGCGATCGGCGACGCCGGTGACGACCGCGACCGGGTGGCTCTCGGGCGCCTCGAGCGCGTCGGACGCGTCGAGCAGGAGCGTCAGGTTGAAGGTCTCGGCGGGATCGTGGCCGAGGAACGGCGGCGGCAGCACCGCCTGGCCGGGCGCGTGGGTCGCGGCGGGATCGCTGGGCGGCGGCTCGGCCGGCGCCGGCGGCACGTACGGCGACAGCGTGCGCTGCAGCGACTCGGGGTTGTACTGGAAGACGATGATGTTGGGGATCGGGACGATCGGCGTCTCGGTGAACTGGACGATCGCGCCCTTCAGGAGCTTGGGGCTCCGGCTGTAGCCGTCAGCCATGACGCTTGCCTCCTCGACGCTGGATCGGTCCGTCGCCCTCGCGATCGCTGGCGCGGATGTCGGTGACCGACATCCGGCGGCCGGTCTGCTGCAGCACGTGCGCGAGCTCGTGATAGACGAGCTGCTTGCCGTCGCCGGCGGTCGGCGCCCACTGGCCCTCGGCGAAGTAGATGTCGCGGCCGGCGGTGAACGCGCGGGCCTCCTCGTGGGCGGCGGCGGTCGCGGCCGCGGGATCGCGGTGGACCCGGACCGCCCCGAGATCGGCGCCGAACGCGCGCTCGGCCTCGCCGCGCAGCTCGGTGGGCAGCGCCTCGCCGCTCGACGCCGGCAGCTCGACGCGCGCGGCTGGCGCTGGCGTGAGGACGCGCGACACGTTGATCTCGCCGTGCAAGGCCGCGGTCGTGGCCTCCTCGGCCTGGCGCTCGAGCGATCGATCCATCGCGCGCGGCGAGGCGCGCTTGCCGGCCGCCGGCTTGCGCTGCACGCCTTCGAGCGGCTGCGGCCGCTGCGCGCGCGATCTCACCGCGCCACCTCGGCGATGCGCGCGGCGACCCGATCGATCAGCTCGTCGCGCCGCAGCCCGGCCGGCAGCTGCAGGCGGAGCTCGGCGACGTGGATGCGCCCGACCTTGCCGGTGCCGCGCAGGCGATCGGCGACCCGCGCGGCGATCGCGCGCGCGACCCGCGGCGCGTCGGCGGCGCTGATGCCGGGCAGCCGCAGCACCAGCTCGTCGATGCCGACCTGACCCTCGCCGTCAGCCCGCACGCAGCACCTGCTCGCGCTCGCGCTCGCCGAGCGCGCGGCCGTCCTTCTGCAGCTCGCGCTCGACGCCGCGCGCCAGGTGCCCGGCGGTGATGTCGCCGCCGGCGCGACGCGCCGCTAGCAGCGCCGCGAGGGCGGCGTACTTGATCTGCGCGCCGGTCAGATCGACGGTGGCGGCCAGTAGCTCGAGGGGCGCGGCCAGGCGCGTGGTGGTGCCGGCGGGGGCGATCCCGCCGACGATCGACGTCCACAGCGCACGGCGCTGCGCGGGATCGGGGCGCGGCAGTTCGACCACGTAGCGCAACCGGCGGATGAACGCCGGGTCGACGTTGGCGCGCTTGTTCGACGCCAGGATCGCGACGCCGGCGTACGACTCGATCGCCTGCAGCAGATGGTTGGTATCGGTGTTGGCGTGGCGGTCGTGGGCGTCCTTGATCTCGGTGCGCTTGCCGAACAGCGCGTCGGCCTCGTCGAACAGCAGCACCGCGTCCATGTGCTCGGCGCGGGCGAGGATGCGCGTCAGGTTCTTCGCGGTCTCGCCGATGTACTTGCTGATCACGCCCGACAGCGAGATGCGATAGAGGTTGAGCCCGAGCGCGCGGGCGATGACCTGCGCCGTCATCGTCTTGCCGGTGCCGGGCGAGCCGGTGAGGAACGCGAACAGGCCGCGGCCCTGCGGAAACATCCGGCGCAGCGACGGGTCTTCCCACAGCTCGGCGCGGGTCCGGCCCTCGTGCTCGAAGTCGCGCAGCACCTCGACGACCTGCGCCGGCAGGATCAGATCGTCCCACGTGAACGGGCACGCCAGCGGCTGCGCCAGCTCGCCGAGGCGGTGACGGTCGCGATCGCGCATCAGCGCGCGGACCTGATCGGGCGCGGTCAGGTTGCGGTGCGCGGCGTCGGCGATGTCGCCGGGGTTGGCGCGGTAGCTGGTGGCGAGCGCGTCGACGGCGTCGTCCGACCAGGTCGCGGCGGCCGGCACCAGCGCGCGCCACAGATGCGTGCGATCGGCGACGGTGGCGGCCGGCAGCTCGACGTGGATGTCGACGGTCTCGGGCTGCGGCCGCAGCACTGCGCCCGGCTCGACGCAGACGAAGGTGAGCGGGAACGGCACCGGCATCGCGTTCCAGTCGCGGCGCGCGACCTGCTCGCCGACGAAGCCGATCGCGGCGCGGCCGAGGAACGCCTGGCGGTGGGCCCGGATCAGGAACTCGCGCCAGCCGTCGTCGGCGATGGCGTCGCCGTCGAGCGCGACGAAGCCGAGGCCGACCTCGGCCGCGATCGCGACGGCGAAGGTGGTGCGGCCAGTGCCGGGCGGCGCGCTGACGATGACGCGGACCGCGCGCAGCCCGCCCTCGCGGTTCCAGCACGGCGCGATCTGCGCGCAGGTCTCGGCGATCGGCCAGCCGGCCAGCGGCGCGCGCGGCGTCACCGGGCGCACCGCGCCGGCCAGCGCGGCCTCAACCGCGTAGGCGCCGGTGAACCAGTCGAGGATCGCCGGATCGATCGCCAGACCGTCGCCGTCGCCGGGCGCCAGCTCGACCTTGCGGCACACGCTCCACCGCACCAGCGCCGACGCCGGCGTCAGCACCCGCTGCGGCCCGTGATCGAACAGCGCGGCGATCAGCGCCTCGGTCGGGATGGCGCGGCCGGTCACCGCGGCGATCAGGCCGCCCAGATCGGGCGTGACCGCGGTCGCGAGCAGCACGTGCAGCAGGTCGAGCTCGCGATCGTCGAGGCCGAGGGTCTCGGCCAGGCGTCGCGATCGCACGCCATGATCGCGAAGATCGCGCTCGACCAGGGCCTGCGATCGCGCCAGCACCTGGCCGCGGTCGTCGCGCTCGGCCCAGCCGCGCCGCAGATCGCCGTCGGTCCACGCGTCGAGCCAACCCGGGCGCTGCGCCGCCGCGGCCTCGAGCGGCGCGCCGTCGCGGATCCGCTGCGCGCGATTCCCGCTCCACGCCGCGAGCTTTTGCAGCGCGAGCCGGACCCGCGCCACGATCAGCGCCAGCTCTCGCTCGATCGGATCGCGCCCGCCCGGCGGCGCCTCGATCGCCGGCTCGATCGGCTCGGGCGGCGCGATCGGCTCGATCGGCGCGATCGGCTCGGGCGGCTCGGCGGTGGCGAAGGCCGGCGCGGTCATGGCACCTGCACCCAGCGCGGCGGCGACTCGCTGCCGTTGACCAGCACCCGCACCGGCACCCACGTCCCCGACGGCGCGCCGGCCGGCAGCCGCAGCTCCAGCTCGGTCGGCGACACGATCCGGAACTCGCCGGGCCCCGGCGCTCCGGCGACGAGCGTCAGCGCCAGGCCGGCGACCGACGCGCGCACCGGCGCGACGAAGCGACCGCCGGTGACGGTGACCTCGCCGGTCGCCGCGACCGCGCCGGGCTCGACCTTCGGCACGATCTGGAACGGCGTCTCGTTGGTCGCGATGGTCTGCGTGTGCGACGTGCCGTCGGCGAGCGTCGTCACCCGCGTCACCGCCAGCGTCGCGGCGTAGGTGCCGGGCACGATCGGCCGCGCGGGATCGCCGTCGAGCGTGTCCTGCACCGTCGCGAACACCGCGTCGCCGGCGCTGTTGACCGCCCACAGCGGCCCGACCGGCTGCGGCGCGGTCAGGTCGGGGCCGCGCAGCCGCAGCTCGAGCGAGCCGCCGCCGAGGCCGGTGCCGATCAGCGTGAGCTCGTCGCCGAGCGCGGCCTGGGCCGGCTGGACCTCGATGCGGCGATCGGCCGCCTCGCCCGGGATGCGCAGCACGACCGTGCTGCGGCTCGTCGACAGCTGCGGCAGCCCGCCGACGAAGGTCGTGACGCCCCACGTGAAGACGCGGCCGCTCGCGGTCGCCGGCTCCTCGGGCTCGACCAGCACGACCGACACCTCGTAGTACGCCGACAACCGCAGCGGCTGCGAGCCCGCGGTCCAGTACGCCACCGCCTCGTTGGGTGGGATGTGGCGCAACGCGAGCCGCAGCCGGTTGCCGCCGTCGAGCATCTGCAGCGGGAACGCCTTGGTTCCGCCGATCGAGGTGTGATCGTCGATGATCGGATAGTCGTGCAGCGCCTTCACCGCGAGGCCGAGCAGCAATTGCTCGCGGTACGGGCCGAGCTCGTCGATGCGCGTGCTGCGCGCGGTGACGAGGTAGTGGAGGTTGAGGCCCATCGGCGTGTAGCGGATCGGCGTCTGTGGCCGGTTGGGCCACGGCTGGTTCTTGTGCGCCGCCTCCTCGACCAGGTGGTAGAGGTAGATGCCGACCATGTTGTCCTCGGTGGTCAGCATGTCGGGCGGCAGGCTGGTGACGATGACGTCCACCGGCCCGGTGACCGGCGAGGTCGGCCGCGCCGGCGACGCCTTGATCGCGGCGTCGACGAGCCGGACCAGGCTCTGCGTGACCAGGGACAGATCGTGGAGCGCCACGGCTAGCGTTGCCTCAGGCCGAACCCGCGGTGGAGCAGGCCGCTGCGCGCGGCGCGACGATCGCCGCCGCGCTGCACGACCACGACGCGGCTGGGCGCGGGCGCGGCGGGGGCCGGCGCGGGCGCGACGACCTCGACGATGAGGCGACCGATCGACAACGTCGGCGCCGCGGCCGATGGCTCGGGCACCGCGGGCATGGCCGCGGCGAGCGGCGGGCCGGGCGCGCGCGGCGGCGATGGCGGCGTCAGGCTCGGCGGCGGGGCGAGCGCGAACGGCGGCGGCGGTGCAGCGGCCGGCGGGCTCGGCGCCGGCACCGGCGCGCGTGGCGCGACGAGGATCGGCGGCGCAGACGGCGCGAGTGTCGCGGCCGGCGACGGTGCAGCGACGAGGCTCGACTCGGATCGATCATCGGCATCGCGCGGCGATGCAACCGCGCCCGCTGGCGGTGCGATCGGCGCGGCGATCATCGGCGTCGCGAATCGCTCGTCGGCGCGCGTCGGCGCGAGGCGCGTCCACGCCCGCGGCGGCTCACCCGCACGCGGCATCACCGGCGGCAGCGGCGCGGGCCGATCGTCACCCGTCGCGCGCGCCGGCGCCGCGCTCACCGGCGCCGCGATCACCGGCACGGCCGTCTCCGATCGCGTCGGCGCGATCACCGGCGCAACGCGCTCGACTCGCCGCACGCTCGCCGGTGCCGGCGCGATCACCGGCGCTGGTCGCATCGACTGCGCCACCGCGCCGGCCGGCCCGTCGACGATCGGCGGCGCGGCGAACGGATCGTCCACGCCCGTGACCGCGGCCCGCGGCACCGACGGCGCCATCGCCCGCGCCGCCGGGCTGGGCAGCGCGCGTGACACGAGTCGGTTGAGGTAGTTCGCCACGAGGTTGTTTCTGCCTACCGCTGGCGCAGCTCGCGCTCGGTCAGCTCGACGTAGTCGCGGCGCCGCAGCCGCGACAGCGACATGATCTCCGACAGCGACCAGCCGTAGCTGCGCGCCAGCCGGTGCACCTCGAACGTCCGCTGCGCCCGCTCGGCCACGACGCGGTCGAGGAAGAACCGCTGCAGATCGAACCGCACCGCGTGACCGCGCCCGCACTCCGGGCAGGTCGCCTCCAGCTCGAGATCGAGCAGCGGCGCCAGGCGCTCGAGCGCCGCCGCCAGCGTCTCGGGGCTGGCGTCGCCCTCGAGGCGGCACCGCTGCACCAGCGCGCGCACCGGATCGTCGGAGGCGCTCGCCGCCAGCTCGTCGTCGCCCGACGGCACCCGGAACCGCGTCCCGTCGGCCAGCGCGAACGTGCCGTCGGCGCCGCCGGCGATCTCGCCGCGATCCTCGACCACGCTCGCGACCAGCTCGCTCAACCGGAAGTCGAGATCGAACCGCGCCTCGCAGTGCGGGCACACCGACGTGCTGGTGATGCGATCGCCCAGCTCGTGGCCGTAGATCGCCGCCAGCACGCGATCGCGATCCGCCGCCGTCAGGCGCCCGGCCTGCCCCGGCCCCAGCGCCGCGCCCGGCACGTCGACCAGCAGCCGATCGATGAGCGCGATCGCCGACCAGGTGCCGGTGTCGCTCACCGACTCCTCGTCGTCGCCGCGCAGCTCGCGAAGGTAGATCCACCCCGGCGGCACCGCATAAATGACCGGGACCCGTCTCATGGGGACGTCAGGTCTCGGTCGGCTCGACCACCGCGGTGTCGCGCTCCCAGCCTTCGTTCTCGAGCTTCATCATCTCGATCGCTACCGCGTTGGCGTTGGCGTCGAGCTCCGGCATCGCCTGGTACTCCGAGACCCAGCAGCGGTAGACCTTGTAGGCCTTCACCACCACGCTGTTCTCGTTGAGCAGCTCGATGATGACGTCCTTGCGGAACTGCTTGAGCGAGATCACGCCCAGCTCGCCGACGTTGTAGACCAGGTTGGCCCACTTCTCGAACTCGTCGTCGTGCGTGACGCCGCGCTCGAGCGTGATCGACTCGAACGAGATCGCGGCCGGCATGTGGCGGGCGGTGCTCGGGTCGTTGCCCTCACGGTGCTTGACCACCTCGACGGTGCGCTTGAGCGCGCTGCACTTCGCGACGCCCGCGACGTAGCGACCGTCCCACTTCACCCGGAACTTGAAGTTCTTGTACGGGTCGAATCGATGCGTGTTGACGCTGAACTTGGCCATGGTGCGCGCTCCCGGGGATCAGGTGGCCAGCTTCTGGGCGATCTGCTGGAGATACAGCACGACGAACTCCGCCGGCTTCAACGGAGCGAACCCGACCCAGATGTTCACGATGCCGAGGTTCTGATCGTTGGCGTTGGTGGTCTCGCGGTCGCACCGCACGAAGTACGCGTCGGTCGGCTTCGCGCCGGCGAACGCGCCCTTGCGGAAGAGGTCGTGCATGAACGAGCCGACGTTCAGGCGGATCTGCGACCACAGCGGCTCGTCGTTGGGCTCGAACACCACCCACTTGAGGCCGCGGTACAGGCTCTCCTCGATCATCAGCGCCAGGCGCCGGATCGGCACGTACTTGTACTCGCTGGCGAAGGCGTCGGCGCCGTCCATGGTGCGCGCGCCCCACGAGATGACGCCCTCGGGGAACAGCCGGATCGCGTTGACGCCGGCCGGGTTGATCGCGCCGTTCTGAAGATCCGACATCTGGTAGTCGACGCCGGCGACGCCGCGCAGATCGGCCTCGGTGCCGGCCGGCGCCTTCCACACGCCCCGGTTGGAGTCGATGCGCGCGTACAGGCCGGCCATCGCGCCGGCCGGGCCGACCGTGTACTCGCGGCCGTTCTCGATCAGCTTGAGGCGCGGGAAGTACACCGCGCTGTGATCCTTGGTGAGCCCGAGCCGCAGCGTGTTGGCGCCGCTGGCCGCGGTCTGGGTGTCGACCCACGTCGGCGGCGGATCCATGATCAGGAACGCGCGCTCGTCGCGGGCGAACGCGCTGGCCTCGCCCCAGAGCTGCTCGAGCGGCACCGCCGTCGCCTGGTCGGCGTCGGGCGGCAGCACCAGCAGGTTCCACAGATCGACGTCCGACCGCACCAGCTCGTACGCGGCGGTGTAGTCGCCCATCGCCGGCGGTCCGCCGTCCTTGCCGTCGAGCCCCGCGGCCTGGCTGCCGAGCGTGGTGTCGCCGCCGGGGCCGACGCTCAGGTAGCGGACGTTGGCGAGGAACCGCGCCGCCATGTCGGCGCCGATGGTGTTGAGCGCGGGCAGCGCGGGGCCGGTGAACGTGAAGCTGGTGCCGGCCGGTCCGACGACGCCGTTGTCGCCGCCGGTGGTGTCGAGGAAGCTGAGCCGGTAGCCCCACAGCTCGGCGCGCCAGAAGAACGTCGTCGGATTGGCGGCCTGGTAGGCGTTGACCTGATCGCGGATCGCCGCGAGCGTGGTCAGCACGCCGGCCTTGCCGCCGACGCCGCCGGTCCAGGTCCGGGTGGCGGCGCCGAGCGCGAGCGGCACCGACCTCGCGGCCACCGCGCCGCTGCTGGTGACCTCGTCGAGCGTCACGCCGAGGAGGTCGTTCTTGAGCAGCGTGCCGAGCTGGATCGCGGGGGCGGTGTCGACGGTGGCGCCGTCGAGCCCGCGCGACGACGCGAAGGTCACGCCGGTCGGCGCCGGCCGCAGCTTGGCGAACGCACCCACCTCGAGGCCGCCGTTGGCCGGGCCGAACCCGATCAGCTTGGCGAGATCGCTCGTCGTGGCCGAGGTCACGCGGATCTCGTTGGCCGGCGACGCCGTGGTCGCGGTGATGCGGATGAGCGTCGTCTCGGCCGGGCTCGCGGCGACCGCGGCCGGGCCGCGGAGCACGTCGACCTTCACCGCCGGCACCGGCAGGCCGGTCACCAGATCGGCGGCGAGTTGGGCCTGGATCGCGTTCTGGATCGAGGTCTCCAGCGCGGTGCGCGCCAGCGCGAACGTCGCCGGTCCGGGCGTGACGAGGTCCGGCACCGTGACCGTGATCTGCTTCTTGCCACCGACGCTGAGGCGGAACGTGCGGCCGACCGCCAGCACCGCGTTGACGGCGGCCGCGAAGTCGGGCGCGGTCGCCGCCTCGAGCGGACCGGTCGAGAGCGAGTGCCCCGGGCTGCCCGCGGTCGGCACGATCGCGAAGCCGTCGACCAGCTTGGACTTCTGGGTCAGCGCGGCCGGCGCGTAGCTCGGCGACGCCGGATCCATCGACAGGTTGAGCAGCTCCTCGCGCTCGACCTTGGTCTTCACGCCCGACGGCGCGATCTCCCAGCGGAAGATCTCGAGGTTGAAGGTGCTGTCGGGTGTCGCGGTGTTGTAGTTCACCGTGGCGCGGATCAGATCACCGTGCTGGCCCGGGTTCTTGGCCCGCAGTCGCAGCACCGGCGCGCCGCTCTCGCTCTCGAGATCGACCTGCGACTTCTGCCAGCCGTTGGCGATGCGCACCACGTAGCAGTCGCTGCCGCCGTTCATGAAGAACAGCCGCACGTAGCGCGCGACCTGGCTGATCATGCCGCCGTCGTCGCCGAAGGTCCGCACGAAGTCGGTGTACGTGTTGATCCGCACCGCCTTCAGCATCGGTCCGGACAAGGTCCGGCCGATGAACAGCGCGGTCGAGGTACCCACACCGGTGATGGTGCGGACTCCACTGGGGACCTCCTGGACGTAAACGCCGGGATAGGTGGGAGCAACGGCCATGCGAGTCTCCTCCGCGAGCGCGCAAACCAACACCTGTCGCTCACCGACCCCCGGTGAACGCACTCGACGATATCGACACAGTCGTTATCACGCCGCGCGATCGCGATTCAAGTGCCGCGTACGGCGCATTCGTACAAATTCGTTCGAGCGCGTCCGCACTGCACTCCGGACTACAGAATGCCGCGCTTGCCACGCTACATGCCGCGCGTCACCGTCGCGCCGTCGATGGCCCCGGAGCGCACATCTTGCGCACGATGCCGCTCGTCGATCGTCTGGCGAGCGTCGCGACGAGGACGATCGCGATCCTCATCGCGGGCCCCCGCCGCGATCGTGCGCGTCGAGGCTGCGACCGTCCTTCTCGAGCGCGCGCTCGAGGCCGCGCACCAGGTGCTCGGGCGCGACCGCCGCACCGGCCTGCATCGCGACCAGGCGCGCGGTGAGCAGCGCGTCCTTGATCTGCGCGCCGGTGAGCTCGACCGACGCAGCGAGGCGCGCCACCGTGCCGCCGAGCGCCTCGCCGCGATCTGGCACGATCGCGGTGACCAGGCGGGTCCACAGGCGGAGCCGTCCGGCGGCGTCGTTGCGCGGGAACTCGAGGATGATCCGCATGCGGCGCATGAACGCGGCATCGATGTTGCCGCGCTTGTTGGTCGCGAGCAGCGCGACGCCCCGCCAGGCATCGAGCGCCTGCAGGAGGTAGTCGGTCTCGGTGTTGGCGTACCGATCGTGCGCGTCGCGGACCTCGGTGCGCTTGCCGAAGAGTGCGTCGGCCTCGTCGAAGAAGACCACCGCATCGGTGTGGTGCGCCGCCGCGAGCACGCGGCCGAGGTTCTGGCTGGTCTCGCCGATGTACTTGCTGACGATGCGGGACAGGTCGACGCGGAACAGCGGCAGTCCGATCGCGCGCGCGATGACCTGCGCCGCCATCGTCTTGCCCGTGCCGGGCGGACCGCTGAACAGCGCGGCGATCGCGCGGCCCTGGGGGAAGATGCGGCCGAGGCGGGGCTCGTCCCACAGCGCGGGCAGCGCGCGAGCCTCGAAGGCGATCTCCCGCAGCGACGTCAGGAGCGGCGTCGGGAGCACGAGATCGTCCCACTCGAACGGGGTCTCGAGGACCTCGGCGTGGCCCTCGATCCGCTGGGTCGCCTCGATGCGCAGCAGCACGGCCGCCTCGGCCGCGGTGGTCACGCCCGCGTGCGCGACCGCGGCGAGCTGCGCGGGGCGCGCGCTCCACCCCTCGACGAGCATCGCGCGATCGGTCTCGGGCCAGCGCTCGAACGCGGGGACCAGCGTCTGCCACGCATGGCGCCGCCCCGCGCCATCGGGCGTGGGCATGCGCACCGTGAGCTCGGCGACCCCCGGTCCCCATGGCAGCGGCGGCTCGGGATCGAGCCACGCCTGCAGCGCGGGCACGGGGAGATCGGGCGGAAGCCGCACGCGATCCGTCCACGCGAGCGCGAGATCGTCGAGGCGCGCCAGCCGCAACGCCGCCCGCAGCGCGCCCGCTGCGTCGGGCCCGACCACGGCCGCGACCAGCCCGACCGCATGCGCGACGCTGGCGAACAGCGTGCGGCGGCCGCTGCCCTCGGATCCGCGGATCCAGAGCCGGACGCCGCGCGCGCCCGCCGCGATCGCGCGCCGCACCTGCATCGCGAGCGCGTCGACGGGCCAGTCGGGGAGGGGCGGCCGGCGCGGGATCACCGCGAGGTGCTCCATCAGCGACCCATCGCGGCCAGGCCGCCCGAGGAGGCGCGCCTCGATCGCGGGATCGAGGACGAGGCCGGCGTCGGTGCGCACGATCAGCGCCATGCGCGAGCTCGCGTCCTCGGCGGTCAAGCGGTGCGTGCTCGGCAGCCCGAGCGCGCGCGCGATCGCGTCTCGCGTCACCGCGCTGCGCCCGAGTGGATCGCACAGCGTGCCGAGCGCGGCGCCCAGCCCAGGCTCGACCGCGACCGCCAGCAGCACCGCGACGATCGATCGCTCGTCGGTGCGCAGCTCGAGCCGCTCGGCCAGCGCGGCGAGCGCGGCCGGGATCGGCGGCGGGCCAGGCGCGGTCGCGGCCGCGGGCTCGATCCACGCGTCGAGCTCGCGACGCGGGCCGGCCTCGCTGTCGGCGCGCAGCGCGTCCAGACGCTGGCGCAACCCGCCACGCAGCCACGCGCACAAGGCGTCGAGCTCGGCGAGCGGCGTGACCGGTGGATCGCTCATGGGTGCCGATCCATCAGTAGCGGTACACCCAGATATCGAACCCCGGATATCTGTCATCGGTCTGCGCGACCAGACGATCGCCGTCCCAGCGATACGTGATCACGCGCTCCCGATCGAGCGCGGGCCCGGTGCGTTCGTGCGCTGACTGCAGCCGCCCCTCGGGAGACCACGCCAGCTCGACGACGCGATCGATCGGGCCGGCGTCGCGGGCCGCGTCGACCCGCATCAGCCGGCCGGCAGCATCGAAGGTCACCGTGCGCGTGACGATCACGGCCACGTCGTTCGATACGGTGATCCGCACCGTCCGCCCGTCGTCGTCCCACCGCCAGTCCTCGGTCGGAATCGAGGCCATGCCGTTCGCCCACACGTTGACGACGCCGACCGGGCGCCCGCCGTCCCAGGTCCACACCCGCTCGGACTCGGGTGCATCGCCGAACAGGTCGCCCAGCTCCTCGTCGAAGTGCTGGCTGCGCTCGAGCTGGTTCCCGCTCCACACATATCGATCGCGGTCCGCGAGCACCCCGGGGGAGTACGACGCACGCACCTCGACTAGCCGATCCGCGTCGTCCCACATGAACTCGAAAAAGGGCGCTGCGCCGTTCCGCTCCATCGACCGCGGCCGCCCGGCGCCGATACCCATCGGCCAGAGATCCGGGATGCCGAGCGAAAATCCGGCGACGTCGACGAGCGGGATCAACCCCATCTTGAATGGTCCTCCATGATCGTGTGCTTGTTCTCCGAGTGGAACGGGCCCGACGTCCGCGGGTTGGGCCGGAGCCGTCGTGGGGTCGCGCCCGCGGCAGGCGGCGAGCGCCGCAACGAGGATGATCGCGATCCTCATCAACCCCATGTCGACTGGTCCTCCATGACCGTCTGGTTGTTCATACCAGGTGACCTCGAGCGTGCGCAACGCGGGCTCGATCGCGGCGAGCATCACGCCGCACAGCTCGCGATAGGTCCGCCGCGGGCTCGATCCACGCGTCGAGCTCGCGCCGCGGGCCTGCCTCGGTCTCCCCGCGCAGCGCGTCCAGGCGCCCGCGCAGCACGC
>Ga0209181_10005526_pt1 | contig 18162 bp, 10 predicted proteins | sample MAT05_FD_187208 | JGI IMG/M metagenome (GOLD analysis project Ga0209181, IMG submission 187208) | Freshwater microbial communities from Lake Fryxell liftoff mats and glacier meltwater in Antarctica - MAT-05 (SPAdes) (version 2) | ecosystem: Environmental > Aquatic > Freshwater > Ice > Liftoff...
ATCAAATTCCGAGTAAAACTCTTTCGTCTTTTTGCGAGCCATAGTCCCTCCATATTTTTAGAGAAACCATTGTCCACTATAGCGCAATCAGTGTAAAGTATTTTTAATCAAAAGACCCTGCTCAAAACTCCACTTATTTCAAATTACTGAATCAACTCTTTAGCCTGCGTCCTTTTTTGCGGTATAAATTTTTCAAAAAAAGGAACTCCTCTAAAACCTACGCTACATATTTAACGCGAATGCTAATATGAAGGGTCTTAACTATTTCTGTAGGCCTCAGCATCAGCATCGTAAGTTAGATGAAATTTTTGACATTCTTCATCTGTATCAAATTTTAATTTTTTGTTTGGCATTTTGTTATTTTGAACATCAGACGTAAGCTTACAAAGGATAAAAACTTTGCCGTTTTCAAGGGTTATGATAATCTTTGGAGGATGTGATGAATCAATGACTTCTTCATTTGGTTCATAGACAACTTTTTTACAAGGGAGCGTCATCCCTCTACCAAAATTATCCCAATGAATTTCTTGACCCTTGCTTGTCATATAAATATGTGGCCTAATAGCAATCATTGGAAAAGCATTTGGAACTTCTTTATCCGTCACATAAAAAGCATTATTAAAAATAGTATCAGCATTAACATTCATACATAATTCCTTTAGTTTAAAAAATAATAGTAATATTTCGTGAATTAAAAATCAAGTACTCCAGTTATTATTTGAATATCTATCTGAGAAAATTAAAAATGTATCAATATGTATTCCGTTAAATGATTCGTTTTGATCAAAAAGTCCTGAATTTAATAAACCAGCTCTCATTAACAGCCTATTTTCTTCAGTTGATACAGTTATACCATCAATAGCTTCCGGATCTACCATCTCATTGGACACGACCTCAGTAGTCTTAAAATCGCCAGCATCCATAGATGAATAAAATTGTGTTGTTGGCTCCTGCTTAAAAACCTCATTATCTAAAACCCCATTTTTATCGCGTAAACCATTTGTTACATTTGTCGGGGAGTTAGCCCCATATGCATCTACTTTAAAAGCTACTGTGCAAGCATGTTTATCTAAAACTCTCATTCCAACCCGAACTTTAAAAACTCCTGCTAATGTTGCATCATTACAATCTTTTTCTGCTGTAGATAAACCAGCTGGTCGTAAATAAACTCCCTTTCCTGCCCCATTTGCAAGATCTTCTGCAGGAGAATCACCTTTTGGAAATATACCTTGGCTGATAAGGGTATGTGTCGACTTTAAACCACCTTTAAGGATTAATGTAGCGGTATCAACATGAGCCTGAGTAAGAACAGCCGGCACTTTTTTACCATCTATACCTACTACATCTCTACCATTTACATCTTTACTCCAGCCACTTCCACCGCATCCTGCAAAAAATCCCCAAAAAGGGTTGCCGGATTTTTCACAACACTCTTTAATTACTTCACTTTTGTTGCTTACCGAATACTCTTTTTTTCCGCTCATTGATATAAATTCTTGCACTTTGTTTTCAGTAAGAGCCTCTCTATAACCTTTTACGCCTGCAGCATGATTAGAAAGTTCTTTAATGTAATGTTCTTTCAAAAATAAATTCGGTATCTTACTTTCAGTATTTATTTCAGCATTTTTTGTGTAATTATCAAATATATTTTTATCCATTGCCTGTATACTTTCATTTATTTTATTTGTTAATTCCTCAGTAGAACAACTATAGCTACTATCTTGTATCTTCAATTTTAATGCTTGGCTTGGGAAAAACGCATGAAAAGCCTCAAGGATTTTAACTTTTTCTTTGGTCTCACTTTCATCATTTTCAAATACTGGGCCTGCCCCCATCATGGTAAGCATTCCCTGAGAGTACTTGAGCTTATCTTCTGCTGAAATTGTGCCATCCATTTCAAGATAAACATCATGGTAAATAGTAGTATTGGAAGGAGCATACCCTTGAGCTTTGTTGCCTGCTAAATGCGGTACAAATACGACGTACTTTTGATCCGCCTCGTCATATTCTGATACAGGTCGCCCGTTACCATCTGTTTTACCTACAACAACTTTACATTCCGGCACGATAGGAATTGATAGCTTACCCACACCCTCGATATTTAATACAAAACTTCTACCTAAAGCCTTTCCATTACTTTCATTTCCATCATAAATTTTATTTTTTTTGTCTAAAAACTGACGAAAGACTTTATCTTCAGTGCCGATTGTTATTTTACCGTCTAATTCGGGGTATGTTGCAACTAATGCTTTGATGATCGATTCTTTTTCCATTTTTATCGTATTTTGCATGTTTTCTGTCACATGGTAGTTCATTGTCATATTAATAGCGGTTATTTCTTTGTTTTTACCATCATGGCTTGTGATTCTATAATCGACATTAATATTGCCTCCCTTCACATTTTTAGATGACATGTCATGAACGAAGGCTCCATATATAGATAAATTTTTATCAGTTAGCAGCTCTTTTAATTTTGTATTATCACTAAAGGAGGGAGCTCCTAAACTTGACAAAAGTTCTGATCTTACTTCTAGTGCATTTGCTGATTTACCTTTATCCATCCTAATTCTGGCACCTTTTTCAGCTAAAATATGAGCATTCATTCTAAGTTCATTTCGCTCAAGTTTACTAATAAATAAGTTTTTCGATTCCTCTATGCATTTTTTTGAAAGCTTCACTAAGGGTTGAGCGTCTGACCCTTGAGAGATTTTTTCTTCTTTATAACCTGGTTTATAAAGATTGCGCGCTTGAGCTATCTCATTATTCTCTATTACTTTATTTTTAGAGACATCTTCACTTGCTAATTTGGATAACATGGCTTTTGATTCATTGTTTAATTCTTTGGCTGTGCTATTAATATTTTCTGCCGCTCTATCAAATAATATTGCCATCTTTTCAAGTGATTGAATACTTTCATTATCTTTGCCTGTAGATTGTTCAATTAACGTAGAAGCTGCTTTCCTACAATCTGAGGCAGCTTTTGTGTATGTAGATGAAGGATTAGTATACTTTCCTTTGGAAAAACCCTCTTCACTAATTAATGTTTCAGCTCCTTTCTTAACAAAAAGTACAAATTTTCTATTATTATCCAGATCCTTTACTTTTTGTTGGATATGATCTGCTTCTAAATTTAAACTCATCTGAAGTTTTGGAATTTTTTTTTGTTGGTTGCTTGCTACAGATGGGAAGTCTTGTTTAAATTCGCTATCTGCCTTTTTAACTTCGGATAATTTTCTTGTGCTAATGGTTTTTGAAGCTATATGAGGGTTGTCTTTTAAAATCTCAGATTTTTTAAGGAGGGTACTTTTAGCAATTTTGTCGGTATCTTGACGTGTCTTTACCTTATGATCGACACCAATAGATTCAATATTTTTTTCGGGCGAAACGGTGAAACTTGTGTTTAATGAATTTGAACTTTTGCTTGAGGCTGAGTCGATGTTCTGATTTTCCATAACCCTGCCATTATTTCAAAAATTCATGTTTTACTGACTTGAGGTCCTATTGAAATGGTTTCATTAACATCATCAAATGCATTACCGACATCAAAAAGGTTTTTAAGGGTAGGATCTAAATCCATGTAGCTTGCAAGAGCATTTATGATTTTGGCTTTTTCGCTTGGTGCCATAAGATCTATTTGGTCTTTAATTAAGCTTACAAGTTGTTTTTCTATTTCGCCATCAGGCTTCATATTGCCTCTTGTTAAGGCTAAATCCAAAAATTCCTGATCCGTAATTTTTCCGGTTTTTGCTTTGTAAACAGCAGCTAAAGCAGTTGCTAGCATGATCAATTTTAATGCGGCAGTAAGCTCTTCTTTTCTTTCTGCTGTAAGAGGTTTGCCATTTTCTGCTCGATTGGCAAGCATGCCTTCAATGAACAAATTAAGCTGATTACTGTTAATAAGTTGAATTGTTTTTAAACCGAATTTCTCGGCGAGTACTTTCTCATCAACAGATTTTCCGGATAGTTTTTCATAAATTGTTTCTACCGTACTTAAATTGATGACACTCCCCATTGAAAGGGCCCCGATGAGACCAAGTTGCGCCCTAAAATCATCTGCAAGTGATGATGTTGCTTGTGTAACTAAGCTTACAGCAAAATTAACTTGCGGGGTAATAACAGAGACCATCCTAGATGACGCATCTAAAATCCCAATAGTTGCAACGCCAATAAATGCACCGACTGTCATAAGAGAACTTGTCAAAGTACCAAGAGCTTGTGTATTTTGATCAGCTTTCAATTGATCAGCATAGCTTCTAACACTATCGAGAAGTCCAAGATTCTCTTTTTTTATAGCATCAGCTCTTGCAAGCTTAGCAGGATTTTTTTCAGCCGCTCTTGTCTCTTCTGCTTGCTTATCAAGACTTTTTGACCAAGAATCTAATATATTTGTGGTAGTTTTATAATATTGATCACTCATTTTCAGCATGAATGCACCATTTGCAGATACAGAACCAACAGATTGATTATTAGTGTCAGATGGCGGCGGTATAATAGGATTTTGAGCGTTCAGACCCATCATCATAGAAAGCGATGCAGCAAGTTCTGCTGCTGAAATTGAGTCATGGCTTGAAAAGCCTGTTTTTTTTAGTGCTGTAGTAGTTGGGGTTGAACTTGCTGGCGTTACACCAGTTGGCCCTGAAATTTGATTATTAAAAGATCCGCCTATATCTGGTGCCATAAATTTCATCCTTTTTTAGATAAAAAAACATTAAATGACTAAGAGTTGCCTTAAACTTATTATAACATTTTTCTTAATTTAAAGGGATTCTTTTTACATTTTAATGGAGTTTTGTTACTATGATGATAAAAATTAAAAAGAGCTTATGAAGTTATGGAAAAAAATCTCCCAAAGCATTTTGATGGAAAAGAAGCAATTAAGCATGTAACAGAAAACTATGCTAAAGGAATCATCGCATCCTCTGAAATTCATGGGGCTGAAATTCCGGGTGCTATTTTCTCAGCTGCTGATGCTGCAAAAGAATCGAGCATTGCATTTCTGATTATTTGGGCATGTTTAACAGCTATAAACGTTAAAATGCCTCAAATACTGATCGTACTGGCAAGCTTTTCACTCGCTTGGATCTTTTGGAAATCGGGAAGAGCGGCTTTTCTTGGATGGTCAAGACTTAAAAGACTCCACAGAATCGCAGCACAAGAAAAGTTTGAAATAGAGCATAATCGCACTCAAGAAAGAGATGAATTGACAGCTCTTTATGAAGCCAAAGGTTTTCAGGGGAAACTACTAACAGATGTGATCGATGTTTTAATGTCAGATGGCGATTTATTACTTCGCGTTATGCTAGAGGAAGAACTTGGATTATCGTTAGAAGTCCATGAGCATCCTTTAAAACAGGCATTCGGTGCTTTTTTAGGTGCTTCCCTTAGCTTATTATGCTGCGCCCTTTGTTACTTTTTTTTTCCTCAAATTGGGCCCGTTATTGCAAGCTTTTCTATTGTTGGACTCGCATCATTTATTTCTGCCAAATACGAACAAAACGACCTGATTCATGCAATTGTATGGAATTTAGGACTTCTTAGTGTCTCATTTGGATTTGCCTATTTCCTGATACAATACCTTAAAACTTAAAAAATAAATGGGCGCACATGTCAACAATTATTGAAACTAACGAAGCTAAAAAACCTATCCTCTTCGATGAATTTTTCGAACTTGGCCAAGAGGATACTGAAAGCCCATTTTTAATTGAATCATCAAGAAAATGGGGAGCTAACCTAACGCTTAAAAGCTCGATTTTAGCGGCATTTTTTTTAATTCTTTCTTTTGTTATTTCATTTTTTCCAGTCCATTTACCTATTTCCCATCTACTACTAATAGCTGTGTACTTTCTTGCAGGTGTCCCGGCACTCATCGAAGCAATCGAGGATTTAAGCCTATTTGACATCAATATAGATATTTTAATGACTCTTGCTGCTTTTTCTTCTGTTTTGATAGGGAGTGGCATGGAAGGGGGTTTACTTCTTGTACTATTTTCACTTTCTGGCTCAATGGAAGATGCAGTCTCATCAAAAGCTAAAAGCGCTATCAGCAGCCTGCATAAGCTATCTCCAACTAAAGCTACAGTGATTGAAGATGATGGCACCCATATTGAAAGATCGATCAAGGATATTGCTGTCGGGACTATTATTTTAGTCAAGGCATCACAGGTAGTTCCTTTAGATGGAATTGTCATAGGTGGTATTTCATCTGTCAATTTAGTTCATTTAACAGGTGAGAGCCTACCCCTATCAAAAACTGTAGGTGATGAAGTGCCAGCTGGTGCTAGAAATTTGGAGGGGGCATTGGCAGTACAAGTGATGAAAATCATGGCTGATTCAACTTTAGCTAAAATCATCGAACTTGTCACGGAGGCTCAAGAAGCAAAACCAAAACTTCAACGTTTTTTTGACAAATTCAGCGGAAAATATGCTGTCTCAATTATTGCTCTTTCAGGATTTTTTGCCTTTACCTTCCCCTATCTCTTTAATATTCCCTTTTTAGGATATGAAGGCTCTCTTTACCGCGCCCTTAGCTTTTTGATTGCAGCATCCCCTTGCGCTTTAATCATAGCAATCCCAATTGCCTATTTGAGCGCTGTTAGTATTTGTGCAAAAAAAGGGATTTTAATTAAAGGTGGTGTAACTTTAGATGCGATTGCAAACTGTAAAATTTTGGCGCTTGATAAAACAGGCACCCTCACAACAGGTCAACTAGAAGTCATATCGGTTGTTGCATTAGATGGCAAAAGTGTTGTAGATGAGGCTATTGCTATTGCCTATGCTCTTGAAAAAAATGCCGTTCACCCGATAGCAATAGCAATCACTTCATACGCTCAAAATCTTGGAATTTTAGCCTCTGAAATCCAAAATTTTTATGAAATCCCAGGCCAGGGTTTATCAGCTACATTACCAAACAAGGCTTTATGTTTTATTGGAAGACCTCAGTTTATTGCTACAAAATTGGAAAGTGCAAAAGCCAAGGAGCTTTTAGAGCAAACAGCAACATTTATGCAAAAAGGTGAATTAGTAGCCTGCTTAACTATCGATCAAACGCCCTATATTTTTTCTTTCCAAGATAATTTACGCCCCGATATGAAAAATGCAATTGATGAATTAAAAACAAAACAACACTTAAAAATTGTCATGCTAACCGGCGATCATGAGCAAAGCGCAAAGCGTATTGCAGATAGTCTCGGAATCGACAATTACTTTGCTGACCTCACTCCTGAAAATAAACTTGATTTAGTGACAAAACTTTCAGAAAATCAAGGCCTTGCAATGGTTGGAGATGGTGTTAACGATGCCCCGGCTCTTGCTCGTGCCTCTGTTGGTATTTGCATGGGCAAAGTCGGATCAACTACAGCAGTTGATGCAGCAGATGTTGTGTTATTGCATGACAATATTGAATATTTGAATTGGTTATTTCAAAAAAGTCATCAGACAAAAAAAGTCGTAAAACAAAACCTTATTATCGCACTTTCTGCGATCTTTATAGCAAGTATCCCGGCACTTGGGGGCTATATTCCTCTTTGGGTTGCAGTTGTCATGCATGAGGGAGGCACTGTTTTGGTCGGTCTCAATGCCTTACGCCTGTTACGGAAATAAGCGACAAGAGAAAAGGTAAGCAACAAGAGAAAAATCCCCATCGAATGTAAATTTTTATTGTCTTCTCGAAAAATAAAAAACAGGATATATCTCAAATTTAATTACACTTTAGGATTTTATGGACTCCAAAAAATCAATTCTATCGCCCCTGAAACATGAAAAACTTCTAGCTGCCATTCAAAGTGAAACAAACAAATTTTACGAATACTATGCATGGCTTGAAAAAGCCATGGCACCACAATTTTTTGAAGAAATAAGTCAAGATAATGTGATGCTTATTACTCACAACCTCATGGGATTTCATCTTCAAGATTACTTTTCTACAATTCATTTAAAAAATGCAGCTCTTGTTTTATGTTTAGATAGCCCTGAATCTGATCTTCAAATCTTAAAGAATTATACTCAATATGGGATCAAATATTATAAAACATTTGTTTCAGATACAGCGCCTCCAATACCCGGTGTAAAGACAAATTTACGAATTGCCACCATTTACTTTACTGAAGCTGTAGAATCAGCAGATAAGCCATTTCCTCTTGAATCAAAAAAGGAGCTTCAGGAGCTTGTTCAAAAACGAAACCCGGAACTTTCAAGTGCCCAGTTTGATGAACTTATGCTCGGGATGAATTCCAGATTTTTGCGATCTCTTTCAGTTGAAAGACTTGTGCTTGCATTAGATATGTTTTTTAGAGCTCAAACAAGAGACAATTGCCAATACGAAGTGCGTTATAACGAGGATTGGGAGCAAACGGGCGCGCCTTCCATGCAAATTGTGATGGCATGGCGAAATACCCCAAAACATAATTTTTTATACCGTCTTGCAAGGACTATTCATCGCCATGGCCTCGTCATGAAACGAGTCAACGCAACTTACATGAATCCTTATCTAAAAAACTCAACACTTGTGATGATGCTTGGTCTCAATGGCAGTGATGGGAAAGCTGCCTGGGATGTAGCTGAAATCCCTGATTTTTTAAGAGAGCTTGCAACAGTCAAATATTTTGAAAGCTTTGATCTTATTGATGATCAACTTGTAGGCCAAGATGTCATTACAGGAAACATGGGAAACCTCTTAAGAGCTATGGTTAATTTTATCCATCAAGCTCTTGTACATTTAGACTTAAACCTCTATAGAGTGAGTAACATCGAAGAGGCTCTTTGCAGACACCCAGAACTTACTAAAGAATTAATAGTCTGTTTTGAAGCCAAATTTAATCCTGAACTTCATGATTATGATCAGTATCTCAAATTACGAGATGCATTTACTGAAAAAGTTAATAAACTCGATACCGGTCATGAAGAAAATGACAAACGGCGAAAAAACGTTTTACTCCAAGGGATGAATATGATTCATCATACCCTTAAAACTAATTTTTACCGCACAAATTATAGAGCGGTAATCTTCAGACTAAACCCTGATTATCTAAGTTATATCCCCTTTGACATTGAAAAGAAATTTCCTGAAAAGCCTTATGCGATCTTTTATATGAAGGGTATGCATTTTTTTGGATTTCACATTCGTTTTAAAGATTTAGCACGAGGTGGTTTAAGAACGATTTATCCGCAGCAAAATGAACAGATAGATCAAGAACAAAATAATGTCTTTACAGAATGCTACAATTTAGCCTACACGCAGCATAAAAAAAATAAAGATATTCCTGAGGGTGGTGCCAAGGGAGTTATATTTTTAAAACCCTACCGAAGAATCGAGGCTGAAAGTCAGATATTAGCAAAAGAGCTCGAAAATGGTAACATGGAAAAGCTTGCTATTGAACGAAAAATAATTGCATTTAAAGAAGAGCAGAAACTCGAATATCTTTATCAAGCGCAAAGAGCCTACATTGAAAGTCTGATTACGTTGGTTAATTGCGATCCAGATGGGACTATTCGTGCAAAGTATATTGTGGATTATTGGAAAAAACCGGAATATTTGTATCTTGGTCCAGATGAAAACATGCATGATGAGATGATCCAATGGATTGCCGATTTTAGTAAAAAATACAATTATAAGCCAGGAACATCCTTTATCACAAGTAAACCAAAATCAGGAATTAATCATAAAGAATATGGTGTAACATCTCTTGGTGTTAATGTTTACATGGAAAGATTACTCGCCTATATTGGTATAAACCCAATAACAGATGTTTTTACTGTTAAAATGACCGGGGGCCCAGATGGAGATGTAGCCGGCAATCAAATTTGCAACCTCTACCGCTACTACAAAGATAATGCAAAACTTATAGCCTTAACAGATGGCACGGGAGCAATCCTTGATCCTGAAGGTTTAGACTTAAAAGTTTTGGTGGAGCTTTTTTCTAAAACAGAAGGCATTGCTCATTATCCTGCAAAACTCTTACATAACGGTGGCTTTCTTCTCAATAAATATCAAACAAGAAGTGAAACTCCCCTAACTAAACAAACTCTCTTTCAAAAAATGGTAGATGGAAAAATTATAGATGAATGGCTCTCTGGTAATGAAATGAACTATCTTTTAAAACATAATGTCCACAAAACAAAAACTGACATTTTTATTCCAGCCGGAGGGCGTCCGCGAACATTAAATGAATTTAATGTAAAAGATTTTTTAGATGAGGCAGGAAAGCCAACTTCTAATGGAATCATTGAGGGAGCAAATCTTTATCTAACACAAACAGCAAGACGATTTTTAGAAGAGCGTGGATGTTTGATCATTAAAGATAGCTCTGCTAATAAAACAGGGGTCATATGCTCATCCTTTGAAGTACTCTCAGGTTTAACCTTAGGAGATGAACTATTTATGGCTGAAAAGGAACCCCTCGTTCGGGAAATCTTGGATCGATTAAAAGAACTTGCTTCAAAAGAGGCTAATTTACTTCTTAAGACGCATGAAGAAACAGGTCTTTACTTAACTGACATTTCAGAGCGCATTTCTACCAGGATTAATCAGTTTACATATCAATTACTTGATTATTTAGATACTATTAGCCTTGAAAAGCAATCGACAGATCCCTTGGTAAAATGTTTTTTAAGTTACTGCCCGGAGACCCTAAAAAATAAATATAGTGAAAATCTTTTAAAAAACATACCTGAGCATCATAAAAAAGCGATCATTTCCTGCTACATCAGCGCAAAACTTGTTTATGAAAAGGGACTTTCCTGGTTTCCTTCGATCGTCGACATTTTGCCCTATTTAGTAACGCGCGTTGCAGATATAAAGGATTAAGAACTTAAGTTTATGCCCACCTTTCAGGGCTCTTTGGCTCGGATATCGAAATAGACAAAAGGTATTTCATTTAGGGTGGGTTATTTATCTCTTTTTATAGCAACAATATTGACAATTTTAAAATTTAATATAAAGGACTTAAAGGAGAATTGAAAAAATCATAAAACTGATATTATAGAAAAGATTTTATTTATCCCTTTTGTCCTTTTTGTCCTTTAATCTTTAAATCTTTTTTAATCGTTAAACACGAAATCTCTCCTTAAAATCAGCACTCTCAAACTCCAACTGCTAAATTTTCTTGACCCTTATTTATTCTTTTTTTATAATAGAATTCTAATCAGAGTGGTGTATGAAAATAGTCAAACATTTGAACACAGAATATACCGGCAAACATGACCGCAAACATCAGATTTTGCTTGGTGCTGTTGATTATTATATTAAAACAGGTAAACCTGTAGGGTCTAACACGCTTCAAAGTGAAGGCTTTGATTTTTTAAGCTCTGCGACTATACGTAATTATTTTGCAAGCCTTGAAGAAACGGGATTTTTAACACAAACCCACGCATCGGGTGGTAGAATTCCAACAACTGCAGGGTTTAAGGTTTATGCCCTAGAATATCTAAATGTAACCCCTACTTCAAAGCAATCTTCTAAATTCAACCATATTGCACATCAAGAAACTAAAGAATTAGTAAGTTTTTTGCAGCATGCCTCAAATCTTTTAAGCGACCTTACACGTACAGCTGTTTTTCTATCTTCTCCAAAGTTTGATCAAGATTATATCATGGATATAAAACTTGTCCCAATAGACTATCATAGATGTTTAGCTGTCATTATTACAGACTTTGGAGTGGTTCAAACTGAAATTTTACATACGACAAAAAAATTAAGCTCATTTTCTACCAAAAGAATAGAAGCCTACTTCCATTTTCGTCTAAACGGCCGTAAAAGCCCCGAAAATTTAAATGAAGAAGAGGAAGAGCTTGCCTTAAAATTTTATAACGAACTCATGGTCCGATATATTGTAGGTTACACAAATTTTACCGATAAAGAAATTATCCGGACCGGTTTTTCAAAACTACTCACCTATCCAGACTTTCAGAACACAACCCTTTTAGCTAATAGTTTAGCGCTTTTTGAAAACGTCCATAGCATGCGTTTATTACTTAAAGAGTGCACAAAGCAAAATAAAATGAAATTTTGGATTGGGGATGATTTAACAACATATACAACCAAGACACAAGGCTCTGCTGTGATTGCAATCCCTTATGCTATTAATAACAAAAGCGTTGGAGCTATTGGATTACTTGGACCCAGCAGAATGCCTTATCGGAAATTATTTCAGCTTTTAAGAGAATTTTCAGATACGTTAAGCCAAACACTTACAAGAAATATTTATAAATATAAAATTAGCTTCAGACAGCCGGAAAAAGAATCCTTGGATTTTAAAAATGAGGGGAGCCATTTAATTGAGCATCCGCATCTGATGCTATTGGAAAATCAAATTCAGGAGAGTTAAAAGATGAAAAAAGATGAGATACCTTTATCAGAGGATGAGAGTTTAACAAAAGAAGAACAAATAAAGGCCTGCGAAATGAACGCCGAAACCATAGAAGAAACTGTAGAACAAAAAAGAGAGCCAATTAATGTCACAATTACAGACATTGAGCTTGAAATGCTAAAGAAAGATGCTACTGATTACAAAGATAAATACTTACGTCTTTTAGCTGAAATGGAAAACACGCGTAAGCGTTTACAAAAAGAGCGTCACGAACTTATTCAATATGCAGTTCAAAATGTCATTATTGACTTTTTAAACCCTATTGACCACATGGAAAATGCGCTTAATTACACCGAACAAATGCCTGAGCAAGTCAAACATTGGGCTATTGGGTTTAAGATGATCTTAGAACAATTTAAAGATGTTTTATCAGGCCAGGGAGTGAGTTCCTTCAACTCTCAAGGCACAGAATTTAACCCTCATAGCCACGAAGCTGTTGAAATGGTTGAAACTGATGAATATGCATCAGGAATTGTTGTTGAAGAGAGCATTAAAGGCTATAAAATGGGCGAAAAAATCATTAGGCCTGCACGCGTTAAGGTTGCAAAACCTGTTTCTCTTAAAGAAGAGCAAAAAATAAATATCAACGAAGTTAAATAATTAGGAGTCAAAATTATGAGTGAAACACAAAAAAAAGGTAAAATTATCGGAATTGACCTTGGAACTACAAACTCTTGTGTAGCTGTGATGGAAGGCGGAGTGCCAAAAGTTATTGCTTCATCTGAGGGTTCACGTACTACCCCGTCTGTTGTAGCTTTTAAAGGAAGCGAAAGAATCGTCGGAATTCCAGGTAAGCGTCAAGCTGTGACAAATCCTGAAAACACGATCACATCATCTAAGCGTTTTATCGGTCGTAAATACACTGAAGTTCAATCTGAAATTAAAACTGTTCCTTTTAAAGTTGAGGCAAACGGTATTGGCGATGTAGTCTTTAATATTCAAGGGAAGCAAATGACCCCTGAAGAAATAGCTGCAATCATTTTAATTAAAATGAAAGAAACAGCAGAGGCTTATCTTGGGGAAAAAGTAACTGAGGCTGTTATTACGGTTCCTGCCTACTTTAATGACTCGCAACGCCAATCTACAAAAGATGCAGGCCGTATTGCAGGTCTTGATGTTAAGCGTATTATCCCGGAGCCTACAGCTGCCGCTTTAGCATATGGCTTGGACAAAACAAATGTAGACAAAAAAATTGCTGTTTTTGATCTTGGCGGCGGTACATTTGATATTTCAATCCTTGAAATTGGCGATGGTGTATTTGAAGTGTTATCAACAAATGGTGATACGCACCTTGGCGGCGATGACTTTGATAATGAAATCTTAAAATGGCTTCTTGAAGAATTCAAAAAAGAGACAGGCATTGATCTTCATTCAGATAAAATGGCGTTGCAGCGATTAAGAGATGCTGCTGAAAAAGCAAAAATTGAGCTTTCTGGTACACTATCTACTGAAATCAATCAGCCATTCATTACGATGGATGCAAGCGGACCTAAACATTTAGCGATCACTCTTACAAGAGCAAAACTTGAAAGCCTAGCGCATAATTTGATTGAGCGCACAAGAGAGCCTTGCCTAAAAGCATTGAAGGATTCTGGCCTATCAAAAGATGATATCGGCGAAGTGATCTTAGTTGGTGGAATGAGCCGTATGCCGGCGGTTCAAGAAATGGTTACATCCATTTTTGGAAAAGAAGGACATAAAGGGGTCAATCCTGATGAAGTTGTGGCGGTCGGTGCTGCAATACAAGGTGGTGTTTTACAAGGTACTGTTAAGGATGTTCTTCTTCTTGATGTTATTCCATTAACTCTTGGAATTGAAACAATGGGCGGGGTGATGACATCGCTTGTTGAGAGAAATACAACTATCCCGACACAGAAGAAACAAATTTTCTCAACTGCTGCTGACAATCAACCGGCTGTTACCATCCGCATTCTTCAAGGAGAGCGCAAGATGGCAAATGACAATAAGGAAATTGGCCGTTTTGATCTAACAGATATTCCTCCATCTCCAAGAGGCTTACCTCAAATTGAAGTAGCTTTTGATATTGATGCTGATGGCATTTTGCACGTTTCTGCAAAGGATTTATCGAGCGGAAAAGAGCAAAAAATCCGTATCGAGGCACAATCCGGATTAAAAGAAGAAGACATCCAGAAAATGCTAAAAGATGCAGAACTGCACGCAGAAGAAGATAAAAAACGCCGTGAGGATGTAGAAGTACGTAACGAAGCTGATACTATATCATTCAGAGCAACAAAGGCTTTAGCTGAATACAAAGATAAACTCCCTCAAGAGATTGTTGATAAAGTACAAGCTAAAATTGACGATGTGAAAAAAGCACTTGAGAGTAATGATATAGGTAGAATCAAAGCCTCAAAAGAAGCACTCGAAACTGAGATGCAACATATTGGGGAAGCGATGTCAAAAGCGCAAGGTGCAGCTGCTAGTGGACATGAAGGTGCAGCTCATGAACATGCAGGTCATGGACATGAATCTTCTTCACAATCTCAAAATTCCTCTTCAAATAACCCGGATGATATCCAGGAAGCTGAAGTTGAAATTCTTGATAATGAGAACAAGTAAGTCCCTATAAGTAGAAGTCTTTAAATATAAGAGCTCTAATTCTAACACTCCTGTTAAAATTAGAGCTCTTTTTTTTGGGTCTGGATTGTCATTATGTCATTTGCAAAGTTTTCGATGGCGTAGTATGTTATTGTTGCAAATGACATGATGATAATCCAGACCTCGATGAAGAGCGTTATTTTCTAATTAAAACAAAAATTATCAAAAATTGCATTTCATATTTAAATCCGGTGTTTATATTTTTTCTCTCTCCCCTCAACATAACTCAATTTTACATTAAGTGATTTATATAAAAATGCTTTTATAATTTATAAAATAAATTTATATTAATAATTGATTTTAATGATATAATAATAATATTAAATCATGAGGTTTTAATTATGGAACCAGTTAATTTCAATTCTAATCAAAAATTGGAAGTAGATGCAACTCATACTTTAAAAGCGTCTAAAAAGATCACTATTGATGATAAAGGGATCATCCATTTGCCGGATGGAAGACGACTTCGCATAGCAAGAGTAACTATTGAAGGTAAAACCATTGATTTTAATAATTTAGACCTCTCCAATAAAGAATTCAAAGCTAAAGTTGAAAATGAAGTTACCAAAATCCTCTCTCAGTTTTCTAAGGAAAATACCCTAAGTAAAGATGATGGCTCTTATAAACTATCCCTCTTCAAAGAGAAAGTTGTTCTTAAAAGTGAAAAAGCTCAAAATGTTGTTGTTAGAGAGACAGCTAATCTAAAGCTTGAAAAAAGCACCAAATATGAAAACAGTCTAACTTCCATGGAATCTCAAGGGTTAGAAATCATTACAAAGAACGAAAAAATGAATCTTTTAAAACATTCATTTACTAAAAAACCGATGGGTCCTATAAAAGCTATATCTATAAGAGTTGCAGCTGTTGCATTTGTCATTCTATTCTCCCCTCTTATTTTAACAACTTTTGTGCTTGTGAATGCTGCAGCATATACATACCGCGCAGTTAAAAATGAAAGTATTTTAACTGCAAGCTCAGACCTTAAAAGAAAAACGGAAGAAAATAAATGGGATGCTTTAGAAAAAATCTATAGATCTCAAATTAATGAGAGTAAAGCAGGCCCTGAAAATTTGAGCAAAATTTATTTTAATGCCTTAAGCTTTTCTTCAGATTCAGAAAAGCTTGGAGTTTTACAAGATAAAACTGAACGTCATCTCATTCGTGCCTTTAAAAGATCTGGCGTTAAATATAATGCAGCAAGTTACAACAAATTAAAGGATAATTTAACTTTAAGCGATTTTGCAGTTAACGAAAATCTTAAAAGTAAAATAAGAAGTATAGCTCCTGAATTGAACGGAATTTTAAAAGATGATGATATTAGCATCATTTCTCATGAATCAAAAGCTGCACATACCGATACTTCAAAAGCTGATCAAAAAAAACTTAAAAGTTTAATGAAGGTTTTTGAAAATCCTCCAGCAAACCGAACAGTTGCAAATGATACACTTATTGCAAATTTACGTGCTGTAATTGACTCCCCAACCTATCAGGCATTAAAAGAGCATCCTGAAAATGAATATATAAAACTTGTAGAAAAGCTTTCTTGCGGGATTTGGAACAAACCAAAAGTATTACCTGCCTACCAGAAGTTTGGAAAGGAAGTATTAGAAAATATTGATTCTTATAATAACTTAAATAGGGATATAGATGGCAAAAAAATGGTAACTATCTTAAATGATTCACACCATTATTTGGAAAAAAAACTCTTTACTGACCATGGAATATTAGAAAAAATCATCTACGCATTTACTCATCCTTTAAAATCTTTGCAGGCAGCATCCTCTGAGGGTGGTCTCTTAAGGGAAGTTTCAAGGGCTTTTGGCTTTGGGGCTTTTGATCCCCATGGAACTGCAAATAATAATCCCTCCCTTCAAGGTGTCACTAAAGCCTCTATTAGAGATGGACGCAACACAGTAAATGCCACAATCAATAATTGTTATGGCGGATCTCCAACAATTGGCAGTCGTACTGAGACTAAAATTGCGCCTGAATACTTAGCTCTTTGTCAGGCTTGTGAAAACAATCAATTTGCAACTAGCAAGGATAATGATATCCCGAGCGTAATTTATTACACAAGTCTTCAGGACATTGAAAATATTTTTCATGGCGATGATGAAAGAGGTTTTGCTGTGATGGAGTTAAATGAAAAATATCCTCTTTCTTTTTTTGGTATGACTCTTGCAAAAGACTCTGACTTTTATATGATGAGAGGTGTTTACAGTAATCCGGAATGGGATGGTGTTTTAAATTTTGGCGCCCAAGTTTTTAAACAATTTGAAAGCGAAAAATGTTATCAATATGGGGATCGTACAACAGGTGCAACAGGTCATGGAATGTATCTTCCTTACGGATCAAAAAAATGGACGCCTATTCTAGCTGCCATCCAAAATAAAGCAAATGCTCGGTTTGATGAGATTCTTAAACAAAACCCTTTGATAGAACCAAATAAATTAAGGGGTGCGTATCAAGAATATGTCTATTCGATGATAGAAGCTTATACAGAACTTGAAATTGCAAAAGAAATCGCTAAGAGAACAGGTAATCATGAGCCACTTGTGATGACAATGAAGCTTTGTAAAGGTAATTTGGACCGTGGTGGGGCTGAAAATGCTAAAAACTGTTATACAAGATTACCTCTTGACTCCTCCAACGAAGAGCTTATCTCGCTTGTTTTAGGATCTTTTGAAGGTCGTGCCATTACGACATGTGATCGCACTATTTTACCGGATCGTTTGCCTCAGGTACTTAGCTTTATTGAGTTTGTTGGAAGAAAAGAATTTCAAGATGATCTCTTAAATTTATTTAATGATCCGAAAATCAACATCGTAATTGATAAGGCTCCAGCCTTTACCCCTGCTTTAAACTAAAATGGTTGAAGGAGTAAAAGGACTATTACAAAAATCATAAAACTGCTCTTATTTTCCTAACTGCGGAGCTCTGCAAGCATGTAGGGAGAAGCGTTGGGCTCAATCGAATGAATTAGATTCAGTGTAAATATTATTCTAAAATACGTGAATGGTTTGAACTTTTAACTTTAGCCGGCACCCATTTCATCAGGGCGTTCTGATGAAAATTATTTGACAAACATTCGGCCTAACAATCCTCGCAAATAGTTTGGGTCATAAGTTGCATTTCGTCTAGCATCAGCAATACCGCTATCAGGGTCAAAAGTCCTTATTAT
>Ga0209181_10005531_pt1 | contig 18147 bp, 17 predicted proteins | sample MAT05_FD_187208 | JGI IMG/M metagenome (GOLD analysis project Ga0209181, IMG submission 187208) | Freshwater microbial communities from Lake Fryxell liftoff mats and glacier meltwater in Antarctica - MAT-05 (SPAdes) (version 2) | ecosystem: Environmental > Aquatic > Freshwater > Ice > Liftoff...
TTCGCATCAAAGGCGCTTGGTGCATCAAGGATCACTTGCTTCAGGCGAATCGGTGAATCGGCGCGATTTGCGTCGTCGATGATTTCCTGGAATTTATCGTGCGCGACGATGTTCAAGCGATCCACCGCTGCCACGCCCGTGCGTTTTCCATAGGGCAAACGCAAGCCACGACCAATCGACTGCTCGATCAAGGTACGGGCATTTGCGGCGCGCAACGGTACTATGGTGTAAAGGTTGGTCACGTCCCAGCCTTCTTTAAGCATATTGACGTGAATCACGATCTCGGTCGGCTCATCCACACTTTCCACCGCCAGCAGCCGGTTGATCATTTCTTCTTCTTCCGCGCCGGTGCGGCTAGAGTCAACCTGAATCACTTTGCCCTGATAGCGCCCCTCGTAGAACTTATCCGATTCCAGAAGCGCCAACAGTTGCCCTGCGTGCGTGGTATCACGCGCAATGACCAGCATGAAAGGTTTCACGACCTTGACGCCGTTCTCGCGGGCGTAGGTCAGCAGCTCCACCTTGGTGGTTTCGTGCAGGCGCACGCCGTCTTCGAGTTTGGTCTTTTCGATTTCTTCGGGCGTGTGAGCCTTGGCGTCGAAATTTCGCTGGGTAACCACCGCAGGCTCTTTTACGAAACCATCTTCCATTGCCCGCGCCAACGGGTAGTCCATCACCACGTTTTTGAACGGAACGGTTTTCCCGCTGCCTGCTTCCACAAACGGTGTAGCAGTCAGTTCCAGACCGAACAGTGGCTGCAAATCATTGATTGACCGCACGCCTGCGCTGGCGCGGTAGCGATGCGATTCGTCCATCAGCAATACGAGGTCGGGCAGATTTGCCAGATGGTTGAAATAGCTGTCGCCCAGCACTTCCTTCATCCGCTTGATGCGCGGTTCCTTGCCGCCACGCACTTCGGAATTGATCTTGGAAATATTGAAAATGTTGATGCGGATTTCGCCAAACAGCTCGCCGCCCTCAATGTTCTGCTGGTCGTAGTTATCCCCCGTTATGACACGAGGAGCGTTGATAGCAAACTCACCAATTCCCTTGAAAACGTACTTCGGCGTATTTGGGGTGAAGTCGGCGATAAGTTTGTTATAAATCGTCAGGTTGGGAGCCAGTACGAAGAAGTTGTTGATGCCGTGCGCCAGGTGCAGATAGGAGATGAACGCCCCCATCAAGCGGGTCTTGCCCACGCCGGTTGCCAAGGCGAAGCACAGCGACGGAAACTCCCGCTCGAAGTCCTCCAACGTAGGGAATTCCGTCTTTAGGCTGGCCAATATAGATGCCACGTCACGTTCGTGACCGAGCAGTTCCGGCGAGGCAGAAAGCGCACGCACCAGACGCGAGAGAGATTCCGCCTGAGGTGGGCGCAGCGACAAGCGCCCAGTAATGTGGTTCATAACGCGCGTACTCATTGCTTATCTCCCTGCTTCTTTTTGGGTGGAGCTTTTCTGTTCTTCTCAAGCCGTTTAACCGGCCGCCCTATCGCGGCCTCGAAATCTTTTTCAACCAATGCAGGCATGGCGCAACGTTGCTGCTGATATTGCGCATAAACCGCCTGCGCTTTGGCCAGCGCGGCATCCGCTGAAACCTTGCCAGCGTGGGTCAGAATATCCTTGCGCGTCAGCCGCAAAAAATCGTCCAGTTGAGCAACCCAGTCGCGCATCGTCATTGGTTGCTTTGCGCTGGCCTGCAGCTCCGCCACTTCGATGTAGGCATTGACGATGCGATTGAGCGTTTCCAGTTCCGCCTCGTTCAGATAATTCTTGGCAATGCCCGCATCCTCCTTGCGCGGCAACCCGCCCTTGCTCTGTCCCTGCCAATGGGTCAACCCCATGTGTGGTGCCAGTGCATCGGCGCGCACCACCAGCAACTCGGCAGCGGTATGGCCATGCGCCGCCCAGTGCATCTTGTTTTGCACCGTAGCGAAAAACTGCTGCGAGGTAGCCGCATTCGAGTCGTAATCCATGCTGGTGGCGAAAATATCCAGCACCTTCTTCCAGAACACCTTTTCCGAAGAACGAATATCGCGAATACGTGCCAGCAGTTCCTCGAAATAGCCGCTGTCCTGACCCGCCTTGAAGCGTTCATCATCCAGCAAGAAACCCTTTTCCAGATAGGTGCGCAAATGCTCAGTGGCCCAGCGGCGGAACTGTGTGCCCCGGTGCGACTTCACCCGATACCCGATGGCCAACACCATCTCCAGGTTGTAGTGCTTGAGGCTACGGCTCACCTGCCGCCCGCGCTCCTGCCGAACTTGTAAGTACGGCTTACAAGTTGCCGCCTCCTGCAGCTCCTCTGCCGCATAGAGGGCACGAATGTGCTGGGTGATGTTCTGTGGCGTGCTTTGAAACAGGTCGGCCAGTTGCTGCTGGGTCACCCAAAGGCCGCCCGCCTGAAAACGCACCTCAATGCGCGTTTGCGCATCTTCCGTCTGGTATAGCAAGAACTCGCTTTGGTTCATGGCGCATCCTTACCCTCCGCATCGCCAAACAAATCGGGCGTGCGCAGCAACGTTTTTCTCCCTCTCCCGCCAGGCGAAGGGTGTGGTGAGGGCGCTTTCGGTTCCGGCGTCGCCATCGGCAGATTCGCCACGTTCAGACTGTAATCATCATGTCCCCACTCGCAACGAGACAACACCATCTTGGGGATTTTTTTCAGCGTTAGATTCGGCCAGCGCTCAGCCGCCTTGGCAGCAGTTGTGCCGTGGAATGCCGCGCAACACACCAATAAACTTTGCTCGCTGCCGACCTCGTCCGAGAGTGCCTGTAGTTGTTCTGCGGAGAGATTCTGCGTGGTGACGTAGATAAAATCCCGCTCGCTGGAATGGCCGTGCTGCCACCACTGCGTTTCGGATGGCACGTAGTTGAAGCCTTCCAGCTTGCATAGCGCCTCGGCCAGGTGAGCGGCGTTGTACTCGGGATTGACGACCGGATTGCCCCAGCGGTCGTTGATGATCAGGCTGGGGGCGAGCTTGTAGTAGCGAAAGCCGCCGCCCCCTTGCCAGTTCACCGCCTTGCTGATGCCGCCCTGATCTTCGCCGTTGATGACTTTTTGCAGGCGCGGGATGATGTGCGTGTGGCAGTGCTCGCCGAGTTCGATCATGATCCAGCGACGACCCATTTTGTGGGCCACCGCGCCGGTGGTGCCGGAACCGGCGAAGGAATCGAGGACGAGGTCGCCGGGGTTTGTGGCGAGATGAATAATTCGCTGGAGTAGGCGCTCAGGTTTTGGAGTGTCAAACGTGTTTTCAACACCAAATAATTCATTTACTTCCTTCTTCGCCTCTTGATTGTGACCGACCTCCGAGTTTGGCCACCACGTCCAAGGATTTTGCCCCTCCGATTCTTCTATATATGTCTTTCTGCGGGGCATCGATTTACCGTCTTTGCCAAACCACATGCGTCCATCTTTTTTGAGTTCAAAAAATACCGATTTAACGTTTTTCCAGCAAGTTCCAGCCGGAGGAGTGAACTCCACCCCGCCCGGAGTAACGATGGCGTACATCTGGTTTGGTCTAAATCCTTGCGCGGTATAGTCGGACGAAACCCATGGACCTTTTGGATCGTTATCTGGATTTTTGTAGGTCTTAATCTGTTCTGCAGTTTTGGGGATCTTTTTTGCTATTGTCTTGAACCGATCGACTTGCTTTGCATATATAAAAACGTGATCGTGACCAGCGCCAATCGTAGCCCGGATATCAGGTGAGGTTCTCTTTTGCCAAATGACGTTTGCTACAAAATTTACGCGCCCAAAAACCTCATCGCACAACACCTTCAGATAATGCGCCTCGTTGTCATCAATCGTGATCCACAACGACCCATCTTCCGCCAGCAAGCGGCGAATAATCTCCAGCCGATCCCGCATCAGCGACAGCCAGATCGAATGCTCCACCCCATCGTCGTAATGCGTGAACGCACTGCCGGTGTTGTACGGCGGATCAATGAACACGCACTTCACCTTGCCCGTAAACTCCGCCTCCAGCGCCTTCAGCGCCAGCAAGTTGTCACCGAAGATCAGCCGGTTGTCGAAAATATCGTTCTCCGTCACCCGCTGCTTCGCGTGATAACTCTTCGCCGGGTCTTCCAACAAAATGCGCGGCTCCAGCCGAGGGCGCTTCTCTTTGCCGATCCACGTGAGTTCTAGTTTTTGTTTGCTCATATTCAGATCAATAATTCTTTGAGATACAGACGCGCTGGATTTGTTACCTCGCGCTTATAGGCTGCATCAGGTTTGCTTTTTCCCATTTTTTCAAACTTGGGAATCGACGTGGTTTTGTTCAGTAATGGCGATTTTCCACCGTGCAAAATGACGTAACGCTCTTCTACGATAGCCAACTTTTTCTGATGGAATTCTTCGAGTAAACCCAAGGCGTAACGCACAAATTGGCGCGTGCTTTTGAACTGCCCGGCGTAACCTTCCGTGTTACCTGACTTTAAGTCGATATAGACCACAGTAAGTTGCCCATCCCGATTGATCACCACGACACAATCGCAGGCGCGGTGGTGGTTATGGGCTTCAATGGTTAGCAATGGCGACATCACCACAGCATTACACCGTTGATGAATGCGTTTGCATTTTCGCCCTTCGTCAGGGTCAAAGCTAAACCAGTCACCATTCGGCACTGTCAGCGTCACTTTTTTGAGTTTGGTGGTCGCATCAGTTTCATCAATCTGGATATGGGTGTGTTGAGCTCCGTTGTAAGTAATGCAGCTCAGTGAATCCTTTAGTTTCACCATTGCATTTGCCAGCATCAAAGATCGCCTCCATACAGAATTTCGCTCTGAATGGCGTTCATTTCTTCAATCGTGGTATCGAAGGTTGTAACCTCAATGCCCCGATCCGGGTAAATCGTGGCGGGCTTGAGGGTATTGATTCGCGTGGCGCGTTTGCCTTTTCCGCTGGCGGCTTTCAATTCAGTACCCGTCATATACAAGCGCACGCGCTGTGGATTCAGCAACTCTTCATCCGCATAGCCATGCGTCTGCTGCATCTTTTTGGTATGCGCAGTGCTTTGCGCCAACATGATCAAAGTATTGAACTCTTTGATCAGATAATCACTGTGCGTGGTAATAAAAACACGAACGCCCGCATTCACCATGCGCGCCACCAAACGCGCAAAAGCCCGCTGATTGCGCGGATGCAAACTCAACTCGGGTTCATCAATGATGAATACATCGCGTGGCTTCGCCTTACAGCGCAAATAAAACCCTATATCCAGTAACGCCCGAATGCAGCTGGAGGATTCATTCATTGAGAAGCGATGCTTTCCGCTGCCCTTGGGCTGATAGACCAAGCCTTGATCTTTGATGACTTTATAGCTGCCGCCGATAATGGCATCGAAAGCCTGTAGAAGCATGGGGGCTTCTGAAGCCAACTGGCCTGTTTGCTTGTCGATGTCCTCGAGCTGCCGGATAAATTCAACGTTGTCTTCTACAGGCCATGCATAGCCAGCATCTACCTGCTCAAGCAGCATAAATGGGTTCTGTTTGATTTCCGTGGAATTCATATTACTGAGTTTTTCCAGCATTCTGGTTCGAGCTATATCGAGCTCGCGCCGAAAGATGGCTGCTCCTGTGCGCTCCGCACTGGACATATGAGCATCCGGCAGATAAGGGGAAAAAACGATCTCGGCAATTGCATCGACAAAAAATTGACTTAAACCGCTGAAGGGTGAGCGGAGCAGAGAGTCGTCGGCTATTAGAAGCTCAAGTAAATTGCTGCCTGGCTCCTTGCTTAGTGTTGCCAAAACTTTACCTGCAGGGCCATCTTTAATAGTTCGGTGAAAGAGCGTCGCACTGAAATCCAGTGTGTCATCAACCGACACCTGCACGCGAACGCCATCAAAGAAGCTTTTGTTTGCGGCAAAAGTCCGTGGCAGCAAAGAGATGTATTTTTCACTGAGCTTGGCGAGATAGTCATTCACCTTGCCATGAAACATGGCATGCAAGTCTAATTTATAGGTGCCCTGAGCCTTGGCAATAGCTTCAATTTCCTGCGCAAGAACTATCTGTAACAAACGACGCCAGCTCCGCAAAAATCCATATACGGCATATGTAGCGTATGTTTTTCCTGTGTTGTTCTCGCCGCAAATAAGCGTTAAATCCGCCAGCTCTAGTGTCGCTTCGTCTAGGAGACCTAAGTTTTCAAATTTAAATTTCATTTCGGGTTCCTAACGTAGTTGCCATTTAATGGTAAATAAGGTTTGTTCATCAACTTGCTGCCGTAGTTGCAATTCAAGTTGACTCGAACTTCTTGCGTGTTGCTTCTATCAGTGGCGCGTCCAGCGATTCATTGAGCTTGATTTCAGTTTTTAATCTGGAGCAAATAATGGCTGGTTCGGTCATTTTGTTATCCTTTTCGGCCTGCCGGAATAGGTTTTTAATTATGGCGAATTCGCCGTAATTCAGTAAATACGGCAAGTCTCACCCGTAATCCCTTGCAAGTCCCCATACATCCCAAGCGTAGCCCCCATCACGAGCTCAATCTGCTCTTCGCCCATTGTTTCATGATTGCCTTACGCTCTTTATCCATGTCTTCCTGCATACTTGAAAAGGCTTCGACAATCATTTCTATCCGCTGCACGTATTGTACGGCGGGTCAATAAACACGCACTTCACCTTGCCCGCAAACTCCGCGCTCCAGCGCCAGCAGCTTGTCGCCGAAGATCAGCCTGTTGTCGAAGATGTCGTTCTCCGTCACCAGCTGCTTCACGTGATAACTCCTCAAAGGGTCTTCCAACAAAATGCGCGGCTCCAGCCGAGGACGTTTCTCTTTGCCGATCCAGGTGAGTTCTAGTTTTTGTTTGCTCATGGTGTTCTCAACTTTTCCTTATCCGTCACTTAATGTAAGACAAATCGATTTCCATTACATTAGGAAGAGTTCAATGTAAACTTCAAACACGAACACGCGATACCGCTCAGCGCCTGTCTGCTCGCGCAAAATGCCGAGTTGAACAAAATCTTTGAGTATGGCGTTGGCGGTCGGATAACTGATGCCCAGGCCACGTTCAATATCCCGGGTATCCACAATAGGTTGACGATACAGCAGGTTAAGCGCGGCCTTCGCATTGGGCGCACGCTTACCCAAACTCAATAGTGTGTGCTCTGTTTTGGTACGCAGCAGTAGTATCTTGTGAAAAGTATCTCGCCCTTTGATGGCGGTTTCTGTCATGCCTTGCAGAAAAAACCGTACCCAGTGGATCAGGTCGTTGGACTGGCGTACCTGCATCAGGGCATCGTAATAACTGGCGCGGTTGCGCTCGAAGAAGTCGGATAAATACAACGAAGGCTTGGCCAGCAGGCCATGGCTGACCAGATACAGCGGGATCAGCAGCCGACCTATGCGACCATTGCCGTCCAGGAATGGGTGGATGGTTTCAAACTGGTAATGGCTGATGGCGATGCGGATCAGGTGCGGCACATGAATGTTTTCATTGTGCCAAAACTGCTCCAGATCGCTCATCAGCGCAGGCACGCCGTCCTGATGCGGCGGGATAAATGCGGCATCGCTCAGGCTGGAGCCGCCAATCCAGTTCTGGCTAACGCGAAAATCGCCCGGCTGCTTGTGCTCGCCGCGCGCGCCCTGCATGAGAATGGCGTGCGCCTGCTTGAGCAGACGATTGGAGAGTGGCAGGTTTTTCAACTCGGCAATTGCTGCATTCACTGCGTCGATGTAATTACGCACCTCGCGCCAGTCGTCGCGCTTTTCGGGCTTGATCTGTTCCTCTGGCATCAAGGCTTCGTCCATACCGGTTTTAGTGCCTTCGATACGGCTGGATGTTTGCGCTTCTTTGACAATGTGCATTTGAATGAACAGGTCAATGTCGGGCACGATGAGCGAGAAAGCGTTCAACTCCCCCAATGCACGATTGGCCGATTCCAGTAAGACGTTGATCGTTGGCTCTTCCCATTGCCATTCATGGTTGACCGGCACTGGCTCAAAACTTTTGTATTGATAGCGTGGCTGCCAGTGACCGGCTTTGAACTTTTCAAAGTTCATTCAAGTTCCCATTCGATGGTGAATAGCGTCTGTTCCTGCACTTGCTGTTGCAGTTGCAACTCAAGCTGAGTGATGAGGTCGTTACGTTGCGCTTCGACTTCGTCTTGCCGATTGAACAGTGCGCGGCGTAGCTTGCTGCGCTTGCCCTCTAGTTCCCGCTGGCTCTTTTGGTGGGACAGCTTTTCTTCGAGGGTGGGTGAGATCGCCGCTGTCCGCCGTACTTCCTTGATCTCAACGTCGATACCCTTGATTTCCTGCTCCAGTCCCAACTTCAAGTCGTCAGCCCAAGCGTCAAGTTTTTCGACTTCTTGCTCAAAGTAGCCGAGGTTGCGTTGATTGATCTCGCGCAGAACTTGCAGCTTTCGCTTTTCGATATCCGCAGCGAGCGTGCCATCGGGCGCTGAGAACAGGCTCGCTGCCTGCTGTTGCGCGGGCAATCGCAGCAATTTTTCCGGATCGTCCTCGGGGAGTGCGACGCCTGCGGCAGTCGTGGCCGACACGATTAGGTGCTGTTCTTGCTGACCCAGCGCATCAACAGAGATCAGGCTGACCGTGAGCCATCCGGTTTGTCCACGATGCGTTTTGAGCGTGCTTACCTGTGTGCCGTAGCTGTCGTAATCGAAAACGAGTCGGCCCCCCTCCAGTTGCCGCGCTTTTGCCTGTTTAGTAACCCATTCGGCGAGCGGGTGGCCGATTCGATAGAGATGGGAGTCTCCGCTGCGGCGGGGCAATTCATAGCGTCCCAAGTGCACTTGTGGAAAACCAATCCCCTCAAGGTCCGCGCATGGCAAATGCAGCAGTCTGAATCCATGGGAATCGAACTCAGCGTGATCGCCAAGCTCGGCCTTGGTCAAGTCCATCAGCATTCGCTCGTATCTGTTTCGGGCTTTGCTGCTGTCGTCGGCACGAATCCGAAGTTTGTCTTGCACTTCCTCGTCGAAATTCTCCAGGAGAAGCTGGCGGGTCTTGATCATTGCCTCATTGATCTCACCGGACAGGTCGAGCTGCAATTGCTCGAAACTACTCTTGATGGCTTCCGGATCACGACAGTTTTGGTAGATGTCAGCGATGCGCCGCTCGAAATCCACGCCGGAGCCGATTGCGCCAAGCACCTCATCACTGGCACCAAAAACGCCTTCGAAGAGCTGGAATTTCTGTGCCAGCAATTCATACACGCGCGCATCGGCTTCATTGCTGCGGTCGACGAAATTGACCACCACCACATCGAACTTCTGACCGTATCGATGGCAGCGGCCAATGCGCTGCTCGATGCGCTGTGGATTCCAAGGTAGATCGTAGTTAATGACCAAGGAGCAGAACTGGAGGTTGATGCCTTCCGCACCCGCCTCGGTCGCGATCATGACGGTGCCACGTTCCTGGAAATGCTCGACCAAGGCCGCACGCGTATCAGCCGTCTTGGAGCCAGAGATTTTGTCGGTGCCCTTGTGACGCACCAGCCAATCCTTGTAGACCGCTTGAGCTCGAGCGTCACTGTTCGTGCCGTTGAAGAGGACGATGCCCTCACCGTAGTGCGTGTCAGCAAGCAGCGACAACAGGTAGTCTTGTGTGCGCCGGGACTCAGTAAAGATGATTGCTTTCTTGGGTGCGCCCAACCGCTCTAGTTCAGCAAATGCGCGCTCTAGGGCTATCAGAAGTGCTTTGCCCTTGGCGTTGTCGTGGATGTTGGTTGCAAGTGATTTGAAGTGCCTAAGCTCTTCAATTTCCTGCGCCACGGCATCCCGATCATTCCGCTTCGACGGATCACCACCGGCATCCTGTTCGTTCCACTCGTCGGCTCGCTCGTCTGACACCTCGTCGAGTGACTCGTAGTCATCAATCAACTCATCGGCGAGCTCGGGAACGTTCGGGGCTTCATCAAGCAACCCCTGCAGGCGCTTAGCCATCGTTTCCAATGCCCCGGCGATGGCGTGCGTCGACGACGCAAGCAGTTTCCACAACACCAAAGAGATCAGTTGCCGCTGGCCATCCGGCAGCGCTTTTAGATTCGGGCGGCGCAGGTAATCGGCGACGAGAGCCGACAGTTCTCGCTCCTCTGTTGACGGCGTAAATTCCTCAACGATGGCGCGACGAGCCGTATAGGGAACGTACTGCTGCACCTGCCGACGCAAGGTACGCTTGCAGATTGGGGCGATGCGGGTGCGCAGTGCAGTAAATGCCTGCTCCTTGTTTTGCTGGATGAACTGCGCGCGAAAGCTGTCGAGATCACCAAAAACTCGGTCGTCGATCATGCTCACCAACCCGTAGAGCTCTAGCAGCGAGTTCTGCAGCGGCGTTGCGGTCAGTAGCACTTTTGAGTGAACGTGTGCCAACGCTTCCTTGAGCGTTTTGGCGATGACGTTGCTCGTTTTGTAAACGTTGCGCAGGCGGTGCGCCTCGTCGAGTACGACCAGATCCCAGTTGATGTCTTTAATGTCGGCTGCCTTGGCCTTTGCGAACTGGTACGAGCAAATGACCGGGCCTGTTTGTGGCAAACCGGGCATCAAAAATGGGTTCTGCTTTTCCTGTTTGCGGATCGTGTTGTAGTTTTTGGCTTCAAGAATCAAGCCTTGTAGGTTGAACTTGTCCTGCATCTCTTGGTGCCATTGCTTGCGCAAGTTGGCTGGGACGATGATGAGGATGCGGCGACGGCGTTCTGCCCAACGTTGAGAGATGACAAGCCCGGCCTCAATCGTTTTTCCGAGGCCAACCTCATCCGCCAGGATCACGCCGCGAGAAAGTGGGTTCTGGCAGGCGAACAACGCGGCTTCGACCTGATGGGGATTGAGATCTACCTGCGAGTCCACCAGTGTGGATGCCAACGACTCCACCGTGTCGCTGGCCGCACGACGCGTCAGCAGCCACGCGTAGTACTGGCCTTGGTAGGGCGTAAGTAGCTGCTGTGTCACCAATGGATTCCCCCCTTGTTCTTGTTCCGGCATGTGATTGCCGTCGCTTGCCCGGCGCGGCTTATATTCACTTTGCCTCGTCCGTCTTTTGGCGGATGCTCTCGGCAATCCAAGCGTCCAGCTCCGAGCGACGGAAACGCCACGTGCCACCCAGCTTGAACGCCGGTATCTCGCCTTTCTGCGCAAGCCGATAAACAGTTCGCTTGCCCGCTTTTAGGTACGCAGCGACTTCGTCGAGCGTCAGAATCTCGCCATCAGTGTCGGTCATCATCTTTTCTACCAAGTTGGCCTGCGGTGCATTCCGTTTGCCAAGTTTAGCCAATTTTCCCACATTACAGCGTCATCGACCAGTGACTTGTTCGTTGGGGATGCTGCCAATAGGGCGGGCGTTCGATTGCGAAACCGGCGAGTGAACTGAAGTTCGATGTCGCAACTGGTCAGGCAGACCGCTTGGTGGAGTTGCAACGCCCGCGAGGCCAAAACGCTCATCAGGGCGAAATGGCCAAACTCTCGATTTCATGCCCTCTGGGCGCGCGCGTTACTATTTATCTCGATGTGCGGACGCGGGTTCGGTTCCGCATTCCACCTCTCGTGGACAAATGGCCGAAACGTTGCTAATTGACGCCAAAACAGGGACACCTGTTCAGGCATTAATGGGAATCGAACTACCCTCCAGCCTGCTCTCGGGCGATTTCGTGCCAACGCGGGATACGCACCGGCGTCTCGGGCTGATGGTCAGTTTCTGCGACGGCAACGGCAGGAGGCGGTTCCGGCGCGATGCCCGGCACAATGTTCGCCAATTCCCACTGCAAAATAGCTTCCATCGAGAAGCGCAGGTGGCAAACAAAAAATATAATGATGCTGACACGAAACCACGCGTAGGCCAGGGATAACGGTACTCAAATCTTTGAACAACCCTTTGCCTTAGGCGACATCTTCAGCAGCTTTTTCAAGCTGACTGATATAAATTTCACGTTGCTCACTACCCCATTGTTCCTCGGTATAGAGAACAATGCCTTCAAGGTCAGCAACCGCGTCCTTGGCAAGCACATAAAATCGACTCACCCGCGTTTTCCAGACTGAATGATCGTCGAGGCAATTTCAGTAATACTACGGTCAACAATCTCACCGCGATTACTTTGGGCAATGCGCTCTTGTAGTAACACCCTCAACTCACTCATTGCCTGATCTTCATTTGAGTTAGCGGGAAATAACCGTTCTATGGCGTATTCTTTAATCGTCTTACCTTGGATGGCGGCCATAGCTTTTAGGCTTTGATGCTGCTGTTCTGTCACTTCAATGGTCAAACGGCTCATGATGGCGTCCTTCGAATGTACATTTTACACATTATCACAAATGTACATTTGGTGACAAACGCTGGGTACTCATTGATTTATGCTTAGCGGATTTTAAATACAACTCGCCGGAAGCTGGAAATTGGCGATATTTTCACGTTCCAATTAGAACAATGCTGAATCTGTTTTTTTACCCAGAGATATTACTGATGCATTGAAAGACAGCATTAAGACAACATGGATCGTAGAAGCAAGCTGAGCGGGGTCTCACGTAGGTTCGATTCCCGCCGCCTCCACCATTATTTGAAATCCTAACCCTTATAGCTTGGGATTTTTTTGCCCGAAACGCCAGTATTGGCGCGGTTCCGCGCGTTTCACCGGTGAGCGGCACCCCTCATCTTTTTGCGTGTCTGGCGTCACTTCCCCCGATTTTCTCCCCGGCGCTCTATTGCATCGGTGGACGTTCCGATCACATGAATGCTGTTGAGGTTGTCGCGACGGCGTTAACGGCGTTGGCCCGTCAGCGAGATGGCGCGTAGCAATGCCGGTTCCAAGGCGCTACGCAACGTGGCGACAATATCGGACAGCGCTTGTTGCGGGAGTTCATTTTTCTTGAGGAACGCATGCCACAGGGCTTGCCGCGATGGATCGCTTGCAAACTCGTTCGTAAGACCAATGGGTAGTGAGGCCGGCACTGCCATTCCACGCCGAGCGAAGGTGGCGGCGATTGCCTCGGCCAAGATCTCGGCGTCCAGGGTTTCGCGGTGCAACAAGACTGACAAATCGAGATAGTCCTTCAGTCGACTATTGGTCATGCCCAGCAAAGCGATGGCGTGCAGTTTTTCCGCAATGACGGTGTACACAGGATAGGTTCTCAACTGTGGTGCCGGAAAATCATCAATCAGGACGGGGTAGACGGCATCAATCGGCCCGGGTGTGACGGCGTCGCCAAACCCGATGTCGATCTGCGTCTTGCACCGTGCTTTGGCGATTTCGCCCGCGATCAAGACTCGAGCACCGGCATATCCAGCATCCTTTCGAATCTCCTCTACGGTGACAGACGTCGGGTCGAAGGTGATGCCGTCGTCGACCTCAACGCTGGCGATGTCTCTGAACGTCTGGGCAATCGATTCTAGGTCGCTGGGCCCGAAACCCAGCAGGTCAGCATCGCGTGTCGCACGATGCGGCATGTCATACCAAAGCGTGAACAGCAAGGCGCCCTTGAGCAAAAAGCGATCGGCATGTGCTGACCGGCTCATCCGAGACAGGATGCGTTCCAGGGCAAAACGTATCAACACTTGGTTGAAATCCACACCCTGCGCCTTGGCGACGTTGAGCAGGCGTGCCCGGACCGATGCGGGGAGATTTTTGGTCATTCGATCACCTCAAGGTAGGGTCGCATCACGTTGGTCACACGGCAAATCTTGGCGTAACGCCAGATCTCATCGGCCGATGCCTTTTTCTGCGCCCGAGCGTCCTTGAGCGCTTCGAGAGCAACGTCGAGTCCGATTTTGTTGCGGTGCTTGAAGCAATCCGCCACGGTCTTGGCCACACAGTAGACCCGTAGCTTGACCTGATCTCGCTCGAAGACCTCGACCCCTTCCGAATAGGCATCCCTCGCAAACTGGACCATCTTGACGGGGGGGTAGTCGATTTTCGGGGTGTGACTACCCCGTGGCATGGCGATCCATATCTGGCGCGGCAGCTGCGTTGTCAGTTCATGAAATTGCAGGGCTGTCAGCAGGCAAAATACCGCTTGCGGCACCTTGGTGGCGATGGCGACCAGACTCTCATGTTCAGAACTTTGACTTTCGGGGAGACGGTAGATGCCTCGACCGACTTTCTCCAGCAGGCCCTTGGCCGTCATGCGCGTCAGGACCACTCGATGTGCTCCGATGGCATCGAGGTCGCTTGGGCGAAGCATCCCTTTCTGTGCGAGCAGATCCAGGATGCGTTGAGTGTGGGTGTCGTGACGCATTGCCCCTTAGTGTGTTCCTTTTATTCGTTACTTTCAAGTATGTAACGAAATATTGGAACAGGCGACTGAATTACGGGCATTGCTGATGCAGTAAAAAACGAAAATAGCTTGTTAAGCGAAATTTTGAGTGGCTAAGTTCAATCCGGGCCATCAAGACTAAGGCATTAATCTTTGGGGTTCGGATCCGCGTTCCTCTACCATCAACTCTGAATATTATTTTCTACTGAACACGTAATCTATTCAGTACGCTTACCGACTACTGAGGGTTGGGTATCACACGCCATACCACGTTACCCACATCATCTGCTATGAGCAAAGCACCCGCCTTGTCTACGGCCACACCTACGGGTCTGCCTAATGCATTGCCTTCTGGGCTTAAAAAACCGGTCACTACATCTTGTGGCAGGCCTTGTGGTTGTCCCTGTGGTTGTCCCTGTGGATGCCCATCAACAAAGGGGATGAAAACGACCTTGTAACCACTGTGTGGCTTACGGTTCCACGATCCATGCTGCCCTACAAATGCTCCGTTTTTATATTTGGCGGGAAACAGGTTTGCAGTATAGAAAGTTAATCCTAATGAGGCTGTATGAGCGCCAAGTGCATAATCTGGCTTGATAGCACGGGCGACTAAATCGGGACGCTGGGGGGTGACTCTTTTGTCAATATGTTGTCCAAAGTAGCTATAAGGCCAACCATAAAAGCCACCGTCACGCACGGAGGTCATATAGTCGGGCACGAGATCATTGCCAAGTTCATCACGTTCGTTGACTGCTACCCAAAGAGCACCGGTCTGGGGTTGCCAAGCTAGGCCGTTTGGGTTGCGTAAACCGCTAGCGAAAATACGAGTTCGTCCTGTTGAGATTTCTATCTCATGAATAGCCGCACGCCCTACTTCGTTTTCTAGACCGTTCTCCGCAATATTGCTATTTGAGCCCACTGTTACGTACAGGTGTAAACCATCTTTGCTCGCAATTAAATCTTTGGTCCAATGGTGGTTGATCGGTCCTGCTGGCAGGTCGACTAATTTTGTGCCCTTAGCGGTAATTTGCGTATCGCCGGATTTATAGGGAAAACGTAAAACAGCATTTGTATTTGCGACATAAAAATAATTACCGACTAGGGCCATGCCAAATGGAGAATATAGACCTTGTGATCCTTCCAGAAATACCGTGCGCGTTTTTGCGCGACCTTGATCGTCTATTCCGCGCAACAAGGTAATACGGTCAGCACTCTTTCCGCCGGCCCCTGCACTTTTCATTACGCCCTTTTGTATCCAGCCTTTTATGCCGCCACTTCCATCCTTTGCAGGTGCATTACTTTCAGCCACCAGTACATCCCCATTCGGGAGTACATAGAGCCAACGTGGATGATCCAAGTCTGTTGCATAAGCAGCAATAGAAAACCCTTTTTCAACAATAGGCTTATCACCTGGTGACCACCCTTTTGCAGGTGCAATGTTAATGGTGGGAATAATCCCACCACTGGGTGAGGATAAATCAGGATTTGGGCCAAACTCTTTGCTTGTAGGAGTAGAAGTAAGTTGCACGGAAACCTGCGTAGAAACTTGCGCCCAAGCTCCCATGCTCATTGCTAATAAATTAATCGACACAAAAAAGCGACTTGCTTTAACCGAGGAAGAATTAAAGCCCCACATCATTGGCTTTCACAGCGCGGTTCTTTGAGAGATTAATGAAGAGATCAAGATTCTAGTTTTGCTGTGAGTGTTATGTTGGCGTTAAGCAGTTTTGAAACTGGGCAGCCTACTTTTGCTTTGTTCGCTAATTCTTCAAATTTCTCCTGATCTAGGTTAGGTATTTTCGCGACGAGATCTAAATGCACCGAAGTAATTGAAAAGCCGTCTTCCACTTTCTCTAGTGTTACTTCTGCGCTGGTCTTAATGCTCTCTGGCGTGAAACCCGCTTCACCCAACTTACCGGCAAACGCCATGCTAAAACAGCCTGCGTGAGCGGCACCAATTAACTCCTCAGGATTAGTGCCCGGACCATTTTCAAAGCGAGTATTAAAACCATAGTGAGTATTTGAAAGCGCACCACTTTGCGTACTAAGGTGACCTTTACCTTCTTTTACATTGCCTGTCCAAACTGCAGATCCTGTCCGTTTCATTTTTATCTCCCAAGTTAAATAAGTTACAAATTTGTATTTTATTTCTTATCAATTCCAAATCTTAGAGCTAATAAGGCGGTTCGAAAGGGTACATAGGGTACATAGGGAACATAGCCATCAATGTTTCCCCTTAATCTTCTCGTAACAAGAACAAGCCGCTGCGGCTAAACCTTTCACATTAATGATGTGAATGTCACCCCGACTATATTCAATTAAGTTTTGTTCTCTTAGCATTTGTGCGCCATGAGTGACTCCTACTCTACGTACGCCGAGCATATGGCTCAGAAACTCTTGTGTAAGATGAAATTGATTGGACGATACTCGCTCACGAGTCATCAGCAACCAGCGGGCCAAACGTGCTGGAACCGCATGGAAGCGGTTGCATGCGGCCGTTTGTGCAATCTGTGCCATCAGCACATGAATGTACAACTTTACTGCTCGGTGCAAAGCGGGACTCTGCTCAAGCGCTTTAAGGAAATGCGTCTTTTTCATACGCATCGCCGTGCCAGTCCCTTGCACTGTGGCGCGAAAAGAAGAATCTTTAACTCCCAACGCGACTGCAATTCCTATCATCCCTTCTTGGCCCACCATACCAACTTCAAGTGCGGAACGTCTATCTACGACAGTGAGCAATGAAACCAAAGAATTATTTGGAAAATACACATATTTAATTGGCACACCTTGTTGATACAAAATCTCACCAAACGTAAGAGTCACTGGTTCTAAATTTTTTAATAGTTGTTGATAGTCCGCACGAGGAACAGCAGCAAGTAACTTATTAACAATCGGTATGCGACTTAGTGTCATGAATTTTCCCTCATTGAATCCACCCTTGGAAAGCCAATGGTTTGGTATTAACGGAAAGCCAAAATTCAATCCGCCTTTCTCTAAATCCAAACCTTTCTCTCTTAATTCCTCTTCGGAAAACTTTGTCAATTTATATAGACAGTGCAAACACTAGACTCAATGGTTGGAGAGTTATGTACGTGAGCGCACAGAAGAACTTCTTAAAGTTAGAGAAAATTATTTGCGTCCCAATCAATTAACCCATTCTGAGGAGATAAAAATGCTATACACAATCGCGGTGGTTCTACTGATTCTATGGGCTGTGGGTTTAGTGACTTCTTTCACCATAGGTGGTTTCATTCATATTCTGTTGGCCATAGCAATCATTATGATTTTGTTGCGTGTTATCAATGGGCGAGGAGCAGTTTAGTTTTCTTCTTACACGTAGAAAAAAAATGCCGCGTAAGCTATCAGCCACGCGGCATTTATTTTCTACAACTTACTTTCCCCATCTATTCCCCTTACTATTCATTTATCCATTCCTCTTATCCTCCACTCGTTTCACCGCCCATTACTTGTAAAACCGTACCCGTAATGTAGGAAGAGTCTGCATTAGAGGCGAGAAAGACATAAGCTGGCGCTAATTCTTCTGGCTGTGCTGGGCGCCCCATAGGATTATTTTCACCAAATCGCGCCACTTTCGCAGCGGATAAACCTTTATCTGAAGGATTCAGTGGTGTCCGCACTGGTCCCGGTGCGATGGCATTCACACGAATGCCTTGAGGTATAAGTGCCTGTGCCAGTGATTTTGTAAATGCATTTATCGCACCTTTAGTCGCAGAATAATCGGGCAATTCTTTCGATCCTAAAATCCCCGTCTCTGAACTTGTGGCGATAATTACAGAGCCCCGCTTCATATATTTACCTGATTAGCAATGAACGTCAGCTAGGCTCATCTGTTGAGCTTTGCTGGCTGTAAAGTTTTGACCTCCACAGCATACTTGGAGGGGCGTACCGTGGCAATGAACCGAATTCAATTTCAACAAGGGAT
>Ga0209181_10005532_pt1 | contig 18145 bp, 30 predicted proteins | sample MAT05_FD_187208 | JGI IMG/M metagenome (GOLD analysis project Ga0209181, IMG submission 187208) | Freshwater microbial communities from Lake Fryxell liftoff mats and glacier meltwater in Antarctica - MAT-05 (SPAdes) (version 2) | ecosystem: Environmental > Aquatic > Freshwater > Ice > Liftoff...
CGTCTGAATTACAACCCCTGCGATATTAACAGTAGAAATAGTACCAGGCTCAGCACGAAAAAGCAATGTAATTAACGGAAGATAGTCTGTTCCAAGGGAGAAGGTGTTACTACCATTGGGGTTTTTAACAATGGTCACCCCTGTACTTGAGTAAGTTACAGTAAAACCATTTGCGGGGTCAGTAAAATAGGAGTCTATAGTAGAAAGTGTTGCGTCAACACACACCGCAGTACCAGATACATTAACCCCAATATTCAATCCCCTTGCAATAGTAATGGTATTGCTGTTCCACTCAACTACGTATTCTGTAGAACCGTTGGAGAGGTTCTGAATGGAAAGAATATTAAAGTCCCCGGCTTGGGCGTTTCCTAACCCACTCCACAATAGCAAGAACATGACTATCGAAAGTGTGTGTGTGTATGACAACCATCGTGCCACATTTTAAAGAATTGTCTCATGGTTAAATCGTCTTTTGTAAATAAAAATGGAGGGTGAAATTCGTGCTTCTGGCTCGGGCCCTGAGCCGTTGGGCGCAGCAAACATAACCAGGCATTTCCAGTTATTTACCGCTCGGTATATTAATTGTTGTGCTTTAACCAAAATGAGCATTGGTATATACACAAAGAAAAGAGGCGGCACCCAATGGGTACCGCCTCTCCTATATTTAGAGCAATAATGCCTTATGCTTGCTCTTCGCCTTTCTTTTCTTCAGATTCATCTGCTGCAGGAGAAGCGGAAGCTTCTTCAACTGCTGGCACTTCTGCTTCAGCAGTAGCTTCTTCGATTGCAACAACTTCTTCAACTGGTGCAACCTCAGCAACTTCAGCTACTACTTCAACAGGAGCCGCAACTTCAACTGGTGCAACCTCAGCAACTTCAGCTACCGCTTCAACAGGAGCCGAAACTTCAACTGGTGCAACCTCAGCAACTTCAGCTACCGCTTCAACAGGAGCCGAAACTTCAACTGGCGTAACTTCAGCTACCGCTTCAATAGGAGCCGCAACTGCTTCAATTACTTCCTCAGTAATATCTTCTTCGACCATTGGTGCTAATGGCGCTTCCGCAATTGGAGCTGCTTTACGACCACCACGACGGGTTTTCTTAGCCTGACGAACTTTTCCTGCATTTGGATTGTAGGTTTCGTTGAAATCTACAAATTCAATCATTGCTGTTTCGGCACCATCACCACGGCGGAAGCCTAGTTTGATGATACGCAGGTAACCACCTGGACGTTCGCCGACTTTCTCTGCTACAGTGCCAAAGAGTTCTTTAAGTGCCTCTTTGTTTTGCAAGTAACTGAATACAATACGGCGAGAATGCGTTGAATTATCCTTTGCTTTAGTAATGAGCGGCTCCGCATAGCGGCGAAGGGCTTTTGCCTTGGCAAGTGTGGTTGTAATACGCTTGTGCTCAATCAATGCGATAGCTAGATTGGCAAGCAGGGCGCGACGGTGTGATTCTGTACGCCCGAGGTTGTTAATTTTGTCTCCGTGTCTCATTGTAAAAGTACCTTTTGTTTAGGTGGCGGCACTGGGGCAGTCAATTTAAGACGCTCAACAGTTACCACACTTTGTTAGTGCTAAGTGATAAGTGGTAAGTGATTAGGAAATCTGTCAACACGGGGTTAACACTTATCCTTAAACACTTACCACTCAATAAATTATTCTTCGTCCAACTTGTACTTCGCCAAATCCATGCCGAAAGTCAGATTTTTGTCTTGCAATAGCTCCTCGATTTCTACCAACGACTTCTTACCGAAGTTGCGGAATTTGAGGAGTTCGTGGGTATCGTAGCGCACCAATTCAGCCAACGTATTGATTTTGGCGGCCTTGAGGCAATTGTAGGCACGAACGCTGAGATCCAAATCTTCCAAAGAAGTTTTCAGCAATTTGCGCATGTGAAGGATATGCTCATCTACAACACTCTCTTCACGATTAGTCGGTGTATCGAACGTGATGTTCTCATCTGTAATAAGCATCAAGTGCTGAATGAGAATACGGCTTGCCTCACGGATAGCATCTTCAGGGTGGATAGTACCATCCGTTTTGATATCAATCGTAAGCTTTTCATAGTCCGTACGCTGCCCCACACGGGTGCTTTCAACGCGATAAGCGACATTTTTGATGGGCGTGTAAATCGCGTCAATTGGAATAACACCAATTGCTGCATCCTTAGGTGCTCCATCTTCAGCTGGTTGGTAACCACGACCTTTGTTAATTGTCAGCTCCAGTTCAAGCGTCACCGATGGTTCCATGCGGCAGAGCAGGAGATCCGGATTCATTATCTTGAACACGTTTGTGAAGTCCTCAATGTCGCTTGCACGGAATTCTTCCTTACCACTAATGGTCAGGTAGATTTTCTCCTGTGTATTTTTGTCATCCTGCACCACAGGTTTGATGCGAACTTGTTTGAGGTTCAGCACAATGTCCACCACGTCTTCTACCACACCCTTTATCGTCGCAAACTCATGGTCAACTCCACCAATACGAACCGCATTGATGGCATAACCTTCGAGAGAGGAGAGAAGAACGCGGCGAAGTGAGTTGCCAACCGTTTGGCCAAAACCTGGCTCCAAAGGTTTGAACTCGAAAGTGCCTTCAAATTCGGTCGCTTTTTGCAACAGGATTTTGTCAGGCTTCTGGAAATTGAGAATACTCATATGTGGAATGCTCCGAGAGTGTTGGTGGGAAAAACAAATTTGATTTCGAGGGCGTAAAGGTCAGTGGATAAGCAAGGGCTTGAAACGCGAAAATGGTTGGCGTTCTCAAAAAGAGCGCCAACCGTTCCGCAATTGCTATCTATTATTTCGAGTACAACTCGACAATCAACTGTTCGTTGATATTTTCTGGAATTTGATCCCGTTGCGGGTATGCAAGAAAAACACCCTGCATCTTATCAACATTCCATTCTAACCATCCGAACTGACGAACATTGTTGGTTTTAGCGCCAACATGGGTGGTTACAATCTCCAAACCTTTTGATTTGCCCCTAACAGCAATGATATCGCCAGGCTTGCAAGAATAAGATGGAATATTCAAAACTTTGCCATTCACAGTAACGTGACGGTGGCCGACCAGTTGGCGTGCACCGCGACGCGTTGGAGAAATACCAAGGCGGTATACCGTGTTATCCAAACGGGCTTCCAAAAGTTGAAGCAAAATCTCACCGGTAACACCGTGGCGGCGCGTAGCGCTCACAAAGGTTTTACGGAATTGACGCTCCAACACACCATAAGTGTACTTAGCTTTTTGCTTTTCTTTCAGCTGGCCAGCATAGTTGGATGGCTGCTTTTTTTTGCGGGTTAGGCCATGTTGGCCTGGCCCGTACTTCCGGCGTTCGAACGCTTTGTCAAAGCCAAAAATTGGTTCGCCGAACGAGCGGGCTTTCTTCGTGGTTGGTCCAGTATAACGAGCCATGTTAATGGAATATGGTCAATTTAATGAATGTGGTCAATGTGGTCAATTTTTAAATGTGGTTAAGGAAGTCAGTCTTTGCTTGTAATTTGCACACTGACCACACTAATCACATTTGTCCACATTATTATACACGGCGACGCTTTGGAGGGCGGCAACCGTTGTGGGGCAGCGGAGTTACGTCGTTAATGACGAGCACTTTAATGCCTGATTGATCAATGGCACGGATGGCAGATTCACGTCCAGAGCCTGGTCCTTTCACAAACACCTCTGCAGAGCGGATCCCAGCTTCATGCGCAGTTTTGGCTGCGTCACTAGCAGCTACTTGTGCTGCGTATGGTGTATTTTTCTTTGAGCCACGGAAACCTGCTTTACCCGCTGATGCCCAAGATACCACCTCTCCTTGCTTATTGGTGATAGAAATGATAATGTTGTTAAAGCTTGCGCGAATAAACACCATACCTTCAGGGGTGATCTTTACCTTACGCTTAACAACTTTTTTTGCTGCTCCTTTTGCCATTGTATGAAAATGTAGTCATTTTTATCCCGCTTACGCTTTGGCTTCGGCGGGTAAAGTGGTCAATTTTTACTTAGTAACTTTCTTTTTGCCGGCAACTGTCTTACGTTTGCCTTTACGGGTACGAGCATTGGTACGTGTGCGCTGTCCGCGGAGCGGAAGGCCCTTACGGTGACGCAAACCTCGGTAGCAACCGATGTCCATGAGCCGTTTGATATTCATTTGTACCTCAGAACGAAGTTGACCTTCCGTCTTGTACTCATCAGCGAGCAAACGGGAAATGGCCTTGATATTCTCGTCGGTCCATTGGTCGGTCTTTGTATCCTCACTAATGCCAGCCTTTTCAAGGATAGCTTTAGCAGAAGACGGACCAATGCCGTAGATATAGGTGAGGCTAATAATTCCTCTTTTGTGGCGGGGCAAATCCACACCTGCAATACGTGCCATATTTCTTTATTAATTTGTTGAACAGATGATTTGTTGATTTGTGAGTAAAATACTCAAGTAAGCAAACCAACGCATCAGCATTCAATTAGCCTTGACGTTGTTTGAATTTAGGGTTCTTTTTGTTGATCACATAAAGTTTGCCTTTCCGGCGAACGATTTTACAATCAACAGAACGCTTTTTGATGGACGGTCTGACTTTCATATCGTGTCGAATTATCTGTTTGCAAAAAGTAGTTAAACCTGGTTTATTTATGCGTTTACTTGTAGCGGTAGATGATGCGTCCTCTTGAAAGATCGTATGGTGACATCTCTACGGAAACCTTGTCACCTGGCAAGATACGGATATAGTGCATCCGCATTTTGCCTGAAATAGTAGCCAAGATTACGTGGCCGTTCTCCAGTTGAACTTTGAAATTCGCGTTGGATAGGGCTTCGGAAACCACGCCATCTTGCTTGATAATATCTTCTTTTGCCATAAAATCGGCCTCTTTTGATTTCGGGGTGCAAATGTCTAACTTTTAGGTAGTATTTCCTGCAAGTCAGGGTTATTTTTTATTGCATCTAACAGATAACTATGGTCGGAGAGAATATCCGCCTTGTTTTTTTTCACCACTACAGAGTGTTCAAAGTGCGCGCTAGGCATTCTGTCTCTTGTATGTATGGTCCATCCGTCATCCGCTTGGTGTACTTCTTTTTTTCCTAAATTGATCATTGGCTCTATCGCCAAGACTAATCCTTCCAAAATTAATGGGCCTTTTCCACGCTTCCCATAGTTGGGTACTTCAGGATCTTCATGAAGAGAACGACCTACTCCGTGCCCTACCAAATCTCGTACCACACCATAAGCATGTTTTCGCTCGCAATATTCTTGAATTGCTGCGGATATATCCCCAATTCTCTTTCCATGCACCGCTTGTTCAATACCTAAGTAAAGTGATGCGTAGGTTACTCGAAGCAATTCTAAGGTGGGCTCTTCAACATTTTGAAAAGCAAAAGTGAATGCAGCATCTCCATAAAACCCCTCCAACTCAACTCCGCAATCCACCGAAACTATATCCGTTTCTTTAAACTCACGTTTGCTAGGAATACCATGCACTACAATATCATTGTAAGAAACACAAAGTGAAGATGGAAAACCGTGATAACCTTTAAAGGCAGGTCTACCGCCATGATCACCAATGAATTCCTCTGCTGCTTTATCAATTTCCTCTCCCGTCACACCTGGTTTTAAAATGCTAGCAACGTGCGCCAATGTTTTAGAAACCACTAGATTGGCGTTACGCATCAACTCAATTTCAGCGCTAGTTTTATAAAAAACCTTTTTACCATCTTTACCTGTCGCAAATAAACCCATGATCTATTGAGGCTGCCCAACTTGGATACCCGAAGAAGAACGACCTTGGATACGGCCAGATTTTATCAAGCCATCATATTTTTTTGTCAGAAGGTAACTTTCAATCACCTGAAGCGTATCCAAAGCAACACCTACCATGATTAGCAAGGTGGTACCCCCAAAGAACAAAGCAAATTGCTGGTTAATCCCAAATGTCGCGGCAATTGATGGCATTATACCCAGTAGTCCCAAGAAAATTGCACCTGGGAGCGTAATTCTGGTCATAATATTATCAATATACTCCGAAGTAGATTCACCAGGCTTCACACCAGGAATGAAGGCATTATTGCGTTTTAGGTACTCAGCATAATTGGTCGGGTTGATCATTAACGCTGTATACACATAGGTAAACACCACAACCAGGGTAAAGAACAATACATTGTAACCTAGTGAATAGATATCATTGAGCATGTGAATACGCCCTGAATTCGCATCTGTGCCCGATAAATACTGCATTGCAGTAGCTGGTAGGAACATGAGTGCTTGGGCGAAAATGATCGGCATTACACCTGCGGAATTGATCTTCAAAGGCAGGTAATCTCGAGCACTGGCTTGTGGCATAGTGCCGCCTGTGCGCCCAACCATTCTTTTTGCAAATTGTATCGGAATACGCCTGACCCCCTGAATAACCAGGATTGTTGCAAGTACGATGACAAAGAAAAACGCAAGTTCAACAAAGAAAAGCAACAACTTGTTCTCCCCAAAAAGTTTGACGAACTCAAAAGAGAATGCATAAGGCAAACGTGCTATGATGCCCGACATAATAATAAGGGAAACACCATTGCCAATTCCTTTATCCGTAATACGCTCGCCAAGCCACATACAAAATATGGTACCTGCCGTTAAGATAATAATATTGGAGAACCAGAACAAACCATCTGGAACGTCAGGAGAAACACCACCTGGAATACTGCGAATTAACTGTAGGTAGCCACCACCCTGTACAAGGGTTATAGCCACTGTAAGCAAACGAGTAATTTGATTTAAACGCTTGCGGCCACTTTCCCCCTCCTTCGTCTGTAAACGTTGAAAGTATGGAACTGCGAAACCTAACAATTGCACAATAATAGATGCCGTGATATAAGGCATTACACCCAAGGCAAAAATAGCTGCATTGTCAAAGGCTCCTCCAGTGAAGATGTTGATCAACCCTAAGAGGTCATTCCCTCCGCGGTTTTGAGAGGCCTTATCCAGTGCTGCAGGGACTACGCCAGGCAAAACTATGAATGTACCTACACGGTAGATCAACAATAGGGCGAGCGTAAAAAGAATACGTTCGCGGAGCTCTTTTATGCTCCAAATATTTTTAAGAACGGTAAAAAATTTCATTACCGAGAGAGGATTTAAACGAGTTCGATGCTTCCACCGAGGGCTTCGATGGCTGCTTTGGCAGATGCCGAGGCGGCGTGTACTTTAAGAATAACTTTGGAGGCTAGTTTGCCTTTACCCAACACTTTGATTTTGTCTGACGCACGGGAGACCCCAGCTGCTACCAAGGAAGCAATATCAAACGTATTGGTGCCTGTTTTTTGAACTAAGGCTTCGAGTGCACCCAAATTAAGTGGCACGAACTCCACACGGTTTACGTTCTTGAAGCCGCGTTTTGGCAAACGACGCTGCATTGGAGTTTGACCACCTTCAAAGTGACGCTTTTCCTTCGAACCGCTTCGAGCCCTGTCACCTTTGTGACCACGCGTCGAAGTGCCACCACGACCGGAGCCTTGGCCACGACCGATGCGTTTTTCCTTCTTGGTAGAACCTTCTGCCGGTTGGAGATTAGAGAGATTCATTGCTTATTTTTATTTCAATGCAACACTTTTAGAGTGTAGCACATTTTTTTATTGAAATTCAATCAGTTAAGCTCAAACGAGCTATACGTTTTCAACTTTTACAAGATGCTGAATGACGCGAAGCATACCAACTATCTGCGGTGTAGCCTCATGCTGTATGGTCTGATTCATCTTGCGAAAACCTAAGGCAGTAAGCGTAAGCTTTTGGCGCTTGGACTTGTCGATCGGGCTTCTAAGCAGGGTGATGTTTACTTTGCTCATTGATTATCCTTTAAAAAGTTTATCCAAAGAAATGCCACGCTGACGAGCCACTTCAGATGCGCTACGAAGACTAGCGAGTGCTGCAATAGTAGCCTTTACTACGTTGTGCGGATTTGCAGAGCCTTGCGATTTAGCAAGACAGTCATGCACACCAACAGATTCCAGCACTGCGCGCATTGCACCACCAGCGATAACACCAGTACCATGTGCTGCAGGCTTGATAAATACCCGACCTGCATCGAACTTGCCGTACGCTTCGTGCGGAATAGTTCCATTTAAAATTGGAACCTTGACGAGATTTTTTTCTGCGTCTTTAACCGCTTTAGAAATAGCCTCAGACACCTCACGAGCTTTACCGAGCCCTTGTCCGATGGTTCCTTTACCATCACCCACTACCACTACAGCAGCGAAAGTGAACGTACGGCCACCTTTTGTGACTTTGGCCACACGGTTGAGAGCCACAAGTTTTTCTTTGAGACCAGATTCTTCGCTAGTGCGAGAAACTTCTTTTTCTCTTTCTTGCCTTGCCATTTTGCTAAGGTTGTTTATTGGTTGATTGATTGATTTGGTGCGTTAAATTAAGTTTTGAACTAACCAAAAATACGACTCACCAGATCAACAAAAATCATTTTAAAACTGAAGACCTCCATCGCGCGCGCCTTCGGCCAATGCCTTTACACGCCCGTGATATAGATAGCCGCCACGATCGAACACTACACTTTGAATACCAGCAGCTTTTGAACGCTCTGCAATTAGCTTGCCGACTTCTACTGCTTGGGCTACATTATTACCAGTCAATCCTTGAGAGGAAGCTGAAGCCAAGGTATGCCCCGATAAATCGTTGATTACTTGGCAGTATATAGCATTATTGGAGCGATATACACTAAGCCTTGGACGCTCTGCTGTGCCGTTAACCTTTTTACGGACACGCATGTGAATGCGCTTACGGCTTTGCTCTTTTGTACGTTTCATCGTATAGTATCAATTTAGGCAGTTCCGATTTCTGACCGGAAAAACATTGATTGTTAATTTGAATATTAATTATTGAAAATTGTTGCACTTGTTTTGCCTTAAGAAGGCAATTACAAAACAATTCGCAATTATTATTTCTTGCCACCAGCAGTCTTGCCGGCTTTGCGACGAATCTGCTCGCCTTTGAACATGATACCCTTTCCTTTATAGGGTTCAGGTTTGCGGAAGCCGCGCATTTTGGCACAAACTTGGCCCAGTAATTCTTTGTCAATACCCTCCAAGCGAATGAGCGGAGGTTGACCTTTTTCCATTGCCGTCGTCACTTTGATTTCGGAAGGGACATAGAAGATAACAGGGTGCGAAAAACCAATAGTGAAGGTAACCAAGTTGCCTTGGTTTTCTACACGATAGCCAACACCGATAATTTCCATTTCTCGGGTATAGCCCTCGCTCACGCCAACAACCATGTTGTTGATGAGCGCGCGGTAAAGCCCGTGCATGGCGCGGTGACGCTTTTGGTCGGTTGGTCGGTTAACGGTAAGTGTACCGTCTTCGATACTTACCTTGATATCTGGATCAACCTTTTGGCTAAGAGATCCCTTAGGGCCTTTAACGATAACAGTGTTATCGGATGCAACCGTGATTTCCACTTTTGCGGGAAGGCTTATCGGTAATTTTCCAATGCGTGACATATCGCAGAGTGTTCTTAAAGTTCTTGATGAGAATTAGCAGATGTAGCAAAGCAGCTCACCACCTACATTGAGGTCGCGGGCATTTTTGTCTGTCATCACTCCTTTTGATGTGGACACGATCATCGTGCCCAAACCGTTAATGATGCGGGGAATATCGCCTGCACCCGAAAACTTACGTAAGCCTGGACGGCTGACACGCACGAGTTCACGGATGACTGGCTGTTTGGTAACCGTGTCGTATTTCAGGGCGATTTTGATAAGACCCTGCTTATTCTCCGGCGTTTTGTCTTCGAAGGTATATTTAAGGATATACCCTTGATCATACAAGATTTCCGTCATGGATTTCTTGATGCGCGAAGCCGGAATCTCTACGATACGATGCCCCGCCATTTGCGCATTGCGGATGCGGGTGAGATAGTCTGCTATCGGGTCGGTGACGTGCATTTTATCAAAAATAGTTGATAGTTGTTGGTTGTTGGTTGCTCAATTTTAGAAAAAATCGTTTTACTTCAGACTTTGAACAAGCGATTATTTTCTTTCCTGTTTACGACAGGTGAACAACGATTTTTACCACGACGCTTTGGTGACGCCCGGTATTTTACCGAACAAAGCCATTTCGCGGAATTTGACACGGCATAAGCCGAACTTGCGCATGTAGCCTTTTGGGCGCCCAGTCAGCAAGCAGCGATTGTGCAAGCGAATAGGGTTTGAGTTGCGCGGGAGTTTGTCAAGCGCTTCATAGTCACCAGCCTCTTTGAGCTTCTTGCGAAGGTCAGCATATTTGGCTACCATGCGTTTGCGTTTGTTTTCGCGGGCAATGACGGATTTCTTTGCCATGTTACTTTATATCGTTGAAAATGAGGATCTGAAGTTATTTTTTGACAAATGGCATGCCCATTTCTTTGAGCAAAGCATAAGCCTCAGCATCAGTTTTAGCAGTAGTCACAATTGTGACGTCCATACCCATGATCTTGCTCACTTTTTCAATGTCAATTTCAGGGAAGATGATCTGCTCAGTGATGCCCATTGTAAAGTTACCGCGACCGTCGAATGATTTGTCATTTACTCCACGAAAGTCACGCACCCGAGGTAACGAGATATTAAGGAAGCGATCAAGAAACTCGTACATCCGTTCTCCACGTAAAGTTACGCGAACACCAATGGGCATTCCTTCACGGAGTTTAAAGTTTGAGATCGATGTCTTTGCTTTAGTCGGCACAGCCTTTTGACCTACAATAATGGCGAGTTCGGCGGCAGCGTTATCCACCAACTTCTTGTCGCCCGTAGCATCTCCGATGCCTTGGTTGATGCAAACCTTCTCAATACGAGGCACTTGCATTACAGAAGAGTAGTTGAACTGCTGCATGAGCGCAGGAGCCACTTCCTTCTGGTATTTTGTCTTAAGACGAGGTACGTAGTTCATTACTTGATGACGTTACCGGATTTTTTTGAAAAGCGTACACGTACACCGTTTTCTTCACGGCGGCCGATACGAGTTGCTTCGCCACTTTTAGGATCTGTGTGCGCAAGATTGGAAACATGAATACTAGCTCCCATTTCTTGAATTCCACCAGACTCTGTCTGGGTAGCCTTCACGTGTTTTTTCACGATACGCACACCTTCCACGATAGCGCGATTCTTATCGGGGAACACTTGCAGCACTTCGCCCTTTTTTCCCTTGTCGTCACCAGAAATGACAACCACTTTATCACCCTTTCGGATGTGGAGTTTAGGAGCAAAACGTTTTACGATATTTTTCTTCGTAGCCATTTCGAGAATGGTTGAATTTATTGAATTTTAAAGCACTTCGGGAGCGAGGGAAACTATACGCATATAGTCTTTCTCACGCAATTCACGGGCCACTGGGCCAAATATGCGGGTACCACGCGGCTCATCAGAAGCATTGAGTAGTACCACAGCATTATCGTCGAAACGAATATAGGATCCATCTTTACGGCGGATTTCTTTACGGGTGCGCACAATAACTGCTTTTGAGACCGTACCTTTTTTGATGCCACCACTAGAGGTTGCGTCTTTTACAGTTACCACGATCCTGTCGCCTACCCCTGCATAGCGTTGGCGGGTATGGCCCAGCACACGAATGCAAAGCACTTCTTTCGCGCCGGAGTTATCGGCCACATTCAAACGAGACTCTTGCTGAATCATGACTTATTATTTTTTCGGTTTACTGTTTTTTGACCCACGGTTCATGGATAAAAAATCATGTACTGTAAGTCGTGCAACATGCACCGCGATTTTTACTTCGCTCTTTCAAGGACTTCGACCAAGCGCCAGCGTTTCATTTTGCTGAGTGGGCGGGTTTCCATAATGCGCACTAAATCACCCATTTTACAAGTATTCTCCTCGTCGTGTGCGAAGAATTTCTTGGAGCGCTTTACGAATTTACCATAAAGCGGGTGCATCAGTCGGCGTTCAACTTTAACAGAAATGGTCTTGTCCATTTTAGTGGACACTACGAATCCTGTTTTTTGTTTGCGAAGTTTTCTTTCTACTGCTTCCATCTATCGAGATGTAATTAGTTGAGCATTGTTGTAGTGTATAAATCTGTTATTCCGCACTCGGCGGGCCTTCAAATTTAACGATTTCTGCGGCGGCGAGCGCGAAGTTTAGTACGCATTGCAAGTTCATCAGGTGTCATTACAGCGATTTCTCTGCGACGACCTTCTGTGAGAATGCGAGCAACCCCGCGGCGCAATTCACGAATTTCCATGGGATTGGCAATACCTTTGGCCGCATGGTCGAACTTCATTTGCTGATACTCGTTCTCTGCACTAACTAGTTGGCTGCGCAGTTCGTCGTCAGTCATATCAACGAGGTTCAAAATTTCCTTTGCCATTGTCTTGATGTGCTAATGTGGTCAATATGTCAAATGTGGTCAATGGGTGAAAGCCCACATTTAATTTTATCCTTCGTAATCGTGACGAGTCACGGTCTTGCAAAGCATCGGGAGTTTTTGTGCACCGAGCCGTAGTGAAGCATACGCAATTTCAGGAGTAACCCCTTCAATTTCGAAGATTATACGGCCTGGTTGTACTTCTGCAACATAATGATCTACCGCTCCTTTACCTTTACCCATACGCACTTCTGCAGGTTTGGAGGTAAGTGGCTTATCAGGGAAAACACGGATCCATACTTTGCCTTCACGTTTCATGTGACGGGTAAGTGCGATACGGGCTGCCTCAATCTGGCGACCGGTCAGACGACCAAATTCTAAGGATTTCAATGCGAAAGTGCCGAAGGAAATGGAACTGCCTTTGAAAGCAAGGCCGCGATTGCGACCTTTGTGCATTTTGCGATATTTCTGACGCTTGGGCTGTAACATCGTTTGGATGATTTAAAAAGCCTGTCCAATGTTTGTGTTTAATGATGGAAATTTTTCCATCCAAAATCCGGGAGACTTAACGACGTCCGCCGCCGCCTCCACCGCCTCTGCGGTCACCACCACCGCCACCGCCGCCACCTCTGCGGTCACCGCCGCCAGCTCCACCACCACCTCTGCGGTCACCGCCGCCACCTCCACCACCACCTCTACGATCTCCACCGCCACCACCTCTGCGGTCATCTCCACCTCTGCCGCCGCGGTCATCTCTACGATCATCTCTACGATCACCACCACCACCAGTGCCTTCTGCTGCTGCAAACGGCGTAAGTTCACGTTTTTGAAGTACCTCGCCTTTAAAGAGCCACACTTTGATTCCGATTTTACCGTAAACCGTTTGTGCTTCTACAAGGGCGTAATCAATGTCTGCGCGGAAAGTATGGAGAGGAGTACGCCCTTCTTTGTACTCTTCAGTACGAGCGATCTCTGCGCCACCTACACGTCCACTGATGCGAACTTTGATGCCTTCTCCACCCGCACGCATGGTCCCTTGAATGGCTCCTTTGATTGCGCGACGGTGATTGATACGGGCTTCAATTTGCTTGGCGATTTGTTCGCCGACAATATTAGCATCCAGTTCAGGCTTGCGAATTTCAAAAATATTGATCTGAATTTCTTTACCTGTAAGGATTTTTAATTCTTCTTTGATCAGGTCAACTTCCTTGCCCCCTTTACCAATTATGATACCTGGGCGACTTGTGTGGATGGTGACGGTAACACGACGCATGGTACGTTCGATGGCAATACGGCTAATACCGTTTTGCACTGGCTTATTACGATCGCGCGGATCTGCTGTAGCCGTTTTTGGACGACGAGCCCGGAGGTAGGTGCGGATTTTCTCATCCTCAACCACTTTTAGACCGTAATCTTTGTCGGCGAACCAGTTGGAGTCCCAACCACGGATAATGCCTAGACGGTTACCAATCGGATTTGCTTTTTGACCCATTATTCTTGACTGAATGAAAGATGGTACGAATGTGTGTTTTTCAGAGCGGTTTAAGCTTCTTGATCCAACGCGACGCGGTTTTCGACGACGATGGTGACGTGGTTGCGACGTTTACGGACGCGATACGCGCGGCCTTGTGGCGCAGGGAGGAAGCGATAGATAATGGTGCCTGGGTCAACGAACGCCGTTTTAATAACGAGATCGAATTCATCGGCTCCACCTACCTGGTCGTATTTCTGCTCCCAGTTACTTACCGCGGAAAGAACCAATTTTTCGAGCCAAATGGCTGCTTCTTTATTGGTATAGCGTAAGATACCCAAGGCATCTACCACTTTCTTGCCACGAATATTGTCCACTACCAAACGCATTTTGCGCGGTGACATCGGGACGTTTCTCAGTTTAGCTACTGCTTCCATTATTTATATAGACGTTGGACTTTATGACTTTGGACTTTGAACTAAACCCATTGCTGAGTCGAATCTCGAATGTCCAGTATCTAATGTCTAATTTACTTTCTATTCCCCCCGTGACCACGGAAGTTACGCGTAGGCGAAAATTCTCCAAGTTTATGGCCTACCATATTTTCGGTCACAAAAACCGGTACAAAGGTTTTACCATTGTGTACCGCGATGGTTTCACCCACCATGGTAGGGATAATCATCGAAGAACGGCTCCAAGTCTTGATAACCTGTTTGCGGTTGCTCGCCTTTGCTTTTTCAACCTTTTCCAACAACGAGTGATGGATGTAAGGGCCTTTTTTGAGTGAACGCGGCATACTGTGTTGATGCGTTGATTTGTGTATTTGGAGATTTGTGTATTGGGTAATTTAGGGGTACGGAAAACCGAATAACCTAATCACCAATGCTTCAAATCCTCATTTATTTTGTTTTGCGGCTGATGATAAGCGCATTTGAAGCTTTTGTTTTGCTCCGTGTCTTAGCACCTTTTGATTTGAAGCCTTTACGTGTACGTGGGTGTCCACCTGATGCGCGACCTTCACCACCACCCATCGGGTGATCCACAGGATTCATCACTACTGGACGAACACGCGGACGACGACCTTTCCAACGATTGCGACCAGCCTTACCCATTATTTCAAGGTTATGGTCTGGATTTCCTACTGTACCTATTGTAGCACGGCAGGTTAGCAGTATACGACGAACCTCACCGGATGGCATACGAACCACAGCGAAACGATCTTCACGACCCATCATTACGGCACCTACACCTGCGCTGCGTACCAATTTACCACCTTGACTAGGTTGCATTTCGATATTGTGCATCATAGCACCCAATGGCACTTCGGCTAGGTAGAGGCAATTGCCCGTTTCAGGGGCAGCACCACGTCCTGATTCGATCTTCTGACCTGCCTCCAAACCTTTAGGAGCGAGGATGTAGGATTTCTCGCCGTCAGCGTAAATGATAAGCGCAATGTATGCACTACGGTAAGGATCGTATTGAATTGAATCAACCGTAGCTTCACCTTGCTTGTCGCGCTTAAAATCAATAATACGATAGCGACGTTTGTGTCCACCACCTCGGTAGCGCATGGTACGATGACCATCCGAATTACGACCGCCAGTGCTACTTGCAGGAGCAATGAGCGACTTTTCGGGTTTTGCGCCCTTTGTCAGTTCGTTTCTTGATACCGCTACGCGAAAGCGTTGGCCAGGCGTTAGCGGGTTAAATTTCTTGACTGCCATTTCTTATGTCAGCGTTGATATTAGAGAGTTTGAGAAAGTCAAGCTTGTGCAAGGCTTTCCCTTTGCTCGTTCATGTTTAGTTTTCTTCGCCACCGAAGAAGTCAATCTTCTCGCCCGGTGAAAGTGTCACAAAAGCCTTTTTATAGGAGGATTTTGTTCCGCGAACGATGGCTGTTTTACTGCTGCGTGATTTAGGTTTGCCCGGTATGATAGCGGTGTTAACCCGCGTTACATTGACGTTGAACATTTTTTCGACAGCAGCACCAATCTCCAATTTATTCGCCCCTCGGTTCACCACAAAAGCGTACGTATCCCGCTTATCAGCGAGTTGAGTGGATTTTTCTGTGATGATGGGCTTTATCAAAATTTGCTTAGCCATGACTTTGTATGGTTAATTGATTATTTGGTTATTTGGTTATTCGATGGCACGTTTAACCCTCCAACCAAAAATCCATTATTCGCAGTTCTCTTTGATTTTCTCGATGGCACTTTCGGCAATGACGAGCGCACCAGCATTGAGTATCTGATAAGTGTTCAAATCGCTAGCAGGAGCGATAGCAGCCCGATCAATGTTGCGGCACGACTTATAAAGAATTTGGTCGTAAGCAGCAAGCACCGTGAGGGGCTTTTTTCCTTCTACTTTAAGGCTGCGCAGAATGTTTACGAATTCTTGCGTTTTTGGTGTGTCAAAAGCAAAATCTTCAATTACAAAGATATTGCCTTCAGCGGCCTTTGCAGATAGCACACTACGACGGGCTAGACGACGAACCTTAGCGTTCACATCTATATCGTAGTTGCGTGGGCGTGGGCCAAAAACTCGACCACCACCCCGATAAAGCGGGTTATTGATGTCGCCCTTACGTGAACCGCCCGTGCCTTTTTGCTTGTGCAATTTCCGTGTGGAGCCGCTCATCTCGCTACGCTCTTTAGATTTGTGGGTGCCTTGGCGCTGTGCAGCGAGATATCGCTTCACATCAAGCCAAACGCTGTGTTGGTGTGGCTCAATGCCAAACACTTCAGCAGGCAACTCAACCTTTCGGCCAGTATCTTCACCCTGTATGTTATAAACCGAAACTTTCATTTCCGCTGGAAATTAAAAGGTCAAAAGTTATTTTTCAATGACAACGTAAGCTCCCTTGTGACCAGGCACTGCACCCTTTACCAGGATGAGGTTTTGATCGGGGAAAATCTTAATCACCTGAAGTCGACGCACTTTAATGCGATCTACACCCATGTGGCCACCCATGCGCATTCCTTTCATTACTTTAGCAGCAAAGGAAGAGTTGCCCAAAGAACCTGGAGCGCGAAGGCGGTTGTGCTGACCGTGTGTTTGTTGCATCACACCGCCGAAGCCGTGGCGCTTTACCACACCCTGGAAGCCTTTACCCTTTGAGGTGCCTACCACGCTCACTTTGTCGCCTTCCTGGAATACGTCTGTTACGGTAACCTCATCTCCGAGGTTTTTAGCAACATTCATATCCCTGAATTCAAGCACTTTGTGAAGTGGCTCTTCTAAGCCTGCGGCTTTGAAGTGGCCCATCAGGGGCTTAGGAGTGTTTTTAATTTTACGTTCGCCGTAAGCCAATTGGAGGGCTTTGTAGCCATCTTTGTCTTCCGTGAGCACCTGGGTTACAGTGCAAGGACCAGCTTCGATGATCGTGACTGCAACGTTTTTACCGTTGTTGTCGTAGATGCTGGTCATTCCCAATTTTTTGCCAATCAGACCGTTCACGTTCTGTAAGAATTTTATGGTTGAACGACGTTGCGTTTCGTTGACGTGGTTCCCAGTCGTGTAGATACACGGAAAGCGACTTTCCGTTTACCGGAACCGCTTGCGGAAATAGCAGTTATCTATTTTTAAGTAAGACACTTTGACTATTACCGGAAACCACAAACATTTGAATCAAAAAAGTCGCTTTAACTTTGTCGTTATTGAGCAAATTAACTTTGCCTTTATCGGACAAAGCGTCTTCGCTAAGGCTACGGCGGCTAAAGCGGCTAAATGCGCTTTAGGTGAGCTTGACCTGAATATCAACGCCACTCGGAAGTTCCAATTTGGATAGAGCGTCCACCGTCTTCTGTGTCGGTGTGTAGATTTCAATCAAGCGCTTGTGGGTGCGCAACTGGAACTGCTCACGAGCCTTCTTGTTCACGTGCGGCGAGCGCAAAACGGTGAACACTTCTTTCTCAGTGGGCAGCGGAATCGGGCCAGTTACTACAGCACCACTCGCACGCACAGTTTTTACGATTTTCTCAGTAGACTTGTCCACTAAGTTGTAGTCGTAAGACCGGAGTTTGATGCGAATTTTCTGATTCATTACCTCGTAAATACTTTAAATTTCAATTTTAGCTTTTCTAAAAGAGGTAAACAAAACTTAATTTTGGATGCCCTTTTTCGTTAGCGGCTGCAAAGGTAGAAAGACCTGAACCTAATTTCCAAATAGGTTTGAAAATTTATTGAAAAAAGATTTTGGAGTAGGGATTTAGGAACGGGTAAATAATAACTTGTTACCCGTTCCTTAATGCCTCTTGATGCCAGCATACAAGCTATATCCAACAAGAACTGTCCAACGATTTAGCAAAAGGGGCGTAGTTACCCAAAGGCATTCTG
>Ga0209181_10005533_pt1 | contig 18143 bp, 18 predicted proteins | sample MAT05_FD_187208 | JGI IMG/M metagenome (GOLD analysis project Ga0209181, IMG submission 187208) | Freshwater microbial communities from Lake Fryxell liftoff mats and glacier meltwater in Antarctica - MAT-05 (SPAdes) (version 2) | ecosystem: Environmental > Aquatic > Freshwater > Ice > Liftoff...
CTGCCATCCACTCTCGCTGAGGGTATCCGGGAGTTGCAAACGCGCCTTTGTTCCTCTTCTCCAGACCCCAACCCAAAGGCAAGCCGACCATCAAGCCAACCAGTTTGATGGGGGCTCTGCACCCCCAGACCCCGCACCGCTCGCCGCGGCAGGCGTTCGGGGGAACTCTCCCTCGCTTGCCTTCGGCAAGCCCACCCCAAAATAATCCAACAAAACTCTTGTCTGACTACATGCCCGTGTTTCGCGGATAACCGTTTGAATAGTCACAGCTTATTAGGCGGACGAGACGCCGTACCCTACCCGAAACTCCCGGCTCTGCTTTTTGAGGTTAAACGCAGGTGCTCAACGATTGTTGATCGTGCGTATGCGGCGACGTCCGCCGGTTTCACTTGGTGAGCCACCGGCGACTCCGTTTGCATCTGGGGGAACATTGGGGCTGGCGGGCTGGGTGTTGTTGATCGTGGGAATCATGTTGGGCACCGCACCGTTCGGATTCCCGGGGTTGCCAGGTTGCGGGACATTATTGACGATTACCCCATTGCTGTTGTTGCCATTGCGTGGCTGGACGTTGCCGGGAGAATTGCGTGTGGGAACTCCGGGGTTGCCTGCGACTGGAATGTTTGGATTTCCGGCGCCGGGCTGCATTCCGGGTTTTCCGTTATTACTGGGGACTGGGGCGGTCTGGGCTTCGTTAAATTTAATGTCCCCCGTATCGCTCCCTTTTTTAACAGTCACCGTGCTTTTACCAGGAATGTCTTGCCAGTTGACCTTCACGAGCCGGATGCCTTCTGGTCCTGGCTCTGTGCCGAAGAGTCGAAACGACTCGGCCCCAACCCGTTGAACAACGACGTAATTAAAACCATCCGCTTTGCCCAGCCCGGTGATGAACATGTCTTTAAAGGGATCTACCTTTGGGGCCTCCACCACTGCTGCCTCCACTTTAGTCGCGAGAGCGAACGGAGATTTGGACATCGTTCCATCATAGCGTTCTCGTGCGTGAGGAGAGGGGATCGAGGCGGCATGACATGTAATCCCCGAAAGGAGCAGCGCGAGAGCGGGAATGAATTTCATGGTGTATAAAGATGCACGCATCGGGCTTACGTTCAACGCGGAGTTTCCGGGGTGTACCACTTTGCCACGCGGATATCGGCTTTCATTTGGGTCTTATCCTTTTCATCGATCTCCAGCTTGGCGCTTTCAAACACGACAAACTGGCCGGGCGATTGAAGTTCGCGAATGTAATCGAAGATGGATTGCCAGGAGCCTCTGACCTGCACGCCCACACTCAGCGAGGTGTAATTGGTCTGGTTGTTGGGTGTTCCCAGGCTGGGGCTGTCTACAGTGACGGCATGCTTCGTGCCCAATTCCATGAGTGCGTCGCGTAGTTTCTTTTTGGCAACGTCCGCGTCGCCCACGGGCTCCATGGTTTGATCAAGCCAGCGGCCGCGTTCCTCCCACATCGCGCGTTCGGATTCGCGCATCTGATAGGTTTTTAATTTTGCCGTGGCATCGTAAAGGGAGAGTTTGAGTTCCGAGTTACTTGTCATGAAAAACTTCAGGCGCACGACATTGAGCAGGATGAACAAAGTGATGAGCACCGCGCCCGCTAGGACCTTTTCGCGTTTGGACATGTCGGTAATCATGGCAGTTTGGCGCTGATGGTGAGAGTGACCCGCTGTTGTTTCAGCTCCTGAAAATTACTATTGAGCTGCCAAACCTGCAGAACTTCGTCTGTCTTCAGTGCCTGTGCGTAGAAGAAACCTTCATCGCTATTATTGGCTTCTCCGTGCAAAACCCATTCTCTCGGAGTGGAGGTGAAGGCGGTGAACTGAAGCACCTCGGGTTTGCAGTTCACGGTAAGACGGTGAAGGATTTCCGCTGTGAAGAACTGGGGTTCGACCGAAGGGGCGAGGGCGTTCCAGCGTTCCTCTTGTTTTGAAATGACTGAGAAGCGTGGAGCTAGGGTCTCTGTTTGCTTTTCCACGCTGCGCACCTGGCGCTTAAGCCAGGCGATGTAAACGAAGGACGCCAGCAACATTACCATATAGATTGCAGCTGCGAGATAGATCCGGCTTTTGAGCTTCTCTCCACGCTCGCGCCGGGAGGCTTCGTGGCGCCAGTTTGCAGGCAGAAGATTAATGTCGGATCGGAATTCCGTGCTATCCGGCGGTAAAAGTGACGCCAGCTTGTTGAAGTGGGAACTCAGCGGCTCCAGCAAATGCTCGCTGCCTTGTCCTGTTTGAATCGTGGCAAAGTCGGTATTTGCGCCATCCAGCTCGGCGGCAAGGAGAATGCCGGGAAGCTCGGCGAGGATCGTTTCGGCGTCTCTACTCGCGATGGATTGCAGCCAGGCCAGCTTGCCGTGTTCAACGAGCGCAACGACGGTTTCATCCAGTTCCGGCCAGAGGGCGAGCGTGATGATTTCCGGGCTGCACATTGCCGCGACACGCAGCGCTTGCAAAGTAATCCGCTCCGGCAATCTGAGCTTCGCCCTTAATGGAGCGCAAATCTGCTCTAGGTTTTCATGCGGGGCGGCGATGGAAAGCAGGCGCGTCTCGTTTTCCTTTTGCTCGATGATCTCGAAAGCCGAAGACACTTCGTCCGTGGGAGAGGTAAGCGTCTTTTCCAACTGCAACTGAAGCATGTCCGCCAGTTCCCCAGGATCGGTCGCCGGAAGCAGATGCAAATCCGTGAGCACGGTGTTGGCTGTCAGGGAAAGCTCCAGGATGGCGTTTTCTGGAACAAGCGCGATGGCTTCCTCTAGTGTCGGCACAAGCTGATCGGGCGTGCTGGCGAGAATTACGCGCCAGCCGCCAGCGTCAGGAGATAGATTGGCCGCTACGGGCCCGGGCTTCTTTATTCTTTCCAAAATACGATCTGTGGGTTTGCTCCACCTTTATGAACGACCACCTCCACTTGTCGAACGACTTTTCCAGAGTGTCCTTCGGAGATGATGCGCCATGTGTTGTCCTTCGGCATGATGAGACCGCCTAACGCGTTCCATTGGGTTTGGTTCAAGCCGAGGTAGAGTTGAACCGTCTCAAGTTTTTCAATTTTCGGATCGTCCTTCGTTCCGTCGATCCCGTCTTCCCCTTTACGCCAGATGAGAAAGCGCTCGATGCCTTGCTCATTCATCCCGGGTAAAAGCCGCAGGATGCTGAATTCCGCAGATGACACATCAATCGGTCCCTGGCTCAAAATCGTAAGCTCATCCTTCCATCCAGAGGTCGAGACGAGGGCTTCCGCTCCTTTGACCTCCTCGAGTTCCTCGATCGATAAAAACTGTCCACGATTGAGTGGGTGGTAATCGTCTGAGTCCTCTGCGCCATTGAGATGCTTCACGTTGTCGGGATCGATCCAGTCCAGCATGCAATCCACGAGATGTTCCCGGTCCTTGAAATCCAGCCCCTTTTCCTGAAGCCAGAGTTTGAGGATTTCCAGCTTCCGGGGATCCTCACCATTGAGCAGAAAGTTCAGGTTGAGTTTGCCGCCTTCGCTGATGATTCGCACATGAAAGCCGGGGTCAACGGCGGCGTAGTCGGTGAGCAAAGATGTCTCGCGGGTAACGAGCGGATGCATCCCGATCGCAACCCCAGAGTGCGCTTGGGCTCGGGCCTCGGTGTCGCCATACATTTCACCGGATAGCAGGATACCCTGCCGCACAGTGCGCGACCAGAACATGATCGCGGTGCTCAGCAGCAGCAGTGCCCAGACGGCGAGCAGCAGCGTGGCTCCAGCTTCCTGGGTGCGGCTTCTTTTGAAATGGCTGTTCAGGCTTTTCATCGCTGGGTTTGTGAGGAGGGAACCATGAAGACACTGGTCGTCGGAAATTTGGCGTCTTTGTGCCAAAGATGCACTTTGATCAAAGTGGGGCGGGCGTCGGGGTCCTTCCATTCACCGATCCATTGATTAATCCGCGCATCAAAAAACTCAAAGCGCAGCGCGGAGACATTGCGCATCAGCGGCACCCAGGTTGCATCCTTGTCGCTTCCGCCTTTGAATGTTGTACTGGCATTTTCGAGCGTGATGGGACGTCGCCAGAGACCGATCTCGTAGTCGTTGGAGTTCTTTTCTACCGGTTGGATGCGCAGTTTGACCCGGTATTCGCCTGGGGCGGCCCGCGTGAGCAGGCCCGGTCCAGCCCGGCTTTTCCATTCCAGAGCATCGAGCCAGACGCCGTTAAGCTTGAGGGATTCGGACAGTAGCGACTCGTAGCTGCGGGGAGGGATGTTGTTGATCTGCTCCTGCACGTACGCAAAGAAGCGTTCGGTTGCGATTTCCTCCTGGGTGGTGCGCTCGGAGATGCTGATAGCCATCAGATTGGCGCTCACAAATTTGTAAACGCCCATCACGGTGATCACCAGAATGATGACCGCACACATGATCTCGATCATGGTAAATGCCGCCCGTTTTGGAGAAAGACGCGTCATTACTGGGTAATGGGGGTAAAGCCTTTCATGTTGTTGCGCGGATACATGATGAACGACAGCTCGCGCCGCAGCTCCTCCTTCTCCGATTCCCAGGTTACTGCGAGCTTGATTTGATACAGGCCGAACACCTCCTGCTCCTTCTCGTTCATCAGCTTCAACTGCTCCTTCTCAAAATGGATTTTCATTCCCTCATAACCGTCTCCCACCTCTTCTGAAAAGGTTTCCGCCCCCGAGATCCCGCCGTTTTCTATCATTGAAAAATAGTTCGACAGAACCTGCCGGGCTTTGGCGTCTTCGCGTTTGAATCGTTCAGCTCGCATCAAATTGCGCACACAGTGACCCAGTGCGATCAGACCCACTGCAAACATGAAGACGGCGATCATACTTTCTAGGAGAAGGAACCCGCCTTTGCGTGAGTGACGACTTTGGGTGGAAAACGGTTTCATGGCAGCGTTTGGGCGATGATTTCTCCGGTTCCAGTCAGCGCATCGTAGCGTGCCGTCCATTTTCCATGCGGACCTGTATAATGCACCAGCACCGGTTCGCAAACTCCGCTCCGCCAGAACGTCCATTCAGCCTCGGCGTTTTTCTTGAGGGCAGCCGGACGCTCCAGTGTGTAGGTTTCGCCTTCACTGATCGATAGCTTGAGTGTCGCGCTTTCCCTGCCCGCCATCAATTCCTCCGAAGTGGGATTGTCCGGCTGTAAGACGACCTCCTCTGGAAGCCAGATCATCACCCATGAGCGTTGCTGGCTGACGGCGTTTTGCTGACCTTGTTGAGCGAACTCATTAAAGAGATCGAAACTTCCTCTTAGACGCCTTTCCACCAGAAGACCGTTGAGGCTGGGGACCGCCATTCCGAGCACAACTACCCCGATCGCAATCGCGAGCATCAGCTCCAAAAGCGTAAAGGCGGTGCGGCGGTGTTTATACATCGGGGGATTTAATGGAGAGCTTGCTGACAAAAGGCGAGCACGCTGCTTCATAGACCTTTCAAGAGAGTTTACGCTCAAACTGCAAGACTGGGCGTTGCCTGGCTGTCCGCCGAACGTTTATTTCCTGAAAATTGAGTTTTCACCGACACCCCTTCTGCATAGTCACACCCTCTATGAAAATTACCGAAGTCGCATTCATTGGTTACCCAGTCTCGGACATCCAGCGGGCGAGGGCTTTTTACGAAGGATTGCTGGGGCTCAAAGCGGGTGAATACGATCATGAGCTCGAAGGAATGCCCGGCAAATACTGGATCGAATACGACGCAGGCAACGTAACTTTTGCGATCTCGAATACCTGGGAGCCTTCCGGGCAGGGTGGTCCATCGGTTGCATTCGAGGTGGACGACCTTGAAGCTGCGGTAAAGCGTTTAAAGAACGCCGGGGTGCATTTCATCGCTGAAAAGATTGAGTCTCCGGTTTGCAGCTTTGCGCTCATCACTGATCCGGACGGGAACGGAATCACCATCCATAAACGCAAAGATGGGTGCAGCCATTAAGCCGCACCCATCCAGAACGTTTTTGAGTTTGTCGTTTACTTCAGCTCGGCAAGCTTCGCCTTGATGGCATCGAAGTTGGGAAGCTCCTTCGGGGTCAGGGTCTGCTCGGCGTATTGAATCACACCACCTTTATCGACGATGAACGCAGCGCGTGCGCTCACACTGCCGAGACCGATGAGATCGGTGAGGAGAACGCCAAACGCCTCGGCGGTCTTTTTGTTCAGATCGCTGACGAGTGTGACGGAGATGTTTTTCTGTTGTGCCCAGGCTTCCTGTGCGAACGGGCTGTCAACGCTCACGCCAATGACCTCGGCACCGAGTTCTTTGTAAGAGTTCAGTCCTTGCGAGACGTCGCAGAATTCGTCGGTGCAAACACCGGTGAAGGCGAGGGGGAAAAACAGGACGACGGTATTGGTTTTCCCGTAGTTTGCGGAGAGGGTGACATCAACGAGACCGTCCGCCTGTTTGGATTTAAGGGTGAAATCTGGAGCTTGGGAAGCGATGGAGATGGGCATGGAATGATTTAAGTGATGGTTTGAAATGAGCCGTTCTTCTTACAGAGCGCCGCCTATGATACGCAACTATTTGTTTGGGCAATACATCGCACTGGGTGAGGTAATTATTCTCCGTCGTTCTCAATTCCACTTCTTGCAGGACAAAGATCGCTTTGATATAGCCAGACGTTCTCCATAAATCAGATCTCCCATTCATGCCCACTTACGAATACGAATGCAAAAAATGTAAAAAGTCATTTGAGTGCGTTCAATCCATGAAAGACGACGCATTTTCCACGTGTCCGAAGGAGTATTGTCAGATGAAAAAATGGAGCAAGGGGAAGGTTCAGCGATTGCTGGGTGGAGGTGCGGGACTGATTTTTAAGGGCTCAGGTTTTTATATTACTGATTACAGGAGCGATGGATATAAGGCGGCTGCGAAAAAGGATTCCTCCGATTCCTCTACTAAAACAGAGACAAAAGCTGCGGATTCGACCAAAAAAGCGGCCCCCTCGAAAACCAAAGATTAGATTTTAAACAAATGGCCTCAAAAAAAGAGCAGGAAGAACCGAAGCCGGTAACACTCAAGTGCGCGGAGTGTGATCATGAAAACGAGCCACAACGCGTGTTTTGCCACAACTGTGGAGCCAAACTGGATCGCACTGTATTGGCACAGTATGGGGAAGACGTTTTAAATCCACAGAATGTCTCTGAGGAGAACCGGAAGCGTGTTGCGAAGCTGATGGATTCGAACCGTCTGTGGCTCAGGCGCGAAGTGATTCGCTTCTTTAAGGTCATCGGGTATTCCATTTTGGCGGCGATTGCTTACCTCCTTATTCAAAAGCCAAAAAATATTCCGCCGGCAAAAAGCGATACAATGCCGGAACGCGATGCCCAAATGGTGTGGGGAGACGCAATGATGTCTCCTACGCCTGTGACTGATTCGATGCTGGAAGACAGCATCAATGCGTATTTGAAGAATGCCATCAAGGAGCACGATAATTTCGCCGGGGTGAAATTTAAGCGCGCTTATGTGAAGTTGCTGCCAGGGGTCGTGGTGGTGAATGCTGAGCGTGATGTGATGGGCTTTCCTTTTTATACGGAAGTTAGCTATAAGGCTTCTGTAGAGGCTGGGGTGCTGAAGTCGGAAGTGGTTTCCACCCATTTTGGCCGTTTGGGCATACATCCAAAACTCGGTATGGTTGGAACTGCAGCATTGGACGATGTGTGGAGTGTTCTTAAGAAAAAGCACGGCAAGCAAATGGCGCGAGTCACTCATTTACAGGTGATCAAGGGAGCGGTTGGCTTTGCCTCCAAGCCTGCGGCGGAATGAACTGGTACCGCATTATAATCGCCATTTTTTCGTTGAAGATGGTGGTTTTAACTGCGGAAGCCGTGGATTTACGCAACCGGAGCACTAGTTCCTCCGGGCAATTTACGATTTATTGCGACAACCGTGATGCGCGTTCGGTGATTACGAGTCTTTCTGAAGACACCAAGGCGCACCTTTTGAAGCTTTTCAAAGAATCGGATGCGTGGCGGTTTCCAATCGTCATCACCCTTGAAAGCGAAACTCAAAAACCCACGGGTAACGGTCGCATCTCCATGGCCGTGGCGAACGGGATGGTGAAGATTGATGTGTTTCATAATATCGCAGCTCCAAACTGGAGGGAGGATGTGCAAAGAAGAATAATCAGCGCGATGATTCTGGAACTGGCGTATCGTGATAATCCGCCGCGAAACAGCGGGGAGCGTTTTGTGTTTCCTCCGTGGTGGGTCGTGGAAGGTGTGCGCGAGACGCTCAATCGTGAAAATGAATTGGTGTTTCGCGAGGTGCTTCTCAACGCACTGGAGACAGAAAAAATACCCGAGATCGAAAAATTCATCTCTTCGCCGCCGGTTACCTTAAGTGGTTCACTGGGGTTTGTGGAGAGGGCGTTTGCAACCTGCCTTTTGGAGGCGCTTTCCATGTCAGGAGAAGGGGGGAGAAATCTCGCCCGTTATGTGAAGTTATGGCCACAGCTTCATGGGGATCCCGTGGCCGCGTTGCTGGGCCAGTTTCCCGCGTTAAGCGCGTCGTCCGGCAATCTGGACAAATGGTGGATGATTCAGGTTGCGCGTTTTGGGACTTCCCAGCGTTGGCAGACGCTTTCTGTGCAGGAGAGCGATAGCGAGCTTTCCCGGGCGCTTGAACTGGAGATTTCGGCTGACGATAAAGCAGGCCGAACCACATATAGGTTACACGATTACGCCCTGTTTCAAAAGCTGCCCGGTGCAAAAATGGCCATGAAAGCTGCCCAGATCAACATAGCAACGCTGGCAGTGAAGGCTCACCCTTTGTTTCGCCCGGTGATTTCGGAATACGATCAACTGATCGGAAGATTGATTGCAAATAAATCGAGGGGACTGGCAGCAAGGCTCGACGTGCTCGAAAGCCGCAGAAAGGAAATACTGGGGCAGGTCAGTGAGTTGGCAGATTATTTAAACTGGTATCAGGCAACGCAGATGCCGGTTTCCAGCGGGGCATTTGTTGATTACCTCGGCTCAATGCATTCAACCTCAACCCCAGATGTTGATGTTCTGGGTTCCTCTCCTGAAGTTACCGAATATCTGAATAGCCTCGAGAAGGATTTCAGCGCTACACGTTGGTGAACTCAATGGCTTGTGAGCTTTTTCTGAAATTCAGTAAAGACCGGCTGGTTTGGATTGATAGCAATAGCCTTGGCGATTGCCTGTTTAGCGACCTGCATATGTCCGGCTTCAAACGCTGCTTGTGCGAGTAAATATAAGGTTTTTGCGCTGTTCGGCTCTGAATTGAGCGACTGCTGAAAATACGCTTCGGCTTGCTTCCAGTTTTTCCCAAGAAACGCAATGACACCGAGATTATTTAAAGCGCCCTCATGGAGATTTGCAGAGTTTCGTGAAGCATAGACTGACTTCTTATAAAGCAATTCCGCAGTTCTGTGATCGTTTTGAACCATGAATATATTGCCCATGGCGAACAATATATCAGGACCTTCCGGTACATAGGCATAGGCCGTTTCCAGATTACGCCGGGCATTTTCCAGATGGTGAGTTCCTAATGCTTCTTTTTTGGATGCTATTGCAGTTTCGGCTGCACTGATCGCCCGAATTCCTGCTGTGTAATATTCCAATGACCAGAATGATATGTCCTTTTGGGGGGTGGATACAAACCATGCACAACTTACAGTTAAAAGAATCTGAAAAGCAGCAGCGCGCCATTTTTTGGAAGTCAGCTTTTCACCTAGAATCCAAAGCCCCCCAACGCCAAGAATGCATAATCCGGGCAGCGCTGCCAAACGGTAGCGCTCGGTCACAAATACCGGCATGAGCGATAGCATATGGAGAATGACAGCGGAGCTTACCCAGAGGGACCTGCGGAATCTGAGCGCGCATATGAGAATTCCCGGTAGGCCGATTGCAGCAATGAAACCAAAGCGCAGTCCGGGAAACAGCACACCTTCGTCTTTCATGAGCTTTATGATGCAGACATCGTCGTATTGAAACGCATTCCAAAAGTTCTCAAATTTGACACCCAGAAGTCTCAGCCAGTCGAAAAAATTCTGCTTAATATACGTTACACCCTTTTGCTTCCAGTAATTGGACACTTCCGAACGTTGAAGAGGGCGTTTTAGTTCGCGCTCAGGGATGGAGAGGGAGTCTTGAAGCAGACCTCCTTGGGATGCCCTTAGTCCATCAGGGATATGTGGGTAACCATTTGCGCCCTTGTGGTTTCCGAGATAGAAATTCAATCCGTCATGCGCTGTTAGAAAAACCTTATCCTTGGCGACAAACCGGTTGTGGATCCAAATCGGTGCGCATCCCAAATAGATGCCAGAAAAGAGCATTACGGCAGCCAGTGCAAATCTTGAAAACCGGGATGCAATCCTACCATTACTGAACCTCATTTTTCTCTGCAAACAAAACAACAACAGGGGAATAAGTATGAATACGGTGGCGATTGCCATGGCGGTTATCCCGATAAGCAGCCCTTGAAAAAACCAGGGATTCCACCAGGAAGTCTTCTTTTCTTGATCCGTTTTTACTATCCACCACAACAGAAACCAAAAGCTACAAATCAACCAGGAAGTTGGCATTAAAATGGAGCTAAATACCTGAGCGGAAGTGCATAGCGACCATGTTAAGGCTGCGGTGATCCCGATCCAGTCCGCTTTTTGAAGTCCAATAGAGCCTGTGCTTTCCGCAAACACCCTTCTAGCAATGAGGTATAATAGAGTGGCTGTAAATGCCTGTAGAAGTGCTTGAATTTGCCCGATTAGAAAATTCGAATACCCATCCGAATAGCCTCCAGTTACTGAATATATTCCAGCTAGGATATAGGCGTAGCCAGGGAGCCCATAAAAAGCTTTAGTTTTCTCTGCCTCGGTCAGATTTCCAGTCAGAATTCTCTGAGCCCAATCATTATAAAAACCCATGTCATCCTTATGGGGATTAAAATGGCTACTGTCTGCGAGACGGTTGAGGGTAATGAATTGGAAAAGAAAACAGAGAACAAATACCCATACGCCCGGGGAAATCCGCTTTAAGAACTGATTGAATTCGTGTGCCATTCAGGGAGGAAGGAAAAACGTTTAAAAATTAAAATATGTTTCCATTGGTGGCACCCACTGTGCTTAAACTGCTACCGCTGGTTGCTTTTTTAAGCAATCGGTAAAAACAAACAAACGAACTCATACTTATATGTTACAAAAATTAAACTCAAAACGCGGGGGCTTCACCCTCGTTGAAATCATGATCGTCGTGGCGATTATCGCGCTGCTAGCAGCGATCGCCGTGCCGAACTTCCTCCGTGCCCGCAAACGTTCGCAGGCAACCCGGACATTGGAAGATCTGCGTATGATCGATGCTGCTGTTGACCAGTATGCAATCGAATTCAACAAATCTGGCACTGCACGTGTTGGTTGGACTGATGTGAAATTATACCTCAAAACTGGTACTAAGCTGTATACAGCTGTTCCTAATGACATGTTCGGAAAAGCATACTCAATCTCAACGATTGATGTACTTCCAATTCTGAATCAGGCCACCTTTTATAGTCTCTCGGACGTAGCTCCGATGGACTTCTGGTCGCCTTACAATGTCGGACTTCTTCCATAAGGTTTAAATATTACAAAACCGGCCTTCTTTTTCAAGAAGGCCGGTTTTTTGTTGCCTGGAGAGCTAGCTTTGGAAGTTCTCTAGTGATTGTAGTCTCGAATGACGGCAAAGCTTCCTCATTGATTGAGACTTACAAAAGTCAAAGCTAGAAACGAAAATTTCCCAGAAGAGAATGTTGGGGTTCCTGTGGTTCTTCTCCAGGGTGGGCTGCATGAACGATAACTGTCAGCTTATAGGATTTGGATTCGATGGATTGGGGAATGCGTGCGGACCAGATTTCACTATAGCCTGGACCACTGAAGCCTAAAAGAGCAGGGCCTTTCCTGATTTCGTAAACAGCTCCATCGGGAGTGCTAAAATGAAAACTCGTCCATGGAAAACTCTTCCTTTGCTGTCCCAGCCACCATTTTAACTGAAAGCGTGCCTTGTCGCCGGGCCTGCCTTTTGTCGCAATCGCATCAATTAGCCAGTTTTTGATCACCACGTTTGCTTCCGGCTCCACCGGTTTGGATGCTTTTCTGTAAATCGTTAGTTCATTTGCTCCATAAACTTCCCACGGGCTTTTACTCAGGTATTCATGAAGGAGACCTTCTGATGATTTGAGGATATATCCGTCCGATGTCCGCACTTGCGTATGATAAAACCCTGCAAAACGATTAAATGTAGCCTGATCACCGAAATCGAGCACGACATACTGGGCTGGATCCTCCGGTATGTAAGTTTCGCGACTGAGCGTTTTCAATCCCTTTAAAATGTGGTGAAGCGAGTAGAGCTTTGGTCGGTCAGCGAGGTGAGAGAGGTAAGGGAGTCCGGCTGTGACACTGGCATCAGAAGGAATGGAATCGAGATACTCGTTTTTCCATTCTGCCTGCCACTGGGCGTGTTGCGCGCTACGCACTGTTTGCAACATAGATTTTGCCGGACCAAACCAAGCTTGGGACACGACACAGAGCAGCACGATAGCGAAGGTGGTTCGATTCTGATGCTTTAGCTTTTGGATCACCTCAACGGTTGCGATCCAGATCAGCGGGATCAGTGGGGCGGCGTAGTGGAAGTTGATACTCCACTCCGAGGTTCTCCATGACAGTAAATGCTGGGCCAATATGGGCGACATGATCAGGAGCCAGCGTGGACGCAGGACGGCGAGGAAGAGTAAGGGGCCGAAAGTTGCGCTGATTAGATTCCCTTGTGTGGCAGCCTTCCATAAAGCGCCGAAAGCCTTTCCAATTTTTGTAGTCCAGCCATCTGCGGTGAGAATGTGTGAATAAAGTTCCGCATAATCCACGCGACCTCCGTTTAGCGCGGGTGCGATCATTTGGGTGTAGATGAGAAACCACGTCAGCGCCAGCAGGCCGGGTGCGATATTCCAGCTGAGCTGCCACTTCATGTCGCGTTCTCGATCTGAGATACTGTAAACGGCAGCAAACATCACCAGCACCAGCGCCAGGTTTTCTTTGCAGGCCATGACTGCCAGAAACCACACCCAATAGAGCTTACGATTTTCTGAAAGCCTTGCTTCGATGAGCAGCAGCAACAGCGGAGCAGCAAAGGCTTCCGGATGAAATTCATGCAGCGCTACAAAGCCGCAGGCAGGAGTCAGCAGTGTGGCGAGCGAAAGCCAGAGTGTGGTGTTTTTCTGGAAGTTCAGGCGCTGACAAATTCTCCACGCCGTAAATGGCATGGTCGCGAGTGCAATCGTCTGAATGACTACCAATACCATTGGGTGACGAAAAATGGCATAGAAGGGAAGTAGTAAAAACGTGATGGGCTCGGCATGATTTCCCATGAGCGGCACATCCAGCAGTGTGACGTGCCATTCACCGCGCAACGCCTGCGAGAATGCCTGTACATAAAAGGCCAGATCGAATGTGCCGTATTGAAAAGTAGCCCAGCGAAACCATGAGTCGGCGATAATGAGCAGAGAAAACAACGCTCCTGTGAGCCACAGGATTCTTGGTGCGCGTTCAGTTTTCGGTGTCATATGGGCAATTCAATTCATCCACCTTGACGTGGAAGCCCACATGTTTACAACGCGCATAATGCCGAAGGATATTGTTTATTTCGATCTTGAAACCCAGCGTACCGCGAACGACGCGGGCGGCTGGGATAAAAAGCGAGATATGGGGATGAGTGTGGGGGTTACTTTTAGTACAGCCACAGGGGAATACCGTGTCTTCACGGAAAAGAACGTCAGTGCACTCGTTGAGCAATTGCTCCGAGCGGATCTGGTTGTAGGCTTCAATGTCATCAGTTTCGATTACGAAGTCTTGATGGGATACACGATTGTCGATTTGCCGCATCAGTGTCAGACGCTCGACATGTTAGTGGACATCGAGGAGAAGCTGGGTCATCGCCTCAGTTTGGATTCCGTGGCGAACGCCAGCTTGGGTGTTGGCAAGACAGGCGATGGATTGGACGCCATCAGGTGGTGGCGTGAAGGGCGCATGATGGACATCGCTGAATACTGTTGTTTCGATGTGAAATGCACCAAGCTTGTCCATGAGTTTGGTACTGCGAACAAGAAGCTGCATTATGTGGATCGCTTTCAGCAAAAGCGAAGTGTGGAGGTAAACTGGGGATGATTTTTGATTTTTAATGGGCGATTGGGGCGGGAAGCGTTTAGGGAATCGCCTATTAGCAATTCATAATCGGATCCGTTCAGCTTTAGGATAATACGTGTAAGTATCATTTGACCGCTTCCCGGCCTGCCGTTATTACCCCGGTCGTTCACTCTCCCAGCATGCGAATCAATGGATCGCAGCGATTAATCTGAATTCTCTTATTATGAATCATCGTCTTCTCACCGCATTGGCCGTTATCGGATGTTTTACCAGTCATTCTCTCTGCGCTCAAAATACGAGTGGCTGGTTCAATTGGCGCGGGCCTGATCAAAACGGCACCTCACTCGAAACGGGTTTGCCGGACAAAATTGATGTGAAAGACGCGCTCTGGACGGCAGATTTCCCGGGTCAAAGCGCCCCGGTGATCGCGAACGGAAGATTGTATATCAATGGCTACACGGGAGACGGACCGGATTTGCAGGAAGGTGTGAGCTGTTTTGATGCAGAGACGGGAAAGCTGATCTGGCAGCATCTAGAAAATGATTTTCTCAGCGACACGATCTATCTGCGTTACGCGCTGAGTTCGCCGACCATAGATCCGGAGACTGGTAATATCTATGTGTTGAGCACGCATGGATTGTTTTCCTGCTATACTGCGGACGGTAAAATGCTCTGGCAGCATTCGCTCATGGAGGAATATGGGCGGCTTACTTTCCCGAACGCCCGCACCGCGACACCGGTGATCGATCAGGAACTGGTTATTACACGTGGAATCACCAGCGGTTGGGGCGCAAATGGTCCCGCTGGTGACCGTCTTTTCGCTTTCGATAAAAAGTCCGGTGAACTCGTCTGGCTCTCATCGCCTGGTGACCGGCCGCAGGATAATACCTTCACGCCGTTGTATCTCTCATGGCTGGATGGAATGCGTGTGATTTTTACCGCGTGTGGAGATTCTTCTGTCGCCTGCATTAATGTCCGAACCGGCGATCCTATTTTTCGCTTCTCTGCTGCAAAAGCGGGAGCCAAAGGCGGTATCAATGCTGGTGTCTTGCGCTACAAAGATTCACTGCTCGTGACTCACGAGTCGGAGAATGTCGATACTTCGGAAGTTGGACGCACCGCTGCTTTTAAAATACCAACCGGCAGTAAATCACCCGAGCCGGGTAAGCCGCAGGTTTATACTGCAAAGGAACTTGAGTTGTGGAGAAACCCGATGGGAACGCTGGCATCGTCTCCGTGCATCGTGGGAGACACGATGTATGAGGTTACCGGTGTGGGAGAACTGGCTGCTGTGAATGTCGAAACCGGTGCAGTGAAGTGGAAGAAAAAGCTCGGAGCGGAGCAACGTCAAAGCTCTCCATTCTATGCGGACGGCAAGCTTTACGTGGCGTTTTACATTGCAGCGACAGAAGAAGGACAACAGGCCTCTGCCGAAGATGCAGGTGGAGACGGCGAGCTTTATATTTTCAAACCAGGTGAAAAAGACGTCGAACTGCTCAGTCGCACCAAACTGATCGGTCGCTGCTTCGGATCGCCTGTTGCCTACAACGGCAAGGTGTATGTGCAGACCGACAAGAAGTTGTATGCGTTTGGAAAGCAGGGTGACAACGAGGACGTGGCAAAGGTGGTTTGGAAAGATCAATGGGCTTCATTCAAAGCGCCGTCTGTAGTTGTTCCAGCCCGGCTGCGGATCACGCCGAACGAAGTTTTGCTTCGGCCGGGACAAACAGTTGCGACTACTGTGCAGGCTTTGAGTGCAGACGGGTTTTCCACAGGGGGACCAACGAACATCAAAGATGTGAAATTTGCTAGCTACGTTCCGCCCACCGCACTGGTGAAAGTGAAGATGAATGGTGCTTTTAATGACAAAGGCGAGCTTGTAGCCGACGTCAAACCTGTGGCCAGCGCGGGTGCGTATCAGGGAGTCGTGAAGCTGGGGGAGAAAGAGGTCTCAGGAACGATGCGTGGACGTGTGCTACCCGATTTCCCAATCAAATATGATTTTGAAGGTATCGAGCTCAAGGAGATGACCGGTCCTGGCATCGGCAAGGAATCCATTGCCCTTCCTCCTCCGGAACCGGGTAAACCTTTCCCACCATCCGGCCCGAGCAACTGGAATGTCGTGGAAGAGCCGACTGCGTTTTCATACCCACCGCTTCCATGGAATAGCGCACGATTTCGCTTCGAGATTCGCAAGGCGCCGGCGGGAAAAGGGGGCGATCCTGCGAGCCAGAATCTCGCGCTGTGCAAGACGATCGATCATAAGCTGTTTCAGCGCGCACAGGTTTTTATCGGCCATCCCGATATGAAAAACTACACGATCGAGGCGGACGTTCTCACTGAGGGAAACAAGCGTAAAATGTCGGACATCGGGTTGATTAATCAACGCTATCTCGTCGTTCTGCGTTCCAATGCCGGTGAAATTGAAGTCAGCTCCAACCTCGAACGCATCAAGGAGATCAAGCCGTTCAACATTACTCCGAATGAATGGTACCGTCTTAAAGTGAGAGTTGACGTGGCCAATGACGGCAGCGGTGTTGTTCGCGCCAAAGCGTGGAAGAAATCGGAACCTGAGCCTGAAGTCTGGCTGATCGAGGTGGAGCACGAAAAAGCCCATTCTCACGGTGCTCCCGGTATCTTTTCGCTTACGCCTCAAGATCAGCGCGCCTGGTTGGATAATATCGAGGTAACCGCGAATAAATAGCGCGGTCCCGCCAGGGTATCTCGTTTAATCCAACGTCTTCAGGCCCTGCACTACACTCATGCGGGTGACTGCGGCGGCGGGGAAGATACAAGAGGAGATTCCGAGGACGCAGGCGATGAGAAAGGCGGTGCCAATGATTTGCGGCGTCGCCTCGAAGGAGACGAAAATGCCGCCGGCAATTTTATCGAGAGGGAGATTGACGGTGAGCAACCATGCGCCGCCTGCTCCGATAATGGCGCCCAACATTGCGAGCCCAAAGCTTTCCGCGAGGATGAAGGCGAAGATGTCCCGGCGTTTGAAGCCGATGGCTTTGAGGATGGCTAGTTCCCGGAAGCGTTCACGAATCGCCATGCTCATTGTGCTGCCGGTTACCAGCATGAGCGTGATCACCACCAGCGTGCAGATGCCGCCGATGAGGAATTTAATATTTCCCCACATGGCAACGAAGCTCATCTGAAATGCGCGTTCTGTCTCGGCGCGCACTTCATCGGAGCTGTTGGCAAACTCAGCCTCGATTGCCGCGCAGGTCGGCACTGCCATATCTGCTGAGGTGAGCTTAATCCACCACATCCCAGTGCGGCCCCATTGGTTCATGGCCTCGTCGAAATAGGCGTGGCTGAAGAAGACGTTGCGGTCGTCCACAGTTCCCCAGTAGGTCCCCACAATTTTTAGCTCTACCTTGCAGGGATAAAGTCCGCTGGTGAGGATGAGCTTGTCGCCAATCTTCTTGCCGAGCTTCTTCATGGTGTCGCGTCCCACGAGACAGCCGGTTCGCTCCTTTACCCAGGCGGCGTATTCCGTCTCGTCAAATTCCATTTCAGTGAGGAGAAACCGTAGTGTTTCCGGCTCAACCGCGAGCTGGCCGAAAGGAAGTTGCTCATCTTCTTTAAACTTGCCGCCAAACCATATGAAAGGCGTGCAGACCTCCACGCCGGGGATGCGTTCGATTGCCGCCCGCTGTCGCTGAGGGAGCGAGGCTGCGAGTGAGATTTTACTCCGGGCGGCCACACGCAAGGATGCGTCGCCGCTGGTGGGCGGACTGGTTAACTCGCGCAGGATCACCATCAGCATCACCAGTAAAAAGAGACTGATCGCCGCACTGAGGACGCTCAGTAAAAAGCGTCGCTTGTTGCGAAGTGCGTTTTTAAAAATGAAGCCGGTAAGAGTCATGTGGACTAGTGATTAAAAATAGTAAGTCCACGAAAGACACAGACGCACACGGAAAGAAAACTGGGAGTGAAGCTTCAGCAGACTTCATCCAATATGCTTTATCCGATGCGGTTTGCAGCCGCAACCATCCCTTCCCCCTGTCTTTTCTTCCGTG
>Ga0209181_10005535_pt1 | contig 18140 bp, 11 predicted proteins | sample MAT05_FD_187208 | JGI IMG/M metagenome (GOLD analysis project Ga0209181, IMG submission 187208) | Freshwater microbial communities from Lake Fryxell liftoff mats and glacier meltwater in Antarctica - MAT-05 (SPAdes) (version 2) | ecosystem: Environmental > Aquatic > Freshwater > Ice > Liftoff...
AGGACAAGCAGAACCAATCCCGCCATTCGGCACTTTTTCCACTCCTGAGCTGCCAAAGAGAGGCGTTTGCGCCAGCCTGACTCCTTGCCACGTGGCCAAAAGCATATAGCAGCGACGGCCAACAGTCCGCCGAACAATAGCCAATATGAATGGAACCATGCCAAACCCGAGGCATAAGGCTGATAACCATAAAGATCGCTGACGGTGTATGAGGGAGTGCCGCCTAGTTTGACCATATTGCTCGAAATATCAATAACGCCCCAGACAAAAGAGTTGACGGCCACCAGTACGATGCAGATGAAAAACCCGAGGTACATGTTGGGCGACAAAGCGTGAATGAACATGAACAATGCGGCGAGGAAGGCAAAACCGAGTACATCGAGCACGAGCAGTTCGCGGACATAAACACCCAGTTCAAAGCGGTCGTAACCATGCAATGCTTGGGCACACACGGCGGCGATTATGGCGACCAAATTCAGCAAGAACGCTACCGAAACGATGGTGCCATATTTTGCCAGGTAGCCCGTCCAAGTGCGCGTGGGCAAAGCGTCGTAAATTTCGTTGACTTTGGCCGTGCGCTCTTTCCATACCAGCGCCCCCGTAAAATAGGTCAGAATGGCAATGATGAACAGGTAAAACGCGCCCCGAACGATGTCTACCATGGTGTAGGTCACGGGCAGATTGTGGGTGCCGTAACCATCGGTGGCGTATTGAAAACTTGGGATGCAATTGAGCAGACCAATTAAAGTGAGCAATATAAACGGAGTGCTTTTGATGACGCCTTTAAAGTCGGTACGCAGTTGACTCCAGAATTGACTAAGGGTGGTAGAGATGCCAGTTCCAGGCATGACACGGGGCAGTTCGCCGAGTTGTTTCAGGCCATATTCCTCTGATTCTGAGGTGGTTTTGGCCTTTTTGCCACCCTTCAATTTTTCCGAAAAATCAAACTTGAAATACCCTGCGACGAGCACAGCCAAGCCGACGGCCATCCAGAGCAAGCGGTTTGCCAAGATGCCGGGCGCAAACAAGCCGACCGATTGGTGATTCTTTTCATCCACCGTCCAATACTTCGTAAGGATGGAAAAAGGGCGGCTTCCAAAGGGATCCAACAGGCTCGCCACTTGTTCATTCTGAATATCGCGCATCAGGTTGCCCGCTATGATGTATCCCACCAAAAGTATTACAGCTGCCACGAATGAGTACATGGTGCTGCGGGTAAGTACGGCTACTGCGTAAAGAATCCCTCCGGCGAAAATCATGTTCGGGATCACAACCGTAATGTAAGCATTCAGGTGTCCCCGAACCTCAAAAGGCCCAAACCGTGCCGCATCCACCCAGCCCATTGCTGGCCCGATCACCGCCCCTAGCCACATTCCCAACGAAACGCCTACCATGGGAATCAAAGCGATCAATAGCGCTCCGGCGAAATGACCAAAATAATAGCCCGCCTTGCTGATCGGGGAAGAAAAAACGATTTGCGAAGTGTTGCTCTCAAAATCGCGGATGGCGGCGCCATTGAGGAATGCCACCACGAGCAAAAGCGAGAGGATAGAAAACACCACATACCAGTTTTGCGCCACAAAAGGGGCGTTTTTCCAAACGTTGCCGTAGGATCCGCCGATTTGCACGTCGTCGCTGACAGTGGCCCCGAAGGTCATCAACGCGAAGACGAAGAGAAATATCCAGGGCATGGGAGAGCGCAGCCAGGCTTTGATCTCGAATTTAAAGAATGTAGATAGCATTGAAAACAGGGTGGGTGTAGTATAGGTTTGTATCTAAAGCGTTTCCTAATTATAGCGTGAACTTTGGATAGGTTTCAGAAAAAGCCGCATCGCGGCGACATTATGGTAGCGTCAGCGTTCAATTTTTCCAGAACCGCGTAGCGGTGGCATTATTACGGCGATATAATGGCACCGCTATGCGGTTCTTATTCCCCAACCGCCCTTTCGGGCTACCAAAATGGCACCGCTACGCGGTTCTTATTTCATCGGTACTATGCAAATATTCAATCTTTTGATTGATTTTACGCTGCGCCTCACTCCCCCACATTAATCTTCGCAAAGAACACGTCCTCCAATCCCGCGGCAGTCCGCAGAAACCCTTCGCCCGGATTCTCCTCACTTAAGATGTGTATAATCGGCTTGCCTGCCACTAATTTGCTCGATATCACGCTGAAACGGTTTTGATAATCGTCAATTTCAGTCTTCGCAATAGCTTTTTCCCAGATTTTGCCCTCCAATTGCAGCAGCGCGGCTTCCGGCGAACCCGCGTAGAGCACCTGCCCGCCGTTTATGATGGCCATATTGGAGCAGAGCTCCTTCACGTCTTCCACGATGTGGGTGGAAAGGATCACAATTACATTTTCTCCGATTTCGGAGAGCAGGTTGTAGAACCGGTTGCGCTCGCCAGGGTCAAGGCCGGCGGTGGGTTCGTCCACAATGATAAGTTTTGGGTCGCCGATCAGGGCTTGTGCGATGCCGAATCGTTGGCGCATACCCCCTGAATAGGAGGAGACAGATTTCTTGCGATGTTCCCACAAGTTGACACGCTGCAACAAGGCGTTTACGACCTCTTTTCGGCGAGCCCCCGGGATTCCTTTCAAAGAGGCGAGGTGGTCAAGCATATCCACTGCCGAAATGCGTGGGTAAATGCCAAACTCCTGTGGCAGATACCCGAGCGAACGCCGCACTGCATCTTTATCTTTCAATACGTCAATGCCCCCATCGGTCGAACCATTAGAAGGCAGCAGCCAAGCAGAGCCGCTATCGGCTTCCTGTAAGGTGGCTAGGGTGCGCATGAGGGTGCTTTTACCCGCTCCGTTGGGGCCGAGCAGACCGTACATCCCGGTCGGGATGTCGAGTGAAACATCTTGCAGGGCTTTGACCCCATTGGGGTACGTTTTGGAGAGGTTGCGGATCGTTAGTTGCATAGGTACGCGAAGGGATAGGTGGTAGTAGCCGATTTTCGGTGGCGAATATGATGCAGCTCGCTTGCAAATGGTTAAAGATTCGAGGAAAGAAGCGTTTTTGCGGACTAAATGCGGTAAAATAAACAGCAAAACAGTAGAACCATGCCCATCGGCAGACAAGTCAGAGAACTGGAAAATGTAAAATCAAGAGGGGCTTGCACTCGAAAATTTTCACGTTTTAGAGTGCAAGCCCCTCTTGATTTTACAGTTTCCAATTTTACGGCTTATTTTCTTGAAATACAAGCGCTAATCTACCCGCACCACTTTTTTCAACAGCACCGAAGCATTTTGACTGGGTATTTCCAACAACAACAAATAAATGCCCTTGGGCAAATGGCTTGTGGCGATCTGGAATGTTTGTTCGCCAGTAGAAACCTCTACCGTTTGCGCCAGCACCTGAACACCCAAAATATCGCGCAATGTCAGGCGACCCTCAAACCCTTTTTCACTCTCGAACGTGACATTCAGTACGTCTTGGAAAGGCACCGGCGACACCATGACCTCACTTAGGTTGTCGAGTGCTGTCACACCGTTTACATATTCCGGGCAAGTAAATCCACGACGCACCTGTCCCCGAATTTCTCCACTGAGGTTGCCAGGTGTACTAATCAAGACATAAGTACCGCTATTTTCGATGATCGGACCGAGCGATGCCATGATCTCATGCGACCCAGCAATGATGGGCTCCGAAAGAGGCATGGAATGAAAGGCTGTGCCATTTGCGCCAAATCCAGCAGTAGCGAAGTAAGCATCCACGGGCGCTCCTGCCAACCCATCTGCAATGACCTTATAATTAAGATAGCAATTGGACTGATCTACAGATGCAACCGCTATTCCGAGTGCATCGCTGTTGGTAGGAGGCACCACCTGAACACCACATAGATCGAAAGCGTAGCCTTTACGAAGGGTGTTTTTCATCACGCCCCTCAATTCGCCGTTGGGGAAAGCAACCGAAGTGGCATTGATGTACAGGCGCCCTTGTGCAAAATCAGTCAGTTGTTGCGGAGTAATCTTGTATTTTCTGGAATAAAATCCAGGCGCAGTTGAAAGACCCAAGTCTACTAATACTGGGCCCATTTCAGTAGGAAGTCCAATATGAACCTTTGCGGTAGTAGGCTGAATACTAGCAATATATATTGTGGTAGTGAGGCTATCCAGTGTTCCATTCAACTTGTTATGGCTAAACCCAAAACCTGGCGTTGGAGGAGATGGAGGGGGCAATTGCTGCACCCCATTTATAGGCGCCAAAGAAGCAAAATAGCCAAGAAAGGTAACCTGGCCACGTACTTCTCCATTGGGATAATTGGCTGTTTTGACTAGGACATAGTATTTTCCTTCTCGGGCCTTCAAAAGAAAATTTGGGTCAATTGTATCCAGCAGGATAACGGACTGTATAATATTGCCAAAAAAACCGGGCATATTTAAAACAAAAGACCCAGTTTGTCCAGGTTGTCCTTCATGGAGTTCAACTTTAGTAATTGGGCTGCTCAACCCGCCCACAACAAAGGCGTACACGATGTCACGGGATCCCAGTGGGAAGTGGATGGCGCCAAAAACCCTGCCCGGAGAATTATTGGGTGGATCAACTTGATTGGCCGTCATATTCACAGCAAAGTCTAGGTCAGTTTCGCAAACGAATTGACCGCGAATCTCTCCTGTGGGATGCGCGGAGGTGCTCACTTCGGCGTAGACACCATTGAGCAAGAGGTTTTGCAAGAGTGCTGGTGGAGCGTCCAATTGACCTTTGACGTGCCGCCCACGAATAAGCGGTAAAAAATCGAGTAGCACGGCACCAGTTTGGCCCGTAATGCCCAAACGGATTTTGGCATCTATGGGTGTTCCGTCCAGGTTTACAAGCATGCCGCTAACGTCTACTTTCGTTCGGTCAGGGGTAAAAATAAAGGTAATGAGGCCCTTGGCCTGGGTATTTACGGAAGGAACGACTTCAGAACCACTTAATTCGACGTGGAAAATCAAGTGGGGAATGGAATTTTGTGCTTGGACAGCCACAAGGCTGACTAATGACAGCCCCATCGTCAAGACTATGACGGGAAGAGATCGTAGAAGATAGGCAGTTTTATTCATGGTGAAAATTTGTGTGAGAACGTGAAATTTGTATTGCAAACCTACTGCTTTCCAATTTCCATTTTTAGGTATTTTGAATTGCTACTCAACCAAACACACTTTTCGGCCTACTTAATGACGCATTTGCTCATTCTGGCCAAAATTATACGGAAAGAGCGTTGTCTTTAGGAAAAATCCATCGCTTCGCCATGAAGGATAAACATCCGTACAATCAAACTGATTTATTGGCCAGAAACTGGGAAATGGGGCGCACGGAAGAAGAAGCAGCGCTTGGTGTACCTTGCACCCTTATTTGATCCAATCTTGACCATCGCATTCGACGCAAAACGCTATTTTAACAATGCCACGGGCCTCGGGTTTTACAGCCGGACGCTGCTGGAGGGATTGCGCGGGTTATACCCAGACAATCAATATTTACTTTATACACCCTACAATCGTGGAAATTGGGCGACAACAGATGACGGGATGAGATTGCCCGATTCTTGGCTGGGACGGAGTTTTCACCCCTTATGGCGCAGTCGGGGCATTACAGCACAATTGCAGCGAAACGGTGTGGAGATTTTTCACGGCCTGAGCCATGAACTTCCCATAGGCCTGCATCGAGCGGGCATACGCAGCGTTGTGACGATGCACGACTTGATTTTCATGCGCTACCCGGACTTGTACCCGCCCATTGACCGAATTTTTTACGAAAAAAAATATCGCCGCGCTGCGGAAGAGGCCGATTGTGTGGTTGCTATCAGCGAACAAACACGGGCTGATTTGGATCATTTTTTCAACATTCCTGTCCAAAATGTGCGAATAATCGGCCAATCCTGCGACGCAGTGTTTGAACGCTTTAGTCTTCGACAACAGCCAGATCGCTTGCCTTTGCCGCTGTCCCTTGGGGAAAATATTCCCGCTTCCGACTACCTCATTGCTGTGGGAAGTCTCACGCCCCGCAAGAACTGGCACAAGCTTTTGGACGCGCTTTTTTTGCTCAAAAATCAAGGGCTAAATATTCCGCTCGTTGCGGTGGGAACTGGAAATAGTGCCTATGCAGAGGGGCTCCGGGCGCAAGCAAAACAGCTTGATATCCAGACATTTTGGCTCGACCAATTCGTGACGACGGAGGAGCTTGCACGACTATATCGCTGTGCAGCAGCGCTGGCGTATCCTTCCGTATTTGAAGGGTTTGGTATCCCGATTTTGGAAGCCATGACCGTTGGGATTCCCGTGGTGACGACACGCGGAGGCTGTTTCGAGGAAGTGGGTGGACCAGCAGCTTTATACGCCGACACGAATGTTGTGGAAGATTTAGCGCATCAGATTGCCAGGGTGTTGGATACAGATGTTCGAGCTGGATTGATTTCAAAAATGCCCGCGCAAATTGAGCAATTTTCGCCCGATAGGATATGCGCAGCTTGGATGGAGGTGTATAGCAATAAGAAGGCTTTGAGCAATCCTAAATGTAAGGCCGGATAAACCACTCAGCCCTGTTTCGTTTTTGCCAATTCGCGGCACACTTGTTGAACAAACTCCACACTGACGCCTACGAATCCGGCTACCTCGGCATCACTCCAATCGGGAAATTTTTGGATGGTTTTGATCGCAATTGCGTGAGTTGTTTTTTCCATGCCCTTTTCCATGCCCTTTTCCATGCCCTTTTCCATGCCCTTTTCCATGCCCTTTTCCATGCCCTTTTCTATGCCCTTTTCCATGCCCTTTTCCATGCCCTTTTCCATGCCTTCCTCGTAACCTTTTCTGAGACCTTCTTCTTTCCATTTTCTCCCAAATATTTCAGGGATGGCGTCAATCCAATCACGCTCCGCTTGGGGCAATTGCTTGTTTAATTCTTTAACTTGAGCCTCTGTCATGTTGTAAAAATTGAATACGTAAAGCGTTAGGGTTTGAAGTAGTATCCCTTCGCGATCATTACGGTAGAATGGCTTGCCAAAAGTAAGGATATTGGGCCAGATTTTTTGGGCAAATCTTTCGTTACGGGCAAATTTTAACGCCAGAAACAGGTTTTTCAGGTATTCGGTTTCCACTTTTTCCTCAATTTCTTCGGGCGGAATCCTACTTAAGTCTGTGAGCAAGTAATGAAAGTTTGGAATAAACGCTTCCCAATCTTCAGGTAAGCCCGGGAAAAGGCTGGAAAAAGCCTTTTGTTTCCACGCATGAGCCCCATGATACACGACGATCGGTATTACAAAAGAGAGTGGGCGCCCGTTTATCAGATCGTCTTCCCAGATTTGTAACAGGTAGTCAAGGAGTTGAAGGTGTACTGGCAAGGAAGGTACGTAACTTTTATGTTCGAAAAGGAAGAGTAGCCGAGCCGGAGCTCCGCTCGCCAAACGGGTTTCATACAACACATCGCTGAACGAAATCCCGAAGCGACTACTGACAAAGGCTGTATCAATTTTCTGGAAAACAGTGAAATCAATGTGCCTGTGAATGGCTTCAGGTGTGTAATGAAGCAGGTAATTCCTAGCAATTTTGGCATCGCTGAAAAAGGCCTTGAACACCGCGTCGTGCGGTTCATGGTCTTTTCTGCCGGGATGTTTTCTATTGGGCATGGGCGCGGCTTGTTAAGGCAGCGAAGATAGGACGTTTTTTTATGTAAAACAAAATGTTTTACATAAAAAACAAAGCGGTGACCCTGAAACCTCAGGATCACCGCCTAGCAAAACGGTTCACAAACGTGTGGCACACCTTTTCAAATCATTGATTTTCAAGCACTAATTTTAGGTATACCACATTTTGACGAACACGCTCCGTTGCTACCTTTTCTTTTGCTCAGAAAAATCCATTTGGTTGAGGGCCATCAATTCTTTCATGGTTTTCTGCATGCCATCTACCGAACCATCCAGGAAAATGACGTTGCCTTTGCCGTGCTCTGTGAAGTTTTTAATTGCTTCTGTCCACATCGAGAACAAGATCACAGAGGTGTCTAGGTTGGCGGTATGCATTTCTTTGGCGGCCTGACTCATGCCCCGTGCCACCTCTTCGCGGAAAAGTGCGACCGCTTGACCACGCATTCTGGCGGCCTCACGCTCAGCTTCGGCGGAGATTTTGATGGCGTTGCCCTCAGCTTCGGCGGCTTTGGTCTTGGTAATCAAGAGTGCTTGCCCCTCGTTTTCGGCTGCGGCTTTGAGGTTGTTTGCTGCCACGATTTTCGACATGGAGCGCATCACTTCTTCGTCAAAGGTAATGTCATTGATCTGCAAGTCTATGAGGTGAAAACCCCAGTCTTCGAGCATGTGGTCAATGTTGACCTTCACGGCGTCGGTGATTTCGCGGCGCAACAAGAGGACTTCCTGCTGCTTTTTGGTAGCCACAAAGGAGCGGATGCTGCCTTCAACGGTGCGTGTTAGGCTGGCCATAAAATCGCGGTCGCCCACAAATCTGAAGGCCACTTTTTTAACGGTTTCTTCCGCATTGTCCATCACCGAAAACAGAAGCAATGAGGTGAAGTGAACATTGGCCTGGTCAACGGTAACCGCCTGGAAGTTGAGCTCAACCGCACGGTTTTGTATCGAAATCCGTTTGAAAATCTGTTCAACAAATGGGACTCGAAAACTTAAGCCTGGGTAAAGTGTCCGGTTATATTTGCCAAAAATGGTGGTAATGGCAACGGTACCTTGTTGGACTGTAACGAGGCTCAGAAAAATGAGCATCAGGACAATTGGAATGTAATACATCGTGGGCATAGTAGTGGTGGGTTTGAAAGTTTGATTTTGAGCGACAAAGGTGAAGGTTCAAAGCATGCTCCGCTTTTATACTCCGACCATTCGCTATTATTTAACGGCGTGAAAATCCGAAAAAATTCGACGATTGCAGCAATTATGTAGTGATTGGTCATTAATTGCTATTGGTCACGGAGGCAATCGCCTGGCTTTCAACCTATTCTGAGAATGGCTAAATACCTTTGTTATAAAATTGCGAATCCAATGACTACTGCTAAAATGATTGCCTTTTTCGTCCTCCTTTTTTTCTCCCAATTAAGCACCGCTCAAACAAGGTGGTTTACCAAAGACGATATGCTGCGCGGAAGTATCACGCCCCAACGTGATTGGTGGGATTTGACTTTTTACCACCTGAAAATCAAAGTAAATCCGGCACAAAAAAGCATTTCGGGGAGCAATGAGATCTGTTACTAAGTGTTAATCTCAGGCAAGATTTTGCAAATTGACTTGCAAGCTCCGCTCCTTCTCGAACGAGCAGAACAAGATGGCCAAGCAGTAGAGGTCTCAAAGATCGGACGTAATGGATGAGCCTGATTCCCAGGCAATGTCTTTCACCGCGCCAAAAAATTTGACGGACGTTTCGAATGGACGCCTAAAACGGGTGATCGAAAATGGCGACGGCACACACACCTTCGAGTGGTTTGTGGCTAATCCGATCAACAACTACGGTATAAATATCACAATCGCCAATTACACGCATTTTTCAGACACCTTTCAAGGCGAAAAGAGGATGTTAAGTTTAGATTATTACGTTTTGCCTCAAAATTTGGAAAAAGCCAAAGTCCAGTTTCAACAAGCAAAGCTGATGCTCCAGGCTTTTGAACACTGGTTTGGCCCATACCCCTTTTATGAGATGGCTACAAGTTGGTGGAAGTGCCCTATTTGGGCATGGAACACCAAAGTTCAGTCACCTATGGCAATAATTATTTGAATGGATACCAAGGCAGAGACTTGTCGGGCACTGGATGGGGCTTGAAATGGGATTATATCATCATCCACGAATCGGGCCATGAATGGTTTGCTAACAACATCACTTACCGAGACATTGCAGATATGTGGGTGCATGAGAGTTTTGCCAGTTATAGCGAGGGGCTTTACACGGAGTATCATTTTGGTATGGAAGCTGGTGCAGCGTATATTCGGGGCAACAGAGCTTCTATTCGCAATACGGCCCCGATTATTGGCATTTATGGGGTTAATAAAGAAGGTTGGGAAGATATGTACTCAAAAGGTGCAAATATGCTTCATACTATCCGCCAAGTTGTGGACGATGATGAAAAATGGCGTTCGATCTTGCGTGGCTTAAACCTCGATTTTTATCACCAAACTGTGTTCGGAACACAGGTGGAGGATTATATTTCCCAACATTCGGATAAAAACCTGCAAAAGGTTTTTGATCAATATCTGCGCAATGCCAGCATCCCAATTTTGGAATATACCATTAAAGGGAACAAACTGAAGTACCATTGGGTCAACTGTGTAGAAGGTTTTGAAATGCCCGTAAAAGTGACTTTGTCGCCTGGAAAATACGAGTTCATTTATCCCACTACGAAATGGAAAAGCAGTCGTTCCAAGTTGCCAAACAAGGATGATTTTCAGTTGGAGGAGAATTTTATGTTTTGGCGAGGCGGCTTTAAACAGCAATCGTTTTTAAATAAGGGTACCAGGTCAATTGGTGAAGTTACATTTGCCACACAATCGGAAATTTCAGCCATGGCAATCGCAAATCAGTTCTACGCTCTTCTTACCAAACAGAAAACCTACCATGTTTTCAAAACCGGATAGGTTTTCGACGCACCTTCTTTCCTTCCTATTTGTTTTTTCACTCACCGCTGCTCAAGCTCAAACCTTGCGTGGCACCATCCGTGATGCCGACAATGGGGATGCTATAACAGGCGCAACCGTGTCAGTTTTGTTCACCCGCAGCGGAGCCTCCCCGATTTCGCTGGCCAGTAGCCCAACGGGCGAGTTTGTGTTTGAAAAAATACGCGCCGGTTATTATTCCGTTGAAATAACGGCACAAGGGTTTGAACGTCAAATAATTGCCGAGGTTAATGTGGTAGCTGGAAAAGAGCATGTATTGGATATTGCCCTGCGCCGAACCACGGCACAATTGGCCGAAGTGACTATTTTAGCTGCCCAACCCGGCCGCCGCTCCCCCCTTCCACTTGGCGAAATCCCACTTACCCGCGACCAAACGATGCGCTTTCCGGCTATGTATTTCGACCCCGCACGACTCGCCACAGCGTATCCCGGTGTGGCACAGACCGACGATGGGACGAACCAGCTCAGTATTCGTGGCAATAGCCCAAGTTCTGTGCGCTGGCGACTCGAAGGGGTTGACATCGTGAATCCCAATCATTTGCCCAATGCAGGCACTTTCAGCGATCGCCCTGCTGCCGCAAGTGGTGGCATTTTAATGTTTTCAGCCCAACTTTTGGACAATTCTTCGCTGTTAGTAGGGGCAATGCCGGCAGGTTACGGGGATGCACTGGGTGGGATAATGGATATGAATTTGCGGCGTGGCAACAACCGTCAACACGAGTTCACCGCTCAAGCGGGGCTAATTGGGCTGGATTTGGCCGCCGAAGGACCTATTGGCAAGCAGGGTAAAAATTCTTATCTGGTCAATTACCGATACTCGACGGTGGGTTTGCTGGGGCAATTGGGGGTGTCGTTTGGCGATGAGCAAATCAATTTTCAAGACCTGTCGTTCAACCTCAATTTTGAAGGGAAGCGTGGCGGGCGTTGGTCGGTGTTCGGATTGGGTGGCTTAAGCGAGAACCGATTCCGCCACAAGACCGATACGGCTGAAATCAAAGGATACAAAGATTTTTTTGACATTGATTTTGAATCCAAAACGGGTGTGCTAGGGCTGTCTAATTGGAAGGCCTTTGGCAAAAAAACATGGCTGAAAACGACGGTTGCAGTTTCTGGGCAGCATAATGATCGGCTGGCGGAATCCGAGACCTATACAGAGGGCAGCAACAGGGACAATATGGAAGAATCCAAGATTTCCGGAACGGTTACTTTATCCGAACGTATAGGTGCAAGAGCCCAATTGCAAATAGGGGTGGTGGCGCAACTTGCGAACTTCGAAAGAAATGGGAGTATGGGCAGCCTTATCCAAGAAGTAAGTTTACAGAAATACCTCTTAGGGCAACCTTGGGCACAGGTCACTTGGCGGAGCCGAAATCAGAAAAATCAGACTACCTTGGGCGTTCACACTGCCATTTTTGATAACAGGAGTCATCTTTACGCAGAAGATAATTTCTCGCTGGAGCCCCGTTTTGCTTTTACACGCAAATTGGCTGAAAAGCATCGGCTCTCGTTCGCAGCAGGTGTTTATTCTCAAGTTCCATCCAACTGGCTTCTGAGATTTCGAAGTGAATTAATTCGCACACAAAAATTGGAAGTATCGTATTCCTGGACTTTTTCACCCGCTTGGCAGTTCAAATCCTCTGTTTACCGTCAATGGGTTGGCAATGCTCATTACTTCATCAACGAGAAGTTTTCTTTCTTGAATAATAGCGAGTACGTTTTTGGTTACGATTTTTCGTCCTCTGCTACAGGTAGAGGCTCCAATAGAGGAATCGAGGCATCCATGGAGCGACGCCTTTCTGATGGCTGGTTTTTGCTAGCCAATGTTAGTTTTTTTGATTCAAAATTTTCAAAGACAAATAGTCCCTCTGAAAACGATTGGTTTTCCACACGCTGGAATCTTAAACACCTTGCCAACACTACTTTTGGAAAAGAATGGCAGCGCGAAAAACGCCCTGGGAAAGAACGTACGATTGGCCTAAATACCCGAGTGACTTGGACAGGAGGTGTGCGCGAAGCAGAAATTGACAGGAATGCATCTGCGTTGGCCAATACGACGATTGTAGACGAGCGAATCGGGTATTCCCGCCAATACCCCGACTATTTCCGCATTGACCTTCGCGTGTATTGGCGGAAAAATCTCGGCAACCGTCGCAACAGCACCTTTGCCCTAGACATTCAAAACCTGACTGGACAACAAAATTTGGCCTACCATTATTTCGATCCCTATACTGGCCAAATTGAGAACAAATACCAACTTGGGCCTATTCCAAATTTCAGTTGGCGGGTGGAGTTTTAATGGCTAAGGCCTAAATCCATGCACATGAAAATTTCTTTTTGGGTTGGCATGGGCCATTTTCCTTAGCCCCGATTTTATCAACTGGTTGCGCATGGGAATGCCCTCCATCGTGGGATCCTTTATTCACCTGGTGACTTCAAGTCCCCAGGTGAATAAAGGATCCCAACCAAACAAAATTTTAATCCACTGCGCCGAACCCCGTTTATGAGACACCTCATCTTTCGCTCCCCAATAACAGAGGCCGCTACGGCGTGAACCCATCCGATGGGTGAAAGTCATCGGATGGGTTCACGCCGTAGCGGCCTCTGATTGTTTATCCTATTTGTTCGTCGGCTCTAATCCGGCTCAAAGCCTAGAACGATGTTAAACCGTGCGTAGTCACTGATTTTGCGGCTTGGATAGAATTCCGGTTTGTCAATGCCAATACCATAGTCAAATCCGAGCGTACCGAACATCGGCAGGAACACGCGCAGGCCCATGCCCACAGAACGTTTGATATCGAAAGGGTTAAAGTCCTCTGCCCGCCCCCAAGCGTTGCCGCCCTGTGCGAATGCTGTTACAAAAATCGTGCTTTGTGGATTGAGCGAGATCGGATACCGAAGTTCAACGGTGTATTTGTTGAACACACCAGCGCCACCTGGGTAACGCGACATAATATCGCTGGTATTGTACCCGCGAAAGCTGATGATATCACGCGCATTGAGGCCAAAATTTTGGTTGTTCAAACCATCACCGCCAAGTTCGAAACGCTCGAAGGGACTCAGGCTGGTTTTATCGCTCCATCTTCCCAACAAGCCGATTTTGGCTTGGGTTTTCAGTACAAGCTTGCCCACCAGGGTAGTGTACCATTCTGCATCTATACGCCATTTGACATATTCAGCATATTTGTAAATCTCTCCAACACTGGCTGTTTGATAGAAGCTTTCGTTTTTAAACAACGAGTATGGCGGCGTGGCGTTCATTTTCATAGAAATGAGCGAGCCTTGCTTGGGGAAAATAGGATCGTTTATGCTATTTCTTGCCAAGGTGATCCCGAGGCTGTAGTTGTGCACAATACCATCGGACACCACCCTTCCTAAATCATCCTGAAAAGCAAAAGAGAGTGCATTACTGAGTTTCAGGGTCTGAATGTCGGCATCGGCGCGGAAAATAAAGTTGTCGTCGGGCCATTTCAAACGGGTACCAAAACCGACGGTACCTTGCAAGATTTCAAGTTTCTGAAAACTCTCTGAACCTGAAAAACCGGATGCAAAGCGATTGTAAAACCCCGCAATCGTGAGAGAATTAGGCTTTTTACCGCCCATCCAAGGCTCCGTGAAGGAGATATTGTAGGACTGGAAGCGTTCGCCTGCCGTTTGGCCGCGGAGGCTGAAACGTTGTCCGTCGCCTTGCGGGAGCGGATTCCAAGCTTCCCGATTTTTGATATTGCGGATGGAGAAGTTATTGAATGTTATCCCCAAAGTCCCAATCACACCACCCCGGCTGAATGCCGTTGCTGGCTGGTAGCCCGCCGAAAGTTCAAGTTGGTCGGAGGGTTTTTCCTCTACCGTATATTCAATGTCCACGGTGCCACGATCTGGATTTACTGGCGTGTTGATGCCGAGCGCCTCGGGGTTGAAATAGCCGAGGTTCACAATTTCCCGCTGGGAGCGGATGATGTCGGCCCGGCTGAATTTATCGCCGGGGCGGGTGAAAAGTTCCCGGCGGATAATGTGCTCGTGCGTACGGTCGTTGCCTTTGATGACGACTCGATCTATGGTGGCCTGAGGGCCTTCATAGATGCGGAGTTCGAGGTCAATCGAGTCGTTTTCAATGGACGTTTCTACGGGGTCAACTCGGAAAAACAAGTAACCATTGTCAAGGTAAAGCGACGAAATGTCGCGTCCGTCCTGACTAAACGAGAGTCGCGTGTCTAAAAGGTCCTGATTGAAAACATCGCCTTTTTTGATGCCCAGCACTTGGTCGAGGTACTTTGTTTCGTACAGTGTGTTGCCTTTCCAGCGGATATTGCGAAAGTAATAGCGATTGCCTTCCTCTATGTCCATGTGGATGTTGATTCGGCCTTTTTTTGTACGCCAAATGCTGTCTTTTGTCACCCGTGCGTCGCGGAAACCGAGGTTGTTGTAGTAGGATTCAATTTTGCGCTTGTCTTCTTCGTAGAGTTCGCGTACGAGTTTTGATTTTTTGAAAAGTTTGCGCTTTCGATGGGTTTCCTTCATTTTTTTGCGCAAAACCCGCGATTTAACATGGTCGTTTCCGTTAAACCGGATGTCTTGGATTTTCACTTTTTTCCCGAGTGCAATCACGAATTCCAAACGGGTGGCATTGGTGGCGCGTTCGTCTGGGAACGAGTTGATTTTCACGCGGGCGTTCAAATAGCCCTTTTCCACATAAAACTCCTCCAATTCGTGTATTAGCGTAGCCTTTACGTTATCGGTGAGGATGGCCCCTTTTTGCAGGAACTTGTTGATAATACCGTTCAGGTCGTCATGTTTGCTTTTTTTCACCCCCAAATAAGAGTGCCGTGTGTATCGTGGCAGCTCCCTCACCTCGATCTCTAGAAAAATCTTATCCCCTACCGTACGCTCTTGATTGATACGTACATCGGTAAAAAGTTTGAGGTTCCAAAGCGTGCGCACTGCATTACTAAACTCTGTGCCAGGTACCCGCAGCTTGTCTCCTACCCGAAGGCCAGAAAGCGAAATGAGCGTGTTTACGTCTGCAAACTGGGCACCTGTGACGCGCACACCACCAATTTCGTACTCTTTTTGTTGAGAATAGTCGAGTATAGGCAAGAGCGGGTCAGTCGTTTGCGCCGTTACAGCATGCGGAAATAGGGCAGCGATCAGGAACAAGATGCCGAGCGCGTGGGGTTTTATTTTTTTCAAAAAAATCATATTCATATAGGTGTAACGCAAGGTTATCTGCGCCTGAAAATCAAAGTGGGTGGGGATTGCTTAATTGGGTTATTGTAATCACTCGAATGCCGTGAGCGGCGCCAACAAATCCCGAATGAACCACAAAAACTATTTGCCATTACTGTCTTCTTGCTGCCGAAATCCCAATCATTTCTTTAAGATTTGGACAATCTAGGAACATATCGCTCAAACTGAGATAGGTTGTATTCAGTTTTTCAAGTACCCACTTTTCGGTATAATCGCCCTTCTTTTGTTCCAGCGCGGCAACTTGGATTTTTCCATAGTCGAGTTTCAAATCAGCTTTGTGGGGTTTCGAGCGGCTCACTAGTTGAATGATCCGGAATTGATCGCTTCCGTCCTGACTTTTGAACCTGAAAGGCTCGGCTACATCTCCTTCATTGAGACCATCAATAGCGAAAAAAACACTGGTCTCTAAATCCGCCACCTCAAAATAGGAATTGCCGGTCCGGGGGTTTGCCACGCGGCCGTCGTTGTTGAAACTTTGCTGGTTTTTGTCACCGTACTTTTTTACGGCATCCGTGAGGGTAAGCTTGCCGTCCTTAATGAGTTCCCGAACCGTATCCAGTTTGGCCTTCGATGCATCCATATCGGCTTCTGTAATTTCTGGCTTTATGAGAATGTGCCGGCAATGAATGAGGTTGCCACGGCGCTCTAAAAGTTGAATGATGTGGAAACCAAATTCTGTCTCTAAAACAGGGCTTAACTGGTTGGTTTCCAATTTGTAAGCCATCGCTTCGAACTCAGGAACGAAGGTTCCCCGTTTCTGAAAACCCAAGTCTCCACCCTGGGCACCACTGCCTGGGTCATCGCTGAATTTTTTGGCAAGCTCTGCAAAATCTTCACCTTTCTGGGTAATCCGATTGTACAAATCTTCGATGCGATTGCGCGCCTTTTCGTGTTCTACGGCATTTACCTTTGGCTTATACACGATTTCTCGAATTTCAACCTCGGCATTGAAATACGGCAGAGAGTCCTTGGGAATATTGCCAAAAAACCGTTGCACCTCTAGTGGTGTGATGGTCGCTTTCTCCGTCACTTTACCCTGCATCCTTTCCGCCAGAATCTGGTTGCGCATATCCGAACTGAGCTGAGATTTCATCTGACTGACACTTTGGCCATAAAACTCTTCTATGGCCTTATCGTCTTGATTGAAGTAGGCACGAAGCCGATCGATTCGGGCATCAATTTGTGCTTCAACTTCCTCGTCCATTACCTCCACGGAATCAAGTTTGGCTTGATGCACCAAAAGTTTTTGCACTATGAGGTTTTGTAACACCACGCACTGATATTCCTGTGGCAATTCTGGCTGGTCTTTTTTGGCAAAACCATATTGCTCTTGCACCTCGCTGAGCAAAATGATCTCACCTCCCACTGTAGCCACAACGCGCTCAATCACTGCCCGGTCGTTTTGTGCAAACAGACCAAGTGGAAGAAGTAAAATTGGAATGAATCGAATGATATTTTTCATTAATAATCTTTGTTGGACATTAGATGGTAGATGTTGGACTTTGGATAAACGCCGCTGAAGACTATGTGTGTCAAAGTCCACCGTCCAACATCAAATTACTGAACGATCTTAATATTCTCACGCCGCATTTCTTTTTGGTATAAATCCTCTTTCCAACGTTCCAAAAGTTCTTGTTTGCGTTTGTGGAGGATAATTTTCAAAGTCTGGTCTTTTGCGTAATCAAACGGAGCAGTGGTTTTTCCTTGCACCGCTTCGATTACACGGTAATAATACCTGAAATCGCCGTCTGAAAGTGTGCCATCTCGGCGCGATACCGCGTTTTCAGCAGTCAAAGTTCCCTTGGGCAACAACGCGGACACTTCTTGAAGGGTGTACCATTTTTCTGAATCGAGCAATGCCAAGGATGCCCATTGCTTTGCAAAAGCATTGAGTTTGGCCTCGTCTGCGGGGTTGTGACTGTACCAAAGTTTGTTGATTTCGCTTTGCGGAGCCTTGGTCGAGATGGTGAGCACCAAACACTTTAAGATGGTGCTTGCAAGTTGAAACTGATCCTTGTTGTTTTCGTAATAGGCCCGCAATTCGTCTTCTGAAACCGTACTGTCTAGTTTTTCTGCGATCAGTTGCTCCTCAAAATTGAAACGAACGAGGCTAGCCCGATAACTACGCACGAGTTCGTCAATGTCCAAGTCTTTGGGTATGTTACGTTCTGCTTCATACATCATTAGTTGTTCGCGCAGCCAACGTTGAATGTAAGCTGAAATTAGCAATGCACTGTCAGAAGATATAGTGCCTTCAGGTACAACGCCTTCTAATTCAGAAAGGTAAAGGTTGC
>Ga0209181_10005540_pt1 | contig 18128 bp, 15 predicted proteins | sample MAT05_FD_187208 | JGI IMG/M metagenome (GOLD analysis project Ga0209181, IMG submission 187208) | Freshwater microbial communities from Lake Fryxell liftoff mats and glacier meltwater in Antarctica - MAT-05 (SPAdes) (version 2) | ecosystem: Environmental > Aquatic > Freshwater > Ice > Liftoff...
GAGCGGACGGCGGTGCAGCGAGACCAGCTGCGGAGGAGCGAGGAAGCGAAGATGTGCGCACGGCTCCGCGAGGCTATCTTTCCGCGTGGTTTCGCGTCAAGAGTGAGCGCGACGATGACCGAGCGGGAGCCCAACGCGCCGAAGCTGCGCACCGCGCCACTCACGCCCCCGTTTCACGTGGTGCTGGTCGAGCCGGAGATCCCGCCGAACACCGGCAGCATCGCGCGCACCTGCGCGGCGACGAACACGCCGCTGCACCTCGTCGGCAAGCTCGGCTTTCGGCTCGACGAGCACAGCGTTCGTCGCGCGGGCCTCGATTATTGGCATCTCGTCGAGGTCGCGCAGCACGAGACGCTCGGCGCGTTCGAGCGCGCGCACCCCGCGGCGCGCCTGCATCTGTTCAGCGGCGACGCCGAGCGCAGCTACCTCGAGGCGCCCTTTCAACCCGGCGATGCGCTCGTTTTCGGCAAAGAATCCGTAGGTTTACCGCGCGATCTCTTGGCCGCGAATCCAGACCGCGTGTGGGGGATCCCGATGAGCGGCGCGGTGCGCTCGCTGAATCTGTCGAACGCCGTCGCGGTCGTGCTGTTCGAGGCGCTGCGGCAGTCTGGCGCGCTCGGGCCGACGTTTCGCGGCTGACGTGTTACGCCGTCGAGGTGTCTCGGCGCTTCAGCTCGCTGCTCGTCGTGCTGCTCGCTGCGCAAGCGGCGATCGGCGCGGCTGCGCTGCGCGCCCAAGACGCCGGCGCAGCAGCGCTCATGCACGCGCCGCTGCCGGTGATGGGCGCACCGCCGCCGCCTGATGCCGCGCTGCCCGGTGGCGTGCCGCGGGTGTTTCCATCGACGCCCGAAGAGGCCGCCGCTGACGCGAGCCTCGCGGCAACGCCACCGAGCGATTGGCTCACGGCGGGCCGGCGCGGATGCGTGCGGCGCGGGGCGATGCGCGGCATGTGCAGCGGACCGCGGCGTGTACCGCGGCCGTTCGGCGCCGACGCAGACCGCGCGCGCGCGCTTGGTCTCGGCACCAGCGCCGTCGCCGCGCGGCTGTTGATCGGCGCGCCCGAGCCACGCTGGGTGAGCGCCGCAGCGAGCGAGACCCGCGCGGCCGTGCCAGGCGATCTGCTCTTCCCAGTAGCCGGCGCCGAGCTCTGGCGCGGCTACGGCGCGACCCGACGCGGACGCCGCCGGCACAACCATCAAGGCGTCGATCTCGGCGCGAGCGCGGGCACGCTGTTCCGCGCGGCGAACGACGGACTCGTCGCATACAGCGACAACGGCCTGCGCGGCTACGGCAACTTGGTGATCGTCGTCCACGCCGACGCGAGCACGACCTTCTACGCGCACTGCCGCGCAACGTACGTCTTCGCTGGGCAGCGCGTGCGGCGCGGCCAGGTGCTCGGCGAGGTAGGCAGCACCGGCTATGCGCGCGGCGAGCACCTGCACTTCGAATGGCACGCGGGCGGCGTGGCGCGCAATCCGCTCGGACACTTCGCCGCACTGCCCGCCGGTGTGATGCCCACTGCCGCACAGCTCGAAGATCGCGCGCTGCCGCTCGACCCGTCGGTGTTCCATCACGCGCGTCGGCGGCGCGGCGCCCGTGCACTGGCGCCGCGACATGGCCGCGCGCAGTCGCGAAGCACTACGCCAATACGTGCACGTTCACGGCGGGCACCGTGAACATCGCTTCACGCTCGCTCGTCGTAGCGCGCATGCACCACGGAAATCGCCAGGGATGCCGCAGATCTTCCGCGTGGCATGCTCGTCGCAAGAGCGGCGCTGTACTCAGTTCAACTGCACTCACAGTTCCCAACAGGGGCGTGCCGACATGACCAGGCTTCAAGCAACTTTCCTCGCGCTCTCTATCACCACCGCGCTCACCGGCTGTCCGATCTACGGAGACGGAGACGGGGGCGATCGTCCGGAGTTCTGCGTCGGTGCGGGCTGCCCCTGCGACGCCATCGACGACTGCTCGCTCAGCTTCCGCTGCGACGTCGATCGAGGGCTGTGTGAGGACGCGACCGACTGCACCGACGACACCGACTGTCCGCTCGGTGAGGTCTGCGACACCGCGTTCGACGTCTGCGTGCCGGGCGTCCCGCCGACGAGCTGCCGCACCAACGGCGACTGTCCGAGCGGCGATTATTGCGCCGCCGGCATCTGCACGGACTCGAGCATCTGCACCGACGACTCGAGCTGCTCGGGCGGCTTCGTCTGCGACTTCCGCGACACCTGCGTGCCGCCTGGCGCGTGCCGCACGAACGCCGATTGCACCGGCGCTGAGCTCTGCATCGAGGGTGCGTGCCGCGCGCCGTCGAACACCTGCCAGTTCAACTACGAGTGCGGCGCGGGCCGCGCGTGCGTCGACAACACCTGCGTGAACCTCTGCACCGCCGCCTCGCAATGCGCGTCGGGTCAGAACTGCCGCTCGGGCTTCTGCGAAGCGGACCGTACCGAGTGCACCGCGTCGTCGCAGTGTGGCGGCGATTTCTGTGTCGACGGGCGCTGCCTCCCGGACTGCCGTAGCGCATCGTGCAGCGGCGCGAGCGACAGCTGCGGCGTCGACGAGTTCTGCCGCCCCACCTGGGAGCCGAGCCCCTTCTGCACCACCGACGCGCAGTGCGCCGGTGGCAGCGTCTGCCGCGACGGCGTCTGCCGCACGCCCTGCCCCACCGGCACCGGCATGCAGTGCCAGACCTTCGACGTGCAGCTGCCCATCTGTCAGATGGCGGCGGGCTCGGCGGAGTTCCTCTGCTACGCGACCAACGAGCGCACGCCCGAGTGCGCAGTGCAGTCGGAGTGCAGCGCGACCGAGAGCTGCATCGACGCCATCTGCCGCAATCGCTGAGCTGCGCGCACGGCGCGACAACGAAGTAAGAAGAGGCCCTCGCGGACTGGCTCCGCGGGGGCTTCGTCGTTCCGTCTGCGGCTAGCGGCACGCGATGTGCTCTAGTCGTGGCGCGCTCGTTTCTGCGCCCTGGGGAGGCCACCACACATGCTTCACTTCGACTCTTTTCGCGTACGTGCGTTCGCCTCATGCTCGCTCGTTCTCGCGCTCTGCCTCGCCTGCAACACGATGAACGTGCAGCAGAGCTCGCTCGTGCCGGCGCCAACGCTGCCGCCGATGCCAGCGCACGACGGCAAGCTCGACGTGTATCTCGGAAGCTCCACCGTGACTGGGGTGTCGCGCCCAGACCTCACGGCGAGCGACTCGGGCCTGTGGATCCCGCGCACGCAGCTCGATGGCGCGCTCTCCTATCGACCAACGCGTCGGTTCGCGATGCGCGCCGACTGGCTGCTCGGCTTCTCCGCCGACGCACAGGCGCTCGCGGGTACGGCGCTGCCGAATCCCGGTCGCGAGGTGTGGGGACTCGGCCTCGGCGTGACCGGCCGCTTCGACGAGCCCGGCGAGGCTTGGTTCGTCGACGTCTCCGCCGACATGATCATGCTGTCGGTGCCGTCGCACATCCGCGTCACCTGCGTCGAACCGTGCGGCACGCTGCCGTTCGAAGATGATCAGCGCGACAGCGTACCGCTGCTCTCGCTCGGCGCCGTCGCGGGCTATCGCATCGCGCCTGAGGTCGCGCTCGTCTTCTCCACCGGCTTACGCAACCACCCGACGAACAGCGCCAGCTTCGCCAGCACCGAGGCCGACGCGAACGTCTCGATGGGGCCGACGAATTGGCTCGTCGGCGTCGGTGCGCAATTTCGCGTCACGCCATGGCTCGGCCTCTCGCCGATGGTGCAGCTGCCGGTCACCGCGAACCCCGTTCGCTACGCGCCGATCCTCACGCTCGGCGTCAACTTCACGATGCCCGACGAGCCGCAGCCCGCAGAGCCCGCGAAGTACTAGTCAGCGGTCGTTCAGAGTCAGCGATCGGATTCAAGGCACACGTCAGCGATCGGATTCGACGGCGAACGCGGTCTGCTCGAGCGAGCGCTTCGGCGCGTAGCCGAGCGTGTCGCGCGCGCGGGCGTCGTCGACCATGCAGAGGTAGCGGATGTGATCGAGCTCCGGCGTCGGGAACGACGTCATGCGGTAGCGCCACATGCGCGAGAGCACGCTCACGGCGAGCGGCCCAGGGACCGGCACGGGCTTTCGGCCGAGCATGCGCAGGAGCCGAGAGAGCGGCACTTCGCCGGGTCCACGCAGGTTGAAGATGCCGCGCACGCCGGGACGCAGCGCGAGAACCAGCGCGTCGACGACGTCGCGCTCGTGGATCGGCTGCACCATCGGGTCGTAGCCGAGCACCGTCATCGGCCGCTCGAGGCGCAGATAATTGCTCGGCGCGTTGCGCACGCTGCCGAGGATGTGACACGGCCGCAGGATCACGGTCTCGGTCGATGGATGCCGCCAGAAGAAGCTCTGCGCGAGCATGTCGACCTCGACCAGATCGCGGATGGCGCTGAACGTCTGCGCGCCAAGCAGCGGCGCCTCTTCGGTGAGGAACTGCGGGTTGTCCGCCTGCGGACCGTAGACGTTCGCGCTCGACAGCACGACGAGCTTCGGGATCTCGAACTCGGCGAGATATTCGAGCAGCTTCTGAAAGCCGCGCACGTTCCACGAGTGGTGCTCTTTGTCGCTCGCGCGTGGGTCGTGCATCACACCGAGGTGCACGACCGCACGGATGCCGCCAGCGCGGAACACGTCGCGCGTCTTCTTGCGCCGCACGTCGAACTGGTGATGAACGATGTCCTTCGGCTTGCCCTCGAACGCGCGGCGATCGATGCCGACCACCGTGTCGTCGCGATGCAGCGTGCGCGCGAGCAAGCGACCGAGGCGCCCGCAGATGCCGGTGACGAGCACCGCACCTTCGTTCGCGCTCGTCGGCGCGCGGCCCTTCGCGCGGCGCGACGCGGCGAGCGCCGGTGACGCGGGCTTCGCTGACGCGACCGGCGCTGAAGGCGGCGCGCTCTTCGCCGGCCCGCTCTTGAATCGCGCGGTCGGGCGCTTGGGCTTCTTGGTTTCGTCGGCCATCGGGCACGCGAGCATAGCGCCTCTCGCGTCGCGTCGGGCATGCTGCGACGCATGAGCGATTCGAAGGCGAGCGCAAAGAAGGCGTACGGCCGCGAGGCGGCGCGGGGCGCGAAGAAGGTGTACGGCAGTGAGGACGCGCGGCGCATCCACGCGGAGTGCCCGGCGCTCGATCTGCACACCGACTCGTTCTTGTGGACGCGGCTCGGCGGCTACGACGTCAACGCGCGCCATCAGCCGCCGCTGCCGGCGAGCGCGTTGTTCGGTCACGTCGACGTGCCGCGCGCGCTCGATGGCGGGCTCGGCGGCGCGTTCTTCGGGCTCGTCGCATTGCCGTGGCTCGATCGCTCGAGCAGCCGCGCGATCGACACGACCATCGCGCTGATCGAGCGCACCGCGCGCGAGAGCGACGGAAAGCTGCGCATCGTGCGCAGCGCCGAAGAGCTCGAGGCGGCGCGCGTCGATGGCGTCGTCGCCGCGATGATGGGCATCGAGGGAGCGCACGCGCTCGAGGGCGACATCGACGCGATCGGCGCGTTCGCCAAGCGCGGTGCGCGCTACCTCGGCCTGCTGCATTTCACCTCGAACGAGTGCGGCGCGCCGATGATGGGCTGGGGCCAAGATCGCGACAAAGGCCTGACGACTTTCGGCGGCGATCTCGTCGCGAAGTGCGAAGAGGTCGGCGTCATCGTCGATCTCGCGCACATCAACGAGCGCGGCTTGCTCGACGCGTGCGCGCTCGCAAAGAAGCCGATGATCGTCTCGCACACCGGGCTCGCGGGCGTGCACGAGTCGTGGCGCAACATCAGCGACGCGCAGCTGCGCGCGGTCGCCGAGACTGGCGGCGTGGCCGGCGTGATCTTCTGTCCGCGCTACCTCGGACGCGATGGCATCGACGCCGTCGTCGATCATCTGCTGCACGTCGTCGACGTCGCCGGCGAAGACGCCGCGGCGCTCGGCAGCGACTGGGACGGCTTCATCGTGCCGACGCGCGGCCTCGACGAAGCGAGCAAGCTGCCGCTGCTCACCGACGCCCTGCTCGCGCGCAAAGTGCCGGAGCGCGTAGTGCGGAAGATCCTGCGCGAGAACACATTGCGCGTCGTCCGCGATGTGCCGCCGCGCGCGGTGCATTCGGTCGCCATCGCCGACGGCTGAGATCGAGCGTTCGCCCGCTCGTCACCCGCGCGTCAGCCGCCGTCCGCTTCGCCGAGATCCACGACGCCCGCGTCCATCGGCACGCCACCGTCCGCACTGCCCGCATCCGCCGCGCTGCCGTCGACGGCGGCGCCATCGACGACGGCCATGTCCGCTGCGCCCAAGTCGCCCCCATCGCTCGCGCCGGAGTCGCGCGGGCCGAGGTCGACGCCGGCGTCGCGCATCGTCATCACACCGCCGGGCCCGGGCGCACCGGCGAGGATCCACTCGTAGATCGCCTTGCGCCGGTTCTCGGAGATGCCAGTGCGCGAGCCCATCGGCATCAGCTGACCAAACGAGAGCTGACCGCTCACGACCAGCGGACAAGTCGAGCTCGCGAGGCCGCCGTCGGCCAGCCGGCGCGCGCCCGCGTCCCAGTCATCCGCGGGGGTGAACAACAGCTTTCCGCGCGCGTCCGCCTCGTGGTCGATCTTGATCCACAGCCAGCTCTCTTCGGGAAAGCCCGGCTTCACGCGCGCGAAGCGGTTGTACTCGCACGACGGGACCTCGAAGAGCACGTCGGTGATCGGGCGGTCGTCGTCGAACACGCGCTGAAAATTGAGGCGGCCACGGCCACTCGAGGTGCCGCCGTGGCAGCTGCCGGAGAACGTGCACGACTGGCGCACGATCATCTCGACGTTCTCGTAGGTCGGCTCGAGCGGCGGATCGGGCGGCACGTCATCGTCGCCGCAGCCAGTCAGGCCGAGCAGCGCGGCCAGCGAGACGATGCAAGCGAAGTGAACGGTCTTCAGCGGGGTACAGCGCATGTCCCGGAGGTCGTATCACGCTCGCAGCGGCTGCGCGCGACCGTCCGCGTGAGATCGCTCCGGCGATGCGGCGCGCGGAACGGGATCGCCGCAAACAGCGGCTCAGGATCACGCGTGCGTCCGTTCATGCGCAGTTCGAAGTGCAGATGGGGCCCGCGCGCGATGCCGGTCGAGCCGACGAGGCCGATGCGCTCGCCGCGAACGGCGCGCCAGCCGGGCTGCACGGTAGCGCGCGCGAGGTGCGCGTAGAGCGAGACCCAGCCGTTCGCGTGAACGAGGATCACGCAGTTGCCGAAGCCGCGCACGCCGTTGTCGGCATACGCGACGATGCCATCGGCGACGGCGTGTACCTCTGCGCCTGCGGGCGCGGCGACGTCGATGCCCTCGTGGCGCAGCTCGCGCCGTTCACGTCGGGTAAAGCCGAAGCCGCGACCAAAACGCGCGCCCTCGACCGGCCACAGCAGCGTGCGATGACGACGACCGCGCGCCGCCTCCATCCACCGCGCCTCGGGCGGTCGCGTCAGCAGATGCGTCGCCGCGCTGCGCGTCCCGAGGCCGAGCGCCTCGGCGCGCGCGAGCGCAGCGCCACGCGGCCGCGGCACGCTGCGCGGTCCATCGGAGAAGCGTGCGTAGGCGTCGCGGCCGATGTCGCTCGTGACCGTGGTGCGCGGGAGCGCCGACGCCAACGCGTGGGGCTCGTCGGCGCGCGACGGATTCGCGGCGAGGCCGCAGAGAATCACGGCGAGCGCGGCGAACAGCGAGGCGCGAGAGGGCGACATCGATCGACAGGTCGCGCGAAACGCGCAGCTTGGTCAAGTTTGCGCCCGTTGACTCACTCCGCGCAGGCCGCCAGGATGGCGCCGGCATGGCCTCTCAGCTCGCCGATCCACAGAAGCCCGGCCCCGCGCCGATCGTGCCCTTCGCGGGCTGGGGACAGCCGCCGCGGGAGACCGATGGGCCGCTGCGCCGCGCGGCGCGGGCCGTCGGTGATCGCATCGTGCGCGGCGTGGAAGATCTCCTCGGCGAAGAGCTCGACGCGCGGCTCGCGCGCATCGAGCACCACCCGAACGAGGTCGGCGTCGATCCGTTCGGCTTCGACCCGCAGGCGGCGCGCTACGCGCTGGCGATGGCGGCGTTTCTGCACCGCTTCTATTTCCGCACCGAGGTCTACGGCATCGAGAACGTTCCGACGGGACGCACGCTCGTCGTCGCCAACCACAGCGGCCAGCTGCCGATCGATGGGCTCGCCATCGGCGCGGCGCTGATGCTCGACGCGGAGCCGCCGCGCTTTCCGCGCAGCATGGTGGAGAAGTGGTCGGCCGAGCTGCCGTTCGTCTCGGTGCTGTTTCCCCGCGTCGGTCAGGTCGTCGGCTCGCCGGAGAACGCCCGGCGGCTGCTGCAGAACGACGAGACATTGCTCGTCTTTCCCGAGGGCTCGCGCGGCATCTCGAAGACGTTCGACAAGCGCTATCAGCTGGTCGACTTCGGCCTCGGCTTCATGCGGCTCGCGCTCGAGACGGGCGCGCCGATCGTCCCCGTCGCCGTCATCGGCGCCGAAGAGCAATACCCATCGATCGCCGAGCTGAAGCCGCTGGCGAAGCTGCTCGGCATGCCGGCCGTGCCGGTGCTGCCGCAGCTGCTGCTCGGCATGGCGCTGCCGCTGCCGACCAAATACCGCGTCTATTTCGGCGAGCCGCTGCACTTCACTGGCGACCCAGACGACGAGGACGGCGTCATCGAGGCGAAGGTCTGGGTCGTGAGGCAGACGATCCAGTCGATGGTGAACCGCGGGTTGAAAGAGCGGAAAGCGATCTTCTGGTGAGCCCTCTGCGCCGCGCTGCTTGACGAATCGAGCGCGGAGAGCTTCGCTACGGCCCCATGACGGTCCGGCTGATCCTCGTTCTCCTCGCACTGCTCGCGCTCGGCGCGTGTGGCGGCGGCACCCAAACCACGCTCCCCGACGAGTCGGCAGACCTCGCGACGGGCGGCGGACGTCCGCGCGCCGGTCGCGCCGCGGGGCCCCAGACCATCGGCACGCGCTGGCGCTACACGGAGGCGCACTGCACCGAAGGGCCGCTCGATCTCTCGTCGCGCGGCTTCGAGCAAGAGCTGCGCGTCATGCCGCTCGGCGCGAACCGAGCGGGCTTCTTGCTCGTCTTCGATCAGACATTTGCGCGCGAGCAATGCGCGCAGACCGTGCTGCTCTCCGCGACTCCGTCGTCGAACGGCGAATTCCAGATCCGCGAAGAGCAGCGCATCTCGGTGCCGTCGACGCCCGAGTGCGAGAACGCGATTCGCCCCGATGCGCCGCGTCCTGGCGAAGTGCGGATGGTCGCCGGCGACCTCGAGGTGCTGATCCAGCGCTCGAACTGGTGCAGCGGCTTCGAGGTGCGGATGGTCTACCAAGAGCTGCCGCCGGAGCCGCTCCGCGAAGAGCAGATCCTCCGTCGCTACATCGCCTTTTTCAACCGCAAGGACGTCGCGGCGATCGCCGGTCTGTTCGCGGACACTGGCTCATTGGTCGAGCCGTTTACCGTCAGCGACACCGGCGGACCAACGCGACACGAGGGCCGGGAGGCGATCGCCGCTTGGTACACGCAGTCGTTCGATGGCGTGCCGTGGGTCGGCCTCAAGCTGACCGGGATCCGCCACGAGGCAGAAGCCTGGACGGCCGACTGGGAATACATGGACCCGCGGCTCGAGGAGCCGTTCGCGGGCAAGAGCCAGTTCACCATCGCGGCCGGTGAGATCTTCGAAGCGCAGCTCGCGCTGACCCGCCCCCCGCCGGGCGCAAACGGCGCCGTGCCGCCCGCCGCAGCACCAGCCGCAACACCAGCCGCAGCTCCCGCTGCTCGCAATCGCTGAGCGGGCCGCGCACCCAAGCCGCGGCCGACTGGCATGCTCCCACGCCCGTCGGGACGTGATGTGTGGACTTGCGCCACGGCGGCTCTGGGGCGCATCCTCTGACGCGGCGCGACTCGGACGTTCGCAGGGCTAGGCCGACGGCGGCGCGGAGGTCGAAGTTCCGATGCAAGACGAGCAGCTGCTGCAGCCCACGCAGACGGGGGATCCGCGGATCGGCATGATCCTGCAGGATCGATATCGCATCATCCGCCAGCTCGGCGAAGGTGGCATGGGCGCGGTGTACGAAGGTGAGCACCTGCTCATCAAGAAGCGCGTCGCGATCAAGTGCCTGCACGCGCAATACGCGCAGAACCCCGAGGTCGTCGCGCGCTTCCACCGCGAGGCGCTCGCGGCGACCTCGATCGGTCACCAGAACATCATCGAGGTCACCGATCTCGGGCGCTTCCCCGATGGCGCCGTGTTCATGGTGCTCGAGTACCTCGCGGGCCGCGACTTCGCCCGCCTGATCGACGACGAAGGGCCGCAGCCGCTCGGCCGCATCGTGCACATCATGATGCAGATCTGCGACGCGCTGACAGCGGCGCACGGCAAGGAGATCGTCCATCGCGATCTGAAGCCGGAGAACGTCTTTCTGATCAAACGCGGCGATGATCCTGACTTCGTGAAGCTGCTCGACTTCGGCATCTCGAAGATGAAGTCGAGCAGCGACTCGCCCGGCTCGAACATGACGCGCACCGGCATGGCGCTCGGTACGCCGTATTACATGGCGCCCGAGCAGGCGCAGGGCCTGAAGAACGTCGACCATCGCGCCGACATCTACGCGCTCGGCGTCATCTTGTTCCGCGCGCTCACTGGGCAGCACCCATTCGATCACGACTCGTACCCGATGCTCGTGCTGAAAATCTGCACCGAGCCGCCGCCCCCGCTGCGCCGCTATCGCCCGGATGTGCCGCCGGAGATCGAGCAGATCGCGGCGAAGATGTTGGCGAAGAGCCCGGAAGATCGCTTTCAGAACTGCGCGGCGGTGAAGGCAGCGCTGAAGCCGTACGAGCTGTTCAGCGACGTGCCGATCGTGAACGAGGTCGCGCGCAACGACGCGCTGCCGCTCGCGAGCATCGCCGGCAACCCGATGGCGAGCTACGCCGCGACCGCGCACGCGCCGTCTGCGCCCGGGCTGAACACACCCGTCATCGCGAGCGCGGCGAGGCAGCAGTCGCCCGCGCAGATGAATGTCGACTCGGGCACACCGCTCGCGACGCAGTCGATCATCGGCATCCCTGGCCAGTCAAAGCTGCCGCTCTACATCGGCGCAGGCGCGGTCGTCGTGGTGCTGCTGCTTGGAATCGGGCTCGCAGCGCGCGGGGTGTTCTCCGGCGGCGGCAACAGCAACACCGTCACGCCGATCGCCACGGTGGCGCAGCCCCCCGCCGTGCCGCTGGTGCAGCCGCTGGTGCCGCGCGAGGTCGCAGCACCGGCGGAGCGCAACGTCAACATCCGCCTCTCGACGACGCCGCCGGGCGCGGAGCTGCTCATCGACGGTCGGCGCCGAGCGAATCCGTTCAACGCGCAGCTGCCGTACAGCGAGGAGATGCACACCGTCGAGGTGCGCAGCCCCGGCTTCATGACGGTGATGCAAGATCTCGATCTGAGCCTCACGCAGGAGATCACCATCCCGCTCGAGCGCGGCACCGGTACGCAAGATCGGCGCGCCCCTCGCGCGCGAGCACCTGGCGGAAACGGCGCTGCAGCGGCGGCGCAGACGAACGGCGCGGTCGTCGCCATTCCGCCGGGCCCAACGGAAGCAGTCGGCGGCAGCACGCCTCCGCCCGAGCGTCGCCCGACGCCGCCGGAGGTGCCGGCCGTGCGTCCACCGCCGCTCGAAGATCGGCCGCCGGTGAATCCGGACATCGTCGCGCCACCGCCGCCGCGCGGCTTCAAGAAGATCCAGATCTGACGACGCGAATACCGGGTCAGCGCCTGCTGGCGAGATCCGCTGTTCAACGTGCGCGCTGCCCGTGTTAGCCTCGCGCGCACGATGAACAGACCGTCCCCGGCTGCGCTGCGCACACTCGTCGTCTCCATCGCGCTCGCGGTGTTTGGTATCGTGACGCCAGCGATTACGGCTGCGCAGGCCCCACCCGAGGCGCAAGCCGCTCAGGCGCAGGCAGAAGCGCCACCGCCCGCGTCACCCGCGCTCGTCGAAGCGCGCGAACACATCGCGGCCGGCGAAGCGTTCATCACCGCAGAGAACTACGACGCAGCTTTGGTCGAGTTCCAGCGCGCGTACGAGCTGCTCGAGGGCAACCCGATCCGATTCATCGTGCTGTTCAACATCGGGCAGTGTCACGAGCGCATGTTCCGCTACGACCTCGCGCTCGACTTCTATCGCCGCTACCTCGCCGAGGGCGGCGAGAACGCCGAAGATCGCGTGATGGTCGAGGCGACGATCCGCACGCTCGATGGCCTGCTCGCGACGTTGGTGATCTCGGCGAACGTGATGGCCGAGGTGTGGGTCGACGATCGGCAGGTGATGACGCTCACCGCCGACGACCGCGACGTGCGCATTCCGGGCGGAGTACACACGGTGGAGCTGCGGCTTCGCGGCTACGTGCCGGCGTCTCAGCAGGTACAGGTGGCGGCGCGCTCGCGCACGCCGATCACGTTCACGCTCGAGCAGCTGAGCGAAGAGTACAAGGGCATCTCACCGTGGCTGTTCTGGGCCTCGGGCGGCGTCGCTGTGGCGTGCGCGCTCGGTGGCGCGGTCGCCGGCATCCTCGCGCTGATGGAGAGTCAGAGCCTGCAAAAGCGCGTGGACGACGTCACCAACCCGGATCGCTTTACGGTCTCGGATGCGGACAACGACAACGTCCGCACGCTCGCGCTCACCGCTGACATTCTGTTTGGCGGCGCGCTGCTCTTCGGTGCGACGGCGTTCACGCTCGCGTTCCTGACGAACTGGGGCGGCGATGAAGCGCCCCCAGCCGACGCGACGACCGCGCGATTCCAGCTCGCACCGGCGGTGAGCCCGACCTCCGCGGGAGTGTCCGTGGCTGGCTCGTTCTGACCGTCCGACGCTGAAACCGCGCGTCGAACGCTCGAATCAGACGCCGATGTGCGTCGGACGCTCGAATCACACGATGATGGAGAACCGCTCGATGACTCACTGGAAGACGATGTTCTGCGGCGCGACGACGGCGCTCCTCCTCGGGCTCAGCGGCTGCGGCGGAGGTGACGCGGCAGCGGACGGCGAAGGCGACGCATCGGGCGGTGAGACTACCACTGGTGGTGAGACCACGGGCGGCGAGGCTGGCGCCGAGACCACGGGCGGCGAGACCAATGGCGGCGAGACGACAGCGCCAGCAGGCACCGCATCGCCCGAGATGATCGCGGCTGGCGGCGAGCGCTTCGAGGCCGTCTGCGGCCTGTGCCACGGCGCGAGCGGCGACGACGGCGACGCGCCCTCGGTACACGACATCCACTGGTCCGCCGAGCGCATGCGCACGCAGATCCGCAACGGCTCCGGCCGCATGCGCCCGATCTCCGCAGCGCGTCTCAGCGATGAGGACATGGAGAAGGTCATCGCGTGGCTGGGCACCGTCGGCGGAGTCCGGTGAGTACAGAAGAGCGTCCGATGAAGCAGAGTCCCGGCGAGCGCCCGGATCCGAGTCTTCAGCGCAAGGCGGCCATCGCCCTCGGCGCGGCGGTCGATCACCGCGGCGAGGTGATGGTCACGCCGATCCCGAACTTCGATCTCGATCGCACGATCTTCACCACGCTCGAGGGGCGCATTCCCCGCTTCGTGATGCGCACGCGCATCGCCAAGGAGCCGCACTGGAGCGAGCGCGCGGCGCACGAGATCGAGAGTGCCTATCTCTCGGCCAACGCGAAGTCCGCCCTACCCGCGATCGATCCGGCGCTGCTGCGCTTCATGGTCGAAGAGTGCGATTTCGACGTCGAGCACGCCGACGGCTCGTTCCTCGATCATCTGTATTTCTGCTTCGAGTACAGCGCGCTGCACTACCCGGAGCACTCGCCGCTGGTGATGTTGCTGCACTCGATCCTCGGCACCGGCACCAACACCTTCGCCATGCCGGCCGAGAAGATCCCGGCGCTGCGCGCGCTGATGGGCGAGTTCGACTGGAAACACGTCGAGGCGTTCCCGTCGATCTTGCGGCTGCTCTACGACCTGCCGCTCCGCGCGGAGCTGCGCAACAACATGTCGCGCCTCGGGCAGCTGAAGTCGATCCGCTTCCACCGCGTCATCGACAACGCGCCCATCACGCTCAGCGTCGACGACCTCTTCATTCAGCTGAACTTTCAGCTGATCCATCTGATTGATTTTCTGCCAATCGCCAACTGGCCTCTCTACGCCAACGACACCGCGTTCATTCTGTTCCGCGATCTCTACGAGCTGCTCGATCAAGCGGGTCGTCGCGCGGCGAAGCTGAAGTACACGCCAGCCCACGGGCGCCGCTCGCTCCAAGGCGAGAAGGCCAGCCTCGGCGGGCTGCTGACCACGCTCATCCCGGTGTCGCTCAGCGAGAAGATGGCCGCGCGCTCAGTGCGCAATTTCTCCGCGCGCATCGGTCACAGCATGGATTACTCGCTGGTCTGGTAGCGCACGATGCGCGGCACGACAGACCTTGCAGCGCCGGCGCGGACCGTCCGAACAATTGACTATGGAACATTCGTCGCGTCAAAGGCACACTGCGGCTGATGACTCGCTCGCGATGTGCGCTTCGACTGCCGCTCTGCGTCGCGCTCGCGATGCTCGGCGGCGCGTGCTCGGACGGCACGGCCCCGCCCGCAGCTGACGCGGGCGCGGACCTCTCTTCCGTCGCTTGCGCAGAAGCGACATGCAACGACGGGCTGTTCTGCAACGGGACCGAGCGCTGCGCGGCGGACGGGTGCGTCGCCGGCACGCCGCCGTGCGAGACGAGCGCCTGTGACGAGGTCACGGACGCGTGCGGCACGCCGTGTATCGACGCGGACGGCGACAGCGTGTGTGCGGAGTTCGACTGCGACGACGGCAACGCTGCCGTCTATCCGGGCGCGGCCGAGCGCTGCGATCCCGACGACCTCGACGAAGACTGCAACCCAACGACGTATGGGTATGTCGATGCGGACGCTGACGGCGCGAACGACGCGCAGTGCTGCAACGCATCGGCGTCCGGCACGCTGATCTGCGGCGACGACTGCGACGACACGCGGCGCGTGGTGAATCCGCGCACCAGCGAGGCATGCGACGACATCGACAACGACTGCAACGGCCTCATCGACGATCTGCCGACGTCCCTCTACCTCGACTGCGACGGTGACGGCTACGGCGGCGCGACCACCCGCACCGGCTGCGCGCGTCCGGCCACCGCGAGCGAGTGCACGCCGCTGCTGATGAACAGTCGCTGGATCACGACGCCCGGCGACTGCGACGACACACGCATCGCCGTGCGACCGGGCGCCACCGACCTCTGCAACGGCATCGACGATGACTGCGCACTGCCCGTCGATCCGCCGACCTGCGGCTGCTCGGTGGGCGCGATGACGACGTGCGGCTATCGCCCTGCGGCCGGCGCCGCGAGCTGCACGGCCGTGATGGCGACCTGCTCCGGCGGCTCGTTCTCCTGCCCCGGCGGCCTGCTCACCGGCATGGAGCGCGAGTTCTGCAACGGCGTGGACGACAACTGCGACGGCGACATCGACGAAGACCTGCCGGCAGTTCGCTGCTGGGCCGACGGCGATCGCGATGGCTTCGCGGCAGCGGGCGCCGCGTACGTCGATCGCTGCGGCTGCGCAGCTGGGCAGACGGTGAACGATCCCGCGCGCGGCGCCGACTGCGCCGACAGCAACCCGATGGTCTATCCCGGTGCACCCGAGCAGTGCAATGGCGCCGACGACAACTGCAACGGCACGCTCGAGGAAGGCACCAGCGGCTGCCTTGTGAGCGTGTTCGGCGAGTACCGATTCTCGCGCTCACCGAGCGATGGACCGCTGGTGTTTCGCGCGTGGAGTACGCGCCCGACGCCGAGCGCGGTGTTGCTGCTCTACGACTTGCGCGGCTTCGCCTACACGAGCACAGCCGACGGCGACGCGGCGATGCCGGCCTTCCTCGGCTACGTGCTGACGGGCGCCCCTGCGGGCACGTCGCGCGTGTACTGTGGTGAGCGGAGCGGTGCCGGCGATCTCCTGACGCTCGATCCGCGCGCGATCTACCTGGGATGTCGTTCCGCGTCTACCGTGATGTTCGTGCTCTCGCCCTCGTAGCGCATCTCCCGGAGAACCCATGTCCGCCTGTCGTTTCGCTGCTTCGCTACTTCTCGTCACTATGCTGCTCGCCGCTTGTGGCGACGATGACGCCCCCGCGACGTCAGCCGACGCATCGGTCGACGCGTCCGTCGACGCGCCGCGCATCGATGCGGCCCAAACCGATGCGGGTGATTCGGCGGTGAGTCGCGATCTAGGCGACTGTGTCGATGAAGACGGCGACGGCGTGCCGTCCACTGCATGCGGCGGCACCGACTGCGACGACACCGACGCGCGGCGCTATCCAGGTGCGAGCGAAGTCTGCGACGCCGACGATCTCGACGAAGATTGCAACGCGTCGACCTATGGCTTCGTCGATCTCGACGCCGACGGCGCGAACGACGCCCGCTGCTGCAACGTTTCCGAGACTGGCGCGGATATCTGCGGCGAGGACTGCGACGACACGCGCCGCGTCGTGAACCCGCTGACCACCGAGGTCTGTGACGGATTCGACAACGACTGCGATGGCGTCATCGATGAAGTCGCTTCCGTAGTGTTCCTCGACTGCGATGGCGATGGCTTTGGCAGCGCGACGATGCGCACCGGCTGCGAGACCGCGGCGACCACTGCGGAGTGCAGCGCTACTGTACCGATGTCGCGCTGGGTGTCGGCGTCGGGCGACTGCGACGACACACAGATTGGCGTCTATCCCGGCGCGACGGAGCGTTGCAACGGCAGAGACGACGACTGCGCAGCGCCCCTCGATCCGCCGACCTGCGGCTGCACCGACGGCGCGAGCGTCGCGTGCGGATTCCGTGCCTCCGATCCCGGCCGCTGCAGCGCCGTCACCGTGATCTGCAGCGACGGAAGCTTCTCGTGCCCGGGCGCAGGTCTTATCAGCGGCGCCGAGCCCGAGGTGTGCAACGGAATCGACGACAACTGCCGCGGCGGCATCGACGAGGGCGTGCCGATGGCGACCTGCTATCGCGACGCCGATCGCGACGGCTACGCGGCGGCGGGCGCCGCGCTCACCCCGCGCTGCGCCTGCGTCGACCAAGAGACGACGCGCGCGCCGAGCGGCGGCAACGTCGACTGCAACGACGCCGACGGCGCCGTGCGCCCCGGTGCGCCGGAGAGCTGCAACGTCGGCGACGACGACTGCGACGGCAGCCTCGATGAGGGTGTGGCGGCGTGTGCGGTGCGTATCACTGGCCGTCGACCGTTCGGTGTCGGCTCGGACCTCATCTCCTACGAATCAGTTGCCGTCACGATTCCAAGCCCCGCCGCCACGCCCGCGTTCACGTCGGGCTATGGATGGGCAGCGCAGGTCACGCCCTCGCTGCGGCGCTACCGCATCGGGTGTGGAGGTTATTCGTGTATCCGTGGCAATGGGTACGTCGAGGAGGTGGCTGCAGGCCCGTACCCGCCGTCGAGCGAGGCATTCTGGGCGTCGCCAGTCGCGCAACCGGGACTTCTCCCGCTACGCTGCACACAGCTTTATCGACTGGAATCAGGGAGCTTTAGCACCTACTGGGTACCGGATGCGCGAGTGTTCGAGACCGGGGACGTCGTCGCGAACGCTCAGGAGGCGCTGCTGGCGACCTACTCCTTCGGGCCGGCAGGCGTAGCGCGCACGGCGTGCGGAGACCCCTTTTCCTTCAGAGCAGGCTACTACTACAGCGGCGATCTGGGCAGTCCAGGCCCTACGATCTACGTCGTCCCTTAGCCAACGCGCTCGGCGACCGCGCGCGCTACCGATCACCGCACGATGCGCGCCGGGTCGCCGAGGAACTCGAAGTGCATCGTGTCCATCAGCTGGTCGTGGCCGAGCCAATACCAGCCGTACTTCTCGAACGCGTGTACCCAGCACTCGGGCATCTCCATTACGTTCGAACACGGTGGCGCCCTCGCGGTGACACGCGGGCGCGTCGTTCCACGGCGGGACGCAGCCGCAGCAGGTGTTGCGTAGCGGATCGATGTCGAGCGCGACGCCGAACACGTGGTTCGACACCTCGCCGCCGCGGTAGGTGTTGCGATCGCGTAGGCCGGAGAGGCGCGTGGGTGTGTACGGAAACGCGCCGCAGCTGCGCA
>Ga0209181_10005542_pt1 | contig 18124 bp, 16 predicted proteins | sample MAT05_FD_187208 | JGI IMG/M metagenome (GOLD analysis project Ga0209181, IMG submission 187208) | Freshwater microbial communities from Lake Fryxell liftoff mats and glacier meltwater in Antarctica - MAT-05 (SPAdes) (version 2) | ecosystem: Environmental > Aquatic > Freshwater > Ice > Liftoff...
TGCGCCGGCCGCCGGGCCGGGCCAGCGCAGCCGGCGGCGGTCGAGCCACATCGCGGCAGCGTCGCCCGGGTCGGCTGCGGCGACCAGCACCTGCGCGTGGGTGAGCGCGTCGCAATCGGCCCGTGTCGCCACTGATGTGTGGCCGGTGGCGGCATGCGCCACGCCCAGCGTGGCTGTGATCACACCCAGCCACAGATGGAACTTTGAGCTCGATTTCATCGTCAGAATTTACTCAAACTACATGGCGCTGTCGCTCAGGGAATGTGCTCAAGCCGTCAGTGCGCATTGGTGGAATCATTCGAGCATGTTTCTGTTCGTAGCTCAACTACATCCATGAACGCAGCTCGTCGATCAGTTGGTCTGGCCCGCGCCGGCCGCTGGTGCTGCCTGGCCGGCGCGGCCGTGCACGTGTTCAGGGTGGCGGGGTGACGCGGCGCTGCAAGGCGGCCCTCGGCGCGCTGGCGCTGGCTGCGGTGCTGTGGGTGCCGCTGTGGGCGCCACTGTCGGCCCTTGCCCAACCGGCTGCCATCGACACCCGCCCGGTGCCCGCCGCCGAGCGCCGCAGCCCGCTGCCTGCGGGCTGGCAGCACGGCGCCTTCATGGAAATCTTCGTGCGTGCCTGGCGCGACAGCGACGGCGACGGCATCGGCGACCTGCGCGGCCTGACGCAGAGCCTGGACTACCTGAAGGACCTGGGCGTGCGCGGCCTGTGGCTGATGCCCATCACGAAAAACGCCGACGGCGACCACGGCTACGCCACCACCGACTTCCGCGACATCGCGCCCGAGTACGGCACGCTCGCGGACTTCGACGAACTCATGCGCCAGGCGCACCGCCGCGGCATCGGCGTGGTGATGGACTACGTCATCAACCACAGCGCCGCCGAGCACCCGATGTTCGTGCAGGCGCGCCAGGGCCCGGGCAGCCCTTACCGCGACTGGTACGTGTGGAGCGACCAGGCGCCACCGGACTGGGACATCTGGGGCAAGTACCCGTGGTATCACACCGCCGCCGAGCCCTGGCTGCACCGCGGCGAAGTGAAGGACCTGCCGCGCGCTGCGCCCGAGGCGCGCGACTTCTACTTCGGCACCTTCGGGCCGCACATGCCCGACTTCAACTTCGCCAACCCTGCGGTGCTGGAATACCACCTGAGCTCGCTGCGCTTCTGGCTCAACCGCGGCCTGGACGGCTTCCGGCTCGACGCCGTGCCGCACCTGGTGGAGAACAGCGCACGCGACTGGAACGACCAGCCCGAGAGCCGCCGCCTCACCAAGGTCTTGCAGGACCTCATCAACACCTATGCCCGGCGCTACGTGGTGTGCGAGGCCACCGCCGAGCCGCAGGTCTATGGCGACCCGGCGGTATGTGGCGGGGCCTTTGCCTTCGGCTATGTGCAGCACTTCGTCGGCGCCGCGCGCGGCCAGGCCGAGTCGGTACAGAAGCTGGCCGAGTACTACCGTCAGGCGTCGCCGACGATGGCCACCTTCGTCAGCAACCACGACATCTTCGCCGGCCGGCGGCTCTGGGACCAGCTCGACGGCGACGAGGCGCGCTACAAGCTGGCCGCCGCGGGCTACCTGCTGCAGCCCGGCACGCCCTTCATCTACTACGGCGAAGAAATCGGCCAGGCCGGCGTGCCCGGCCTGGCCGGCGACCTGCCGCTGCGCGGCCCCATGAGCTGGGCGCCCGACGCTGCGCGTGGCGGCTTCACCACCGGCACGCCGTTTCGCCCCATCGCGCCCAACGTGGCCGGCCACAACGTGCAGGACCAGCGCCGCGACCCGGGCTCGATCTTCGCGTTCTACAAGGAGATGGTGGGCCTGCGCAACCGGTTGCCCTCCATTGCGCGCGGCAGCTTCGAGCACAGCTTCGCGCAGGGCCTGGTGGCCGGCTGGCAGCGCCGTCTGGGGCGCGAGACGGCGCTGGTCGTCATCAACTACGGCACCGAGCCCGCCTGGGCCGAGGTGCCGGGCCTGGCGCCCGGGGCGCGGTTGAAATCGGCCTACCCGACGGGCGGCACACCGGCGCAGGCCGGTCGTGACGGCAGCCTGCGCCTGCCGCTGGCGCCGCAGTCGGTCAGGGTGCTGGTGGTTCGCCGCTGAGTTCGATGATGCGCGGCAGCGCCATCGAGTTCGGAACACTTCGACATTGAGGGGCCGGCTGTCTCCACCCCCGGCGTCGCGCGGCCTGTCGGGGACGCACGCAGCCTGTAGAGCCCATGCTGTCGTGTGTCGCCCGGCGCTCGCAGCGGACGCGGTGGTGCGTACAGTGCGAAGCATCCGAGCACCCGACCCCGAGCGAACAAGATGAACTCCCCGGCCCCCGCGGCGTCAGCGACCACCCTCTGGGCCGACCGCTGGCAACGTTTCTCCGCCGCGGTGGTGAAGGGCTACCACGCCTATGCCAGCTGGCTGGTCAGCATCAGCTGGCGGCGCTTCATCGTGCTGGCGATCGGTCTGTTGATCATCGTGGGCATCCTCCACGACCAGCCGCCCTTCACCTGGACCGTGACCGAGAACATCGAGTCGCAGGCGCCCCGGGTGGTGGTGCTGCCCCCGCGTGCGCCCAAGGCGCCGGCGGCGCCGGTGGCCGCTGCAGCACCGGTCGCGCCCAAGGCAACGGTCCAGATCGAGTCGCCGGACAAGGGCGATGGCCTGGAGATCAGCATCGGCAAGGACGGCATCCGCATCGTGCCCAAGCCGGCCAATCCGGCCGACGCGGCGTCGGCCTCGGCCGAATCGTCGAGCTCGCAAAAAGGTGTGCAGATCACGCTGCCGCCCGGCGTGGTCAGCGAATCGGTGCGCGAAGCGCTGGAAGACGCCCGCCGGCAGATCGAAGATTCCATCCGCGAAGCCCGCCGCGACGCCGAGCAGGCCGCCCGCGACGCCGCCCAGGCACGCCGCGACGCCGAGCAGGCGATTCGCGATCTGGTGCAGGAGCAGGGCCGCGCGCAGTCGTCCACCCGCACCACACGGGTCGGCATCGGCGACGTGCTGATGCAGTTCACGCTGCTGTGGGTGGTGGCCTCGGCGATCATCAAGTTCAGCTACAAGGGCCGCATGCAGGCCGAGGTGAAGGCCGCGATGGCCACCGAGACGGCGGAGTCCGAGTCGCTCAAGCGCCAGGTCGTCGAGGCGCGCATGGCGGCCATGCAGGCGCAGGTGGAGCCGCACTTCCTGTTCAACACGCTGGCGTCCATCGATCACCTGATCGAGACCGACCCGCCGCGCGCCAGCACCATGCAGAAGAACCTGATCGCGCTGCTGCGCGCCAGCATGCCCACCATGCGCGAGGCGAACGGGCAGAGCATGGGCGACGGCAACCGCAGCGGTGTGCGCGACCTCGGCCGAGAGCTGGCCGTCATCAGGCCCTATCTGGAGATCCTGAAGGTGCGCATGGAAGAGCGGCTGGTGACCGAGATCGCCGTGCCCGACGGCCTGCTGTCGGCGGAGTTCCCGCCCATGATGATCCAGACCCTGGTCGAGAACGCCATCAAGCACGGCCTGGAGCCCAAACCCGAAGGCGGCAGCTTGCGCGTGGCGGCCGAGATCATCCACGGCAAGATGGCCGTCACCGTGGCCGACACCGGCCTGGGCTTCGGCCGCGCTGCCACCGCCGGCACGGGGGTGGGGCTGGCCAACATCCGAGAACGCCTGCAACTGCTGTACGGCGCACGTGCCACGCTGACGGTGGCGGCGAACCAACCCAGTGGCACGGTGGTCACCGTGACCGTGCCTTACAAGACCGTGGAAGGGGCTTGAGATGAACCCTGCTGTCCATCGGCGGTCAGCCGCCGGGCGCGTGGCCCTGGTGCTGGGCGCATCGTTGCTGGTTTTCCTGGGGGTGGCTGCGTTGGCGGTGGCCGGCGTGGCGGCCTTGGCGCACGGCCTGCTCGACGGCGTGAACATCACCGTGGATGGTGAACGCTGGCTCAGCGGCAGTCCAGGCGCGGGGCAGCTGGCGGCCGCAGCGGTGGGCTTGCTGGTGGCCGGGCTGGTCGTGGTGACGGTGGTGACCGTGGTGCCGATGGCCCTGGCACTGGCCCTGGGTGCCGTGGCCCTGGCCGTGGGGCTGGTGGTGCTGCCGCTGATGCTGGTGGTGTTGCTGGTGGTGTTGCTGGCCCTGTCGCCGCTGTGGCTGCTGGTGCTGGTGCTCTGGCTGGCCTTGCGCAAACCACGCCGGTCAGCCACTACGATGTCGGCATGAACAACCCCACGCCTCCCACCACGGCTGTGCTGGCCGACGACGAGCGGCTGATGCGCGACCAGTTGCGCGCGCGCCTGGCCGAGGTCTGGCCCGAACTGCGCATCGTGGCCGAAGCCAAGAACGGCCTGGAGGCCGTGCAGCTGGTGCAGGAACACCGCCCCGACGTGGTCTTTCTCGACATCCGCATGCCCGGCTTGACCGGCGTGGAAGCCGCGCGCCAGATCGTGCAGCTGCCGCCGCGTGAAGAGCCCGGCGCGCACGAAGGGCACGATGGGCACGACGGTGACAGTAAAGGCGACGACGACTTCGAGCTGCCGCCGGAAATCGTCTTCATCACGGCCTACGACCAGTACGCCGTGGAAGCCTTCGAGCAGGGCGTGGCCGACTACGTGCTCAAGCCCGCCGAGCGCGACCGATTGCAGCTCACCGTCGACCGCATCCGCCAGCGCCTGGCCGCGCGCCAGGGCACGGGCGAGGCACCCGCCGGCCCGCCGCTGCAGCAGCTGCTGCACCAGCTGGCCGCGAAGATGAACCCGGGCGGCCCGCCGCAGTATCTGAAGTGGATACAGGCCACGGTCGGCCAGGCGATCCAGATGATTCCGGTCGAAGACGTGCTGTTCTTCGTCAGCGACGAGAAGTACACACGGGTGCAGACGGCGCAGGTCGAAGCCTTGATCAGAAAGCCCATCAAGGAACTGGTCGACGAGGTCGACCCGCACCTGTTCTGGCAGATTCACCGCAGCACGCTGGTCAACGTCAAGGCCATCGCGGGTGTGACGCGCGACTTCCGCGGCCGCCAGATCGTGGCCGTGCGTGGCCACCCCGAAAAGCTGGAAGTCAGCCGCAGCTACACCGGGCTGTTCAAGGGCATGTAGACAGTCCCTGCTCAAGCCGCTCACGTACCTGCCGACAACCTCGGGACAGCAGTCCGGGCGTTCCGGAGGCAAGGGAGCGTGACTTGAAGATCCAGACCGTGAACTACCGCACAGCCCAGGGCTGGACCGCGCCGCTGGATGCCGGGCTGGACAGCCCACAGACGCTGGTCCTGGCCTTCGCAGCCCCTGAATTCGCGGCGCACACGCGACCCTTCGACGACCTCGCGGCGGCCTTTCCGCAAGCCGTGCTGACGGGCTGTTCCACGTCGGGCGAGATCGCCGGCACCCAGGTGCATGACGGCAGCGTCAGCGTGGCCGTGGTGCGCCTGGACCACACCGCGCTGCGCCGTGCCTATACGGCGGTGGGTGATGCGGCCGACTCCTTTGCCGCGGGTCAACGACTGGCACAACAGCTGGCCGGGCCCGGCTTGTGCGCGGTGTTCGTGCTGTCCGACGGCCTGGGCGTGAACGGCACGCCGCTGGTGGCTGCGTTGACCCAAGGCCTGCCGGCCGGGGTGGCCATCACCGGCGGCCTGGCGGGAGACGGCAGCCGCTTCGAGCGCACCTGGGTGCTGGACGGGCCACGCCCGCAGTCCGGACACATCTGCGCCGTGGGTTTCTATGGCGACCGCCTGCGCGTGGGCCACGGCAGCGACGGTGGCTGGTCCGACTTCGGGCCCGAGCGGCGCATCACGCGCGCCGAAGGCAACGTGCTGTATGAACTGGACGGCAAGCCGGCGCTGGACCTGTACAAGACCTACCTGGGCGATCGCGCGGCGGGCCTGCCCGGCACCGCACTGCTCTTCCCGCTGGCCGTGCGACGCGACGGGCCGGGGCAGGACACGCTGGTGCGCACCATCCTGGCCGTCGACGAAGAACGCCGTTCACTGACCTTTGCCGGCGACATGCCACAAGGCGGCCTGGCGCGGCTGATGCGTGCCAACACCGACAAGCTCATCGGCAGCGCCGGCCGGGCCGCGCGCATGGCGGCGGGCGAGCCCGGCAGCCTGGAAGACGGGCAACCCGTTCTGGTGGTGGGGGTGAGCTGCGTGGGCCGCCGCCTGGTGCTGGGTGAGCGCACCGACGAAGAGGTGGAAACGGTGGTCGACAGCGCGCCCGCCTGCGCGTCGCTGGTGGGGTTCTATTCCTATGGCGAGATCTCTCCGGCCGTGCCCGGGGGCGTGAGCGAGCTGCACAACCAGACCATGACGGTGACCGTGTTCAGCGAAGCCTGAGTGTGGACGTCCACCCGCTTTTACGGCGCCAGCTCAAGCGCATAGGCATTGCGCCCGATGCGGTGGGGGCGCATGACGCCGCCTGGGCGGAGCTGCTGCAGCGGGTGAGTCGGGTCTACGAGGACCACGACCAGGAGCGCTACCTGCTGGAACGTTCGCAGGCGCTGGTGTCGCAGGAAATGAGCGAGCTCAACGCCGCCCTGCGGGCCGAGCGCGACCTGCTGGACGAGCGGGTGCGCGAACGCACGGCGGCGCTGAGTGTCAGCGAGGGCCGGCTCGCCAGCCTGCTGTCGCTGTCGGCCGACTGGATCTGGGAGCAGGACGAGCAGCTGCGCTTCACCTACATCTCCGAGGGCATCGAACAGCTCACCGGCCTGCCGGCATCGATGTTCATCGGCCAGGTTCGGCGCGCCGGCGCGGGGTTCACGGCGGCACCCGAAGCGGTGGCGGAACTGGAATCGACGCTGGCCAGGCGCGAACCGTTCAGGGACTTCGGCTACCGCATCATGCGGCTCGATGGCCGGCCCTGCCACATCGTCAGCAGTGGGGAGCCGGTGTGGTCGGCCGAAGGTGTCTTCAAGGGCTACCGCGGCGTGGGCCGTGACGTGACCCAGGCCGCGGTGGCCGAGCTGAAGGTGCAGGAACTGGCGCGCATCGACAGCCTCACCGGGCTGCCCAACCGCAGCCGGTTCCTGGGCGAGCTGGACCGGGCCATTGTCCGGGCGCGGCGCCACGGCACGCGGTTTGCGGTGTGCTTCATGGACCTGGACCGCTTCAAGATCATCAACGACACGCTGGGCCATGCGGCGGGCGACGAGTTGCTCAAGACGATGGCGGCGCGGCTGGGCGCCACCGTGCGGGCCAGCGACCTGGTCGCCCGCCTGGGTGGTGACGAGTTCGTGCTTCTGCTCGAAGAAAGTGGCCAGACCGACACCTTGCAGGCCACCGCGCAACGCCTGCTGCAGGCCATCGCCCAGCCGCTGCAGTTGCAGGCCCACACCTACCTCGTCACCGGCAGTGTCGGCATCAGCCTGTACCCGGACCATGCGCAGGATGCAGCCACGCTGCTCCGCCAGGCGGACGCCGCCATGTACCTGGCCAAGTCCAAGGGCAAGAACAACGCCCAGATCTACACGGCCGAGCTGGCCGAGTCGGCCGCGCGCCAGTTCGAACTGGAGACCGCCCTGCGCCAGGCGGTGCCTCGCGATGAGCTGCTGCTGCACTACCAGCCCAAGGTCAGCGTGGCCAACGGCCGCATGCTGGGCATGGAGGCGCTGGTGCGCTGGCGCCACCCGGTGCGCGGCATGGTCGGGCCGGACGAGTTCATACCGGTGGCCGAAGAGCGCGGCCTGATCGTGGAGATCGGCCGCTGGGTGATGCAGGCCGCCTGCCGCCAGGTGCGCGAGTGGCGTGACGCCGGGTTGCACGTGCTGCCAGTGGCCGTGAACCTGTCGGCCAGGCAGTTCGCCAGCGACGCGCTGCTGCCTGACCTGGAACAGGCTTTCCGGAAGTACAGCGTGAACCCACAGGACATCCAGGTCGAGCTGACCGAGAGCGTGCTGATGGCCGACCCGGCACGTGCCAGTGCCGTGCTGCAACACCTGCACGCGCTGGGCGTGCGCATCGCCATCGACGACTTCGGCACGGGCTACTCGTCGCTGTCCTACCTGAAGCGCTTTCCGGCGCACACGGTGAAGATCGACCGTTCCTTCATCCGCGGCCTGCCGCTTGACGCCAACGATCTGGCCATCGTGCGGGCTGTCATCGCCATGGCCCACACCCTGGGCCTGCAGGTGGTGGCCGAGGGTGTGGAAACCGAAGCCCAGTTCACCGCGCTGCGCGAGCTGGGCTGCGACGAGGCCCAGGGCTACCTGCTGGGCGCCCCGATGCCTGCCGACGCCCTGGCCACGCGCCTGGGGCCGGGCCCGGGGCTGCCGGCGGCGGACTGATCAGGCCGGGCCCTTCGGTTCTGCCGGCGCGCTGACCGATGGGCGCTGCGCCGACTTCGGCCGGAAGGCCTTGCACACCGCGTCGTGGGTTTCCAGGTAGGGCCCGCCGATCAGGTCGATGCAATAAGGCACGGCGGCAAAGATGCCGTGCACCGGCGGCGTGGCGCGCGGCAGGCCTTCCAGGGTCTCGGCGATGGCCTTGGGCTGGCCGGGCAGATTGATGATGAGCGCCTTGCCGCGCACCACGGCCACCTGGCGCGACAGGATCGCCGTGGCCACGAAGGCCAGGCTGATCTGGCGCATCTGTTCGCCGAACCCGGGCATTACCTTGTCGGCCACGGCCAGCGTGGCCTCGGGCGTCACGTCGCGTGGTGCCGGGCCGGTGCCGCCCGTGGTGAGAACCAGGTCGCAGTGCATGTCGTCCACCAGTTCGCACAGCGTGGCGCTGATGGTGGCGGCCTCGTCGGGGATCAGCCTTTCATGCAGGCTGATGGGGTTGCGCAGGCAGCGCGCGAGCCAGTCGCGCAGGGCCGGCAGCCCCTTGTCTTCGTAGACGCCGCTCGAGGCGCGGTCGCTGACCGAGACCAGGCCGATGCGGACGGTGTCGGCGGCACGCTCTGGATCGCTCATGGCGGCAACATCGGTCGAATGAACTGGAACAGTTCGCGAAAGCTGCGCGGGTTGCGCCGGTCGGCCGGCAGGGCCGCGTCGCGGCGCGCGGCGCGCACGAGGCTGCGCAGTTGCTGGGTGTCGGTGTCGGGATGCGCCTGCTGCCAGCGGGTCATGGCTTCGTCGTCGGCGATCAATTCGGCGCGCCAGTGTTCGGCCTGGTGCAGCGCCAGCGTGGCGCGCGCTGAGCCCACGGTGGCGGCGGCAACGGCCTCGCGCAGCGCGGCTTCGTCGGCGCCGCGCATGAGCTTGCCGACGTACTGCATCTGGCGCCGCTTGCCTTCGAAAGACTTGGTCTTGCGCCAGACTTCGATGGCGTGGCGCAGCGCGTCCGAAATGTCCACCGCGGCCAGGCGTTCGTCGGACAAGGCGGCCACCGACTCGCCCAGCGTCTGCAGATCGTGCGCCTTCTGCTTCAGCTGCGTCTTGCTCAGGCCCGGGTCGGCCCCGTCTTCGGCCTCGTCGGCCTGGCCGTAGTGCACATCGATGCCGCGGTGCGGGGCGGCGCGTCGGCTCATGGGTGGGTTCTTCCTCGGGAGTGGGCCGGTATCATAAGAGCGACTTCCTCCTGCGCTGCGCGACCTCTCCCGCACCCCCACCGATGACCACTTCTTCCCGCCCCGACACCGGCTTCGCCTTCGCCAAGGAACAGTTCCAGCAGATCGTCGACGACACGCTGGCACTGGCCCGCCAGATCGGGGCCAGCGATGCCGGTGCCGAGGTCTCCGAAGGCGTGGGCCTGTCAGTCAGCGTGCGCAAAGGCGAGCTCGAAAACGTCGAGCGCAACCGCGACAAGTCGCTCGGTGTCAGCGTGTACCTCGGCCAGCGCCGCGGCAATGCCAGCACTTCAGACTTTTCGCCGGCAGCGCTCAAGCAGACCGTGCAGGCGGCCTACGACATTGCGCGTTTCACGGCCGAAGACCCGGCTGCCGGCTTGCCCGACGAGGCCGATCTGGCGACGCCCGCCGAGGTGGCCCGTGACTTCGACCTCTTCCATCCCTGGGCGCTGGACGCCGCCGCCGCGGCCGTTCTGGCGCAGCGCTGCGAGGCCGCGGCCATGGGCGTGGACAAGCGCATCACCAATTCCGAAGGCGCCGGCGTGTCCGCCCAGCAGGCGCACTTCTGGGCCGGCAATTCGCGGGGCTTTCGCGGGGGTTACGCGAGTTCGCGGCACTACATCTCCGTGTCGCCCATTGCCGGCAAGGGCCGTGACATGCAGCGCGACGCCTGGTACACGTCGATGCGCGATGCCCGTGACCTGGCCTCGCCCGAGGTGGTCGGCCGTTACGCCGCCGAACGTGCGCTGGCGCGGCTGAAGTCACGCCGCGTGCCCACGGGCCCGGTCGACGTGCTGTTCGAATCGACCGTGGCCGCCGGTCTGCTGGGCGCCTACGTGCAGGCCACCTCGGGCGGCGCGCTGTACCGCAAGACCACCTTCCTGGCCGACAGCCTGGGCCAGCAGGTGCTGGCCAAGCACATCGACATCGCCGAGGACCCGCACCAGCCCAAGGGCAAGGGCAGTGCCCCCTTCGACGACGAAGGTGTGCGCACGCAGGCCCGCAGCATCCTGCAGGGCGGTGTCGTGCAGAGCTACTTCCTGTCCAGCTACTCCGCCCGCAAGCTGGGCCTGCACACCACCGGGCACGCCGGGGGGTCGCAGAACCTCAGCATGACGAGCCGGCGCACCCGCAAGAGCGACGACCTCGACGCCATGCTGGCCAAGCTGGGCCGGGGCCTGTTCGTCACCGAGCTGATGGGGCAGGGCGTGAACTACGTGACGGGCGACTATTCACGCGGCGCGGCCGGCTTCTGGGTCGAGGGCGGGAAGATCGTGCACCCGGTGCACGAAGTCACCATCGCCGGCAACCTGCGCCAGATGTTCAAGCGCATCGCGGCCATTGGTGCCGACGTGTATGTCTCGGGCAGCAAGTCGGTGGGCTCGGTGCTGGTGCCGGGGCTGAAGCTGGCCGGTGCTTGATCTGGCGCAGGGCAGCCCCGCATCGAGCGGGAAAACCCACCTCGAACGCCGTTGACTTGACACCTAAAATAGAAGGGTTAATAACCCATCCCGGATGCGGGAAGTCAAGGAGACGAAACCATGGAACGTCGTTCGTTTGTTCAGGGTGCTGGTCTGGCGGGCGTGCTCGCAGCCGGTGTGGCACCCGCGGTAGTGCATGCCCAGGCCAACATCCGCTGGCGCCTGGCCTCCAGCTTCCCCAAGGCGCTCGACACCATCTTCGGCGCGGCCGAAGTGTTTGCCAAGCAGGTTGGCTTGATGTCGGGTGGCAAGTTCCAGATCACCGTGGCCACGCCGGGTGAGATCGTGCCGGCGTTTGGCGTCGTCGATGCCGTCCAGGCAGCCACCGTGGAAATGGCGCACACCGCGCCCTACTACTTCTTCGGCAAGGACCCGACTTTCGCGCTGGGCTGCGCCATTCCCTTCGGCCTGAATTCGCGCCAGATGACGGCGTGGATGTACGAAGGCAACGGCCTGAAGTTGATGCGCGAGTTCTACGCCAAGTACAACATCATCAGCTTCCCCGGCGGCAATACCGGCGCCCAGATGGGCGGCTGGTGGCGCAAGGAAATCAAGAGCCTGGCCGACCTGAAGGGCCAGAAGTTCCGCACCGGCGGTTTCGGTGGTGTGGTGATGGGCCGCATCGGCGCCGTGCCGCAGAACATCCCCGGCGGCGAGATCTACCAGGCGCTCGAGAAGGGCACCATCGACGCGGCGGAATGGGTCGGCCCCTACGACGACGAAAAGCTCGGCTTCTCCAAAGTCGCACCTTTCTACGCCTACCCGGGTTTCTGGGAAGGCGGCCCGCAGCTGGACTTCTACATCAACGACAAGGCCTACAACGGCCTGTCGGCCGAGTACAAGGCCATGATCGAAGCCGCGGCCTCCCACGCCCACGTCGAGATGCAGGCCCGCTACGACGCACGCAACCCGGCGGCGTTGAAGCGCCTGGTGGCGGGTGGCACCAAGCTGTTCCGCTTCCCCAAGGACGTGATGGAAGCCGGCTTCAAGGAAGCCATGGCGGAGTACAGCGAGCTCAGCGCCAAGAATCCGGCCTGGAAGAAGATCTACGACGACTACTCGGCCTTCCGCCGCGACGCCAACCTGTGGTTCCGCTTCACCGAAGCCAGCTTCGACGACTTCATGCAGGGGCAAAGGCTCTGAGGTCCAGGGGCCCGGCCGCGCGACGCTGACGACGCGTCGCAAAACGAATCATGGCCCCGTTCGCGGGGCCACTTCACTTTCGGATGGGGCTTTCGGAGGGGGCTGCCGGCTTTGGTAAGCTGCCTCGGTTCGCCTCCAGCCTCCCGCAAGCACGCATGTTGCCCAACCCCGACCCCGAGCCTGCACCGTTGCCGCAGCCCGCGCCCGCACCGCCGCGCGGGCTGATCCGCCTGCCCGGCCACCGGCCCACGCCGCCCGGGCTGGAGTGGACGCTGTGGAAGCGGCTGCCCGCCATCCTGTTCCTGGGCACCGCCTTGCCCGCGCTGCTGGGTCTGTGGTGGTGGTGGATGACCCCCGACCCGCCCTCGGCCGACCAGCAGCGTGAGCTGTTGTGGAGGGTCTACAGCCTCATCGGGCTGGTGGTGTTTCACTGGACGCTGGTGCTCACCGTGGCCATAGGCTGCATCGTCGTGATGATCATGAAGGGCCCCGGCTTCGTGGCCGACGCCTATCCGCCGCCGGGGCGCGAATAGGGCGGCCGCAACGCACTTCAGCGTTGTTGAACGGCCTCGTCAGTCCGGCGCCACCGCGCCGTGCCGGTGGGGGCGCACAGTCAGCTCTCATCTGACACGGAGCCCCTCGATGCTGACCCTGCGCCGATCCGCCGAACGCGGCCATGCCGACCACGGCTGGCTCAAGAGCTTCCACAGCTTTTCCTTTGCCGACTACCACGACCCGCAGCACATGGGCGTGGGCAACCTGCGCGTCATCAACGAAGACCGCATCGCGCCCGGCACGGGTTTTGGTACCCACGGCCACCGCGACATGGAGATCGTCAGTTACGTGCTCAGCGGCGCGTTGGCGCACAAGGACAGTCTGGGCAACGGCTCGGCCGTGGGCGGGCACGACGGGGTCATCCGCCCGGGCGATGTGCAGCGCATGAGCGCCGGCACCGGCGTGCGCCACAGCGAGTTCAACCACGCCCGCGACGAGCAGACGCACTTTCTGCAGATCTGGATCCTGCCGCGCCAGGTGGGCATGGCGCCCGGCTACGAGCAGAAGCACTTCGACGCCGCCAGCAAGCGCGGCCGGCTGGCCCTGGTGGCTTCGCCCGACGGCGCCGAGGGCTCGGTGACGATTCACGCCGATGCCTGGCTTCGTGCGGGCCTGTTCGATGGCGAGGAGCACGCCGAACTGGCGCTGGCGCCGCAACGGCTGACCTACGTGCACCTGGTGCGCGGTGGCCTTCGTGTCAACGGCCGTCAACTCCATGCCGGTGATGCGTTGCACCTGGAAGCCGAGAGCCGGCTGGTGATCGAAGGCGGCCAGGACGCTGAAGTGCTGGTCTTCGATCTCGCGCCGTAGACCCGCGTCGCAGTGACCGAAGCCGGCACGCACCGTCGCTTCGTCCAGACGGGTGTGCATGGCGATCAGCGCCAATGCGGTTTGGGGGGGGGCGCTGCGCAGGGCGCGCCCGAGAGCCATGCCGTCCGGGCCGGGCATCACCACGTCCGGCACGACGGCGTCGAATGCGTTTTGCAGGCTGTCCCGGCCTAGAGCACCCGCCCCGGGTTCATCAGGTTCATCGGGTCCAGCGCCGTCTTGATGCGTCGCATCAGTGCCAGGGCCACGGGCGACTTGCGGGCCGCAAGATCGTCGCGCTTGAGCAGGCCGATGCCGTGTTCGGCCGAGAACGAGCCGCCGAAGGGCGTCAGTGCGTCGTAGACCTGGGAGTTGATCGCGTGCTCGTTCGCGGCCAGGAAGGCCGCGGCGTCCTGGCCTGCGGGGGCTTGCACGTTGTAGTGCAGGTTGCCGTCGCCCAGGTGGCCGAAGTTGACCAGGCGCACGCCTGGGAAGGCGGCCAGCAAGGCGGCGTCGGTGCGCTGCACGTACTCTGGGATGGCCGATACCGGCAGTGAGATGTCGTGCTTGACGTTGACGCCTTCTTCGGCCTGCGCCAGCGGAATGCTCTCGCGCACATGCCACAGCGCGGCGGCCTGGGCCAGGGTCTCGGCGATGACGGCGTCTTGCACCTCGCCGGCTTCCAGCGCCGCGCCCAGCAGGCTCTCGAAGCGTTCGCGGGCCGGCTCCAGGCCTTCGTTGTCGCTTTGCTCCAGCAGCACCGTCCAGGGTGCGCCAGGCAAGGGCCGGGGCAGGGCGGGGAAGTGGGTGGCGACCAGGTCCAGCGCGAAGCGGCCCATGAGCTCGAAGCCCGTCAGCCCCGAGCCCATGCGGCTGCGCGCGCGCATCAGCAGGGCCACGCAGTCTTGCAGCGAAGCGCAGGAGGCGAATGCGGTGGTGGTGGCCGCGGGCAGCGGCGCCAGCTTCATGACGGCGGCGGTGATGATGCCCAGCGTGCCCTCGCTGCCCACGAACAGGTCTCGCAGGTCGTAGCCGGTGTTGTCCTTGCGCAGGCCGCTCAAGCCCTGCCAGACTTCGCCCTGCGCTGTCACCACCTCGAGCCCCAGACACAGGTCGCGCGCATTGCCCCAGCGCAGCACCTGGGTGCCGCCGGCGTTGGTGGCCAGGTTGCCGCCCAGGGTGCAACTGCCCTGCGCGGCCAGGCTCAGCGGCAAGAGCAGCCCCTGCGCGCTCGCGGCCTCTTGCAGCGTCTGCAGCACACAGCCGGCCTCGGCGGTGAGCGTGAGGTTGGCGCTGTCGATGGCGCGCAGGTTGTTCATGCGCTGCAGGCTGAGCAGCACCTGCGTGCCGCTGCTGTCGGGCACGCCCCCGCCCACGAGGCCCGTGTTGCCGCCCTGCGGCACGATGCTCAGGCCGTGGGCGATGCAGGCGCGCACGACGGCCGCGACCTCATCGGTACAACCCGGACGCACGACGGCCAGGGCGCGGCCGTGCCAGCGCCGGCGCCAGTCGCGTTCATAGGCCGAGAGGTCGCCCTCGGTCAGCACATGCGCCGGGCCGACGGCCGCGCGCAGGGCTGCCAGGGCAGCGCCCTGCTCAGGCATGCGCAGCCGCCGTGCTGCGCAGCCGCCAGCGGATGTACACCGCGCAGCAGGCGAAGAGCACGATGCACAGTGCGATCTCCAGGATGGCCAGCACCATGGACACGCCGCGCTCGGTGGTGGCGCGGATGACCCCTTCCATGAAGTACAGCCACAACAGCAGGCTCAGCCAGCGGAAGGTGTACATGCGGTGGCGCCACAGCCCCGCCACGCACAGCACCAGCGGCAGCACCTTGAGGGCCAGCGTGCCGGTGCCGGTGGGCGCCAGCCACAGCTCCCAGGCCAGGCCCAGCGCGATGAGTGCCAGCAGGGCGGCCAGCGCCGCGGCGCGGGTGTACCGAACGACGGCAGGCGGTGTCAGCGGCGATTCGGGAGGTGTCGGAAGAGTCATGCATCATGATAGCCAGCATGAGCAAACCATCCCCGCCACCGGCCGGGCTCGGCGACCGGATGGCCGCCACGCTGGCCACGCTGCGCAGCTGGCCCTGGTTCGACACGCTGCGCATGCTGCACCAGCGCTTTCGCGAAGACCGCCTGGGCCTGACCGCCGGCAGCCTGACCTTCACGACCCTGATCGCCCTGGTGCCGCTGCTGACGGTGATGCTGGCGGTGTTCAGCGTGTTCCCGATGTTCGGCAACTTCCAGAATGCCTTGCAGACCTACTTCCTGCAGACCCTGGTGCCCGACAACATCGCCCAGCCCGTGCTGCACACGCTGACGCAGTTTGCGGCCAAGGCCAGCCGGCTGGGCGGCGTGGGCCTGGTGCTGCTGGTGGCCACGGCATTGGCCTTGGTCTTGACGATAGACCGCACGCTCAACGCCATCTGGCGTGTGCGCACGCACCGCTCGCTGGGACAGCGCCTGCTGGTGTACTGGACCGGCCTGACCCTGGGGCCGCTGGCGCTGGGGGTCAGCCTGTCGCTCACGTCGCTGGTGCTGGGCGCCTCGCGCGGCTTCGTCGGCCAACTGCCCGGGGGCTTGAGCCTGCTGATCGACACGCTGGAATTCGGCCTGCTGGCCGCGGCCGCGGCAGGCTTGTTCCATTACGTGCCCAACACGGCAGTGCGCTGGCGTCACGCCTGGGCCGGGGGCGTGTTCGTGGCGGTGGGTTTCGAGCTGGCCAAGCAAGGGCTGGGCTGGTACCTGGCGGCGGTGCCCAGCTTCTCGGTCATCTATGGCGCCTTCGCCACCGTGCCCATCCTGCTGTTGTGGATCTACCTGGGCTGGGTCATCGTGCTGCTGGGCGCGGTGGTGGCGGCCTACGCGCCCAGCCTGCAGATGCGCGTGGTGCGCCGCGCGCCCACGCCGGGCTACCGTTTCGAGCTGGCGCTGGAATTGCTGCGGCCACTGGCCCGCGCGCGTGCCGACGCGCAGCGCGGGCTGTCGCTGGAGGCGCTGTCCCAGCAGTTGCGTGTCGACCCGCTGCAGATCGAACCCGTGCTGGAAGAACTGGTGGCCATCGACTGGGTCGCCTGCCTGGCCGAAGGCGACGTGTCGCGCCACGTGCTGCTGGTCGACCCGGCGACCGAGCCCGTCGCACCGCTGGTGGCGCGGCTGCTGTTGACGCCGGGGCCGGCCACCGCAGCCTTCAGCACCCGCGCCGGCTTGCCTTCGATGACGCTGGCCGACCTGCTGGGCGCGCCGGCATAGGCCGTGGCAGTTTCAAGCCAGCGCGTCGCGCATCGCGGCCAGCACGGCGTCAGGCGCCTCGGCCATCAGGTGGTGGCCGACTGCGGGCAGCGTCACCACGCGGGCCCTGAGCGCTGCGCCCAGCTCGCGGCTGGCGCGCGGGCTGGCCATCTGGTCGCGCGCGCCCAGGATGAAGTGCACGGGGCACTGCACCCGGGCCGCCGCCTGCAGACCCCCGGTGTAGCGGTCGCAGACCTGGAAGTCGTGGGTGAAGAGGTCGATGCCCTGTTCGCGCCGCGCCTGCGCCACCTGACGTTCCATCAGCACCTGGTTGCCGCCGTGCAGCCAGGCCCCGGGGCCGGGGTAAGACGGCTTGGCGGCGCTGTTGGAAATCGAGAAGTTGTTGACCATCTGGATGGCCTTCAGCGGCTGCTCGCGCGCCGCGGTGAAGAGCGCGTCGCTGACCTTCATCGGGTAGGCCGTGGCCAGCATGACCAGCCGCGTGATGCGGCCAGGCGCACGCGCCGCGGATTCCAGAGCGATCAGCGAGCCCAGGCTGTGGCCGGCCACCGCGGCATCGGCCACGCCGGCCGCATCCAGCACGGCCAGCAGCCAGTCGGCCGTGGCCTCGACGCTGGGCAGCGGCGGCCCGCCGCTGCGGCCGTGGCCGGGCAGGTCCAGCGCCAGCACCGCGTGGCCGTGGTGCGCGAACCAGCGCGCCAGCAGCGTCCACACGCTGTGGTCGTGCAGCGCGCCGTGCACCAGCACCAGGCAGGGCAGGGTGGCATCGAAGGGCTTGCCACCGGTGTAGGCGTAGGCTTCCTGGCCCTGTACCGACAGCTTCATGCCGCCCTCCGCAGAGCCGCCTCAAGGGTGGCCGCCCCCTCGGGGGGCCGCGAACGCATGTGCGCTTGGGGGTTCACAGCTTCTCCGCGACCTTGAACGCCCGCTTGATGTCGTCGATGAGGTCGTCGGCATCCTCCAGCCCGATGCTCAGCCGGATCGTGCCCGGCGTGATGCCGGCAGCGCCCAGCGCGGCGTCGTCCATGCGGAAGTGCGTGGTGCTGGCCGGGTGGATGACGAGCGACCGGCAGTCGCCCACGTTGGCCAGGTGGCTGAAGATCTTCAGCGCCTCGATGAAGGCGCGGCCCTGGGCGCGCGAGCCTTTCATGTCGAAGCTGAACACCGAGCCGCAGCCTCGCGGCAGCAGCCTCGATGCCAGCGCCTGGCTGGGGTGGCCGTCCAGTTCAGGGTAGCCCACGCGCGCCACCATAGCGTGCGCGGCGAGATAGGCCACGATCTTGCGTGTGTTCTCCACATGCCGCGCCATGCGCAGCGGCAGGGTCTCGATGCCTTGCAGGATCAGCCACGCGGTGTGCGGGCTCATGCAGGCGCCGAAGTCGCGCAAGCCTTCGCG